>Ga0075014_100000167_pt1 | contig 19442 bp, 17 predicted proteins | sample AleBraG_ABR_2014_FD_71472 | JGI IMG/M metagenome (GOLD analysis project Ga0075014, IMG submission 71472) | Freshwater sediment microbial communities in response to fracking from Pennsylvania, USA - Alex Branch Run_MetaG_ABR_2014 | ecosystem: Environmental > Aquatic > Freshwater > Creek >... | reverse complement strand
GTCATTCTGGCAGCCGTTGCTGTGCCAGAGAAAGAGGGTCGGGGCAGCGCGTCGCAATCTTCGTCTCCATCGACAAATACCCGTGCGCTACCGCCCTGATGATCCGAGCGTGAACCGGCTTAATCGAAAGACATGGCAGAATCTGTGAAGCGCCATGCCAACAGACGAGGCCTCTCAAATCGAAAGAAGGAGCAACGATCTCGCAGCGATTTACATAGGTGCTTCGCTCCGCTCAGGATGACAGAGGTGAGGCGTGGAGGGCGCGTGAGGCAGCGCTACTCCGTACTCTCCGCCCGCTTGGGGCGCGCGAGAGATGCCACTACTGATATTGCCAGCACTGCGGCTACCACGCCCAGAGCGACGTGGGTTGGGATTGGGTAGTACTCCGAGGCAAGCATTTTGCCGCCGACGAAGATCAGAATCACTGCCAGGCCGTAATGCAGGTAATGAAACACCTCCATCATTCCGGCGAGAGCGAAGTACATGGAGCGGAGGCCTAAGATCGCGAACACGTTTGACGTGTAGACGATGAAGGCGTTCAGCGTGATGGCCAGGACGGCCGGAATCGAATCCACCGCGAACAGCACGTCGGTCGTCTCGATCAGCAGGACCACTACGAATAGCGGCGTCGCCCACCACCCGGTGCGGCGGACGAAGAATTTCTCGCCTTCGTAGTCTTTGGTGACGGGCATCCATTTGCGGAACAGGCGGAGGACCGGGTTCTTCTCGGGATGGACTTCGGTCTCGCTCTGAAAGAACAGCTTGATGCCGCTGTAGATGAGTAGCGCGCCAAAGAAATAGATGATGACGTGAAACCGCCGGATGAGGCCTACGCCGACAAGGATGAAGATGGCGCGCATGATGAGGGCGCCGAGGATTCCCCAGAAGAGGGCTTTGTGCTGACCTTTGGGAGGGACGTGGAAATACTTGAAGATGACCAGGAAGATGAAGAGATTGTCGGCGCTGAGGGAGATTTCGACGACGTAGCCGGTGACAAACTCGAGGGCCGGGGTGCGGCCTTGCCAGAAGTAGACGAGGGTGGCGAAGACGGCGGCGAGCGAGATCCAGAAGGCGGTCCAGGCGATGGCATGGCGGAACGTCATGGGCTCGGCGCGGCGGCGGGCAACGCCAAGGTCGAGGGCCAGCATGGCCAGCACGAAGAGCGTGAAGAGCAGCCAAAAAAGGGGATGAATCAAGCGCGAGCCTCTGGTGGGATTTTACCGGATGGACACCACCCTTCCAGGTGGGTATTCGAGCGGAGCGCGGGATCTCTACGCCAGCAGTTGTGCCGGGCGTAGGGATGCTTCGCTTCGCTCAGCATGACAATGCCACCGGTCAATCGACGCGGCCGCGGGTCTTCCCTTCCCACTCTTTCCAGATGCCCGACGATTTCAGGTCTTCGTCGAGGTGGGTCTCGTGCATGGTTTGCTCGATTTCGGCGCGGTGGAGGCGGGGGCCTACACGGTCGGGGGCATCGGCCAGGGCGAAGGCCAGGGCGGCGGTTTCGGCGACGTGAGTCTTCAGTTTCTTGAAGTCGACTTTGTCGAGCGTGTCGGAAGAGGCGTGGTAGTTCTCGAGGTAGTTGTCTTCGGGTTGGTTGGCGACGAAGGTGGGGACGCCTTGCAGGAGGAAGTCGAGGTTGTCGGTGCCGGATTCGGCGTCGCCGGTCAGCTCGGAGGCTCCGAATCGGGCCAGGGGCGCGACCAGGGGTTGTGCTGTTTTTAGAACGTCTTTGCGGCCTCCGACGGAGAAGCCGCTGACCTTGCCGATACCGGAGTCGATCACCACGACTCCCGCTATGTTGTCGAGTTCCTTGGCGTGCTGGTTCACGTAGGCGTGGGAGCCGAGCATGCCTTCTTCTTCGCCGGTAAAGAGAATGAAGCGCAGGGTGCGTTTGGGCTTGACCCCGGAGGCAACGATGGCGCGGAGCGCGTCAACGACCAGAGCGGAGTTGCAGCCGTTGTCGAGCGCGCCGGTGCCGAGGTCCCAGGAGTCGAGGTGGGCGCCGAGGATGACGACTTCTTCGGGCTTCTCGCTGCCTTTGATTTCGGCGACGACATTGGCAATCGTGGTGGGCGGGCCTACGTGGACGGCGATCTCGAGAGTGGTGGTCACTCTGTGGCCTGCGGCGAGGAGGCGACCGATGCGTTCGCCATCTTCGCGGGCGACTTCGACTTGCGGGATGCGGTCGATCTCGCCTTCGATGGCGTTCACGTGGCGGTAGAGGATGTCGTGCTCGCGGGTAGCGATGAAGGCGATGGCGAGGGCATGGCGGCGCACGGCCTGGTCGATGATTTTCGGCGAGCGATCGTACTCGCCGAAGAGGTCGGCCCAGGACTTGAGGACGTCGGTGTGGACGAGGACAACTTTGCCGGTGACGTCGCCGGCGCGTTCGAAATCGTGTTCCGTGCCGCGGCCGACGTCGGCCATGGGAACGTTTTTCGAGAGCGGGAGACTGGGGGCCCAGCCGACGGAGACGGCGCGGACGCGGAACTCGACACCGTCAACGGCGGCGGTCATATGGGTCGGACCTTCGGTCCAGGTGTTGGGGAGCGTCAGGTCTTCGGTATGGACGTTGGGGGCACCAGCGGCTTTGAAGCTTTGGACACCCCATTCGACGGCGCGCTTCATGGCGGGTGTGCCGGGGAGGCGGCCTCCGATTTCGTCGGTGAGTTGGGCGAGGTTTTTTTCAAGCGACGATGATTTGAGGGATTCGTCGATGACGCGCTGGACGTTGTCTTGGGCGGCGGAGGAGAGTGTGAGGAGGATAGCGAGGAGGAGCGGGAGTCCCAGTTTCATGGCGGGTGAAATTAGAAATGAATCTTGGGAAAAGGGGAAGGGTGGTGCCCCTGACGGGGCTCGGGGCGGACGGGCAGCGTACCCAGCGCTTACGGCGCTGGGCTAATGAGGTGTCGCCCTTCGGGCTGGAGTAGGACTGCGCGAGCGAATTGCCGCGGCGATAGGGATTCTTCGCTTCGCTCGGAATGACAACACTGGGAGTGCGCTGCGGTAACTTCGAGTGGTCTATGACTTCAAGCAGCGCGCGGGTTCTGCCGAGCGCTGCTCGGCCTGGGCGGGTGGAAGACCCGCCCCCACACAATCCGACACTCTCCCGGGAGGCTACGGGCGGGCGTTCACGAGGCGGACCGTTTCGAGGATCACGTCGCCGACGATTTCCAGGCTCTTCGGGCTTAGTTTGTCGATTGTGTCCTGGGGGGTGTGCCAGAAGACGTTGTCGTAGCCGTAATTGAAGTCAATCAGATCCACCACCGGCACGCCGTGCTGGGCAAAGGGCACGTGGTCATCGCCGACGGCGCCGATATCGTGTTGGAAAAAATACGACTGCGTTCCCAGATTGCTGGCGGCTTTGTAGACGAGGTTCGAAAGCCACGGGGTTGAGTTGGTGGCGCGATCTACGTTGAGGTCGGCGTCGCCGATCATGTCGGCGAGGATGAAGGCTTTGATCTTGGGTAGCGTGCCGTCCTGCTTCCACTTTTCGGCGAGGTGGCGGCTGCCGTAGACGCTGTCGGTGTCGGTCCAGGTGCGCATGGCTTCTTCGGCGTCGAGCCAGACGAGCCAGACGCTGTAACGGACGGGCGAGGACGCCCGCCCCTCCAGCTTCTTGCCGCGCAGGTGGTTGGCGAGTTCGAGCAGGATGGCGGCGCTGGAGCCGCCGTCATTTGCACCGACGTAGGTTGTGTTGCGCAGCGGGTAGCCAGTGTCGTAGTGGCCGGCGATGACAATCACGCCGTCGCGGGAGCCGGGGAATTTTGCGATGAAATTCTTGCCGGAAAATTTGCCTTCCGGGGAGTCGAAGGTGAAGGGGTCTTGTTCGAGAGAGTCGCTTTTGAGCTTGGCGCGGAGATAGTCCTCGAATTTCTTGTGGCCGGGGCTGCCCGCGTAGCGCGGGCCGAAGGCGACGATTTCTTTAATGTAGTGCAGGGTACGGTTGCCGTCCACGGCATGAACTGCGGTTCCCTTCACCTCGAAGGCCGCCTGAATGTCAGCACTCGCCGCGGTGGGCACCGGCTCCGAACTGGCCGCGCTCTTTTCTCGGGCGCAGCTGGTCAGGCTGCTGCTCAGCCAGAATCCAAGCACGAGAGGAACGAGGGCGCGCATCAGCTCCGTTTCCGGCGGCGCATTGGATGCACCAGCCAGGCCACGCCAATACTCACGATGTAGAGCAGGATCATGGGCGCGGCGAAGATGCACATGTTCATGATGTCGGTGGTTGGCGTCAGCACCGCCGCAATAATGAAAATCACCAGAATCGAGTAACGGAAGTTGCGCAGCATCCAACCCGGCGTGACGATCCCCATCAGCGCCAGGAAGAACACCAAGATCGGCATCTCGAACACCGCACCTAGCCCCAGCAACACGGTCAGGAAAAGATCGGTGTACTCGGTGATCGTTATCATGGGATGGAACTGGCTGCCGTAACCGATCAGGAAGTCGAGCGCGGCGGGAAAGACCATGCGGTAACCGAAGAATCCTCCCGCCAGAAACAGCAGGATGGTCGAGATCATGAACGGCACAACGTAGGTCTTCTCTTTGCGGTAGAGGCCGGGCGCGATGAACATCCAAACCTGGAACAAAACAAACGGCGAGGCAACAAATACCCCGGCCATCAACCCGATTTTGAGATAGAGATTGAACGGATCGGTGGGATTGAGATAGACCAACTGCTCGGGCAGATTGTGTTTGTGCAGTGCCTGGACAATCGGCTTCTGCATGAGGGAATAAATTCGGTCAGCAAATCCCCAACAGAAGAAGAATGCAATGCCTACCGCAATCGCGGAATAGATAATGCGCCGCCGCAACTCCTCGAGGTGTTCGAGGAAGCTCATGGCGTGCAGTTCACCCGGCTTCTCAGGATTGGAGGGGAACTCGGCGGTGGTCTCAGGCATCAGCGCTCTTCGGTGTGGCTGACTCGCTTGCCGCTGCCACCCCACCATTCGCCGGCGGGGCCGGTTCCGGCGCTAGAACGGGAGCCTGGCTTTTCTCCACCTCGGCCTCGATCCTCTTGTAACCGGCGCTGATGGCGTCCTTCAGTTCGCTGCCCGCCTTCGTCACGTCCGCCAGAAAACGGCCGACGGGGTGGGCATTGGCAATCGAGCCCAGCGGCGACTGGGTGGGCGGGAGGATCTCCTGCACTTTGCTGGCGTCGATGTCGATCTTCTGCATTTCCGCTTCGACTTGGGCTTTGAATTCGTTCGAGGCGCGGCGGAATTCGTTCATGAACTTGCCGATCTGGCGGCCGATCTCCGGTAACCTCTTGGGGCCAAACATGATAAGGGCCAAGAGGAAAATGAAGATCATCTCTGGCATGCCGAGGTTCATGGTCTCCATCATACTGCCTGTGTTTGGTGGTCAGCAACGCGGGGTGAGGGAAGGCAGCGTGCGGCGGATCGCGGGGCGACACAAAGGGCCCTAACCCTTTGGTGACGTTTGAGTTGCGGCCCCGTCCAACCCCTATGTTTTGCATGTTATACTGCGCCTAACGGTGTGCGGTGAACCGGCGGATGTTTTCCCGCTCCCGCCTGAAAAGGATACGTATCCATGCCTGGTAGTTCTCGTCGTTCGATCGTGCTTGTTGTTGTCGTTCTCTTCACCTGCGGCTTGCTGGGAATGGTGTATGGCCAGCGGGCGAGCGCTCCGGCTGGAGGGCCGGTCACGGATGCGGACATCCGGGACAGCCTGAAGTCGTTTGCCGATGTGTACAACATCGTCGAGCAGAACTACGCCGAGCCGGTGAACGCGGACAAGGCGATTTACAACGGGGCGATTCCGGGCATGCTGCACGTGCTCGACCCGCACTCGAATTTCTTTGATCCCAAACAGTACGGGCAGCTGCGGGAAGAACAGCACGGAAAGTACTACGGCGTAGGCATGACGGTGGGACCCCGGAATAACAAGGTCATCGTCATTGCACCGTTTGCGGGGACGCCGGCATATCGCGCAGGAATTCGGCCGGGCGACGTGATTATTGCAGTGGACGGCAAGTCAACCGAGAACATGAATACGGGCGAAGTGGCCGACCTGCTGCGCGGGCCCAAGGGCACGACAGTACGCATTTCGGTTTTGCGCGAAGGTAGCGACAAACCGATTGAGTTCTCTGTGCAGCGCGACGAAATTCCGCGTTACAGCGTGGACCTGCATTTCCTGATCCGGCCGGGAGTGGGGTATATCCACGTTTCCGGCTTCCAGGAGACGACCGAGCATGAAGTGCAGTCGGCGCTGGATGAGTTTGGCGATCTGAAGGGGCTGGTGCTCGATCTGCGCGGGAATCCGGGCGGACTGCTTAATGAAGGCGTGGGCGTCGCGGACAAGTTCCTGAAGAAGGGGCAACTGATTGTCTCGCATCATGGGCGGTCGTCGCCGGAGAAACGCTACTTCGCAAACCATGGGAATGGCGGACGCGAGTATCCGCTGGTGGTGCTGGTGAATCGCGGGACGGCGTCGGCGGCGGAGATTGTTTCGGGGGCGATTCAGGATCATGATCGCGGGCTGATTGCGGGCGAAGTGACGTTCGGTAAGGGGCTGGTGCAGACTGTTTATCCGCTATCGGAGAATACGGGACTGGCACTGACGACGGCGCGATACTACACCCCGAGCGGGCGCTTGATTCAGCGCGATTACAGCAACGTTTCGCTGTACGACTACTACTACAACCGCGAGAACGAAGAATCGCAAACAGCGCATGAAGTGAAGCTGACGGACAGCGGGCGGACGGTGTATGGTGGCGGCGGCATCTCACCCGACATCAAGATTGCGCCGGTGAAGTCCACCCACCTGCAGGACGCGCTCTTGCAACATTACGCGTTTTTCAACTTTGCCAAGCACTACGTCATTGACCATCACCCCAACAAAGACATGGTGGTGGATGAACCGATGCTGCAGGATTTCCGGCGTTTCCTGGATGAGCAGAAGGTCACTTACACCGAGGCGGAACTGCACGAGGTGATGGATTGGATTCAGGCGAACATCAAGGCGGAGATTCTGACGGATTTGTACGGGCAAGAAGAAGGGCTGAAGGTCCGCGCGAACTGGGATCCGCAGATAAACCGGGCGTTGGAATTGTTGCCCAAGGCAAAGGAACTGGCGGAGAATGCGAAGAAAGTTATTGCGTCGCGTACGCCGGGAGCGCTGATGGCGCGTTAGAGGTTCTGATTTTCGTGAGTGCCCGGGGTTAAGCCCCGGGCTTTTTCTTTGTCGCCAAAAATGGGGGTTCGGGCTCCATTCGTTGACTTGAGCCGATGCCCGTGGGAGAATCCGCCTCGGCCGGATCCCCTATTTCCGGCCTGTTCTTCATGCCCTTATTGCGCATAGCCATCCCGGTCTCGGCCCTGATCTTTACTTTGGTTGCGGGACTCACCGACCTGAGGTGGCGGCGCATTCCCAATTGGTGGACGGTGCCGGGGGCGCTGGTCGGGCTTGCTCTGAATATTGGAGCATACGGCTGGGCGGGGCTGAAGGCTTCCCTGCTTGGTTGCGGGCTCGGTCTGCTGCTGCTGGTTCCCTTCTTCGCGCTGAGGGCCATTGGAGGGGGTGACTGCAAGCTGGTAGCGGCGATGGGCGCTTTTGTTGGTCCGGGCGAACTGCTGCAGTTGTTGGTTGTGGCGGTGCTCGTGAATGGAGGGCTGGCGCTGATCTTCATCGTGGCCAAGGGACGGGGCTGGAAAACGCTGAAGAATATGGGTCTTCTGCTGGTCTCGCTGGCGCAGTTTCGGCTGCCGCCGCGCAGCATGACGTTGGACGACCCCGACGCCATAAAAGTGCCTTTTGGCGTGGCTTTTGCGCTAGCGGCGGCGGGCCTAATGGGTGCACAATTAGTGACGGGATGGAAGACACCATGAAGCGGCGATTGTGGCGGGAGACGTCGGGCGCAGAGATTGCCGAACTGGCAGCCGTGTTGCCGCTGCTCTTTATGGTGCTGCTCAGCATCTTCTGGTTTTCGAGGGCGTTTAACATTCATGCGGTAGTGACGCGGGCGGCGCAGGAAGGGTCGAAGATTGCTGCGGCTTCGCCGTGCGCGACTTGCGCGCAATCCCTCGGAGCGCAGAACGCTGCCATTGACACCGCGGTGGCGGACACGCTGCGCGCAGCCGGATTGGATCCCGGCCGGGTTACAGCGTACCCGGCAGCGGACCCGGCCTTCTGCACGGGTAGTTTCGGGGTGGGAGGCAAATGCACCACCACAGCGGGGCAGGTCAGGGTGTGCCGAGGGGTGCTGCTGAATCCGACCGCGGTCGGGAATGCGCAGGAGTGTGGCGTGCTTGTTGGATTTCAGTATCCGTATAGGTTTTCTATTCCCACGGCGGACCCAAACCCGCCGTTTATCCACGCGGAGCAGTATGACCTTGGCCTGAAGACCCAGGTGCAGAACCGGGTGGAGTATATGTGCTGGCAGGGGGCGGGATGCTGACGACGGTTGCCATCTGGTGGCGAGCGTGGCGAGCGGAGGAGCAAGGTTCGCAGATTGCGGAGTTCGCGATTGCGCTGCCCATGCTGGTGATGGTGATGGTCGCCGTTTTCGACTTCAGCGGGGCATTCAATTTGAAACAGCGCTTGGCAGGATCGGCAGCGGCTACGGCGCGGCTCGGGGCGGAGCAAGCGGTCAGCGACTTGAGCGGGGCGGCACCGGCCAGTGTGACGGCGCTGCGTGATTTCGCGGCGCAGAGTCTGACGGCGGCCGGCGTCAATGACTGTGGACTCGGGACTGCTGCGGCGAACCTGACGGGATTCAGGAAATGGACCTTCACGGGGTCGAGTTGCGCCGCGACGCTGGTGGTGGAACGGCAGTACAACTACGCAGTGGTTGCAGGCGGGGTGACGGTGAACGTGCAGGCGACGCGCGTTACGCTGAGCTATCCCTACCAGTGGCGACTGGGGAGAGTGGTGCTGCTGGTGGCGCCTGCGGCCACCTTCGTTGGACCCACGACCTTGAACGAGACTTCGGTGGTACCGAATCTTTCTTAGGAGATCACCATGGCAGCGAGCGTGGTTCGATCGCGGCAGCGGAACAGCGAAAGCGGTGTCACGATTGCGATCGTCGCCCTGACGCTGGTGGCGCTGCTGGGCATGGCGGCGCTGGCGATTGATCTGGTGAATCTTTATGTGGCGCGCGGGGAGACGCAGCGCGCGGCGGATGCGGCGGCTTTGGTGGGCGCGAAAGCGCTGGTGGATTACGGTGTGACGAGTGGCGACACTTCCCTGCAGGCCGCGGCGCAGACCTACGCGACCGCGATGGCGACGGCAGCGGCGCGGCAGAATCTTATCGTTGGACAGGCGGGAGGCGTTGCGGTCACGTACCCGAACAGCGGCAACGCCACGGCTTTCTCCGTCAATCCTCAAATCCAGGTGACAGTGACGCGGAGCGGATTGCCTTCGTTTTTTGCGAAGGTCTGGGCTGCCGGTTCCAACACAACGGTAGCCAACGCACGGGCGGAAGCGTATAACCCGTCGAACGCGACTGCGGTCACGGGAGGGCTGACGCTGCCGGTGGCGGCGCGGTGCGTGAAGCCGTGGCTGATCGAAAACCGCGATCCCTACCACGGTGGAGACCCATTCTTCAACACGACAACGGGCGCAATTACGTGGCCTGGGTTGGCACCGGGAGGCGTAATCGGCGAGGACGTTCGCATGCTTTCGGCGTGCGGGAACAACTGTACCTTCAATCCGCCGCCTCCCCCTCGGGGACCAACGGGAGCATATTACTACCCGTTAGACCTTGGTTCCGATACCTACGAGAACAATGTCGAAGGGTGCAACGCGCGCTTCGTCGCTTGCGGCGACCGACTTAACCTGGACACCGCGGATGTGTCGGTCGAACCCAATCCCAATCGTGACGCAGTCGAGACGCTTATCCACGCCAGAAACACGAATTACAACCAGGGGCAGGATGAGCTCAACCTAGCGACGAGCCCGTTCCAGATTCTGGCCCAGGACAACAACCCGCTGGTCACCGGGGGCATAGTTGCGGATGGGGCGGTGGTTTCGACCAGCGCCTCGGTAGTGACGGTTCCGGTCTACGACTCCTCTATCGGCGCCCCGACTAACCCTGCCACCGTAATTGGATTCGTGCAGGGCTTTGTAACTGACGTGAGCGGTCCGCCCCGCGCGGGCCGCCCGGACTTAGTAATCCTGAACGTTGCAGGATGCGGCGGAGCCTCCGGGACGCCGATTGCCGGAGGCGGGGGGACGCCTGTGCCGGTGCGGCTGATTCGCTAGCTCGGTGCGGAAAAGAACCGCGAGCAGGTTGCATCGGGTCCTTCGCTGCGCTCAGGATGACAGTTTTGGGAGGACTGGTGGCCGCACCAACGGCCAATCGTGTGAGCGATGCCCTCCCGACTACAATGTTGTGAAGCCAGCGGCAAGCGCTGGTCATCTAAGTTCGAGGTTTCCTACATTCTGTTTCCAACAATTTAAAGGAGAGTCTTCATGCGTGTTTCGCTGTTCACGGCGGTTGCAGCCCTGGCGTTGACCGGCACTGCCCTAACTCAGACCCAAACATGGAACATTGATCCCATGCATACGGCGGCGCAGTTTGCCGTACGGCATATGGGAATTTCGACGGTGCGAGGGGCCTTCACCAAGGTCAGTGGCACGGTGCAGTACGACGCGGCCGCGCCGGAGAAGACTGTGATTGAAGCGAGCATTGAAGCGAACTCCGTCGACACGCGCGTCGAGATGCGCGATAACGATCTGCGCAGCCCGAACTTTTTCGAAGTTGCCAAGTATCCTGCGCTGACATTCAAGTCCAAGAAGGTGGAAAAAACCGGCGACGGGAAACTGCGCGTGACCGGCGATTTGACGATTCACGGCGTAACCAAGGAAGTTGCACTCGATGTGGAAGGGCCGAGCGCACCGATGAAGGACCCGCGCGGGAACACGCACATGGGAGCGTCGGCGACAACGACCGTCAACCGCAAGGACTTTGGCGTAAACGGAGGCGGGATGATGGTAGGGGATGATGTGTCGATTACGCTGGACTTAGAAATGGTGCGGCCGGCGAGCTAGGGTGGATTGGTAATTTCGTAATTTGTAATTTGGTAGTTTGAAACCCTGCTTGCAAAACACAAATTACAAATCATTCGGGCTTGCCGGTGTAGTGTCCGGCGCTGTGCACGTCTTCGTGGTCTTCCTCGGACTCGAGGTGGGTGGTGACTTCCGCGGGGTAGGTGAGTTCGGCAGGGAGACGTTCCTCGACGATTGTTGCCAGACGATGGGCCTCGCCGACCGGGGTGAGGTGCGGGAACAGGAGATGCACCTCAATGATCTGACGGTAGCCCGTCGTGCGGAAACGCACGCCGTGATATTGGATGCCGAGTTCGGCGCAGAGAGCGTCGAGCTTGCTGCGGATGTCGCGACCTGCGTTGGGATCGGAATAGTCGAGCAGGCCCACGGCTGAGTGCCACACGAGGCGGCCACCCGACCATAGGATGTTGATAGCGACGGCGATCGCGATCAGCGGGTCGAAGGGCTTCCAGCGGGTCAGGAGAACTAAGGCAAGACCTGCGACCACGCCAAAGCTGGTCCAGCTATCGGTCAGCACATGCTTGCCGTTGGCTTCAAGGATGAGAGAGTTGGTGCGGCGGCCGACGCGGAGCAGATACCAACCCAGGCCGGCGTTGAGAATGGCAGCTGCCAGTACCAGTAAGGCGCCGGCGCCGAGATTTTCCAATTGCAACCCGGCCAGCCATTTTTCGATTGCGGCCCACAAGATGGCGAAGGCGGCGACGATGATCATCGCGCCTTCGAATCCAGCGGAGAAAAACGTGATGCGCTCGTATCCGTAGAGGAACTCGGGCGCGGCGGGCTTGGTGCTCAGGCGCAGGCTGAAAGCGGCGAAGGCCACGGCTATGACGTGAATGACGGACTCGGCCGCGTCAGAAAGAATGGCGGCAGAATGGGTGAGGAAGTAGGCGGTCATCTTGCCCGCCAGCATGACGACGCCGAAGGCAAGAGACAGACGCATGGCAAAGCGCGCGGCGCGCAGTTCGCGCTCGTCTCTTCCCCGTGAAGTTGGAACTGGCGTGCCCGTACCCGATGACATTCTGTCCCACCGGTCAGAATTTGCCTGCCATCGTCGCACAGGGCGAACGCGGCGCGATGTGACGTAGCTCACGGAAGGGCTCAAGGGTCGGTCCTGCCATCCCCCCTCCGGATCGATCACACAATTTGGTGATTGCCGTCACACCCTAGCTGGTCGTTCCTAGTCTATAAGAGTCCTCGAACCGCTCGTGGGGAGCGGCGGGAATGCCTTCACTCGAAGCCGGACCAGAACTGCAGAAACATTTGCTTGCCATCGCAACCATGGTTGATAAGCCAGCGGCCGAGGTGTTGTTTCTCCGCGGAGACCCGGTTCAAGGCGCTTACCTGGTGGTGGAAGGAGAAGTGTGGATGGGACTCGACGAGAAACAGACGCGTTATCCGGGACGGCTCCTGGGCCCCGGCTGCGTGCTGGGGCTGCCGGCGACGCTTTCGGGCGAGCCCTACAGTCTGGCCGCCAGGGTCCAAGAGAAGACGCGGCTGGCATTCGTGCCGCGCGGAGCGGTGCTGCGCCTGCTGAGCACCGACTCGAGCCTCTCGCTCGAGGTGCTGCGCGTATTGAGCGAAGAAATCTCGGAGATGCGGGCTCTATTCGACGGGGGACGAGCGATATTGCGCTAATCGGAACCGGCAACTTATTGCGGTGGATTGGTGGGCGGAGGCGGCGGATTCGACGAGGTTGCGTCGGGCTCGACCGGCTGGGCGGGGATTTCAGGGAGCGCATCGTTCACGTCACCGTCGGGCGGGGGTGGCGCAGCGGGTTTGTAGGCAACGGTACGTGACTCTGGCGCGGAGGAGCCGACGGGAACCCCCTCTTTGGCCGTGAGCAGGACTTGCGACAAGCCGCCGCGGTCAGACTCGGAGCCAACAAAAACATAGTTGAAACGCGAGCCATTCAGCAGAGCCGCCAACACTTCGCGACCGGGCGCGGGACCGAGATTCGCGACTACTTGTTCCTGCTCGGCGCCGGCGGGGATGGGAATATCGGCACCGGTCTGGCGCTGCACTTCGTAGAGAATCTCCGAGAGTGTGGCTTTGTCGGAGTTGATACGCAGCAGGTTTCCTTTTACTTCCACATGCAGAGATGAGGGCGGCAGTGCGGGTGTTGCGACAACCACGGGAGTGACCCGTGTAAGCCCCACCGCCGATGCGGCGGCAGGAGGAGCCTGCGTCCCGCCCAACTTGATGAGAACCGCGTTGCCCGAAGGAAATACCTGAAAGGCGCGCGCCTCGCTCAAGTCGAGCACGACGCGGGTTACTGGGGGGTTCGCCTGGTACTGGCGGAAGCGCACACTCTTCAACACTCCCCGGTTCACGCGCAGTTCGCGCAGGGTGCGCGCGGGAACCGAATTCGGGAAATCGAGGACGATGCGGTCGGGACCGGTGACGACCAGAGTTTCAGGAGCGACCTTGCCGGAGGTGCGGACTTCAACCTCGGTTGCATCGCCTTTGCCAACCAGGGAGATGCTCTGGACCTCCAGCCCGGTGGCGGGAGGTGCGGGATGCAGAGATGCCGGCGGAGCTTTGGCTTGCGCGACAACTACCGGAGCGACCGGAACGACAGCAGCCTTCGGGGCGGTGGCGGCAGGGGTCGCTGGAGGGTTCGCGGCCGACGTCGTCCCCAGTTTGATAAGAACGCTGTTGCTCGAGGGAAACACCTGGAAGGCGCGCGCCTCGGCCAAGTCAAGTACGACGCGGGTTACAGGGGGATTCGCCTGGTACTGGCCGAAGCGGACACTCTTCAACACACCTTGCTTCACGCGCAGCGCGCGCAAGGTGCTGGCGGGAATGGAATTCGGGAAATCGAGGACGATGCGGTCGGGGCCGGTCACGGTCTGGGTTTCGGGGCTGATCTTGCCGGAGGTGTGGATCTCAATCTCGGGGTTATCACCTTTGCCGACGACGGAAATGCTCTGTACTGTCAGCTGCGCGGCGAGCGGGAGGACCGCCAAGCCCAGGAAAAGCGCGAGAAGAATCGACCGGTAACAGCGTGGCACTATCACGGCACAGCCTGCTATGGAGATTCTAGCAATGCTGAGGTGATGGGAGCACGGAAAAAGCCGGAGGGGGCACTCGGAAGTACGAGACCATAAGAGGGAGTGGTTTCCCAGCGCTGCGCGCTGGGCTAATGAGGTGCCGCCCTTCGGGCTGGAGCGTAGTAGTACGGTCAGTCGTCCCTGCGGGACTTGGGCGGCCCGAATCAAACCAATTCAACCCATCACTGCATCTCGAAACTGAAGCGCTGGCCTGGAAAGCGCTAGAGTTTCTTCTTCTTGCGCAGCGTGTAGGCTGCGGCGAGGCCGCTGGCGACGAGGATCATGGTGCCGGGCTCGGGCACGACGGGCGTGCTCGGGGTGGAGGGGGTGAGACCTACGGGTGGAAAAATGCCACCGGCGCCGATGGGAGAGAACGGCAGACCGCCATCACCGAGCGGAGGGTCGGCGCCTGTTTGCGTGGGCGGCATAAGAGCGGAGCGCAGGTCGGAAAGAGGCGGGACGTCAACGGCCATGGAATCGTCCATGGTGGAAGGGCGATTCATCGCTTCCTGCGTGGGCTCGTTGGGAGCGGTGGCGGCGTGCGGCTTCTCCGAGAGTTGGTTGGCGCAGCGGGCGCGCGCGGTTTTCTTGCCGTCGGTGATTACCTTTTCGCCGACGGGGATGAGGTGAGGCTTGCGCGTCCAGTAGACGTGGCCATCCTTGCGATAGGAGACGTACATCAGAGCGGCGGTTTTGAGGCGCACGGTGTGAGCGCGGGCATAGTCGAACCCGGCATAGTGAGAAGCGACTACGGGATCATGGTCGGTGGCCTGGCGCAGTTCGGCAGCGGAGAGGACTCCGCCGGGAACGACAGAATCCGGGTACACAGCGCGGCCAAGCCGATGAGCGACGGCATTGCGAGCGACGGAAGCGAGAATCTCAGCGCTGGAGTTGGACGCGGGTGCGACGAGAGCTGAGGATGAAGTGCGATTGTGCTGCCAATGTAAGAAAGCGGGAATGAGCGACAGTGTTACAGCCAGGCCCACGAAAGCTACGACTCGATACTGCGCCCGGCTCCTACTGCGAAACCGGAAATATGAAAACACAGCTCCTCCGAGAAACTATCAAGCGCTACCGGCGGGGGAGACTCCGACCTTTATGAGCGCAATTTGACTACCAGAAACGGGGCCGCTAACTAGCGTAGTTACAACTGCTTCTAGGATATCGTGGAGAATTGTATCAGAACGTTGCAGAGAAGAAGATTGGTAGGGACAAGAAACTTCCATGGGGTAGGGCACGAAAGTGGGATGGATGGAAAGGGTCATAGCCTGCCCGAGCGAGAAACGGACATCGCTCCGATTCGACGTGCGAACAAGCGTCGCCAGAGGCTACGGCTTGGCAGACGAAGTGTCGGCCACCTCCGTGGCGAGGGCGCGGACAGGCGTGGACAATTCAGTCAGGTGCTTCTGGAGTATCTCCCGAATCTTGCTCGAAACGACTGTCCCAGCCCCCTTTCCAGTCACTGTTGCCCAAGAAGCATAGCTTGCCTTTTCATGCCATAGCACCCTCTCGTCTCGACCACTCAGGGTGATCAAAACTTCGACCCATTTTGAGACCGGACGATCTACCATCAGGTGCAGTACTTGATCCGCCGACTGTTCATCGGTTGCCAAAGTGATGTGCTGCTCCCGAAGGAATTTGTATGCATCGTCTTGGATAGCCAATGCCTGTTGCACCGACGACCGGTTCACATGAGAATTAGTCCTCGTCATGGATACCCATACACCACCTCGAGCGGACTTGGGCGGCGACTCCAGTCTCATGTCGATTGCGGATCTCGGTTGGGGCTGGTCCGCGTGAGTGGAGGCCCCAAGTTTCAAGACTCTTTCACTTGTCATCCAGCCTAGGGCAGTTCGGAACAGATATACCAGACGAAATTCCGAACCTTGGGTTCGCGCGCCAAACGCATTAACCAGGTCACTGGGCGTTTGTACTCGTTTGGCTTCGACCGACCTAATCACGTATCCGGCGTGAAGCCCGGCCGCTTCAGCGGCGCTACCACTGACAACGTTGGTAATCTCAATGCCTTCGACGTCAACGTTCTGGGATACCCTGACTGACAGCCCAAACGCAGTAAGCGGCTCTAGATCGTCACCAGTGCCCCTCTCCTCCGCGCGTGGCAATTCAATTTTCTCTGTAGAGTCAGACACGCGTGTATGCGAAGCAATGTCAGTCTCTACTCCGGTACCTTGCCCATATTGTGTCGACCTCTCACTGGAATGCCTCGGCGGACGCTGTTCGTTGTCGTTCACCGGCGGGAGTGGTTGTCCGGTTTCTTTCTTGCGAGACCAGTCAGAGACAATCACGGCGCATGCGCCTTTTGCGGCCCCGCGCACGGTAATCGTGGCGTCGGATGTCAGCACGTCGCCCTCCTTGTTGGCGACGAGCACCTGACTCGTTTTCGACATCAGGCCTTTCTTGGCTTTGCTCTCTCGATTTAGTTTGACGATGTAGTCTGCAGCATCAGGATTGAGAGTCACAGTGACCTGTGGACAATCCGCCGAAAGATTCTTGACTATCTCCATCGTCTCGTCGTGAGCGTCAATCGTGGTATCGCTGCGTGCACCCGTAATCCAGCCGTAATGATGCGTCGCACCGGCGCCGCTTTGTGTCGAAGCGTTTGTCGTTCCGCGTCCTTCAACATACACTCGGGGCTTTGCGTCAGCTAACAACAGCAACGAGAATGCAGTAACCGTCAGACTGGTCGCACAAGCCTTCAGTAGTCTCTTGTACATATGATCTCCTGTAGTGGAGGGCCTGGGGGAGACCGTTCCGATTTTGTCACTATCTCGTTTCCTCAGGCCGTGACAGGAGTCACGCCCTGGCGTGACCTAAGCAATCGGTGCGATTTGGATTGGGTGTTCATTTCTGAGCCGGCTCCAACGTGTGGCTTGAGCGGCCACCTGCCCGAGAAGAGTCGACGAAGTCAGGATGACGAGCAACTGAACCGAGGGACGACTCCTGTCAAGAGATAGAGGACGAACTGGAGAATCTCGAGGGCGGAGGCGCAAAACAGGAGTTCGGGCCTCGGACAGCGACACAGCTGAGCCTCCTGTGTCGTGCTGGCTGGTTCAAAACCCTTAACAGGTGTGCAGAAGTTACTAGCAAGAGCTGGGGCAGCACCATCGGCACCCGACCGGCTGGTCGGTTAATTGCTTATAGCACAACAGCTTACGTAACTTTCCTGAAAACCTTTCGAAGGCTAAGCTGCATGGACGAACAATTGCACCGTAAGTTCTGGCGTGCTTCGTAGAGTCGCCTTCCCGATAGCGCGAGGGACGGGATCCAGTTTCGCAAGTTTGGCTCCTAGTTTCCCGGCCGGGGAAAGGACGAACTGATGTCGGGAACCTCGGCCACAAAAACTGCTCCTTCCACCCAGATCCTTCGTTTTCGGCGTTCGGAACGATTGCTGCATTGGTCGATCGCCGTGCCGTTTATGATTTGCTACGCGACGGCAGTCGCGCTTTATCTCTTTTTCACCTTGCGCTCGCCGCACACTTCGCGGCTGGTGTTGTCGTGGACTCACCGGGTGGCGGGGGCGGGACTGATCGCGTTCCCGCTGCTGACCATGTTGCGCAACCGGCGCGAATACAGAGTGCATCTCGACAATATCAAGCAGGCCTGGATCTGGGCGTGGGATGACATCAAGTGGCTGTTCCTGATGGGGGCGGCTGCCATCAGTTCGAAGATCAAGCTGCCGGAACAGGGGAAGTTCAACGCGGCCGAAAAACTGAACTTCATGATGGTCATGGGAACGTATCCGGTCTTCCTCGTTACGGGGTTGCTGCTGTGGGTACCGGGTATTCATTTCCTGTCATGGACGGTGCACGTAGGGATGGCGCTGATCGCGACGCCGCTGATGTTGGGGCACATCTACATGGCGCTGGTGAATCCGAGCACACGGGTGGGATTGAGCGGCATGCTTTCCGGTTACGTGGATCGAGCGTGGGCCGCGGAACACTATCATCGCTGGTATGCGGAGAATTTCGAGAAACCGGCAGCGGCGGCGGAAGAGAATCGGGAGCAAGCTTTCCTCGTCCAGCCGGTGCTGTTGCGTTGCCCAGCCTGCCATGCTGAACGCGCCGAGAGCCATTGGCCGAAGCTGTTGCAGATGCTGCTGGAACTGAAGCCATTCCGGTGTCCCGCGTGTGAAACGGAGAGCAGGAACGTTCCTTTGCGCGTGCAACCGGAGCAGAGCGGGGACATCATGGGGCGGCTGGAGCAGGCGGGGATTGGACATTTGTTTGAGGCGGTGGTGCTGGAGAGTGAAAATCAACCGGGGGCGTTCGCAGTGGAGGAGGAAGATCAACTGCCGAACTGACGCTAAAGGACCCCTGCCCTGATTGCACAATAACGGATCCTGTTCGAGCCCACGGTTAGGCCGTGGGCTTTATTGTGCTGATTCGCAGCCTTCCGCTTGGAAAATGGCCACCTTGAGTGTTTGTTGTTAGGGCGCCAGTGTCACCTGAAACAGGGCTTCCCTGAGGTGCTTTTCAAGCAAAACTGGGGGTTCACCTCACCGTCAGCTTGAAGGCAGCATCGTGAGCCAAAGCGCCGCTGGTGGCATAAGTCGTGACGGCGCAGCTCCTAGCTCAGGGAGCGGATGGAGAGCAGGAGAACGATAATGAGCAGGATGAGGAACTGCAGGAGCCAGAAGGAGGCGCGACGAGCATGAGGAAGACGAAGGGAGGACATAAGAGTTCCTTCTCCGACAAAGATTCGCCGAAAACCGGCGCTACAAATTCCGGAACGCTTTAGTCGAAGGAAATGATACTCCTCGGGTGGGAGTTTTGCAGTGACACGTGGGGTGAGGCAGAAAAGCGGCTTACCAAGTCGGCGGTCTTTCTCGAAGGATTTTTCGCAAGAGGAACTGGTGGAGCTAGTCGGGCTCGCAGCACATCCCCATGTTGATACTGCGTAAGTTATTGAAACGACGTTCGGCCACAATGCCTAAATAGGGCACAATAACCGGTCGGTTGTACAAAAATTGTACAAAAATATTCGCGCGATTCAAGAGAAAACTGCGCGAGATTACTGCCTATCCTCACTCGTCACTCACTCCACGATTCCGAGTCGGTTGTACACGAGTCTACGAAAACGCCGGAAACTTGCAAGAAGAAACACGCCAACCGACTATTCCACTTTTCTTGCTTTACCTAACGCCTTCCCTCACGGTGAGCTAAGGCTCCCTCTTCCTTAAAAGCGGCAAAGCGGCTTCGATTTCCGCGCAAATCTCTCTAGCAGCCCGTGGTGCATGTAGTGGATTTCCTGCAAGGCGGGCGACGTAACCGGGTGCGCGTACGCGGTCCCACGAAGCAGTTGGTAACGGATGCGGAGAATCGGCTTCTGCAAAGC
>Ga0075014_100000166_pt1 | contig 19578 bp, 18 predicted proteins | sample AleBraG_ABR_2014_FD_71472 | JGI IMG/M metagenome (GOLD analysis project Ga0075014, IMG submission 71472) | Freshwater sediment microbial communities in response to fracking from Pennsylvania, USA - Alex Branch Run_MetaG_ABR_2014 | ecosystem: Environmental > Aquatic > Freshwater > Creek >... | reverse complement strand
ACATATCTCAGTATGGGCGGCACAGCCGCACGCGAGACGGTTCTAGGATCTGCTGATTTTACCATCTTTAGCGCCCAAGGACTAAAATTCTGGGTTACGGACACTCTCTACAAAAGCGGTTTGATTCCGCCGGCATTTATCGATGGACTGTGCGGTGCTTTGCTAACCATGGATCATTCACCAAGCTTTTTATGTGGCCGTTATTCCATGGATGGATGGTGGTGGTTCTTTTGCTATACTTTTTTTGCAAAAACCCCATTGTGCACATTGCTCCTGTTTCTGTCGGCCGGCGGGGCCATACTGCTCAAGATCACCCCGCAGAATATATTGCAATCGCCACAGCAAAATGACGACAAGACAGGTGCATTGTACCGGCTTTTACCCTTATTCATTCTGGGAGGAGTTTACTTGCTGGCTTCTTTGACCACACACACCAACATTGGACATCGGCATATTCTACCCCTCTATCCACCGCTATTTATATTGGCAGGCGCTAATGAATATTGGATCCGGAAAGGAAAATGGTTCATTTTTTATATTGTGCTGATGCTATCTGTCACAATCACCAGTTCCTGGTTTATTCGTCCACATTATTTGGCTTTTTTTAGCAAGCTCGGCGGCGGACCCCAACAGGGATATCGCCATCTGGTGGACAGTTCCTTGGACTGGGGTCAGGATCTGCCCGGATTAAAAAAATGGCTGGATGCCCATGTCGAGCCCGGAAAGGAAAAGATTTATCTATCCTACTTCGGCACCGCCCTGCCGGAGCATTACGGCATTCTTGCCGAACCCCTGCCCTGTCATTTCGACTGGACGCCCCGCAAGCAATTTCCCCTCGAAGCCGGGGTGTATTGCCTCAGTGCCACCATGCTGGAATCGGTCTATTCCCCCTTGATCGGGCCGTGGTGTGTTCCCTACGAGAATTTGTATCAGCGTGCTGTATCAGAAACGCAGCGCTGGGAGCAGACCGCCGGAAATGCGGACGCCAGACGGCGACTGGTCACTGAACAGGGTGCCGCCTATTGGGAGCAGGTCTTGGAAGCTTACCGCCAGGCACGATTCAGTCGTTTGTGCGCCTATTTGCGCCAAAGGGAACCGGACGCCGAGGTCGGTTATTCCATCTTGATTTACCGGCTGACAACTGAAGACCTCAAGAAGGCACTGGGGCCGGGTCCTGCGGAACTTCTTCCCAGCAGGGTTCCGCTCTACCGTAACGCTCCCTTACCCCACTAAATATGAGTCGCCACGAAGGCTTACGCATTAAAAGATGTAGATTCTGCACAAGATGTTAAATGTGGGTAAATGGGCAGGGATGGAAATCCCATCGCCTGAGGGGCTCAAGGAATTAATGAGCAGGTTGGAGGATCAGAATTGCATTTTCAAAACGTTCTTTCGTGGTGGTCATTTCACTATTCTCATTATAACCTTGTTTGCGCCCAATTTCACATTATATGTGATGAACCATGATGCTTGTAATTTGGGCGGCTTTAGGTGTTTTTTCTCAACTTGCTTTTGTACGCCTCTTCTCTACCACCGTTGGCGAAACCACCTATTACGGTAACACATTTTTTATAGTAGCAATTTTCTCTTTGAGTTGTGGCTTTTTTGCAAAAAAGTTGAGCAGATTTTGTTTTTTAATTCCATTTGGTATTTTATTAAACTACGCATTGGCACGCTGGCTAGGAACCTTCAACCTGCTTCAACAATTGCCTGGTGAATTTCAGTGGTCCTCGTTTGCAAACGCAATGCCTAAAGAGACCGATTTTGATTTGCAGTTAGCCGTAATACTGCTGGCCACATTTTTGGCGCCGATCATGGTATTAATAGGCAGCATGCAGAGTACTATTTTGTTTCAGCGTGACTACAAAAAAACGGGGTATGTGCTCATGGCTGTCGGCGGCATATCCGGAGGAATTGTTTTTAGTCTTGTAAACCAGATGTTTCCTTCGCAAATTGCGCTTGTTGCGATATGGATTGCCGCCCTGGCAGCCGCTGTCTTACTGGGCACGGAGCGTACGCTTTCAAAAACTATCAGCATACTGGCCCCTTCTTTAATTTTGCTGATTGCCTGTTATTCTTATTCCACCAAGTATCGTTGGAGCCCCTATCAAAAAATCACCGCAATCAATGATTCCGCGGATAACTCCATCAATTTGTTCTCCAACGGTTTTTATATACAAAAGCTCCACTTATCCCCCGTAGAAGAACTCAACAAAAAAGATTATTGGCAAATCGAGGTGGCGCCTTTTGCTTCTTTAAAATCGGGCGATGACGTTCTAGTTTTGGGGGCGGGCTCCGGAACACACGATGTCCGCGAAGCTCTCTTTCGTGGCGCCGCACATGTTACGGCCGTGGAGATCGACCCCAATTTTGTTGACCTCGGTAGACAGTATGACCCAAACCATTCATATAACGACCCCCGCGTACAAATTCAAGTGAACGACGCCCGTCGTTTTTTGAACACCTCTGAGGACAAATTTAATTTTATTTATATGCCGTTTCTTGACTCACAAACTCTGGGGTCCAATCAGGCGCGATTCCGTCTTGATAGTTTTTTATACACCAAGGAAGGGCTCGGATTGGCCTACTCGAAACTTAAGGACGACGGCGTCATGTTTGTGAGTTTTGCCACAGCCACTCCTTGGATACGTCAGCGCATCTATAACATGTTGTGCGAAGCCACAGATCGTGATGTACAAGCTTTTGTCCTGGGCGATGCACCGCAAACTTGTTACGCGATTAAAAAGAATCGTGCAATTACAAGCCTTAAAGCTCCCTATGTAAACGCGACCGATTTTTTTAAGCGGCAAAGTCCGGAGATTGTTCCTACAGATGATTGGCCTTTTTTGTACAGTAAAACATCCTCAATCCCCAAGGAACATCTACGACTCATTTACATTCTACTATTATTGATGGCAGTAATATTTCTGATTGGTCGTGGCTATTCTTCTCCTCAAAACGATGGCGGCCATGCAGCTTCTGCTGCGATGCGCAGCTATGCTTTTTTTTCCGGGGCAGCTTTTTTCTTTATACAAATACGCACCATATCTGCCTTGATACCTTGGTTCGGGTCAACCTATATGAGCCAAGCCATAGTGGTTATCGCCATAATTTTTTCTTCATTATTGGGAACGCTGCTAGCCAATCAACATCGTATTTTTCAAAAACCGGTGGCTTGGTCTCTGCTTTTCGTATCAATACTAGCCGGTCTTTTTGCTAACAGTTGTTTCCATCCCCTTGTCGGGACACTTCTCCCTTCGGCTCCACTTTTTTTAACAACACTCCTGTCTCCCACCTTTTTTGCTGGCTATCTATACGTTTGCTATTTGGACACAAAATCCTCACAAGCTGTTTTGGATATGCAGTGGTGGAATTTGCTTGGCGGAGCATTAGGGGGATTGGCTGAGACCGTTATTATTTTAACCGGTTTCTACGCCTCTATTGGGTTAATCCTTGTATTCTACTATCTGGCCTTCACGGCAACTTTGTTTCAAAAAAGGAAAAACGAAGCGTCGTTCGATCGTCATAACGGGATACCCGTCAAAAACCACATCAGAGTAGTCTAGTGAAACTACTCCTCTTTCATTCAAGGACAGTGCCGTTTTAAATCAAATTCGGTTTTATGGCCTATAATGAAGATCTTGAGCATGAGTATGACTGATGCTACGACTGCCAAACGGGCCTTACCCAGATAATAGCGATTGTTTTTCACAACCACGTCGCCGCTTTCCACCAAACGCTGAAGTCGAAGCACCATAAGTTCGCTCTCATTGTACGCTTCGCATATTTCCCTAAGACTTATGCCGCCGTGCGATTTTTTAATTTCTAAATAAATTCTTATCCGGATGGATGAGTTTCCTAGATTTGCAAAATGAAAAAAACTATATGCTAATAGCAAGTATACCAGTGTATTGAAGTAAAACGAATGGTCGACAGCACCGCCGGACACTCCACGCCATTGCTGCAAAAAATACTCGTAGGCGACTAGGGCAAATACCCCACCGAGAAATCCCTCCGCAACACAACGCAAGAAGTTTCTGCCTTGACGCAGTCGTACTGCATAAATTTGGCAAACAACATTTACTGCCAGTGCTGCAATGGGACTAAGCAGTGAAGCTATCTGCAACAGATTATCCACCTTGAGAAATTGGGCCATATAGCTTTCTGAAAGACAGGATAAGTCGGAAGGCCACGGATCCTTTGCCGATTATCTTGTATTTTCCGTCAATTTCGCGCACCAAGTTCGAATTAAGAAGCGTATCAAGTCGTGCTTGTACAAATGGGTTTTTTTCGAGAAAATGCTCCAGCTCTTCCTTTCCGATGCCTTCGGCTTGTTTTTCGCCCAAAAAAGCAATCAGACTAATGGTTGGACTGTCACCTCCTATTGCTGGATAAGTCTGAAAATATGCGCAAACCATTGCGATATATAAAATCGTAATACGTAGTGTTGTGAAAAAGTCCAACGATGTGAAGAATGCTGCCGCAAGCCAAACTATAGCAACTACAGACGCTATTATAACCAACATCAGAATAGGACGAAGCGGGAAGCGGACTCTCCAAGCGGCAATGTGTGTGCCAAAAAAAAATAAAAAAAGTGTTAGCCCTAAAGCTATTATTAGGATTTCCTCATTTGTCTTCATCACCTTTATTAAAATATACTGCTCAGATGCTTGGCGGCACTTCTGTTTTTATCTGTCTTTTGATATGGATTTCCAAGACTAGCTGAATTACAGCTTTTCCCACGCTGATAAGATTTCCTAAATGTAAGGCCTTGGAAGTGGACACAGCGGGTGGCTTGATTGCAATCCCAACCTCGATAAATGTTTTTCCCTTTTTCAGCAATTTAAGAAGCACTTCACTCTGGTAGGCAAAGCTGTTGGTGTTGATGGTTATGGATCGAAGATCGGATGTGCGGCTCACGGCTGTACCATTATAATACTTGAGTTTGTGACCAAAGAGCCTATTGATCAGAATTGTGTAGCAGCGAGAGGCAATTCGGCGGCTGAGCGGTCGCACATGCGAGTTTGTAGTATAAGGGATGATGATGTCTGCCTTGCCGAGGGCAGCCAGCACCGGAGCGAGAGCCGTGCCTGGATTTTCATTGTCACCAGGCACCATGAATGTGTACTCGTATTTGGCAATGGCTATGCCCTGCTTGTAAACTCCGCCCAAATTTTGTGAAATCTTGTTGTGAGTCACCCGGATGCGAGAATTTTTTTCCGCAAGCCCGTTCATAATTTCGCCAGTGCGATCGGTGCTGCCATCATTAAAAAGCAACAATTCATAGTCTTCATATTCCACTCCAAGTACTTTAATGACTTCAGTCACGGCTTCAGCAATATTGGCCTCCTCGTTTAAGGCCGGAATTATGATAGAGAGGGATGGCTTCATGGTGTGGACAAGGAACTCACAGATTAGAATCGGTATGTGATCACATCAATCAGATTCTACGCCACCTGAAGTTCTTTCTCGATAACAGGTACCGGCTCCACCCCGACTCCACAATAAACCCGTAGGCCTAACTCTCGCTAGAAATAGGAGTTTCTGCCCCCATTTAGACAAAATCGATATGCATGGGGGAGGGGCCCGCTGGTTCTATAAGCTCAATCTGGCCTTTTTTGTGTGCGTCAAGATATTCATTAACTTTATGCTGCAAACAAAGTGCTCCACACATTTTTTGGGCATTAAATTTAGGCGACGCCAGATAGTTCATTACTTGCCAGTATCGGTCGCTTTCCCATATCTCCTTGAAGCCCTGCTCCACAATATTGCCAATGTGGAATTTTTTGTAGCGCTCGTTGAAAAGCATGCCACATGGGGCCACCAAACCTGAGCCGGATATTTGGAGGAGAAAGGGTGCTCCGTAACAACGCTGATAACTGCGAGTCCCCTCCGCTTCGATCTTGGACCATTTGACTACAACCTTATATTCGTCGTCTGAAAGGGCTTCTGCCTCTTTTAATAAGTCATGCAAGCGACTATAACCGGCATAGTTCACCCCCAAGCTTCCCTCCTCATTGTCTGAGCAGTGTTTGATAACGGCATAATCCGGGCGGAGTTCTTTTCCTAGCCGGGCAAACGGGAGGATTTGGTCTGCGTCTTGTGGCATGAGTACCATCTGCATGCCAATAGTAACATCCAGATTATTACGCCGTTTTATTTCCACCATATCGCGTATGTTTTGGCAAACCCGGTCATACCACTCTGGCTTGACGCCCATGATTTCCGCATAACGGTCCCGTGTACCAGCACTGAAGTTAACGCGGAGATAGGTCAAATAAGGAAGTGCCTCTTCAAGCTTGCGCTGGTTGAAAACAAACGCATTGGTGCCCGAGGCCATGGATAATCCGAGCTCATGGCCCCGCTTAAGGCTGGGTTGAAATGCCGGAGACAGCGTGCTTTCACCATCCGATACAAGGCTGATGCCACGTACCCCAATTTCTGCACAGTCGTCCAGAAAACGGTACATTACATCCGTGGTAATCACCTCCCGATCATTTTCCTGTAGCATCGCGTAGCAAAAGGAGCAGGCATAGTTGCAGGCACGTGTCAAAGCCATGTCTATGGTGATGGGGGCAATGCGTTCGCCGCGATCCCATGCCCGTACGCGCTCCAAATGCCAGTCAATTTTTGTACCGTCCAGTATTAGTCTTTCCGTGTGATCTGCACCAATACTATCAGCATGTACCTTGTTCATATGGCGGAAGCTTCCTTGAGTCTTCTGAGTTTGTTTAAATCTACCTTAGGTTCAACGTATATTTGAAGAGTCGGTTCTAGCCTGTTTTTTAAAAAATCTTCTAACTGGAAAAGACGGCTTTGTTTTTCCCGGCCGCCAAGTTCTTCCAGAAAACCGACCACAACCCGCTTCTGAGACTCCATGCGCACCAATTCCACTCCCCGCCCGGCAGGATGCTGGACGAGCGCCGCTCTAATCCGATTTTCTTTTTCAGTTTGATCCAATGCCTTCCAGTTTTCAGACACGGGCTGGTCAAAGTAATTCCTTGTACTGTCAAACCCAGTGCTTCGACGGTAATCAGCTAAGATTCCCTGAGAAAGTTGAACCAAGAAGCCAAACATTGGATGGGCATTTTCCGGTGTGACAATACCCCGGACGGGAGCGACTGCGCTGTGGTCTCTAAGTTCAAATTCCAAATATATCACTCCGTGCTGACAAGCTTCAATCAGTGGCTTGTTTTCAATAATAGTGCTCAAGCCCTCTAAAAGTGTCCGTTGCAAATCAGAAATTTTTCCATGATAAGCGACTTTACGGATTACATGGTGATTGGGATCTACCAGAACCTCAAGCACAGCCCCGGCAGATGTATGCTGCGCATGTTGAAGTGGGGCTTCCGCCTCCAAGCTGCCTTCATGACCACTTCTCTTGGAAAGTAGTTTCAATCCATTGGCGTATAATGCCTCTCGGTCCACCAGGGCGTCGACTGCTACCGAATCCGGAGGTGCGTAGTGGGCTCTCTCACGCTGTGCCGACGTTTTAAAGACTTTGTTTTGCTGAGCGGAGTGGTCCTTCTTTTCTGCAGAATCTGCTTCAAAAAAATGGGTTGTTAAATCCATGCCAAGCGGACTGTGTTCCACGAAAATCTTTCCTTGTTGTGCCGCCTGTTCTCTGAGAAGGGGGAAATCAAGCTTTTGTAGAGTAGCTTGGCCTATGGATATGGAGATTCCCGGAAGTCCGTAATCCCGCGCCGCCTCAATGATACCTAGAATGCCCCTGTTTTCGTTATCATCATGAACCCATGTCTCTAGGAAGGCATAGCCGGAGCCGGTCTTAAAACCTCTTAAGACGGTGGTTAAACTCCGTAGATAATCAGCTACCAATATTTCGTAGTCAATTTTTGTGATTTCTGCAGTCATGGTATGAGTATAATTTTATTCGGTTACATGCTGTTGTCATTCACTGGCTGTCCTGCAGCAAATTATCCAAGGCTCACTCCTATTATAAGCCCTGCTTAGAGTGTGTCAAGGTTGCCTCATGAATCTAAAATGGACCTGGGAAGTTCAGGTCCGGTACATCCAATGGAACTTTCGATTCATGTTCCTTGATCGCACTATGGATGGGGCGCTCCATCATCTCCAAAGCCACCCGAACGATCTCTGTGGCGCGGGGATAATAGTGATTAGCCAGGGCTGGTGCGGTTGGCGCGGGACATTCCGGAAGTCCAATCCGCCTTGGTCCGCACTTGAATTTGCCATGTAAACTTTCTGCAGTAAGGGCAACGATTTCCGAGCAGAAACCCGAGGTCTGCCAACCTGTATCCACGGCAATTAAACGACCCGTCTTGCCTACTGACTGCAAAATAGTTTCGCCATCCAACGGTCGCAAGGATCGCACATCAACCACTTCCGCGCTAATCCCTTCCCCAGCCAGAATCTCTGCCGCCCTCAAGGCCTCGATAACCATATAGGAAACACCCACGATGGAAATATCAGTACCCGCACGCAACACCTTGGCTGACCCGATCGGAACACGGTAAATTCCTTCTGGTACATGTCCGGTAAGATTGTAAAGCCAGCGGTGTTCAATGAAAATTACTGGATTGTTGTCCTCAATGCTGGCTATCAACAAGCCTTTGGCATCATAAGGCGTCACCGGCATGACCACTTTCAAGCCTGGAATATGGGCATAGAACCCGTGCAAGCTTTGCGAATGCTGGGAGCCTTGTCCCCACCCACGCCCGATAATTGTGCGGATAGTCAAAGGCACGGATTGGACGCCCCCGGAAGTATAACAGCGCTTGGCGGCATGATTCACAATTTGATCCATCGCCAATAAAGTAAAATCAATCCGTTGATGTGTCATGATGGGCCGCATACCCGCCAGAGCAGCACCAATGCCAACGCCAGTCATCCCCCCCTCCGCTAGAGGCATGTCAAAAACCCTTTCATCCCCAAACCGTTCTTTCAGTCCCTTGGTGGAACCAAAAATTACTTTGGGGTCCGGGACTCCCTCGCCATAAATAAAAACGCTTTTGTCAGCCTCCATCATCAAAAGGGTGGCTTCACAGATCGCTTCATGAAATGTAATTTCCCTTGTCATGGCATTGTTATGGAGCATAGACACCGTGGGTTAATTCACTCGGGTCTGGAAATGGACTTGCTTTTGCAAAAGCAATCGCACCATCAGCCTGCATTGCGGCAGCCTCCTCCGTTTCACTCATCTCAGATACCGTCATGATTTTTCGATCTAAAAGTATGCGCTCAAATCTCTTGATCGGGCACTGAGCCATCCACGATTTAGCCTCTTCAGTGTTGCGGTACCCCAAATGATCATCCCAGCCTGGTCCGCAATGCTCACGCCAGCGATATGTGCGGGCCTCAATCAAAGTGGGACCATGACCCTCACGAGCCCTGGCAACAGCGCTACTGACTGCGTTGTAAAGCTCCTCGGCATTATTGCCATCCACGCGTACTCCGGGCATGGCATAGGCAGCCCCACGCTCGTGTATGTTATCCGGTTGGCGCTCCCGGATGTGGGTGTACACGGCAAAAAAATTGTTCTCACACATAAAAATCACGGGTAGTTTTTTTAAAGAGGCGAAATTCATTGCCTCGTGCCAGACCCCTTCCTCGGTGGCTGCGTCACCGAATAGAATAGCAGATACCCGATCGCTGTGGCAGAGCTTTGCGGCCAGCGCATCACCCACTCCAATGGGAATGGTGCCGCCAACCAAAGCCGACGCGCAGAGAAACCCCACTTCCGGTGCTGCAAGCTGCATGGAGCCGGACTTCCCCCCGGCAACACCGGTCTTCCTGCCGTAAAGTTCAGCCATCATGGCGTTTGGATCGCCCCCTTTTGCCAAATACAAAGCGTGGCCTCGATAACTCCCAAAGACATGGTCATGCTCGCGCAGGGCAGCACACAGTGCGGCCGAAACAGCCTCTTGACCTATGCTCAGGTGAACTGGGCAGCGCATTTCTTGTTCACGATAGTGTATCGTGATAGCTTCTTCTACCTTCCGGATTAATTGCATGCGCTGATAAATCAGTCGCGCACTATCGGCGGACATGTCTTTCACTATTGGCATGAATTCCTCTGCAGATTATTTTTTTCCATAGAAGGCTTTGACCATGTCGATACAATATTGCTTTTGAGAATCGGTCAGGTGCTGGTGAACCGGTAATGAAAAGACCGTCTTGGAGTGCGATTCTGAAATTGGAAAGTCACCTGGCTTATGCCCGAGATAGCCTGAGGCGCGCTGCAAATGCATGGGAATCGGGTAGTGGATTTTGGCGTCTACCCCCTTTTCCAGCAAAAACTTCACCAGTTCATCGCGCTTTTCGGCATGAAGCATATAGAGGTGGTAGGCGTGCCTCATGTTTTTACTGCGAGGCGGAACACCAATCTCCGACAGCATCCCCAATTCTGCATCAAATAAGTTCGCTGTGGCGATACGGGCCTCTGTAATGGCTTCAATCTGGGGGAACAGCCAAAGGCCCACTACTGCCTGGAGGGTGTCCAACCGGCAGTTGTATCCGTAGCATTCCACCTCATCCCGGCCCGAAAGCCCGTGGTTGCGTAACAGACGTAATTTGTCGCGTAATTCCACCGATTGAGTTGTGACGATCCCTCCATCCCCCCAAACATTGAGATTCTTCAATGGATGCAGGGAAAAACCTGCAGCATCTCCCCAGCTTCCCACACGGCGCCCATCCACTTCACCCCCAATGGACTGACAAGCGTCCTCAATCACACGTAGATTGTGTCGTTTGGCAATATCAAGGATTTTTGGCATGTCACAGGGTTGTCCCGTGTAGTGAACCGGCATGATTGCCTTGGTGCGCGGGGTGATTGCCTGCTCGATTTTACTGACATCAATCACATACTGATCATTGGCATCAACAAAAACAGGCCTCGCCCCGGATTGGGCTATGGCCCCCACTGTGGCCACAAAGGTAAATGGGCATGTGATAACCTCATCACCGTTGCCAATGCCCAACGCTTTCAAGGATAGAAAGAGAGCATCGGTCCCGGTCCCCACGCCTACGGCGTGATATGTGCCGCAAAGTTTGGCAAATTTTTCCTCAAACTCCCGCAAAGGTGCGCCGAGGGTGAAATCGCCACTGTGAATTAATTTTCGGAGTTCCGCGAAAACCGCATCCGGATCAGCGAATTGCTCCTGGAGATATGAATAGTCAACTTTCATGAAATAGACCTCTTAATGTTTATAAAATTCTTGCACAGCACGAACAACCAACTCTTTTTGCTCCAAAGTGAGTTCCGGATAAACCGGAAGGCTTAGTATGGTTTTGGCAAGACGTTCTGTCACGGGTAAATCGCCCGGCTTATAGCACAGGTCTCGGGCTGCGGGTTGCATATGGATGGGAATCGGGTAATGAATTTTGGTTTCAACGCCGGCTTCCAACATCGATTTTTGCAAAGCATCACGTTGATCCGTCTGAATTACAAAAGTGTGATAAACTGGCTTTTCAAAAGGCTTTTCCATCGGACAAGCAACCAGGTCATGTAATTTTTCGCGATAAAAGGAGGCATTCAGTCTCCGCTGCTCCGTCCATTGACTGAGATGATCAAACTTAACATTCAGCAGAGCGGCCTGAAGTGAGTCCAAACGCGAGTTAAAACCCCAGAACTCCGATTCATCACGGTTTTTCAATCCGTGATTACGCAGTTTCAGGAGTTTATTTTTGAGTGCTTCATCGTTGGTGGTCAGCATTCCGGCGTCTCCGCAGGCATTCAAATTCTTCAAAGGATGCAAGCTGAAGCATCCAATAATCCCGAAGGAGCCCGCCTTTTTCCCATGATAAGTGGCACCAACAGCCTGGGCAGCGTCTTCAATGACATGAATGCCGTGATGAGACGCAATTTGTAAGATGGGGTTCATATCCGCTATCCGCCCGGTAAGATGTACCGGCAGCAGCGCCTTGGTACGGGCTGTGATGGCACGTTCCAGCAAATCCGGATTGATGTTGTAGTCCTCACGGACGTCAATAAATACAGGCCTTGCTCCAACCAGAACAATCGCAGCTGTAGTGGAAAGGAATGAATTGGCCACCGTAATCACTTCATCCCCGGGTCCGATTCCCAAGGCTTTGAAAGCCAGCACCAGTGCATCAGTGCCATTGGCCACGCCCAAGGCGTAGCTGCAACCGCAGTAAGATGCAAATCGTTGCTCGAACTGTTCGACACATTCCCCAAGAATAAACTCCCCCTTGTCGAGAACCCTGCCCACAGCTTCCAACAACTCAGATCGCATGTCCCGGTGTTGGGCTGCAAGATTTACATATTTTACCATGGGCGCCTTTGTCTCTGGTGTTTGATCTTTTTCAGATTGCCAAACCAGTGAAATATCATTTGAGAATGGTCGCGATATGCTTCATCAGGGACACCCCTTCGACAGGTCTCTGGTTGGCCACTATCCCCACCGCATGTGCACCTACAATATTAGCCATAAAACCGACAATTTCCATCGGGGCCTTTTGTGCGACACACAACGATGTAACGGCAAAAACTGCATCCCCCGCTCCTACTCGATCCACAATATGCGTGGTGAATGCAGGCACCTCAAAAAAGCCCTCCTTTTCGTGGTGGCAAAGACTGCCCTGTTTGCCACGGGTAATGGTGGTGTAAGGACACCCAACCCGCGCTGCAACCTCACGCATGATTTTCCGCAAATCCTCCTTGCGACTGCGATAGTCCAGCCGTATTTCATTTTCTGAAATGCAGATGTAATCCGCGCGGGGATACTTGGATATCGTGTTGAAGCCCCTGTTGTGCGCATTGAGCTGGGTATTGACTGCGAGCAAAGGGGCTTGGCGTGAGAGTAAATCAATGGTGTTTCTGTCGAGCATGCCGTGTCCATAATCCAGCGCTAGCACCAGATCATAATGAGACAGTGTTTCTTCCAGATGTGCACAAAGTTTTTTTGAGCCGGATTCATGTGTTTCCTTGTCACTGATGACATAAACCTCGAACATTTTTTGGAACGGATAGTTTTCCACAAAGCGGCGCTTGACGATTGTCGGCTCGTCTTCAAGCGGCAACAGGGTGGCCTTGATTTTGGGATTGAGACTGGAGCGGATAAATTCTTCCTGTGAATTGACTGTGCCAATGAATGACATCAGATGAACGTTGTCACAGAATGAAGCCAGATGGTTGGCTGCCGCCAATACTCCACCCGCGAACCGTTCCGTCCGCAGATGCCGGGCAGCCAGAATGGGCTCCTTACCTGACTTTCCCATGGTTTCACAGTATTCATACTCATCAATGATGGTCTCCCCCAAAATCAAAACTTTCAGGTTTTTAGCTCCTTGGAGATAATGCAGAACCTCGGAACTCGGATGTCGCGCTGAAAAGGAATTTAAATATGAACCCACCTCCTCGGGATAGCTGGAAAAATGCCGGTTGATGAGATTCGATGAACTGAATGTAATTTCGTCGGTAAATACTATCTTTCCGCCCACAGCTTCAATGGCCTGTCTCTCCTGAGAAATCCCGCCGGTAACATCCTTGGTCGCATCACTATAATCCTGCCCTTTTGCATAAAAATCCGCTTTGATCAGGCCAATCGTCTCGACGGCATTGGGCCAGTGGTTAATCGCCACAATGTCGACACACTCCAGCATGGCCAGAGCTTCGGCCCGTAATGTTTCCGTAAAGGCAGGCCTCCCAGGACCCTTGTTGACAAAACGGTCCGGCGTCAGGGTAACGACCAGAACATCTCCATTGCGACGCGCCCTTTCGAGATGCCGTAAATGCCCAATGTGCAAAAGATCGAAAACCCCGTGGCAATGCACGATTTTTTTGCCTTGCTCGCGCAAAGCGCCCAAAGACCGCACTGTCTCCTCGATGGACTTGATTTTTTGATTCTGAGTCATGTGACAAATCGCGTGCTGTTGTTATTTTTGCAAATATTTGAACCATTGGCTGGTAGCTTCAGCAATGGATTGCTCGTTCCAAACGGGAGCCTGCCGCCAATAGTCGATGTTTTCAATCATTCGGGAAACTCCCTCTTCAAATCCCACCAGAGGCTCCCATCCGAGCTCGTGCCTTATTTTGGAAATATCAGCCCAAGTACAGTCTGGTTCGGCTGGCCGCTTTGGAAGGTGCACAATTTCGCCTCCGCCAAGCAACTCCACCAGTCGGTTAACAGGCTGTGGCGCACCCGCACCCACATTATAGATTTCATTGACCCGATCAGTAGTGCCAGCAAGATAAAAGGCCCGTGCCACATCACTGGCATAGAGAAAGTCGCGCCTCTGGGTGCCGTCTCCCACTACAGTAAAGGGTTGCCCGGCCAATTTTTGCGCTAGAAATACGCCAAAAACTGCACCGTAAGCCCCTGAGGTTCTGGAACGTATGCCGTATGCATTGAAAATCCGGATGGAATTGACAGGCAATTTATAAACCTTGCCCCAGTGCATCACTGCATTCTCCCCGAGATATTTGCTCAAGGCATAAGGGTATTGAGGCTGAATGGCCGCCCCTTCACTTGTGGGCACCTGGGCGATTCCATAGCAGGAAGAGGAGGCGGCATAGACAAATTTAGACACCCCTGCATTTTTTGAAGCTTCCAACACCCTGGCGGTTCCCATGACATTGGTGTCAAGATAGTCTAACGGGCGTTCAATCGAAGGGACCACATCTCCGATACCGGCAAAATGAAAGACATACCGAACTTCCTTAAAAAAGGGATCGTTCTCATTCACACCTCGAATGTCACGGATTTCCACCTGCAAATTAGGATTTCCCTGATGATGGCTCAGATTTTGCAGGCGGCCACCAGCCAGATTGTCTATCACACGAACACAGAAGCCCTCGCCCAAAAGCAGGTCAACCATGTGGCTGCCAATAAAACCGGCACCTCCCGTAACTATTGCAATTTTCATTCAAGACCGAGCTGTTTGATTGTGCGGACATTAACATAATTTTCATTGGTCATGCTGTCCGCGAGTTTGCCTTGCTTAAAGACACGACACAGATCCCGAACAGCGTCTTCTATGGTGCGTTTGGGCTTCCAGCCTAATTTCTCCGCGATTTTGCGCGATGAGACATGATAGGATCGATTGTCATTGGAAGCTGTGGTCTGCACTTGAATGGCCCCTTTTTCCGGAAACTCATCAAGCACCACCTTGCGCACAAACTCGGCCAATTGCGCCACCGTATGGTTTTCATATCCGGCATTGAAAGCCTCTCCGGCGACCAATTCCGGCGGGGTCTCAATCAACTGCACGTACAAATCCGTAATGTCTTCTATGTGAACATTCGGACGCTTTTGTGTGCCACCAAATACCGTGATCAGTCCCTTGTGAACCGCATGGTTGGTTAAAATATTCACAGTCAGGTCAAAGCGCATTCTAGGTGAATAACCGCATACCGTTGCCGGCCTGATAATAACCGTTGTAAAATCAGGCGCCTGATGTTTCAGCAGCAAGGGTTCGCACATTCCCTTGTATTTGTTGTAATCTGTCAGCGGAACGAATGGATGCTCTTCAGTAACCTCAGGTGCATCACTCACCCCATAAACAGAGCTGGTCGAAACATAGATAAAGCGCTTCACTCCTGCGGCCTTACTGACCAAAACCATCGGCTCAAAACATTCATAGTTAATCGTGCGGCTCAGTGAAGGATCCAAGTCAAAGCTCGGGTCATTTGATATGCACGCCATGTGGATAACGCATTCCACTCCCACCAATGCCTCAGCATATTTTTTTACATTGCGAATGTCGCCGTTAATAATTCTCAAATTTGGATGTGTCGGCAGCCCCTCGGCACCAAAAAGCATAAGATCGTACACAATCACGGCATAGCCAGCCCGCAGCAGTTTTGGTATCAATATGCAGCCTTTGTAGCCTGCCCCTCCGGTAACAAGTATAGTTTTCACAAATTGAGTAACGGATATAATGCGATTACGATTCTAAAGTCTATTTTTTTTGGCGTACGCCGACTCAAGCAAACATTATGCCCTGATCTAAATAACCCCTCTTTCACGCAAGGCACGCATCAGCATGTGTCCCGCCACCAGTTGCAGATCCTCGGCAATTTGCATGTCATCGATCGGAAAATGAATCACTATTTCCGCCTTGTCCCTGGCCGCTCCCCCGGAAAAACCCAGCAGGGCGGCGGTTTTCAGACCCATGGCCCTGGCTGTTTCCAGGGCCTGGATGATATTCGGTGAATTACCGCTTCCGGAGAGCACAATCAAGGTATCGCCCTTCCGGGCCAGGGTGGTGAGCTGGGTGGAAAAGATTCTTTCGTAACCCACGTCATTGCCCAGGCAGGTCAGCACTGCGCTGTTGGCAGGTAAAGCTGTCATGGGCAATCCCTTTTTGCCCTGGGGATTAATCGCATAAAGGAAGTCATTCGCCCAATGGATGGCGTTGGCCGCACTGCCTCCATTGCCACAAATGAAGACATGCCCTCCCTCCGCCCAAGCGGCAGCAAGGTGATCCGCCAGTTGCGCCACCGAATCCCAAACCTGGGCCTGGAGCGCCGTGGCCAGTTTCAAAGCATAGGCCTCTATGATCCTGGAGGCATTTGCGGGATGAGACATGCAGACTTTCTACGTTAACACCCGAATTAATCGAGCGCTTTTTTATCAGCAACTCGTTTTCATCGAATGTCATGGAATCGTAACATTCCGTTTGGACCCACCCTTGCCACCCCGCGCTTGCCAAGGTCTTCTGGACACTTGTTTTACATCTGCAAATAGGATATAAGGTCTTTCCCACAGGCCTATGCGCCCGGGAAAGGTTGAATTTATGAAGTTTTCATCATCATGCAACTGTGTCAAAGGATTGCTTTTTTTGCCGCTCCTGGCCCTTTTATTGTTTCCCCTGTCCGCCCCGGCGCAGGAAAGTGCCCCGGACAAAAACACCGGTCGACTGGGCCTTATTCTGGACAAGCGCACCGATGTGGTCTTTTTCGTGGAAAACGGCTCGGGCGCACAGGAAGCCGGAATCCGCATCGGCGACAAACTTCTGGAAGTCGATGGCAGCCCTATAACCGGCCACTATGACGACGATTTGAAAAAGATCATGGGCGCCCCTGGATCTGTGGCCCAACTCAAAGTCCGGCGCGAGGATCAGGATCTGGTCTTTCAGGTCACCCGCAAAACCATTCCCAAAGGGGATATCCGCAAGGTGGTTCAGGAAGCCGTCTCTGAGACACCGACCGCCCAGCCCAGGGATTTCACCAACCGCGGCGCCCACAGCTACAAGGAGTACCTGGAACTGATGGCTGAGGAAAATCGCCAGTTGGTCAGCCTGGGTCGTTCACCCAAATCCGTGATCTCCCAAGAGCAGTGGAACGATGAAATAGCCGCCCGTTCCGCGCGTTGATTTTGCGCCTTGACCCCGATCTAATCATAATCAATTCCATCGCGGGTACTTAATCTGCTTATATATCAACCTGCTTTTCAAAACCGGGTTGTGAAATGCCTGTTTCCGTTATAGGATCCCCTCCGTCTATCGAGTACACGGGAGGGTGTGTGAAAAAAACAGAGGGGTGGCAACCTGTTTGGGCTTCAATGCAATTGGTGCGACGCGTCCTGAGAGGTCGCTGGTATTGCTATGCCCACCCCCAGCAAGACCGTCGCCGCTGGCGCAGAAGCCGCCTGCCGGCCAGCGCTGAGAAAGACCTCAAATTGGTCAAAAAAGAATACTGGCTCTGACTCCCGGAAAGCCCTGGCGTCCCCCGGCCATCGGCCCGCGTTCAAACCTTTCCCGACTTCATCCAGCGAAAAAGCGTGCTCGGATGTATGCCCATCTGGGCGGCCGTCCAGGTCAGATCATTTCCGCTTTCCTTGAGATATTCCCGGGCCCGTTCCCATTTTTCGCGTTTGTTCAGGGGCCGGTTGCCCGCCACAGCCCCTGCCAGAACAGGTCGCAGCTCTGCCTCGGGAAGGCGCGCCGACGGCTCCTTCCAAGTGCCGCGCAAAACCGGGCCGTCCTGTAGAATCGCCATGCGATGAATCGCCGCCCGAAGTTCCCGCGCATTCCCCGGCCAGGAATAGGCCATCAAGGAAGCCACCAGATCCGGATCCAAGCTGGCAAAATTTTTACCGAACCGTTCATTGGCTTCGTTGAGAAAATGCCACGCCAGCAGCGGAACGTCTTCCATGTGATTGCGCAATGGCGCCAGTTTCATGGAAATCTCTGAAAGGCGGTAGAAAAGATCGGCTCGAAACTGATTGCGGTCTATCTGCAATTCCAAATCGCGGTTGGTGGCGGCCAGGATGCGGGCATCCACGGCGTATTCCGTTTTACCTCCCACCCGCCGGGCCCGGCGTGATTCCAAAAAGCGCAGCAGTTTGGGCTGCAGGGAAATGTCCAATTCCCCGATCTCATCCAGAAACAAGGTTCCGCCCCCGGCCTGTTCGACCAACCCCTGGCGGGCCTGCAAGGCACCGGTGTAGGAACCCTTTTCCGCACCGAAAAGCTCGGCTTCAATGAGGTCGCGGGGAATGGCCGCGCAATTCACCGGCAGAAAGGGACCCGACAGGCCGGAGGCCTGGTGCAGGGCAAGGGCCACTTTTTCCTTACCTGTGCCGGATTCGCCGCTGATGAGCACATTGGCCTGTGTGGGGCCGATGCGTTTGATCGATTGGATCAAGGTTTGAATGGCGGCGGATTTTCCCACCAGCAATGTTTCTGCCGACCCCGGACTCTCGTACAGTTGCAACCAGATCCGCTGGGACTCGGCCGCCTTGTCCAGCGCCTGGCTCCAACGTTCGACCGGATCACTGTGATAAACAAAATCAAAAGCCCCATCGCGCAGGGCTTGTACAATCATGGAAGAGGGGTGGGGTTCCCCATGCACGATGAAGTAGCGGTTGAGCTGGGTCAGGCGGACCCGGAGTCGATTCCACTCGGGCAGGCCGAGAAGCGAAGCGGGGATCAGACAGACCCAATGAGCCGTGGTGGAATTCAGCTCGCGCAGATTTTCGACATTAAACAATTGGGTGCTGACACCCAAAGCGGACAACGACACCGGCGGCTTCTGACCCTCAAGAAGTAAAACCAGCGGCTGCATAAATGTATTGCATATACTGTTCATAAACATTGCATATGCAATATTTTATTAGGTTTTTCTGTGGATATTTACCATCTCTAAAGCTTTTTGAATGGCCGAAGTCGTTTCCCATCTGATCCCGAAATTCAGCCCTGTTGTTTTCGTAATACACACATAATGAGTGTTTTGTGTCATTAAATAAATCTGTTTTATTTAGTCATCGAAACAAAATACTGTCTTTTTTAGCCATTTCAATTATCGTCTCTTTGGTGGTTGGCACGTCGATTGCATTATCCCTTATCGATGAAAACAAAAATCGATACCCTTAAGACCCTGTTGGGCTGTGTTGTTGTGTCCGGTTTGCTCCTGCAACCGGCACTCAGCAGAGCGGATGGCGAAAACAAATCCCAACCCCAGTCGCAAAACAGCGACGGAAAAAGTTCCGACAACGGAAACTCCGGAGACGCCCAAAAATCAAGCGATTCACAAAAAAGCGGAGATTCGGCCCAGTCCGGTGATTCGCAAAAATCGGGCGACTCCAGCAAAACGGAGACCCAACACGCTTCGGTGGCCTCTCCGATACAATCCAAGGC
>Ga0075014_100000162_pt1 | contig 19739 bp, 15 predicted proteins | sample AleBraG_ABR_2014_FD_71472 | JGI IMG/M metagenome (GOLD analysis project Ga0075014, IMG submission 71472) | Freshwater sediment microbial communities in response to fracking from Pennsylvania, USA - Alex Branch Run_MetaG_ABR_2014 | ecosystem: Environmental > Aquatic > Freshwater > Creek >... | reverse complement strand
CCCAGTTCAAGGTGAAATTAATAGCTCCAGCCCCGCTTTAGCGAAAGCGCAGTTATTGAAGCAAGGCATATCCGCGAAATCGGTATCCAAAAAATCTAAGCCTTTGTTTGGTAGCGCGGGCAAAGCTATTAAACCTATGGATATTGCCGTGTTCGCACGTCAAATGGCAACCATGATGAAAGCTGGCGTGCCCTTGGTGCAAGCGTTCGATATTGTTGCCGATGGTTTGGATAATCCTACATTGCGCAAATTGGTATTGAGTATTCGCGATAGTGTTGCCGCCGGTGGCGGTTTCGCTCCATCGCTCCGTGAACACCCAAAGTATTTTGATGATCTTTTCTGTAACTTAGTAGAAGCAGGCGAACAAGCCGGTGCGCTAGAAACCATGCTGGATCGTATTGCAACTTACAAAGAAAAAACTGAAAAGTTAAAAGCAAAAATTAAAAAAGCCTTGAGTTACCCGATTGCCGTAGTGGTGGTTGCGATTATAGTGACGGGCATTCTGCTCGTAAAAGTAGTGCCGCAATTTGCTGAAACCTTTAGCAGTTTCGGCGCAAACTTACCGGCATTTACGCTGTTTGTGTTACATCTTTCTGATTTGGCACAACACTACTGGTTATGGATATTAGGCGGTATGGTTGCTGGCGTGTTTGTATTCAAAGAAGCGGCTCGTCGATCAACGGCATTTGCGTATTTAGTTGATCGCTACGTATTAAAAATTCCTGTGGTCGGTCAAATAATTTATTTATCCGTCATGGCTCGTTTTGCACGCACCTTATCCACCACTTTTGCAGCAGGTGTCCCGTTAATTGAAGCACTCACATCGGTTGCAGGTGCGGCGGGGAATAAAATTTATGCTGATGCCATTATTAAAGTCCGTGAAGATGTTTCCACTGGTATACAGTTAAATGCAGCGCTAAAAGCTCGCGGAATTTTCCCAACACTATTGATTCAAATGGCCGCCATTGGTGAAGAGTCCGGTGCGCTGGATGCGATGCTGGATAAAGTTGCAAGCTACTATGAAGAAGCTGTTGATAATACGGTTGATAGCCTAACGTCCTTGCTGGAACCTATGATCATGTCAGTGCTGGGTATTTTGGTGGGTGGACTTATGGTTGCCATGTACATGCCTATTTTCCAACTCGGCCAAGTGGTATAACAGTGACGGATATTGTAAAAGCGCTAGAACTCTTTCCGATTTTTGGATTACTGGGTGCCGCTATTTTAGGCCTATTGGTGGGTAGTTTTTTAAATGTTGTGATTTATCGCGTACCTAAAATGATGGAACGTGGTTTTATCGCTGAATGCGTCAGTATGATTGGCGAAGAAAATTTAAAAGACACTTATAAAAAAACCAATAGCTACCTAAACGCCCATTCAAATACAGCATTTAATCTCGTTACACCCAATTCCACTTGCCCATGTTGCGGACACAAAATCAAACCTTGGGAGAATATTCCCGTCATTAGTTATCTATTTTTGCGTGGCAAATGTTCGGCATGCAAAACTCGAATTTCTATTCGCTACCCTATTATCGAAGTGATTACCGGCCTGTTTTCGTTAATTGCAATTTATGTATTTGGTGTGAATGAAACTGGACTGGCTTGCCTTGTTTTTACTTGGTGCCTCATTGCATTGACGATGATCGATATAGATACTCAATTACTCCCCGACTCAATTACGCTACCACTTCTTTGGCTTGGTTTAATCGTTAACTATTTTGGATTATTTACCAATTTACCCAGCGCACTCTGGGGCGCAATAGGTGGCTATATGTCGCTCTATTCCGTGTATTGGTTGTTTAAATGGTTAACGGGTAAAGAAGGCATGGGATTCGGTGATTTCAAATTACTCGCCGCTCTTGGTGCATGGCTTGGCTGGCAGATGCTCTTGCAAATTATTTTGCTCAGCTCTTTAGTGGGGGCGGTAATTGGCATTAGTATGATACTGATACTGGGCCGCGATAAAAATATTCCTATTCCTTTCGGCCCTTATTTAGCCATTGCGGGTTGGATTGCATTGATGTGGGGGCAAGATATTAATCAAGCCTATATCAGTTATGCATTCAACCACCACTAAGCAGTAACGCAAAATGATTGTCGGGCTCACAGGCGGCATTGGAAGCGGAAAGTCTGAGGTATCCAAACGCTTCGAAGCCTTAGATATTAACGTGGTAGATGCTGATATCGTCGCGCGTAAAGTGGTCGCGCCGAATCAGCCTGTACTAAAAAATATTACGGAACATTTTGGTCAACACATTTTAGGCATTGACGGAAGCCTTGATCGAGCGCAATTACGCAATATCATTTTTTCAACACCTTCAGAAAAAATCTGGCTAGAAAATTTACTTCACCCAATTATCCGCGCTGAAATAATTCAGCAATTACTCGCGCATTCCAGCCCTTACGCAATACTCTCATCACCCTTATTGTTTGAAACTAAACAGAATGAATTAGTTAATAGAGTGTTAGTAGTGGATACAGAAGAAAATTTGCAGATAGAACGAGCTACTCAGCGAGACAACAACTCGACTGAACATATTCAACGAATCATGTCTACACAGCTAACACGTGCAGAGCGCTGTGCAAAGGCAAACGATATTATTCACAACGTCAGCGACTTAAATAAACTCACACAACAGGTTCAACAACTCCACACTTACTATTTATCGCTCACTGTAAGAACCTGATACTTTTGTAGATACCGATATGAATAACGAAACCGAAATACTCAAACTCGCCTGCCCTAGCTGCAAAAAAACTGTACTATGGAATGATGATTTTCCATTTCGTCCGTTCTGTAGCGACCGCTGTCGGTTAATTGATTTGGGGGAATGGGCCAGTGAAAACCACAAAATTGCAGGCAGCCTTGTCGATAATGTACCTGATGATTTTCAGGAAGATTTTTAAGCAACCACCGAACTAATTAGCAGGCCACCATGCACTAATCGATGCAATACCTTGTGCGCCATTTTCCACAGCTTGTGATAAATCAGTATCTGTGAGGCCACCTAAAGCAAATACTGGAATCACAGCTCTATCCACCAAGCGCGCAAACTCTTGCCAGCCCATAGCCGCTTGCTCTGGGTGCGACCGAGTTTTTTGCACAGGTGATAGACAAACAAAATCCACCCCTATTTTTTGTGCATGTTGAATTTCAGTTTCATTGTGACAGGATGCACTCAGAAGCGTTAACACATCGACGGGCCGACATGCGCACGCCAATAAATTGCTCGCGTTAAGGTGCAGACCCGCTCTGATATTTTTTTGCTGCAACGCAGCAAATAGTTCAGGTGATGTGTTTATCAGTAATTGTGCGTTATAACGCTGGCACAATTCACTGATTGCTGCAGCGGCTTGCTCCAGTAAATTAAACGCTGACAAACGCAATTGCACTAAACGCAATCCATTTTGCAAAGCACTTTCGGTGCGCACAACTAAATCATCCAATGACGAAAATTCGCCCGTTATTAAAAACCGCGACGGCAATTGAATGGCCGTAACTATTGGGCGATTGGCGGCAGGAAACGGATAATGGTGTAATTCTTGTGGCTCGACCCAGGCGATAGGCTGACCTTCATTTCCACAAGGTACGCCAGTGAAGTCTGTTACCTTAAGTACATCGAGCAGTACAGTCTTATCACCATAATCATGGCGAATTTGAATTAAAGGTTCTGTGGCAACAACACGAATCGCAAGCTCTTCATAAAGTTCACGCTTCAGTGCTGCCGCAAGAGTTTCTTGGTGCTCTACCTTGCCACCAGGAAACTCCCAGAGACCGCCTTGATGCGCTTGTTCGGGACGCTTGGCGATAAGAATGCGACCATCCTTACCAACAATGACACCCACGGCAACATGAACTATGCGCGACAAGCTAATACCTTAAGAACGATAATCCGCATTAATGCGAACGTATTCGTAAGAAAGGTCAGTCGTCCAAATGGTTTCGTTAAAATCACCACGACCTAAATTAATATTAATAGCGATATCAGAACCGCTCATTACTTTTTGGCCTTGCGCTTCCGTATAGCTCGCTGCACGCCCACCATTTTCAACAATCAATACATCATTCAAATGCACAACAACTTTAGTCGCATCTAAATTATCCAGCCCAGCATAACCAATAGCGGCGACAATACGTCCCCAATTTGGATCCGACGCAAAAAGCGCTGTTTTAATTAAAGGTGAGTGGGCAACTGCATAACCAACATCCAAACACTCATCACGATTGGCGCCGCCCGTTACCGCAACGGTAACAAACTTGGTTGCACCTTCACCATCACTCACAATACTTTTCGCAAGATAAATATGCGCCGCCAAAATTGTCGCACGCAGTTTTTCATAAAGCGCACCACTCGCCTCGGTAATTTCTGGCAAATCCACTTGACCCGATGCGATCAGAATGCATGAATCATTGGTGGACGTATCACCATCAATCGTGATGCGATTGAAAGATTTATCGGCGGCTTCCCGAGCTAATTGCTGCAATAACGGTTGTGCGACTTTCGCATCAGTTGCAATATAACCCAGCATGGTCGCCATATTGGGTTTAATCATGCCCGCACCCTTTGCGATACCATTAACGGTAATTGTGTGGCCCTGATAAACAAATTGTTCACTAAAACCTTTGGGGCGAGTATCGGTAGTCATAATGCCCGCACCCGCATCATCCCAACCCTCCTCGGTGGCTTTTTGCAAAGCCGCTGGAATAGCAGCAATAATTTTTTCAACAGGCAATGGCTCACCTATAACGCCCGTTGAAAAAGGTAATACTTGCTCAAGTTTTACACCTTTGGCATCTGCAATTGCCGCGCAGGTTGCTTTCGCATCTAACAACCCTTGCGCACCGGTACAGGCGTTGGCATTACCAGAATTAATCACCAAATAACGAATAGGCGCTTTCGCTAGATGTTCACGACATACCGTAACCGGCGCTGCACAAAATGCATTTTTGGTAAATACGCCAGCAACACTGCTTCCTTCCGCCAATTCAAATAGCACCAGATCTCGACGATCTACTTTTTTAATACTCGCACAAACTGCAGTTAATTTTACACCTTTAACTGGGTGCATCTTCGGAAAAGGATATTCACCAACGGCCATAATAAATTCCTACAGTATTCTCTAATGTTACTCAGAAAGATGCATCAAATTAATAACAGAACAATGACTCTTCTTACTCAATTTGCCCGTGGCAGCTTTTAAACTTTTTGCCAGAGCCGCAAGGACATGGATCATTGCGACCCACTTTGCGCCCCTCACGAATAATGGGCGCTTGTGTTAATTTTGGTTGCGGCATTGCCGCTTCTAAAGATGCCACTTGTTCATGCTGTAATTGCATTTTTTGACGCGCTAACTCCTCGCGACGCTGTTGTTCCATAGCATCCATTTGCTCGCGGGTAATGGGCTCTACACGCGCCATTAAATGAATTGTTTCGCGTTTAACATTACTGAGCATACTTTGAAACAATTCAAAAGATTCGCGCTTATACTCTTGTTTTGGATTGCGCTGGGCATAAGAACGTAAATTAATACCTTGGCGTAAATGATCCATACTGGCCAACTGCTCTTTCCAGCAGTTATCAACCACTTGCAACATGACTTGTTTTTCGATCTCTAACATTATGTCGCCAACACGCTCACACTTCGCATCATAAGCGACCTGCACTTCGTGGATAATTTTTTGACGCAAACTTTCTTCATGAAGGCGAGAATCTTCTTCCAACCACTTTGCAATTGGTAAACGCAACCCAAAATCGATTTCGATTTGCTTTTCCAATCCAGAAATATCCCATTGATCTTCAATGGATTGCGGTGGAATAAATGTTAGCAGTAGATCGTGAACCACATCAGCACGAATTGTGGTGATGGTATCGCGAATATTATCGGCATCTAGCAATTCATTGCGTTGCTGATAAATAATTTGGCGCTGGTCATTAGCAACATCGTCAAATTCCAGTAATTGTTTGCGAATATCAAAGTTACGACCTTCCACTTTGCGCTGAGCCTTTTCGATGGCATTGTTAACCATACGGTGTTCAATCGCTTCACCTTTTTCCATACCGAGTGCCTGCATAAAATTACGCACGCGATCCGATGCAAAAATACGCATCAGATTATCTTCCAATGATAAATAGAAACGCGTTAAACCCGGATCACCTTGTCGCCCCGCACGTCCACGCAATTGGTTATCTATACGGCGCGACTCATGGCGCTCGGTACCGATAATATGCAATCCACCCGCTTGTATTACCGTCTCGTGACGTTTTTTCCAATCTGCTTTAATGCTAGCAATTTGTTCTGGCGTTGCATTTTCCAAGGCTTCTACTTCAGATTCCCAACGGCCACCGAGCACAATATCCGTTCCACGACCAGCCATGTTGGTAGCAATAGTCACAGTGCCAGGGCGGCCGGCTTGCGCAATAATTTCCGCTTCTTGCGCGTGGAATTTTGCATTTAGCACACGATGAACAATGCCCGCTTTATTTAAACGACGCGACATTTCTTCCGAGGTTTCGATAGACGCAGTACCCACCAAAATGGGCGCATTTTTGGCCTGATAGGTTTTAATATCATTAACAATGGCTTGGTATTTTTCTTCGACGGTCAGGAACACCAAATCATTTAAATCTATACGCTGCTTCGGTTTATTCGTGGGAATGACTACTACATCCAAACCGTAAATTTCGCGGAATTCATAAGCTTCTGTATCGGCGGTACCCGTCATACCGGATAACACGGGGTACAAACGAAAATAATTTTGGAATGTAGTGGATGCCAAAGTCTGACTTTCACTTTGAATTGGTACACCTTCTTTAGCTTCGATAGCTTGATGCAAACCTTCACTTAGACGGCGACCTTGCATGGTGCGACCCGTGTGCTCATCAATTAAGACCACCTGATTATCTTGCACAATATATTCAACATCGCGATGGAAAAGCGCACGAGCTTTTAACGCAGAACCTACGTGATGCAAGAGCGTTAAATTATTGGCGGCATAAAGATTTTGATCAGCTTCAAGCAATCCCGCTTTTACCAACAACTCTTCAACATGTTGATGACCTTGCTCCGTCAATTCAACTTGTCGACTTTTTTCATCAACCGAAAAATCACCAGGTTCAGTAACAACAAGCCTTTCGCCATCTTCACCATTATCAATTTGTTGCTTTAATTGACTCACCAACGCGTGCATACGCTTATAAAGCTCCGAACTGTTTTCAGCTTGTCCAGAAATAATTAACGGCGTACGTGCTTCATCGATAAGAATGGAGTCCACCTCATCAACTACCGCAAAATTTAAGGGGCGCTGAGCTTTATCGGCTTTATTGAGCGCCATATTATCGCGCAGATAATCAAAACCATATTCGTTATTGGTACCGTAAGTAACATCAGAAGCGTAAGCTTTACGTTTAACATCGGAAGGCTGCATGGATAAAATAACACCCACGCTCATCCCCAGAAACTCATAGACAGGACGCATCCAATTGGCGTCGCGATTAGCAAGGTAATCATTCACCGTCACCACGTGCACACCTTTGCCGGTCAGTGCATGCAAATAACTTGGCAGTGTAGACACCAGAGTTTTACCCTCTCCAGTACGCATTTCAGCAATACGGCCTTCATGCAATGTCATACCACCAATTAACTGCACATCAAAGTGACGCATATTCATGATGCGACGACTGGCTTCACGCACAGTGGCGAAAGCTTCTGGCAATAAATCGTCTAGCGTTTCACCCTTTTGATAGCGCTCACGGTACTCCTGTGTTTTAGCTTTTAATTGTTCATCGGTAAGAGCTTGCATAGCAGGTTCCAGTGCATTAATACGCACGACTACCTTGCCCATACGCTTAAGTTCGCGGTCATTCTTGGAACCAAAAAGCGACTTCAACAACTTATTTAACATGTTTTTTACCATCAATTACAAAAACGAAAACGACACATCGGGCACGCTACAAAATGCGTTACCTGAAGAATAAAGAGAGAAATTATTGGCGCGGATTATCGATTGGTCAGATGCAGATAGGTCGCAGGGTCAACTACACGGCCATTTTTATAGACTTCGAAATGCACATGCGGTGCAGTAGATCGCCCCGTTGAACCGAGTAAGGCAATGATTTGGCCTTTTTTAACAACATCACCAACTTTTACCAAGTTGATTTTGTTGTGCGCATAGCGAGTTTCAAAACCAGAACCATGGTTAACTTCAACAATATTGCCGTAATCATTGGTGGCAACAGAAAGCGTAACGACTCCAGGCGCAACGGCAGTAATAACCGAGCCCATCGGGGCGGTAAAATCTATACCAGAGTGAAATTCTTGCTTGCCATTAAAAGGATCAGTGCGGTAACCAAAGGTGGATGACATATAGCCATTTTCCACTGGCAACATATCAAACAAGGCTTCAGCTTCATAGCTGCTACTGATAAGGATTGAATCGAGGGCCTTAAATTGCTGCTCACGATTCTGAACACGCTGAGCCAACTGATTCATGTTTACCATGAATTCAGCGGCATTAATATTATCACTTAGTGAGTCGGCTAGTGGCCCGCCAACACCGGGGGGCTGGCTAAAATTGAACTCGCCTTTATCTAATTTAGCAACCTTTGTGAGCCTTTCGCCCACTGCATCTAGTCTAACCAAGCGCGCCTGAAGTTCTGCAACCTTCGCCGTTAGCGCAGCCATTTGGTTTTCAGTTTGCTTGCGCGACTTTTCGAGTTTGTCCTTTTGCTCTGTCACACTAAAGCTGGGTATGTCGGTTAAGGCATCTTTTTTGTCAAAATTAACCAACCAACTGTAACCCCACGCACCGAGAGCCGTAGGTATCCCCAATAAACAGACAGACAGCAGCGCCCGAGTCCACCCACCGAGGGTTAGACTGCGCGTTTGTCCATGATCCGAATTGACGATAATTATTTTCATTCAGTTACGTTTTTTACTGAGGAATTACCCGTGTTATTTAAAATAATTCGCTTGCCAAAAAAGGCTTTTTCAGCCAATCAAAATAAAAATTTATTTACTAATCAATTGGTTATGATTATTTCCTGATTTTTGTGCGTGCAAATTCAGGGCGCCCACAAACTTTTATTAGGCGCGGGGAGGCGAAATATCTCACAGTAAGAGGGGAATTTCCAATAAAAAGTTCATGGTTCCACGAAACAGGAACCATGCACTGTGATAAATCAGGCGGCTGACATGGCGGGAGAATAACTAATTGGCGCGGACGTCTCATCCTCAAAGATTACAAATTCCCAAGTATCTGGCTGATCTATCAGCAAACGCAGAGCTCTATTGTTTAAAGAGTGACCTGACTTATGTGCACGATATTCACATAACAGGCTGTTACCCAAAAGGTACAAATCACCAATTGCATCTAATACCTTGTGCTTTACAAATTCATCTTCGTAACGCAAACCATCTTCATTGAGGATTCGATACTCATCCACAACTATGGCGTTATCCATGCTCCCACCCTGTGCCAAGCCCTTGGAGCGCAAGTATTCAATCTCATGCATAAAACCAAAAGTTCGCGCACGGCTGATATGCTTGACGAATGAACCACTTGAAAAATCCACGGTGGTTTCCAAACTACGCCCTTGGAAAACAGGAAGATCAAAAGCGATAGAAAAATTCACTTTAAACCCTTCATATGGCAAGAAACTGGCCACTTTATCGCCGTCTTTCAAGGTAACTTCTTTCAATACACGGACAAATTTCTTCGGCGCATTCTGCTCTTGCACACCGGCAGATTGAAGCAGGAATACAAAGGGTCCAGCACTGCCATCCATAATAGGCACTTCGGCAGAGTTTAATTCCACAACAGCATTATCAATACCTAAACCAGCCATTGCAGACAACAAATGCTCAATTGTCGATACTCGCACGCCATCCTGAACTAGGCAGGTAGAAAGCGTGGTTTCGCCCACATTTTTAGCCGTAGCTTTGATTTCAACGGGAGGATTTAAATCAACACGACGAAAAACAATGCCGGAATCGATATCGCCGGGAAGCAGTGTTAAATAAATTTTTTGTCCAGTATGCAGGCCTACGCCGGTGGCGCGGACAGCATTTTTGAGGGTACGTTGCTTGATCATGAAGAAGCCCTATGACGCTAAACAAAGTTCTGATTGCACAAGCCGCGGGAGCGCAGACTTGTTAGGTAATGCAGCTTGTACATTCAGAACAGAGACAGGCAAACAGCCCGCCTCATTTTCAGGGCAATGGTAACAATAGCGAGGGGCACATACCAGTTAATCGCCTTAATACCCCCCATAGCCAGAAGCTAATTAATCGGCTTGACGACGCAAAAAAGCCGGAATATCAAGATACTCCAGATCTTTTTCTGCCAATGGCGCTGCAGCTACTGCGTGTGAAGAAGCATTAGCACGCAAGTGTGCTGGACGCTCCAAAGCACTGTAGTCAATTTGACCTGAAGCGCGACGGGTATTATCGATCACTTTAGTTGCAACGGGTTTAACCACCTCTTTAGGCGCTGGAGCAGCAACTTGGCCAATCATTTTCAACCCTGTTGCTACTACGGTTACACGCAATTCATTGCTCAATTCTGGATCAATTACCGTACCAATCACCACGGTTGCATCAGGTGATGCGAAATCATTCACGATTTCACCCACCTCGTTAAATTCACCCATGGTCATATCCAAACCGGCAGTAACATTTACCAAAATACCGCGCGCACCTTGCAGATTTACATCTTCCAATAATGGGCTGCGAATCGCCGCTTCAGCTGCTTCACGAGCACGGTTTTCGCCGCTTGCGCGACCAGTACCCATCATAGCTAAGCCCATTTCAGACATAACTGTACGCACATCCGCAAAGTCTACGTTGATCATACCTGGGCGGATAATCAAATCGGCAATACCCTGCACAGCGCCTAACAACACATTGTTAGCGGCTTTAAACGCATCCAACAATGAGGTTTGTTTGCCCAGTACAGACAGTAGCTTTTCGTTCGGAATTGTGATCAGCGAATCAACACGCTCGCCCAACTCTTTGATGCCAGCTTCGGCAATTGCCATACGCTTGCGCCCCTCGAAGGGGAAAGGCTTGGTCACTACTGCAACAGTCAAAATATTTAACTCGCGCGCAACTTCAGCAATAACGGGCGCGCCGCCAGTGCCAGTACCGCCGCCCATACCCGCAGCAATGAACACCATATCCGCACCGCGCAATACTTCAGCGATACGTTCACGGTCTTCCATAGCCGCCTGACGACCCACTTCTGGATTAGCGCCAGCACCTAGACCTTTCGTCATAGAATTGCCGAGCTGCAAAACGGTACGTGCATCAATGTCTTTTAGTGCTTGAGCGTCAGTGTTAGCGCAAATAAACTCTACGCCTTCTACTTTACTCGCGATCATGTGTTTAACAGCGTTGCCGCCACCACCACCAACACCAATCACTTTGATTACAGCGCTTTGATGAATACTATCTACTAATTCAAACATGGCCTACTCCCCTTTCCCTTAACAAGTCTGCAAAAATTATTAAATCAAAACTAAAAATTAAACGGTTAAAAATTGCTTTGGAACAGTCTTTTTAACTTACCAAAAAATGAACCCTGTGCTTCTTTGGTGTGATGCGCCGAGCGACCAGAGTCTTGATGCTGTTGCTTCATCGCATAAACCAATAAACCAACGGCAGTGGAGTAAATGGGATTGTTCACTATATCCGACAAGCCGCGTACATTTTGTGGTGCACCCAAACGAACGGGCATGTGAAAAATCTCTTCAGCCAACTCCACAACACCTTCCATTTTTGATGTGCCACCCGTCAATACAATACCGGCGGCTATTAAATCTTCGTAACCACTGCGACGCAATTCAGATTGCACCAAGGTAAACAATTCGTCATAACGCGGTTCCACTACTTCAGCCAATGCCTGACGCGATAGATCACGCGGTTGACGATCGCCTACACTAGGGACTTTGATGGTTTCATCTGGGCTAGTTAACTTTGCCAGCGCGCAAGCATATTTAATTTTGATATCTTCAGCATTTGGGGTCGGCGTGCGCAGTGCCATCGCAATGTCGTTAGTGACTTGATCACCCGCAATGGGAATCACACCGGTGTGGCGAATAGCGCCGTCTTTAAAAATAGCAATATCTGTTGTACCGCCACCAATATCGACCACACACACACCCAACTCTTTTTCATCGTCCGTCAACACGGAATAACTCGATGCCAGTTGCTCCAAAATAATATCTTCAACATCAAGACCGCAGCGACGAATACATTTTTCAATATTTTGCGCAGCATTAACCGCACAGGTTACTAAATGCACTTTCGCTTCAAGCCGCACACCCGACATACCCAGTGGTTCTTTTACGCCATCCTGATCATCAATTAAAAACTCTTGCGGCAAAATATGCAGAATTTTTTGATCTGCAGGAATCGCGACCGCTTGAGCAGCATCAATTACACGCTCCAAATCTTGCGGAAAAACTTCGCGGTCGCGAATGGCTACAATACCGTGAGAATTCAAACTGCGAATGTGGCTACCTGCAATACCGGCATAAACTGAATGAATCTGACAACCCGCCATCAATTCAGCCTCTTCAATAGCGCGCTGAATGGACAATACCGTCGACTCAATATTAACCACTACACCTTTTTTCAAACCCGTTGAACGATGGGAGCCAATTCCAACAATTTCCAAAATACCTTCGGGAGTAATAGCACCAACGATAGCTACAACCTTGGATGTGCCTATATCCAGGCCCACGATCATTTTGTTGTCACTAGCATTTGCCATTAAATTTGCCTCGTTGATCCAACCGTTCCGACGTAGGATTGTTATTTAATTTTTGTACAGCTGTGTTATTGCGATAATTTTGCTTTTGGTGGTACTACAACTTCAGGCTTCAGATACTTTTTTGCCATTTCTGAATCGGGAATCCAACGCACTGCAACACCGTTTGGATACCTTACATCTATCGCTTTAACATCAGACCAAACACTGCCCAAAAATTTATCGTATACAGTAACAAATCTACGCAATTTTTCCATCACTTGTTCGCGTCCAATTGCGATTTCTTTATCATTTTTTAGTGTTAATCGCCAAGATTTTTTGTTATCGCACTTTAACGCAACAATTTCGAGTCCGCGCGAGCGTAAAAGTGTGGCCAAGTCCTGATATTGCTGCATAATTTCACGTGCATTTATTTCATTTCCTTGCAGCCAAGGAAGCCCTAAAAGTTTATCCGTTTCGTTCACGCGAATAATTTCTCCGCGGTCATTCAAAAAACCATTCGCATCCCAACGCGCAATTGGTTTTTGCTCGGCGATTTTTACTACCAGCGTATCTGGCCAGCGACGATTAAGATATACATGCTCAACCCATGGGTCGGCTTGAAGCACATTTTTTAACCTATCTAAATTTAATTGTAAAAAATCACCGTCAATTTCTTTTGCGATCAATTCCATTGCCCGATCTTTGGGCAAATATTGAAACTGCCCTTCAACCGCAACGCTTTTCAAAGGCCGCTCCAATAAATGTGTCAGAGGATCAGTCACAAAATAGGCCATTGCCGCAAATGAAGACACCAATAGAGCCAACCCCACACTGCGATAAATAATTTTGCGCGATACCTTCGCCCTTACCTCATCCACAGCGCTCATTTTTTGCGGTGTAGCCGTTTTTCCCCGCGGAGAAACTTTGCTATAACCACGCTCACGACGTAAATTATTCTCTGCGCGCACGCCAATCGGATCATCAAATACCACTCGACTGCGTTTTTCCGATTTATCTACCGAGTTTTTTTTAGCGCCTGCACCTTGCCCAAACGCACGGCTCACTCTAGGTTCGGCACTCACTGCATCGCGTGCTGTTAATTTTTTATCCCCAATTAGCGATGAGCGCGAGCGCTGTTCGCGACGAGGCTCATCTTGCATCAACACATCGCGCTCGAACAAACGATTAGCGCCGACCAAGCGGTCAGAACCCCCCGAACGTTCATTTCCGCTAGTGTTTTTATTATTGGGCGATTTATTTTTCATCGTAATAATAAACGCGCACTACAAACTACAGCGCAAAATGGTCAATACCAATTCACTAAAAGTTAACCCGCGTACTTTTGCCGCCATAGGAACCAAACTATGACTGGTCATACCTGGAGCAGTATTAACTTCCAATAAATAAAAATTCAGCGCCTTATCCGCCATAACATCCACTCGCCCCCAACCATTACAACCAACAGCGTTAAACGCATCCAGCGCAAGGTTTTTTAATTCCGTCTCTTTTTCGGCTGATAAACCGCATGGGCAAATATAACGAGTATCATCAGCAATGTATTTTGCGTTGAAATCGTAAAAAGCATGATCAGTTTCCAGCTTAATTGGCGGCAGCGCTTCACCGTCCACAATCGCAACCGTAAACTCACTGCCAACAATTAAACGCTCGGCAATAACGCTACCGTCATATTGAGCGGCATTTGCGTATGCTTCTTCGAGTTCTTGCGCTGTTTTGACACGAGCCATGCCAATACTTGACCCCTCATGGGCGGGCTTCACCATAGCTTCATTTCCCAAACTCGCTAAGGTACTTTGCCAATCGGTATTACTGCTGAGCACTGCAAAATCTGGAGTCGATAAATTCACACCGCGCCACAATTGCTTGGTTCGTAATTTATCCATCGCCAGTGCTGATGCTTGTACACCACTACCCGTAAACGGAATGTGCAAATATTCTAATACCGCTTGAATCCGTCCATCTTCACCGCCAGCTCCGTGCAAAGCCAAAAAAGCACGATCAATTTTGGCAGCTTGAATATCGGTAATAGCATTGTCACCGACATCAATAGCAACGTGTTCGATTCCCGCTTCTGCCAGTGCAGCCACTACCGCAGCGCCACTTTGCAAAGACACCTCACGTTCAGATGAGGTACCTCCCAACAACACACCAACTCGACCAAGTTGTTTTTTAAATGCTTCTGTGATGGGTAATTTAACTGGCTGCATGTTGTTTAAACCTCTACTGCAAATTACGTTTAGCTAATTCTGGGGACAACACACCCACATTACCTGCACCTTGTGTGATGACCATATCACCCGCACGCACTAAATCTTTCAAAATATCGGGAACACCTTCAACCGATTCAACAAAAATAGGCTCAATTGCACCACGTGCACGAATACTGCGACACAAATGACGGCTGTCAGCGCCAGGAATGGGATCTTCTCCGGCGCTATAAACTTCTAACAAAATAAGTACATCAACCGTTGATAAAACTTCTACAAAATCTTCATACAAGTCGCGGGTGCGTGTATATCTATGAGGCTGATAAACCATTACTAAACGACGTTCGGGCCAACCATCACGGACAGCACGAACAATAGCTTGCACTTCACGCGGGTGATGACCGTAATCATCAACCAACATCACTTCACCATCAGCCACTGGGAAATTGCCATAGACTTGGAAACGACGACCAACACCTTGAAAATTCTCCAAGCCTTGTTGAATGGCTTCATCACTCAAACCTTCGTCTGTCGCTACCGCAATAACGGAGGTTGCATTGAGTACGTTGTGAATCCCGGGAATATTTAAACGAATATGTAAAACGTTTTCATGTCCTGGGCGAATCACATCAAACTCAGAATGCATTTGCGATTGTGTAATATTAATCGCACGAAAATCACAATCCTCATTCAAACCATAGGTCAAAATAGGGCGTGCGATGTCGGGCATAATGTCGCGAATAACAGGATCATCTCCACATAAAACTGCGAGACCGTAAAAAGGCAAATTATGTAAAAATTCTACGAATGTTTTTTTCAGTTTTGAAAAATCACCACCATAGGTATCCATGTGGTCTGCATCAATATTGGTGACTATGGCGACCATAGGCTGCAAATGCAAAAAAGAGGCATCGCTTTCATCCGCCTCAGCAACTAAATAGCGGCTTGCACCTAATTGTGCATTTGTCCCAGTTGCATTAACTAAACCACCAATAATGAACGTAGGATCTTGTTTTGCCGCAGCTAATACCGACGCCATTAAGCTGGTGGTGGTCGTTTTTCCATGAGTTCCAGCCACAGCAATTCCGTGGCGATATCGCATGAGTTCACCCAACATTTCTGCACGGCGCACAATAGGAATTCGCAATTCACGTGCATGAATAATTTCAGGATTGGTGTTGTTTACAGCACTGGAGTTGACAACAACATCAGCGCCCACCACGTTCCCTGCAATATGTCCAATAAAAACCTTTGCACCCTTTTTTACCAAACGCTCTGTAACGCTAGATGCCTTAATATCTGAACCAGAAATGTCGTAACCTTGATTAAGTAATACCTCTGCAATACCACTCATACCAGCACCGCCAATACCAATAAAATGAATACGGCGAATACGGCGCATTTCAGGAACTTCATAATTATCTTGCTTAATTTTCGGGGCTTTATCCACGAGCCACCTCCACACAAATACTGGCAACGGTTTCTGCTGCTTGCGGTAGCGCAAGCGAACGCGCATTGATTGCCATCGTTTTTAAATTGGCGCGTTCATGCAATTGAGAAGTTAATAAAGTAGCTAATTTTTCTGGCGTTAATTCGTGCTGCACTACTGCAATACCGGCATCGGCATTGGTTAACACTGCCGCATTATATGTTTGATGGTCATCTATCGCTGTTGGTAAAGGAATTAATAATGAGGCCACGCCAGCAGCCATTAATTCGCACACCGTTAATGCGCCTGCACGACACACCACCAAATCGGCCCACGCATAAGCAGCTGCCATATCATCAACAAATGCATCCACTTTTGCGTTCACCTGATGCTGCATATAATTTGCGACAGTTGCCGCAGCATGATCTTTACCCGCTTGATGACGCACAATAGGGCGTGCAGTTGCAGGAATTTTTGCCAAAGCAACAGGCAATAAATCATTAATTGCTTTTGCTCCCAAGCTGCCACCCAACACTAATAGATGCAACGATTCTTCAGTGGCGCGTGCGTTGTAACGCTCAGTGGGGACAGGTAGTTTTGCAATAACTGCGCGCACAGGATTACCCACAATTTGCACAGGTTTATGGATATTTTTAAACGCGCCATCAAACGCTGCCAATACCCGCGATGCTATTTTTGCAAGTAGACGATTGGTAGTTCCTGCTACAGCATTCTGTTCGTGAATCACTAAAGGTTTGCCCAATAATTTTGCAGCAACACCACCAGGCCCCGAAGCAAAACCGCCAAAGCCAATAACCACGCTGGGTTTAACTCGTGTAAAAATGACTACCGCTTGTGCAATGGCCAATAAAATTAACAGTGGTGCCTTGAGCAAACCTAAAACACCACGGCCACGAACACCTTCAACACTTACATGATGTAGAACAATATTGGCTGCGGGTACTAAGGTATTTTCAATACCTCGTGGAGTACCTAACCATTCGACATGTATACCTTTTTTGCGCAATTCATCGGCTACAGCCAACGCTGGAAACACGTGACCGCCCGTCCCACCCGCCATCACCATAACCGTTAACTGTTTATCAGGTATTGTATTGAACGCGTTGATGGTCATAGCTTCACCGGCTGACGTTTAGGTTTTGCATCTTTATCAATTACTTCGGCTCCAGCTAAACCCGCGAACTCCCACTGGGCACGCAATACAAATGCCATAAGCACGCAGCACACTAATAAACTACTGCCGCCATAACTTATAAAAGGCAGAGTTAAACCTTTGGTTGGCAGCAGGCCAGAGGCCACACCGATATTAATAAAGACCTGAAATGTAAATAGTACAGCCACACCAAAGGTTGCAAGCGCAACAAACATTTTCCCTCGCGCCAGATTATTTTTCGCCACCATTAAAATTCGTACAATCAACGCAACGAAAATTGCCACTATGGCCGTAGCGCCAACTAACCCGAACTCCTCTGCAATAATGGCGAAGATAAAATCTGTATGAGCCTCCGGTAAGAAAAAAAGTTTTTGCAAACTATTCCCCAAACCTAAACCAAACCATTCACCACGCCCAAAACCAATTAAAGATTGCGTTAACTGATAGCCAGTTTTAAATTGATCGGCCCAAGGATCTAAAAAAGTAATTAAGCGCTGCAAACGATACGGTGAAAATACAGCAACAGCAGCCATACCGCTAACCGCAATACCAATTAACAATAGGAAATGCCAAATGCGTACACCGGCAATAAACATCATTGAAATCACTGTTGCAGTAAGTACAACTGAACTGCCAAAGTCAGGCTCCAATAATAACAAGAAGACAAATACACCAACAATTAACAGTGGCTTTAAAAAACCTTGCCAACCGAAATGTAATTCTTGATAGCGACGCGAGAAAAAACTGGCAAAAAATATAACTGCACACACTTTGGCGATTTCAGATACTTGCACTGGAATAATAATTAAATTAATCCAACGCTGACTGCCATTCACTCGGCGCCCAATACCTGGAATCAATACAATCACTAATAAAGCCACAGTAAAAATTAAAAAATGCCCGGCATATTTTTGCCAAATACTCATAGGCACTGTGGCTGTAATAATCGCCAAGACTAATCCCATTAATGTATAAACCAATTGGCGTTTCGCGAAATACCATCCGTCATTATGAGTTAAGACAGAACCAGACGAAAAAGAAATAGATGCAGACGAAACCATGACCAAACCAATCGACAAGAGCGCAAACCACAGACACAGTAAAGGCCAGTCAATGCGCTGCCCTAGGCTAAGATTGGATGAACTTGGTGCAGCCATCATAGTTACACTGACTCCACCAAGCCTAATACCGCAGTGCAAAATTGCTCACCACGATCTTCGTAATTTTTAAACATGTCAAAACTTGCACATGCAGGAGACAACAGTACTGCATCACCCACCTGAGCTTTGGCATAGGCTTTCTCTACGGCATCAACCATCGAATTAGCAAAATCAATAGTTGCAACAGCTTTCACCGCTTCTGCAATTAACAAAGCATCGCGACCAATTAATACGAAATGACACGGATATTTTTCGATTACAGGTTTTAACTCAGTAAAATCTTGACCTTTACCCTCTCCACCTGCGATCACTATCAAATGCGCGGGTGCGCGAGACAAACCAGCAATTGCCGCAACTGTTGCACCAATATTTGTGCCTTTAGAGTCGTTATAAAAATCGATGCCGTTTTTGTTAGCGACGAATTCACAGCGGTGATGTAAACCTCGAAACTTACGTAGCGTTTCCAGCATAGCAATCATGGGAATACCAGCTGCATCACCTAATGCCAATGCCGCTAAAGCATTATCAATGTTGTGCTTACCACTAATTTTCAATTCAGATGCTGGCATCAAGCGCGTTAGATTTTTAGCGAGATAAAGTATTCCTTCATCTTCCATTAAACCGAAACCACCAAAGTCTGCTTTACCACCAAAGTAAATTGCTTTAGTCGCGGCTGCCAAAGGCGGTTGAGTTAACACATCATTGCGATTTACAACAATATTTTCTGCACCAAAATACACACGCATTTTAGCCAGAATATAAGCGCGCATATCAGCATAGCGATCTAAATGATCGGCACTAACGTTTAAAATAGTTGCCACCTTAGCATTAAGTTTTGTCACAGTTTCTAATTGAAAGCTGGACAACTCCATAACATACAACTCAACATCATCCGCCAACAATTCAAGTGCTGGTGTTCCTAAGTTGCCGCCGACAGCAACTTTTATTCCTGCTGTTACCGCCATTTCTCCCACTAGCGTAGTAACGGTACTTTTTGC
>Ga0075014_100000161_pt1 | contig 19974 bp, 25 predicted proteins | sample AleBraG_ABR_2014_FD_71472 | JGI IMG/M metagenome (GOLD analysis project Ga0075014, IMG submission 71472) | Freshwater sediment microbial communities in response to fracking from Pennsylvania, USA - Alex Branch Run_MetaG_ABR_2014 | ecosystem: Environmental > Aquatic > Freshwater > Creek >... | reverse complement strand
AAAAAAATGGCGAAAAAGTCTACCCAGGTCAGCATCTGGAGAATCTGCTGTATTCCATTCATGTGTTATATCTCTTCACACTTATCTCATAGGTTGCAATTGTAGGACAAAAATAGCGATTTGTAACAAAACCCCTTATTTCAACTCTAATCTTGGCTAAGGGCAATGTGTTAATCTGTCGCCAACGTAAGGCTGAGTTAACACAATGACATTATACCCTCCTGCCGATTACATGGATGAACAGCAACTGATTAACGGACTTATTGCCGGCGATGACCGCGCGTTTTGCGCGGCCATCAGCCGTTTCCAGCACAGTATGTTAACTATCGCCCGCGCCATTGTTGGCGATGCCTTTGCCGACGATGTGGTGCAAGATGCTTGGATTGCTATTCACAATAACATTGGCAAGTTTGAACAGCGTTCATCGCTAAAAACGTGGGTGATGACCATTGTGAGCAACGAGGCCAAAGGGCGCTTACGCCGCGAATCGCGCAAAGTATCCTTGGAAGAGTTGGATGGTGAAACACCCGGCAGCTATTTGGATGGAGCAAACTTTAAGAGCGATGGTCACAGAATCGCTGCAACGCCATTTTGGCATACAGAATCACCCGAAGAAATTTTGGAAGAAAAACAATTGCAGCGCTGCATTAATAAAACACTGAGTATTTTGCCGCCCGCACAAAAAACAGCATTTTTACTCCGCGATATTGAACAGCAATCATTTGAGGAAATTTGTGAAATTTTACAAGTCAGTGCCGCAAATGTGAGGGTGCTGTTACACCGAGCACGATTGACACTGATGCAAGTCATCGACCGTTTTCAGGAGACAGGCACATGTTAAATTGTAAAGATGTGACCTACTTAGCTAGCGACTATCTGGACAACAATGCTCATGGCTTACTGCCGTGGAAAATCCGGATGCATTTACTCGCATGTTCATGCTGCCGCCGGTTTATTCGGCATTTAAAAATCACCACGAAAGTCGTGCCACAATTTGTATACCAGCAACAGGCGCAAGAGCTGAATGCAGAAGATGTGTTGCGCAGAATAAAAGAGCGCAGACAACGTCAAGAAGAATCTTAAACAGCATTAGCCGCTTAAGGTTTAAATGAGGCTAGATAATTTTTGCCTTACTGTTGTTGTCCCGATTTTGCGCTACCGGCCTATCTTCAATAACAGACCCAACAGATTTGGCCAAACGATCATACAACAATACATTGACGCTCGCGGCTAGATTCATACAACCAATGGTCGGCACATAGACCACGAAATCGCACACATTTAAAATATTTTGTGAAACCGAACCATCCTCTGGACCAAAAATATATAGCGCTTGTTCGGGATGTTCGAAGTGCATAAGCGGGGTAGCGCCCTCAATTAACTCAACCGCAACAATTTTTATTCCTTCTGTTGCAGCACTCGTTAAATCATCTAAGTGATGCAAAGGAATTTTTTCATGCATGTCTTTAGTGTCAGTATAAAATTTTCGCGCGCGATCAAATCGCTCACCCGTGTAAAAAACTTTGCTTGCTTCGTAACAGCCCGCCGCACGCATCACCATACCGACATTTTCAGGACTTTTAGGATTTATCAAGCCTATATAGGCGAAAGGTTTACGCATATCACTCACAACAAAAAAATAAAGCCGCTGGCCAGTATTTGAAAAATGCCGCTGAAATAGCCTAAATACACAAAGATTAAGCAATAACAGGAAATAAACTTTTTAAACCGCCCACAATAAATTCAATAGCAATCGCAGCCAACAGCAACCCCATAATGCGGGTCGACATAGCGATAGATTTTGCGGTGATGTGTTTCGCCAGCCACGGCATAGCTAAAAGCGTTAACCACAAACAACAACAGACACTTACAATTGCGACAAAAATTAATAATTGATGACTCAACTCATGGGATTGGTGCGCATAAACGATAACGGTACTAATTGCACCTGGGCCAGCCAGCAGTGGAATTGTCAGCGGCACCAATGCAACCGTTTCATCATCGTCTAAGGGATTAATCTCTGTGGATTTTGCACTGCTCGACTGCAACATGTTTAACGACATCAACAATAAAATTAACCCGCCCGCGCAGCGAAACGCACCAATACTGATTCCCAAAACTTGCAAAATACGTTCACCCAACAACATCGAAACCAAGAGTACAGCAAAGACGGACAACACAGTTAAACGCAAGGTTGCACGTTTAGTTTCAGGTGATTGGTGCGCGGTAAGAATTAAAAAAACCGGAATAGCACCCAGAGGGTCAACAATGGCAAGTAAGCCGATAAAAAACTGCGAGTATTCGGCAAAAGAGAGCATGGGCTTTCTCAATAATTGGAATGAGTTATATTAAGTGTAGTTGGTGAACAATCACCGCAAAAACCCAATAAAAATAAGCGCCAGACGCTGGCTTAGTGATTCAACAAATCCAGTAAACCTTGCAAGCCACGCGCTACAGCTTGCTGTTGAATAGCATTACGCTCCCCCACAAAATGAAACGATTGGGTGTGGCAAACACCATTCGCCACACCCCATGCAAACCAGACAGTGCCAACAGGTTTTTCGGCGCTGCCGCCGCTCGGCCCAGCTACGCCGCTTACAGCTACTGCTATGTTCGCATTAGATAAAGCCAAAACACCTGTGAGCATTTGCTGCACCACAACTTCGCTTACCGCACCCTGCTCATCTAAACTTTGAGCCTGCACGTGCAGCAGTTTTTGTTTGGCGTGATTGGCGTAACTCACTATACCGTATTCAAACCAGCTAGAACTTCCAGCAATCGCTGTAATAGCCGCCGCTATAGCGCCGCCCGTACAAGATTCTGCGGTAGCCACTCGCCAATTCTTTTCCAACAACCGACGACCTAATTGATCGCTCAACTGATGGATGGTCTCAAGACTTGGCACAATTACCATTGTGTAGGCTACTTGTTCTTCTTTAGCGATATCACTGATCGCTCTGGCTTATTGCTGCGCTCAGCAAATTGTTTGGCCAAAGCTTCACGCTCTTTAGTCGCTGCGCTTTTAAGCGACTCAATATCCGTTGCACCACTGCTGCTACTGTAAGTCGTTGGCGTAGTAGCGGCAGCCTTGGCCAAAAACTCCAAGCCGCAACGCATTAACCGCGCCTGATCGACAAAGGATAAATTGGGGGGAAAGTTGGCCGGATTGATAGCCGAAGGATCGCGAGGATTGCCTTCCACTTGCAAAATAAAACCCGACTCGTGCGTGGCAGTTCCGGCAGCGAGATCCGCTACCCATGCATCAAAATCCATAATAAACCTGTTTGCAGTGGTTGATGTTAGCCCTATCACCTGCAAGCGATAGGGCACGCTCCATAAAGATAAAATTATCCTTGGGCCAAACGGCGCTGCTCTTCACGCTTTTCTATTTTTTGTTGGCGACGCAACTGACGCTCCGGCGGCAAGGCGCCAATATGCGCTTCATTGCGGTTTTTCGCCAATTGAATTTGTTTTTGGCGCTCAGCAAAGCGCTGCTTCTGTTCGTCCGTCAGTTTGTCATAACAGCGCGGGCAACTCACACCCGGCATATACTGGTCAGACAATTTATCGTCTTCTGTGATTGGGTGACGGCAACCATGGCATTGATCATAAATACCTTTCTTTAAACTATGATTAACGGCCACACGATTATCAAACACAAAACATTCGCCTTGCCACAAACTCTCGGTCTCAGGAACTTCTTCCAGATATTTGAGAATGCCACCTTCCAAGTGATACACCTCATTAAAGCCCTGCTCTTTCAAGTAAGCCGTGGACTTTTCACAGCGAATACCACCGGTACAAAACATGGCAACTTTTTTATGCTTTACCGGATCAAGATTCTCGGCCACATAGGCTGGAAACTCGCGAAAGGTCTCTGTTTTAGGGTCTATCGCACCTTTGAAGGTACCAATGTCATACTCATAGGAGTTGCGTGTATCTATCAGCAATACCTCTGGATCACTGATTAAGGCATTCCAGTCTTTGGGCTTTACATAGGTGCCCACGATTTTTTGCGGATCTATGCCTTCCACCCCCATAGTTACAATTTCTTTTTTCAGCTTCACTTTCATGCGATAGAAAGGAGCACCTTCAAAAAAGGATTCTTTATAAGACAAACCCGCAAAGCGCTCATCACTGGTAAGAAACGTCACCAAGCTATTAATAGCGTCCCGCGTGCCAGATACAGTGCCGTTAATGCCCTCCTCCGCCAACAGCAGGGTTCCTTTCAAACCCAACTGATCGCAATGCGCTTTCAAGCGAGGAGCAAATTCTTGGTAATCGGGCAACAACACAAATTTGTACAAGGCAGCAACGACAATTTGACTCATATCTATCCACTTCAAAGTTAGCAAGGCAGCCAGCGCTAACAACCGGGCTGGCGTCGAGGGCGCGCATTATAAATGCTTGTTTTTTGAACAGCCAGTAATAAATGACGTTTCGGCGGGCGGCAAACAAGTTTTAACCAGCACCCGTAGGATTCCATCAATGCTTATCCTGTTTGGAACCACCCATGCAATTGGGTGACGCAGGAACCTGCCCACTCGCCAACCACTCTGCTGGGCTAAACGTATGGAGCGCGAGGGCATGCACACCGCCACTCAGCTCATCTGCCAAACAGGCATAAATGGCTTGGTGGCGCTGCACTTGGCGCTTACCCACAAAATTATCGGCAGCTATTACTACTTTAAAATGCGTTTCTGAACCGAATGGTACTGAGTGCATATGGCTTTCGTTGACCACCTGTAAATGAGTAGGAGTAAAGGATTGCGACAATTTTTCGACTATGCGTGCTTCTATTGGATTCATGACAATACCTGCTAATCAAGACGGAACCTTCACTTGGATAAAATCGCTCAATCAAACCGATATCGCGTTATAAAAACCCAAACACTAAGGCTAAAAAATACTGCGGCATTTTACCGGATTACAGTTACACTTTGTGGCTCAGTAAACAATAAAAGCGAACTCCCTAGCCTGCTGGTCACAGGTGCTGGGGCAACTAACAACCCAATAATAACGATAAAGCGGTGTGAGTGACTTGCAAAGGTATTCGTCATTGGCGATGTCCTATTGAGCTTAAACACTCACGTACAAACAACCGGAACCATCATGAGCGAGCATAAAATTTTTGTTGATAGACGTCGAGGCGAGGAGCGCAGGCTTGACCGCGACCCTTGTAAAAACCTACCCATGGATATTTACCACCGCAAGCGCCGCAAATCAGTTGATAGGCGCAACCCTGCACGCAGCCTAGCCGATGATTATCTGGCCTTTCTGGGCGAGCTAGAACACAAAGCCATGCATTAACCAAATAACGACTGCAAAAAAAAGCCCTAGGGGATACCTAGGGCAAGTTTAAGGAGAGACTACAGTTAAAACCTTACAAAGAACCTTAACTCATTCACCACAAAGCAATTTAGCCTGCAAAAGCACCAGAACTCGCCTTAGCAGGAATTAACGTGGGCACACAGCCGGTATCCACTTGATAGTGTGCGTTTACTGCCGCAACTAAACGTGGGATAACCGCCGAAGGCGCAATGGACACAACACAACCTCCAAAGCCACCACCGGTCATACGCGCACCCGCTTGACCTTCACCTGCGGCTTGCAAAATCGCAACCAAACGGTCAATCGCCGGTGTGGTGATATTAAAGTCATCGCGCATAGAATTGTGCGATTCCGCCATAACCTTAATTAAGGTAGACATATCACCTGCACTTAATGCATCTGCAGCCAACAGAGTTCGTGCATTTTCTGTCAATACATGGCGAGCGCGGCGAAAGCTCAACTCATCCAATTTTCCCTCTGCTGCCAACAACTCTGGCAAGCTTACGCCGCGCAGGGTTTGCTGACCAAAATAAGCGGCAGCTGTTTCGCACTGTTCACGACGCTGGTTGTATTCACTCTCAACCAAACCGCGTTTAACACCACTGTGCACAATAAGAATTTCCCAATCAGCAGGAATTGAAACTGTGCGTGTGCTTAAGTCCTGACAGTCGATCAAGAGCGCACTGCTCTCTTGACCACGCGCCGAAATCAGCTGATCCATAATGCCGCAATTGCATCCAACAAAATTATTCTCGGCGGCCTGACCCACCAAGGCTGCTTCTGTTGGATCAATAGTTTCATCACTCAAGCCAGTCAGTGCACGTACTACCGCCACCTCAAGTGAAGCCGAGCTGCTTAAACCTGCACCCGCAGGTACGTTACCCGAAATAAACAAGTTGCCGCCCGCGAGGCGATAACCTTTTTTCTGTAATTCCTGTACTACACCGCTTACGTAGTTAGCCCATTCCGCATCGCGGTTGTGCTGCATAGGAGCATCTAAGTCGATAACCACTTTTTGATGATCGAAGTCACGTGCCACCACCTGCAACTGGCGATCAGTACGCGGTGACACAGCAATCCAGGTGCTGTAGTTAATAGCCGCAGGCAGTACAAGACCACCGTTATAATCGGTATGTTCACCAATCAAATTTACTCGTCCCGGTGCTTGAACAACTAGCACTGGTTCATGCCCGTAATAGCCAGTAAACAACTCACTTATTGATTTTTTATTTAACACACTCACTGCTATTACCTCGTGCGAAAATGAATTGGGCTTTGCTCGCGCAAACGTTCGGCAGCTTGCTCGGGCGATAAATCACGCTGTGGCTCCGCCAACATTTCATAACCCACCATAAATTTACGCACACTGGCAGAGCGCAATAGCGGCGGATAAAAATGTGCATGTAACTGCCAAGGTGCTGTATCTGCCTGCGTAAAAGGAGCACCATGCCAACCCATTGAATAGGGAAAAGAACATTCAAACAGGTTGTCGTAACGGGCCGTAATATCACGCAAAATCCCCCCCAAACTCACCTGTTCCGCGTCGGTTAATTCGGTAATGCGCGCGCGCGCCACCTTGGGCAACAACAAGGTTTCAAACGGCCACGCAGCCCAGAAAGGAACTACCACTACCCAATCGTCATTCTCTACAACTACACGCTCTCCGGCAGTCAGCTCTTTATGGGCATAATCCAACAACAGCGATTTACCATGGACGGCATAGTATTCTCGCTGATTGTCATCCTCTTTCTGCACCAAACTGGGCAATTGGGTTTGAGCCCAAATTTGACCGTGGGGGTGCGGATTGGAACAACCCATAACCGCACCTTTGTTTTCAAAAATTTGTACCGATTTATAGGTTTTACCCAAATCAGCCGCTTCGCGCATCCAGGTTTTTACTACCGCCAGCACCTCATCATCACTCAGTAAGGGCAAGGTTTTACTGTGATCAGGCGAGAAACAGATAACACGGCTAGTCCCCATTTCCGCTTGGATTTGAAACAGCGGATCTTGCGCCAATGGCGCCGCCGGCACATTGGGCATCAACGCTGCAAAGTCATTAGTAAAGACATAAGTCGTTGGATATTTAGGGTTCAGCTCGCCACCCACGCGGGCATTCCCTGGACATAAGAAGCACTTAGGGTCATGAGCTTGGCTTTCTGGCCATTGATTGAGTTCTTGCTGACCCTGCCACGGGCGCTTGGTACGGTGCGGAGATATCAACAGCCACTCCCCCAATAAGGGGTTAAAACGTCTATGTGTATGTTCGTCGACTGAAAATTCTTGGGTAGTCATGAGAATTAATTGTCCATATAAATATGATAAATAAACAATAGCGCTAATCTACCTGAATTTATCGGTATTCACAATCAGATTCACTACGGGAAATAGCTATTTTATATATTAATTATTTTTAACATATAAAATAAAAAAAGAAATCGCCTATAAGCATACGTACAGCAGGTTAATTAACGGCTCACACAGCTTTTGACGAGGGGGAAAATATAAAAACCAGCAACTAGCCTAGGACAAGATCAACCTGTCAAACCCTAGGTATGACAGGCTCCAAAAACGGTACATCAAATATTTGATGCTAACGAAAAAATTAGCCGAAAAAGCGGTGAAAAGCCACAATACCCCAGACTAACGCGAGCAAAACCAAGCTCACAAATACTAACGCTGAACCTATATCCTTCGCCCGCCCTGAGAGTTCGTGACGCTCCGATCCCGTTCTATCGACTACCGCCTCCACTGAGGAGTTTGCCAATTCTGCCATCCATACCCAGAAAATACTCGACAGCAATAAAATCAGTTCGATATGAGTGGTCGCCAACCAAAAGGCGATAGGTGTGAGAACTACCCCCAGCGCCACTTCTTGCCGAAACGCCGCTTCAAATTTCCATGTCGCCGCCAAGCCCTTCATGGAATAACCAAAAGCATCTATCACGCGGGCTATTCCAGTTTTACCAGGTTTGCTCATTCACATTCTCCAAAAACCAACATGTTGTTGTCACGTTTATTTCATCGCATATTCACAGAAAAGTCATACGACGGTGATATTTCTGCATCTGCAGAAGTGTTAGCTCCTTTTGTCACATCGGTAAATCATGATGATTTTTGCCTCGTGCGTCCATAACACCCGCACATTGTTAGGGGAACATGTGACAAACGCTTTGCAATTGGATTACAGACTCGGTTTTTTATTGTTCTCACACAGGTCGTACTATGAAAATACTCTATGGTGTTCAAGGAACCGGTAATGGCCACATTACCCGCGCGCGCATTATGGCAAAGGCATTTGCCGCACGAGGTGTTGAAGTTGATTGGGTATTTTCGGGGCGCCCACGCGAAGATTTTTTTGATATGGATGCATTCGGCAACTTTCAAAGTTTTCGCGGTTTAACCTTTGCCGTCAAAAGCGGACGTATTCTCTATTTGAAAACGGCACTGCAAGCTAATTTACTGCAATTAAATGACGACATTAAAAATGTGAATGTCGATGGCTATGATTTAATTATCAACGACTTTGAACCAGTCACTGCGCACGCTGCAAAACGCGCAGGTAAAAAAGTAATTGGAATTTCACATCAAAATGCATTTTTGCACAAAATTCCCAAGAAAAATAACAACCTCGTCACCGATTGGTTTATGCACAACTTTGCGCCCGTAACCCAAGCGATTGGCTTGCATTGGCACCACTTTAATCAGCCCATATTACCGCCACTGATTGAACCGTCACATTACCCCAATGATTCATTGCACAAACACTATCTGGTGTATCTACCCTTTGCAGGTTTAGATGATATTTTGCCGCAATTACGCAAATTTCCCGACTACCAGTTTTTTGTGTACCAAAATGTGCCCGAACCCATCGATTACGATCACATACATATTCGCCCTTTTTCTCGAGAAGGTTTCCAACAAGACTTACATCGCTGTGAAGGCGTCATTTGCAGTGCCGGTTTTGAATTACCGAGCGAAGCTATTCAGTTAGGTAAAAAATTATTAGTACAACCGGTTGCTGGGCAAATGGAACAGGCATCCAATGCCTTGGCCTTAACGCAACTAGGTTATGGATCATCAACACACGTGCTAAGTGAAGCTGCTATTGGTCGCTGGCTTCCACTTATGAAACCCGAACCCATTATTTATCCAGATGTTTCTAAAGCCTTGGTGGATTGGTTATTGCAATCGGGGGGCGAGAATTTTGAAACGCTGCAACAACAACTTTGGCGCAGCATGCCCAACCATGAGCACGCCAAACCTGCATTAGCGATCGCAAAATAAAATCAAGGAATTTTATTCAATCATAATTTTCGCGCGTGCAGCCTTGATAGCGCCGCGCGAATTTTTATGATCTAGACGTCTCAGTTTGGATGAATAGGTCGGCTTAGTCGCAAAGCGATTTTTTTGGATTTTAATCGCATCGGCAATCACCGCCTGTAAACGCAGAAGTGCATCATCGCGGTTTTGCTCCTGCGTGCGATGACGCTGGGCTTTTATGATCAACACACCATCACTTGAAATACGCTTGTCATCCAGCGCGAGTAATCTGGCTTTGCAAAAATCATTGAGGGATGAGTTATGAATATCAAAGCGCAAATGTATCGCACTCGACACCTTATTGACGTTTTGCCCGCCCGCACCTTGAGCACGCATAGCGGTGAGCTGGATTTCGTGCAGCGGGATGTGCACATGAGCGTTGATAACCAACATGCGTCAGCTACTCCTGCGCGCCGTTATTCAAAATTGTCACTGTGGTTTCTTCGTCAACCAATACGGGCTGCAAGCGGCTATCGAAGCGAGTTTGATAGGCATGCCAGCGTACTATAACACCCCCTAGCAGCAATCCAAGCAAAGCAGCGAGTGCCATTACACCCTCCCCCCAATGCTGCTGATGCGCAAACAGTGTTGCCGCCAATAACCCCATTAGTGGAACCCAATAAACCAGTAGCGAACCTCTAGTGATAAGCTCCTCTGGGACACCGATTTGCACTTCTTGCCCTAAACAGTAGTGAGTGGCGTCACGCGCCTCCAATAGTACCCACAAATAATCAGCACGCGCGCCAGCTTTAGCCAGCAAGCTGTGACCACAACCTTTTTGTGCTTGACAAGAACCGCAGGCGGAACGCTGCAGAGTTTCCACCCATAGCCCCTGAGGTTCTACGGCAACAATGCGTCCGGTTTCAAGCAACATATAATGCCTCAAGCAATGGCTCAATAGCATCACGTCCAAGGGCGCGGCGCCAACCAAGGTGATTCGTACGATTAGAGGGTCGAGCGATTAGCCGGGCATTACTGCCCAGCTATATTTTGCGCAATTTTTTGTGCGGCGGCGACAGGTATTTCGCCTACCACACTCAAACGGTAGACAGAATCCTTAAAAGTAAGACGGGACATATATGCAAGGGTTGCACCGCGACGACCAGTCCCCTCGGGTACAAAACTCGTTGTAGGCTCCAGAAAAATACTAAAAGTAGTAAGCCCATCGGTATACATCAACATTTCCTGACCATTTGTCCGCTTGCGCTCACCTGCAAAAGCAAAGCCCTGCGGTACCCAAGCTACCTGCCAATGCGATGGTTTACCCACATCGAGAGGGTTGCACGGTGACACATCCGCTAAAGCCTTGTGTTGATGCTCTGAAGCTTTAGCATGAAATTGACTTATGTCTGGATTCAAATCCAGGGATACAAATTGATAACGCTCTAAAGGGTGGGCATTCTCATCAACTAACCAAGATTTCAGCACCAATCCTGTGTCTTCATCAATACTCAGTAAATATGCATAACGATAAGGATCTTTAGGTATAACTTGTAACACTCGCGCCCAACGCCCTGCGATACGCTCTTTACCGCGGATTTCAAACTGGTACAAATCATCCAGCCGCGCCAAGCTTTTACCCAAGGATGCAAAACTACCCTGCAGTAATTTATCTCCCATAGCTTTGCAATCAACAGGCTGTCCGTCGCGCGTTATTTCACGGTCAGGACCATTGAGTAAAAACAAACGATCATGCTCCTGACCATTCTCGATCCAGTGCTCCACTCGGAAACTTTGTAACTCAATACTGGTTTGATTTTGGTAAGTGAAGGATCCACGATAATTAATGTGCGCAGCCTCTTGAGACATTTTACTCAATAGGCTTGATACGCTAGGTACACTCAGAAGGGATGGGCTTTGATCTTTGGAAGCAAGAGTTTGCGCTTCATTGGATGCGGTTATCGCTAACAGTACGCCAGCCGATAACCACAGAGACACTTTGGACATAGGCTATTCTTCATCCGTCATAATCACACGGGCATAAGGCAATACACCTTGGCCAGAGTTCATAGCTGCATTATCAGAATGGGCTTGAATCATTTGATTTACATAACGAGTCACTTCTTCATCAGACACTACCGTGTTCGCCTGACGCGGCTGAAACACGACCCGACGATTTTCTTGGGGGCGCGACTCATAACCTGTTTGTACGGCTACAGTACGTGTATTTAACGCGGGACTATTAATACCCGAGGGTAAAGAAACCGCCGTTTCTAAAGGTGCTGGCACAACAGTTTGGGGAGCATTACTGGCCACTTGAACACTTGTCTGAGTCGTTTGCACACTAAAAATAATGCCCCCAGCCACAGAGGCAACCAGCGCCGCACGGCCCAGTTGATACCACCACCCCTGCTGCGCTTTAGATACAACTGCCGCTGTTGGAGCTGAGTAAGTCTCTTCGGCATCTAATGCTGCACTCACACGCGAGGCGAAATCAGGCATTGCCACATGAGTTTGCTCGCCGCGCAACACAGCACTGGCCATGTGGTAGCGCGCCCAAGTGGCTTTGATTTCAGAATCTTGCTCACTGGCTTTTAAAATTCGCTGTAATTCAAGCTCAGACACCTGATTATCCATAAGTGCTGACAAGGATTCAGCAAGGGTCTGCGGCCGGTTTTGCTCACTCATCAAGATTTACCTGTTAACTGAAGAAGCATTAAACAATCGAACATGTTTTTACGAGCATTGTTATTAAATGAGCACTTAGCTTCACACTTTTGGCTCAATCACCCAGACTTACTGGCGAAACCTTACTGCTCAAGTTACCTATGTGACTCGGTCTGTTTGAAAAGGTTCAGCACTCATTCACAATTTTTGCATATTTACACGAAAACCCGTTTATAAACTAAACGCTCCAGCATTGCTACTCGATAAGAGGCTGGATTTTCTTATCTATAGCATCACGCGCACGGAAAATACGCGAACGCACTGTACCTATGGGGCAATCCATCGCTTCTGCAATTTCTTCATAACTTAAACCATCAATCTCACGCAGGGTTACCGCCATACGCAAATCCTCAGGCAAATCGCGGAAAGCTTGATCTATCACTACATGCAACTCATCGCGCAACAAATTACGCTCTGGGGTATTCATTTCGTGGATGGCGTCATTACCGGGATAAAACTCAGCATCCTCGACCTCCAGATCACTGGCAGGTGGGCGACGATTGCGCGCGACCAAATAGTTTTTGGCAGTATTGATCGCTATACGATACATCCACGTATAAAAGGCACTTTCACCACGAAAATTGGGGAGCGCACGATAGGCTTTGATAAACGCATCCTGAGCTACGTCCTGTACCTCAGCGTGATCTCTAATGAACCGGCTGATAACGGCAAAAATTTTGTGTTGGTATTTAAGCACCAACAAATCGAAAGCGCGTTTATCTCCTTTTTGTACGCGTTCTACGAGTTGCTGATCAACATCGACTTCAGGCGCTTGCTGCGCTGTCATTCTCTAACCCCCAAGCATCCTGACACCTAAAAGCCGGTCAGAACAATCAAAGTCAGCTGGGTAAAGCCCGCTGATGATATATTAACGGTAAGCAATTGCGATTTTGTTATTGCTAATCTGCGCAATTGACTCGCTGGTATTACAAAAGTTCCACAGATACAACCACTTGGCGACTAACCTCGACAGGCAAGGCAGCATGACCACAGGGTATAGCTTGTATATACTGCGCCCAGTTTACGACTTTGTTCTTCTTATTGCTGTAGAAATTACTTATGACTGACTCCTTCTCCCACGATGTACTGGTAATTGGCTCTGGCGCTGCAGGATTGACACTTGCACTCAGTTTAGCAAGGCACGCAAAAGTCGCCGTGCTCAGTAAAAATGCTTTGCATCAGGGTTCTACATGGTTTGCCCAAGGTGGAATTGCGGCGGTGCTGGATGACCAAGACACCATTGATGCCCATGTGAAAGACACCTTAGTTGCCGGTGCAGGCTTGTGCCACGAAGACGCGGTGCGCTTCACTGTAGAAAATGGCAAAGCCGCTATTCAGTGGTTAATCGAACAAGGCGTCAGTTTTACCCGCGACAATGACACCCAGGATTATCATCTCACCCAGGAAGGCGGTCACAGCCATCGCCGCATCATTCACAGTGCCGATGCCACTGGTCGCGCGGTGCATAGCACACTTATCGAACAAGTTAGACAAGAACCCAATATCGCCATTTTTGAAGACCATATCGCCGTAAACCTAATCACTCAAGCTGATGCAGATTCACGCAAGTTGCGCTGCACCGGTGCCTATGTGTTGAACAAAAACACCGAAGATGTTCACGTATTCCAAGCCAAAGTCGTCGTGCTGGCAACGGGTGGCGCCAGCAAAGTGTATCTCTATACCACTAATTTGGATGGGGCTAGTGGCGATGGTATCGCCATGGCGTGGCGAGCGGGCTGCCGCATTGCCAATATGGAATTTAATCAATTCCATCCAACCTGCTTGTATCACGCATCCACTAAAAACTTTTTGATCAGCGAAGCACTGCGCGGTGAAGGGGCGGTGCTGCGCTTACCCAACGGCGAGCGCTTTATGCAGCGCTTTGACGAGCGCTTAGAATTGGCGCCACGCGATATAGTCGCACGTGCGATTGACCATGAAATGAAGCGTTTGGGTTGCGATTGTTTGTATTTAGATATCAGCCACAAACCGCCAGAATTTATTCGCGAACACTTCCCCACAGTTTACGCACGCTGTTTAGAATTGGGCATAGACATTACCAAAGAGCCTATTCCCATTGTGCCTGCGGCGCACTACACCTGCGGTGGCATAGTGGTGGATAGCAACGGCCAAACCGATTTAAAAAATCTCTACGCCATTGGTGAAACCACCTTTACCGGCTTGCACGGCGCCAATCGTTTAGCCAGCAATTCACTGCTGGAGTGCGTGGTTTACGCACAATCTGCCGGGCAACAAATTATTAACTCTCTACCAAAAATTGCGCTACCGGAATTATCCAAACAATGGGACTCTACTCGCGTTACCGATTCTGATGAAGACGTCGTTATCTCGCATAATTGGGATGAGCTGCGCCGTTTCATGTGGGACTATGTGGGCATAGTGCGGACACACAAACGATTGGAACGTGCATCACACCGCATTAAGTTATTGAAAAAGGAAATTGCAGAGTACTACAGCAATTACAAAGTTAGCAGCGATTTAATTGAACTGCGCAATTTGGCTACAGTGGCAGAATTAATTATTCGCTGCGCGCTAGACCGCAAAGAAAGCCGCGGACTACATTATTCACTCGACTTCCCGGAAAAATCTAACATTGCGCGCGATACTATTTTAGTGCCCACTAATTTTGCGGCGCAAAATGTGGTTGTCAGTAAGGTCTAAAAACCCAACGCAAACTAAATCCTGCGCAAACCTATTCGCAACCACACACGCAAGCGCCGCCAATCGTCTTCACTCATAGAATCTTGCAGTGCGATAATGCAATATTTTTTGTGGCTGGCAATGTCTTGCAATGGGATTACCACAATCTGCGACCAGAGGAGAATATCCGCTATAGGTTTTACCTTACATTCATTTTTTTCGCGCTCCAAATACCATTGACCTGCGTGTACACGCAAGGTTACATGTGCGTCGTTACGCGCATGCCAGCGGCGACAGACAATAACACCGAGTGCAGTCAAAAACAGTAATAAGAAGATTGACCAATAAAATTGACGGAAGCTAAGAGGGATCAACGCCATACAGGCCGAGAGCGCCCCCGCACTGTAAAGACTCGACTCCAGTAAAAATAACATTCGCGAAGGGCGAATTACCGCGGATGAAAAATCAGCACCTACAGCGGCTTTACTGGATGATTTCGTGGGGATATTAGGGTTGGAGCCCGGTGTTATTTCGAACAATAGTGACAATCCTTTTTAGTTCAATATCCTCTGGGTCTTCGCGACGCAAAAACCACGCGAACATATCCTGATCTTCACACTCCAGTAATTTCCAATAGCGTTCTTTATCGGCTTGCGCCAAATTTGGATAGACGTTTTCTAAAAATGGCATCAGTACCAAGTCCAATTCCAACATGCCACGACGGCTACCCCAAAACAAACGATTTTTTTCCACAACACTTACCTTCACAAAACTGGGCGGCCGCCAGTATAACTGAAAGTCCGCCGCTATTCGACTGGCTGGGCCAAGACCACGCAGTTGCGACCTTGGGCTTTGGCTTGGTAAAGCGCAATATCCACACGCCGAAACAGCATATGGAAAGGCTCCAATGCGTGAAGAGTGCCCACACCCAAACTAATAGTACAATGTAAATCTGGCACATCATCAAATTGCATATTCGCTACTAAAACGCGTAGATTTTCTGCGAGTTGTTGCGCCTCCAACAGATGAGTTCCCGGTAATACCAAGACAAATTCTTCGCCGCCCCACCGTGCTGCAAAATCGGTAGCGCGAATATTTTCGCGCAACAATTGCGCCATTTTTTGTAGCACCAGATCGCCGCCATTGTGCCCATAGGTATCATTGATGTGTTTGAAATAATCAATATCCACAATAATTAACGACACACACTCACCTTGTGTTTCGTTAATTTTACTTTCAATGTAATACGACAAACCATGGCGATTTAACAAGCCAGTTAATTGGTCTAGCATGGATAAACGGCGGTAATGATTAGTTTCATTCTCCAATACAGAGTTTTTACTAACCATAGCTTCAAGTCGCTCGCGCTCAGATTTGTATTTCTGTTTCAGCAGCCAAAGATTGTAAGCGCCGCCACCCACAATAACGCACATCCAAAAAATTAAAATGCTTAAATACCAGCGCTCTTTAGAAACCCAAAGCCCAACAAATTCCAATTTTTTTAATTGAAAAACATGTTTGCCCGGAGTGGTTGGATAATTCAAATCAATGCCGAAGACCTGCACATTAGTAAAGCTAGCTCGCATATGTTCACGCGGAACTTGGTAAGTAGAAATCCACCATTCGGCTACAGACATCTCAGAAAAGTTGATACTTAAATCGCTATTCACAAATTTTGCAGGAATTAATGAATTATTAAATTGCGATGTCTCTATACTGTTTTGATCAGAGAAATTCGGCATAAAGTTACGCACATAAAAGCGCAAACGTTTGTCTGTACCACGGTAGTCCACGTCAACATTCACTTTATCGTAACCCGATAAATCAACGCCCGTTCCTGATGCACTTTCACCTAAGGCGACATTAAAACCGCAGACATGTGATTTACCATCATCCTCAATATCACATTGCCATTTTAGGCTTTCATAATCCAACCAACGCACCATAGACTCACCGGTGGATTTTTTATCCCCATAGATGTAAGCGTGAGCATATTTGCCAGGGACTAAGCGGAGAGTTTTGGAAGGCAGAAACTTGTGTGCATACATAACTCCCACGGTAACCAAACAGCAAAGAAACAGCTTATAACTAAAGCTGTTGCGCAGTCCGTGGTAGTAACGAAATTCGTTAGTCAATTGGGAACCCATCCAAGTGTATTTATTGACGCTTTATAGTGTCTTGTTTATAGCCCAAAACTGAGTATTTTTCCTTCAAACAAGTCTTTATTTTTCTACCGTGGGATAGAGTAAACTAGCGAGCTTCTGTAATTGAGAGAGTGTTTGCCATGTCCGATTGGAATGAATTTTTACTCAGCCAAGGCGCTGTTACTGACGCCTATGGCACGGTAGATTTCCCTTACGAGCCATACATAACCGAGACTACCTACTTGGTTAACCTTCCCCAACAAGGTCTCATTGAAGTTAAGGGGCCTGACGCCGCAAAATTCCTACAAGGCCAAGTCACCTGCGACATCCGCGAACTGGAACAACCGATCACTCGCCTAGGCGCGCAATGCAATATCAAAGGGCGCATGCTGCTGTACTTTCGTGCATTACAACTTACACCGGAACACATTTTATTGCGCGTTCATAGCGGTCTTGTAAACAGTGGTTTGGCGAGCTTAGGGAAATATATTGTGTTCTCTAAAGCCAAATTAGCAGATTTGTCAGGCAACTATTGTTACTTTGGCATAACGGGCCCACAAGCCACTGCGTTAATACAAACGGTGTTTGGGGCAACAGTCGATATAAACAGTTGGAAAACCTGCGGTAACAGCCTCGTTATTAGACTGGATGATCACAGGTACGAGTGCTGGGTTAAACCCAATGAAGCCCAAGCCTTTTGGGTGCAGCTCACTCCTCACACCCAAAGTGCCGGGCAAAACCTATGGAATCTGTTGAATATCCAAGCCGGTTTAGGCGAGATCTGCCCTGAAACTTTGGATAGCTTCACACCACAAGCCATTAACTTACAACTGGTCAATGGCATCAACTTTCGCAAAGGCTGTTATACCGGCCAAGAAATAGTGGCGCGTCTGCACTACCGTGGCAACCTAAAACGCCATATGTACCGTTTTGATGTCGATTTACACAACCAACCCTTACCTGCAGCGGGAACCGAACTTAAAAATGCGGAGGGTAAGAATGTTGGCGAGGTGATTATGGCCGCCTACAAAACTCACCATGCGGGTGAATTGTTAGCGAGCGTAGTTGATGACGAGCTTGAAGAACTTTATCTACCGGATAACCCGCAAAAACTCAGCCTGCTTTCACTACCTTATGCTATACCTACTCCGAATGAGGCAGATTCATAAACGAATCTGCCAAACCTATTTGGAACTCGTATAGAGCAGGTAACCTATGAGTCAAATTGCCGACCGCGTTCGTCAGGACATTATCACCGCTATTAAAACTGACCAGTTGGTTTTACCAACATTGCCCGAAGTAGCACTACGGGTACGCGAAGTGGCAGATGACCCTAATGCTGATATCGAAAAACTTGCTGGCGTTATAGGTGGTGATGCTGCATTGAGTGCGCGCATTATTCGCGTTGCCAATAGCCCTTTACTGAGGGCTTCGCGAGCCATAGAAGATTTGAAAACGGCCTTGATGCGGCTGGGCATTTCCTATACTTGCAATATCGCCACAGGTTTGGCCATGGAACAGATGTTCCAAGCTACATCGGACTTGGTGGATATGCGTATGCGTGACGTATGGAGCAAATCCAGTGAAGTCGCAGGTATTTGCCATGTGTTGTGTAAACACTACACACGGTTACGCCCAGACCAAGCAACGCTCGCCGGCTTGGTGCATAAAATTGGCGTGTTGCCCATTCTCACTTACGCCGAAGATCATCCATTTCTTCTCAATGACAGCCTAACCTTGGATAAGGTGATCGAAGAGCTGCAAGCACCCTTAGGCGATTTAATTTTACGCACCTGGGGGTTCCCCGAAGAGCTGTCGCATATTCCCTCGCAGCACCTCGACTTTCAGCGCAAAATACCCAAAGCTGACTACGCGGACATAGTGACTATCGCCGTGTTACAAAGTTATGCAGGAAGTGACTCGCCTATGGCGCAAGTAGACTGTACACAAGTAACCGCCTTTGAGCGCTTAGGCTTAGACCCAGACATTATGGTGGCAGAATCCGAAGACCTGTCGGCTGATATGGAAGCGGCTATGGCAATGTTAATGTAATAACCACCTCACAAAAGCGGCAAGCGCCAATCAATCGGCGCTTGCCCACGCTCCTGCAGATATTGATTCGCCTGCGAAAAATGTCCACATCCGATGAAACCGCGATAAGCCGATAAGGGCGATGGATGAGGTGCGCGCAAAATTAGATGCCTGCGCCCATTAATCAATTGTCCCTTTTTCTGCGCGTAACTGCCCCACAACAAAAATACCACCCCCTCGCGCTGCTCATTGAGAACTTGAATGGCGCGGTCAGTAAACTGCTCCCATCCCTGCCCCTGATGAGCCCCCGCGCGTGCCTGCTCTACCGTCAAAGTGGCATTGAGCAAAAGCACACCCTGATCCGCCCAAGATTGCAAACAGCCGTGATTAGGCACTGATAATCCTAAATCCCGCTCAAGCTCTTTAAACATATTTTGCAGTGAGGGCGGAGGCTGAATGCCAGGCTGAACCGAAAAACACAGACCATGAGCTTGATTTGGGCCGTGGTATGGGTCTTGCCCAAGAATAACCACTTTCACTTGATCGAGCGGCGTTGAGTTAAAAGCATTGAACATATTTTTCGATTCGGGATAAATGACTTTCCCTGCACGTTTTTCTTCCAGCAAAAATTGCTTGAGTTGCTTCATGTAAGGCAACTCAAACTCTGGAGCCAAATGAGCAAGCCAACTGGGGTGAAGATCGATATTTTTTTTTGCCGTACTCATGCAGTTGCATCCAATAAATTTTGTGCGATTTTACACGGTTGAACGCACAGGTGGGGTGGATTACCTAGCCTAGCGCTCACTGAACGTAACCA
>Ga0075014_100000160_pt1 | contig 20074 bp, 12 predicted proteins | sample AleBraG_ABR_2014_FD_71472 | JGI IMG/M metagenome (GOLD analysis project Ga0075014, IMG submission 71472) | Freshwater sediment microbial communities in response to fracking from Pennsylvania, USA - Alex Branch Run_MetaG_ABR_2014 | ecosystem: Environmental > Aquatic > Freshwater > Creek >... | reverse complement strand
TCCGAACCACGGAGGACATCGTGGTGCGGGACTGCGTGATTTGGAACGACACAACCGGCGGCAACGGGCTGGAGATCGGTTACGAACTGCGTGGCGAAGCCGTTCGCAACGTCACGTTTCGGAATTGCGACCTGATTCATATTTTGAGTGGCGCGGCCATCAGCATCCACAACGGCGATTACGCCACGGTGGAGAACATCCGCTACGAAAACATCCGGGTGGAAGACGCGCACCGGGCCTTTGTGGAATTCCGCATCGGCCTTTCGCGTTACAGCTCGGATCATCCAAAGCAAGCGAATCGCAGGCCGGGGGTGGTGCCGACGGGAATGGCCGATGGGCCTTGGATTTCGCCGCCAGACAAATCTGTTTATGCCGCCAAGCGCGGGGTCATCCGCAATGTCGCCTTTAAGGAGGTTCAATTTACCGGCCTCGATTTTCCACCCATCACCCTGATCGGCTATGACGACTCGCACGGGATCTCGGATGTCAGTTTTCAAGGCATCGCCCTGAACGGCCAGCCCGTTGCGGCGTGGCCACCTGGTAAAATGAAAATGCAGCACGCCAGCAAGGTTCGGTTCTAGCCTGACATTTGTCAGGCTAGGCATTTTCGCGCGGCGTGATAAATTATTCAAAATAAACCCGTATTTTGAAGCCTGTAGCGAATTGAACCAAAACCATTGTTTTGCCCATAAACAAACATGAAAACCCAACAAATGAACCAAATTCCCCAAGTTCACCGCCAGAAATCATCCAGTTCGGGGCGCTTCCTCGCCAGCACGCTGCTGGCCTTCGGCATCACTGCGGCCAGTCTGCACGCCCAGACCATCTACAACTTTTCGACTGGCGGCTATTCCGGTGCGGGAGCTGACACCGGCGGAGCCACCAGCGAGACCTGGAATACGCTGACGCGAAACGCCACGACCAGTTCGATCAAAGATTCCAAGGGAAATGCGACTTCTCTGACCTTTACCGACAAGTCGCCTGGAAGCTACTCTACTGCTGCTGCCGCCATTCCATTGTTTACCTCCTATTTCCTTGAAAGTGCAGCCACTCCTTCCGTCATTACCAATACGATTAATAATGTCCCTGCGGGCGTTTACAATTTGTATCTCTACAGCCAGAATGGCAACTTTGGCAGCCGGGGAGCCAGTTTCATTTTTAATGGGGTTACGAATACCGTTCTCAACAACGGCAATAATTCGACCTTCAGTTTCGGGAAAAATTATACGGCCTTCACGGCGCTCACGGTTCCTGCGGGCGGTGGCTCGATCACTTTCGCCTATACGACCAATAGCACTGGAACCGAGGCCGATTTCTGCGGTGTCCAGCTTGTGAGTGTTTCCGGCCTGGATACTTGGGCGGGCAACACGAGCTCCAATTTCAGCGCCTCGGCCAACTGGACGTATTTCTCCGGCAGCGGTCCGGTGGCTGCCGGCGACGCCTTGGTCTTTGGTGCCGCTGGCACCGCCGGCACCGCGTTGACGAACGACCTTGTGGGCGCGGCCTTCAGCGGGATCACCTTTTCGAACGGGGCGAGCGCGTTCACTCTTTACGGCAATGACTTCACGCTGGGCAACACCTCATCCATTCCCGTCCTGACCAGTTGGAGTTCGTCCGCCCAAGTCATCAGCAACAACATCACGCTGGGGAACGCCCCGCAGGTCATCACCGTCGGCTCCGGCGGCAACGTGACGCTGAATGGCAATCTTTCCGGGGCCAGCACCAAGAGCGGCCTGATTTTGAATGGCTCCGGCGTCCTGACTCTGGGCGGCATAAACACCTACAGCAACGTGACTGCGATCATCCCAAGTTATACATGGAACACCACTACCAACGCGGGTGAATTGGTGGGGGTAACGGGCGGTTCCTGCTCGAACAGCATTGTCACCGTATCACAAGGTGGCACGAACGGCGTCTCTATTCTTTCCGCCAACGGCCAGTGGTTCTGCGCCGGTTTGACGAACAGCGGCAACCCGGGTTACATGGATTTCAACATTGGCAGCGTCGGTTTGAGCGCCACCAAGGCGCCGTTGCAAGTCAATGGCCCGCTGGTCATTTCCAGCAACCTGAAAATCATCGTGCGCGGCACGGCGAGTCTGGGCCTCGGCCAATATCCGCTGATCAAATACACCGGCACGCTGTCCGGAACGCCGCCGACTGCGGCATTTTCACTGCCGGCGGGTCTCGTCGCCAGCATCTCAAACAACACGGCCAACACGTCCATTGATCTGGTGGTAAGCGGTTCTTCTGTTTATTGGGCGGTGGGCGGCGGTAACTGGGACAAAGCCAGCCAGAACTGGAAGAACACGGCGTCCACCGGCGTGACCAATGCTACTTATGCGGATGGCGATGCGGTGACGTTTGATGACAGCACGGGCGGCAACAGTCCGTATCTGGTGACGAACACGGTCACGGTTTCCCCGTTGAGTGTGACCGTCAATTCAACCAACAGCTATACAATCACCGGCAGCAGTGCAATTGCCGGATCGGCAACGCTGACCAAATCCGGGAGTGGCACATTGACCATCAGCTCGCCGAACACCTTCACCGGCAGCACGACCATTAATTCCAACAGTGCGGTGATTTTGAGCGGTGCGGGCACTTTGGGCACGAATACAGCGGGTTTGACGATGACATCTGCTTCCTTGGATCTGGGCGGCAGCACTCTGGTGGTGAATGGGGCTGTGTCCTGCGCCAACAGCTTCCCCGCTTCCAGCGGCACTCTGGTCACCAACATCGGCAGCGGCCTGGCCAATTGGATTGTCAGCATCACCAACGGCAGTATTTCCGCGACGAATTACGTCTTCAATTACGACAATACCGTCGCTGGGGCGACCAACACGATTGTGGCTGCCAACTTGGGCGGCACGGGCGGCCTGCTCAAGAGCGGCGCGGCGGCTCTGGGGCTTAATGTATCCAACAGCTACAGCGGCGGCACGCTCTTGTCCGGCAGCGGCACCATCTATGTCGGCAACAACTACGCCTTGGGCACCGGCCCGGTCACGAATACCTCTACTGGGTATATCAATGTGAACCCGAACGTCACTGTGTCCGGCCTGACCTATGTGGCTGGAAGTGGTTCGTCCAGTGGCGGCTTGGGTGGCCAAGGAACCTGGGCGGGCAATGTTGTGTTGTCGTGCGGAAAGGGCCAGAATCCTTACATTATTCCAGCGGTTCTTGGCCTTGACGCCAGCACCTACGTTACCAACACCACTGGCGAAGCGATGCAGATCAGGTCGGGCAGCCTCGTCACCATCAACAGCAAGCTGACCGGCTCCTCAAGCTACACCAACGGGGTTTTCACGAACCTGTATCTCCACCAGTGGAATGTTCCCACGGCAGGCAACTTAACCATCAACTCGACGGCCAACGATTTCAATGGCGAAGTGCAATTTGAAGGTTATACGATCACGGTGAAGAGTCTGGCCAACCAAGGCTCCCTCTCCTCGCTGGGCACGAACGGCACCATCCATTTGGGCAACTGCACGCTGAAATATGCCGGTGCGGGTCCGGCCACGACGGATCGCACCATTGATCTTTTTGCTGGGAATAACTTGACCACATACATTGACCAGTCCGGCACGTCCGGCCTGCTGAAGTTCACCAGTCCTATCGTGACCTATGGTGACACGGCCACTGGCACCAAGACGCTTCAGTTGCAAGGCTCGACGGCGGGCACTGGCGAATGGGATGGGGTGATTCCAGATAGCAGCTTTGTTGGTTCCACTCCCACCACCCAAAACATCCTTCCGGCCACGAATACCATTACTCTGGGTTCAGTGGTGGGAATAACGGTTGGCGCGGCCATTTCCGGGGCCGGGCCGGGTGCCGGGACGACGATCACGGCGATCAACGGGAATGTGGTTACCTTGAGTGCTGTCACCACCAACCTAGCCACGATCAATTCTCCCGTTGCGATGACGATACCGGGGGTGATCAACCCGATCTCCTTGACCAAGGCCGGCACCGGCACTTGGACGCTGGGCGGCCAGAACACCTACAGCGGCGTGACCACGGTAAGCGCGGGCGAACTGATCGGCAACACGGGCGGTTCCAGCTCGAACAGCATTGTCACCGTGTCGGCGGGGGCGACCAATGGCGTGAGTATTCTTGGAGCGAACGGCCAGTGGTTCTGCGCGGGATTGACCAACAGCACCAGCACGGGTTATATGGATTTCAATATCGGCAGCATCGGTTTGAGCGCCACCAAAGCGCCGTTGCAGGTCAACGGCCCGCTGGTGGTTTCCAGCAACTTGAAAATCATCGTGCGCGGCACGGCGGCGATTCTTAACGGCCAGTATCCGCTGATCAAATACACCGGAACCTTGTCCGGCACGCCACCGACCACGGCGTTGTCGCTGCCGTCGGGCGTGGTGGCCAGCATCTCGAACAACACGGCCAACTCGTCCATTGACCTGGTGGTGACTGGGGCCACGCCGGTTTATTGGGCGGTGGGCAGCGGCAACTGGGACATCAACACGAGCCAGAACTGGAAGAACACGGCGTCCACCGGCGTGACCAACGCTTATTATGTGGATGGCGAGACAGTGACATTTGATGACAGCACGGGCGGCAACAGTCCGTATCTGGTGACGAACGCGGTGACGGTTTCGCCAGCCAGCGTGACGGTCAATACGACCAACAGCTACACGATTGCCGGCAGCGCGATTGCCGGAACGGCCAGTCTGACTAAGTCCGGCGCGGGCACGCTGACCCTGACCAATGCCAACACCTACAGCGGCGGGACGACCTTGGCCGGAGGCACCTTGTATGTGGCCAACAACAACGCCTTGGGGACGGGGCCGGTCACTAACAAAGGAGCCTATACACTTAATTTGAATGACGGCATTTCGGTGACAGGATTGACTTATTATCCCAACGCTGCCGGTGCGCCCAGTCTTGCAAAAGGAGCCGGTTCGGGCACCTCAACTTGGGCTGGCAACATCAATGTCGCTATGACTTCAGGCAACGGTGCGTATTTTGTAAACAACCAGTCGGGCACGTTGGTCATCGGCAATGACGCGACGACGTATGTCACCAACAGCGCCGGTGGGATTTGGTTTTCCCGTTCCAGCGGGTCCGTGACCATCAACAGCAAGCTGACCGGCGGCACTTTGACGTCGAGCGGCAATGGCGCGGGTTACTTACGCCATTTTGCCGGGAATGGAGGCACGTTGACCATCAACTCCACCGCCAACGATTTCAACGGCGACGTGAACATCTGGCAAGACACCGTGGCGGTGAAAAGCCTGGCGAATATAGGCACGGTGTCGTCACTCGGCACCAATGGCACGTTTTATCTCGGGAATGGTGCGACTACAGGCACGTTGAAATACTTAGGTTCCGGGGCGGCGGCTTGCAATCATCCGTTGAATCTGCCAGGCACGACGGGCGGCGGCGTGCTGGATCAGTCCGGCACATCTGGGTTGCTGCTTTACAACGGCACGTTCGCGGCTTCCGGAGCGGGCAGCAAGACGCTGACATTGCAGGGTTCAACGGCGGGCACGGGTGAGATTGATAGCGCCATCGTGGACAATTTGACCGGGACTTACAACACCTCGCTGACCAAGTCCGGCACCGGTCTCTGGACGCTCGCCGGGATAAATACCTACAGTGGCACAACGGCCATCAGCGCCGGAGAATTGGTTGGCTCGACGACCGGTTCCAGCGCGAGCAGCGCGGCGACGGTGAGCAACGGAGCCACCAACGGCGTTCAACTGGCCACCGCCGGCGGGCAGTGGAGCTGGAATGGATTGACTTTCAATTCCGGCACCACCTACGCGGACTTTGATTTTAACTCATTTGCCCTCAGCACCACCACGGCTCCGCTGAACGCCGGGGCGTTGGTGAACAGCGGCACGGTGAAAGTCATCCTGCGCAACGTGACCATCCCGGCCACGGTCGGCAATTACCCGCTGATCCATTACACCGGCACGGATCCGTTGGTGGGCGGCTTCAGCCTGAACACGGCGCTGCCATTGGTGACCAATGCCGCTGCCGGGTTGGTGGTGGACACGGTGAACAAGAACGTCGCTGTCGGGGTGAAACTGGTGGTTCCCAATCTGGCGTTCACGAACGCTTTGGGCGTGAGCCGGCAGATCACGGTGTCGGACATTCAGGCGGCGGGCTTGGCGAGTTCCGCCGGGTCGCCCGTTTACACGATCACGCTGCCCAGCGCCACCAGCGCCCAGGGCGGAGGTGTGATTACGAACGGCACCGGCAAAATCATTCTCTACACGCCGACAGGTTCGCCGAGCAGCGACAGCTTCAGCTACACCGTCAACGACGGCAACGGGGCGACGGCCACGGCCACGGTGAACATCACCTTTGGTTCCGTTGCGGGATCCCAAATTGATCCGGGATCGATCAGCACGGTGGGCGGCTATAATCAGTTCACATTCCACGGCATTCCGAGCACCGATTACCACGTGCAGGTGGCCACGACGCTTTCGCCGACACCGGACTGGACGAATGCGGACAGCGGCGTGACGACCGGGGCCAATGGCTCCTTCCTCTGGACCGACCCGGTGCTGCAGGTGACCCGCATGGCGGCCACCGGACAGGTTTATTACCGTATCAGTTATCCGTGATCATCAGCCCAACCTGAAACAATCAACCTGAACATAACATGAATAAACAACTCTTCCTTGGACTGGCCTTGGTGGGCGCTCTGGTGACGACGGCCCAGGCAGCTCTCTTTATCCAGACTGACGGTGTGGTCAGCGGCAGTGGCTTTGACGGTGGCACCCAATCGGGCGTGGGCACCTTCAATCAGACGATCTTGGACGGCAGTCCGGCCGGCATGTGGAACTCGATTTCCGTGAGCGGACTGGGCAGTTCGCTATCATCCATCTCCGTGACGCTGTCCGTTTCTGGCGGCAACAACAGCGGACTGTATGCGTATCTGACCTACAACGGCACGCTGGCGGTGTTGTTGAACCGGCCCGGGGTGACGTCCGGCACGCCGTTTGGCGATACCAGTGCGGGCTTGACCGAGACCTTGACAGGCACAGCCTTGTATAGCGCAGTAAGTCCGCTGTCGTCCTATACGTCCTTCACCACGCCGGGTAGTTCGACCTCCTTCAGCGATAACAGTCTTTATGGCGGGGTGAATCCGAACGGCACATGGACGCTGTTCTTTGCGGACGTCTCCGCCGGCGGCGGCGACGCGACGCTGCACGGCTGGAGCCTAGACATCACGGCCGTGCCGGAGCCAACCAATATGGCGATGGTAATTTTCGGCGTGGGTTTGGTTGGATTCGGAATCATTCGCCATTTTCGCAACTCGCGAAAATCGGCGCTGTGTTCTGTTCAGATTATCGCCTGAATGGGCGGCAAGAACTTCGTGACGGGTTTGGGTTCCCGTCACCAAGACCGGTTCATGGGTTCCGGTTTGGGGTTGGGTGGCGGTGCTATTGGGTTGGCACCGCCACCCGAATTGAAATTGGAATTTTCGTTGGGGCGTTCTGCATCGAAGATCTGTCCTCTGACGAGGGCAACCACTCCCGCATCGTCACGTTGCTGGCCTACGCCACCGGCAACGTGACTTTCCAACTGAAGAATAGAGCCGGTTGGTTGTTGATTGAGCGGAAGCAATAGACTGGAAGCTTTGATATGTTGACCGAAATTAAGATGCGAATGACCGGCTTTGCCGTCGGCCGTGCGCTGTTGCATGTGGGTTGCATCCTGCGCGGCGGGAACTGGCGTTTTCACCTTGTCGGTATTCGGCGGGAAATCAGGCGCTGATGAAATGGAGACGAACGCCAGCAGCGGGACGGACGCAATCACCAACTTCCTGAATGGCTGCTTAATCTCTTTACCGCATCAGCCTCTGCACTTCCAGCCTGTGGCTGGCTGGCATTGTGGCGGTGTTCGCCCAGACCAACGGCACGCCGTGGACTTTCTTTCCACCATGCTCAAGCGACTCTCCTTGCTGGCCTGGATTGGCTGTTCCGGCGGCTTGTTTTTCGGCTCCGTTGTTTTTGTGGGTGCCCAGGAGGCGCGACCATTGATGCGCGATTTCATCGGCCTCAATGGCCACACCATCGCGTTCAAACCGGAACTTTACCGGCCGGTGTGCGGATGGGTGCGGGATTATCATCCGGTCGAATGGGATTTGGGCAAGGATTCAGCGGAACTGCCGGGGTTCCCGTTTGCCAAGAACGGCGTGGATTGGAGCCGGGTTTATGGCTCCTGGCGGACGAACGGCTGGCACACGGATGTCTGCCTGCAGTTTGAGGCACTAAAGCAAGCAGACTGGGTAAACATCGAGGCCGACGCCTGGGCTTATGGCAAGGCGTTTGCGCATGGATTTGGCCCGTCGGGCAAACGGAAGCTGGTGGAGGCGGTGGAGATCGGCAACGAGCCGGGCAAATGGAACGACGCGGATTACACCCGGATGTTCAAGGCAATGGCTCAAGGCATTCGTGCCGGCGATCCAAAGTTGAAGATCGCAACGTGCAATCTGACGACCGGCAAGAGCGGCGACTACGAAAAGAGCGTGGACTGTGTGGCGAATTGTCCGGAGTTATTTGACGTGCTGAACGTCCATAGTTACGCCCAACTCGAAGGCTGGCCGACGTGGCGCCGGAGTTTTCCCGAAGACCCGAAGCTGCCGCATTATCTGCAAGATGTGGCCGAGCTTTGCCAGTGGCGCGACGCCCACGCGCCGGGCAAGCCGGTCTGGCTCACGGAATTTGGCTATGACAGCAGCACGAAACCACCGGCACCGACGGGTGATTTTGCCAAGTGGATCGGGGTGACCGACGCGCAGCAGGCGCAATGGCTCGTGCGTTCGCTGCTGGTGTTCTCATCCATGCCGGTGCAACGCGCTTTCATTTATTTTTTTAATGACGAGGACCAGCCCAGCCTCCATGCGAGTTCGGGCCTCACCCGGCATTTCCAGCCCAAGCCGTCGTTTTATGCGTTAAGCCATTTGCAGCGCGTCCTAGGCGGGTATCGCTTTGAACGAATGGTGACCAATGAAGCCGGTCGCCTGCGGGTGCAGGAGTATCGGGACGGCACGGACAAAATTGTGTGGGTCGTCTGGTCGCCGACCGGAAACGATAAAAAACTGACGATGGTTCTGGAGGCACTGCCGGGCAAACTTGAGGATGCGCAACGAATGCCCTTGACGGAAACCGTGCCGGTTAATCTGTCCACCGTAAAGCCGGTCGCCGCTGACCGGCTCGAAGTGGTGGTGGAAGAAAGTCCGCTTTATCTGTTCTTCGCAGGGCGGCACTGACCCGCAAGAACCTATGCCATCGCGTTAAACCCATGTCCAGATGCCCGGCCTCGCCAACGAATAACCTTTTGCCATGACCAAACGCGCCGGATAATGGCGACGCGGAAAACGCTTTGGCCGGTTATCCGCAGACGCAGGGATTTTTCCGCAACACGCTGCTGGGCGGCGGACTGTTCACCGGGCTGTTTGCCGGGGCCATGAAGCTCGGAGCCGCGCTGGAGGAAAAATCGGAGGAAGCCGAGCCGGAACCGGCGGCAGCCGAAGAACCGCAAGAGGCCGAAGCTTGAGTCCGCAATTGGCTGCTTCAGGTGATGGCTGCATAATCAAACACCTATGCCGTTGCCTCGTCCCTGTCAGACTGGCCCACGGCGGCGTTCTACAATACCAAGGTGATGCCGTGACCCGATGATTTAGCGGTGTTTCACGGCCCACTTGTTTTGCAGATGTCCCTTCACCGCGTCGGGCTGGAACCAGACCCGCGCCCCGATCTTGATGAATGGGATGGTTCGGCGCGCCTGTTGCTCGCGCAGCCAGCGCAAAGATGGGCGGGAGCAATCATCCCAAAGAACTTTCAACAATTGTTCTGCGCTGACTAACTTGTCTGCCTCTGGAGAGGTGCATGATGATGAATTATTCATGCAGTTTTGTTTGGCCGTATTCTGAAGCAAGCATCACTCCCCTGCCCATCTTGCGGACAGGGCAAAGGATGACCGTGGAGATTTAATGCTGGCTATAAATCCACCGGCGGTAGCGGGGTGTTTTTTGCCAGTTCTATTTCAAGCTGCGCCGAATCCAGGGCGAGCAACTGTTGGATGTGGTCGGGAATTTTCCGCTTTTCCGGTTGGGTATGCCAATACGAATGACCGGGCTTGGGCAGGTTGAACCGCTTGATCGTGCGGTCCAAGGTTTTGGCCGAACAATTCAACTTGGAAGGCAGATCCGTCAGCGGGTATTGCCAGAGCAGCTTGAACAAATCCGCCGGCGCCGGCAGGACTATTTTCGTCCGTCCCACGGGAGCAGCATAAGGTGGCAGGCCGTTTGGAAAAGCGCGGGATACCTCTTCGGGAAGATTCCCATAGGTTTTGCCGGACGCCCGTTGCTGCCAGTGACCGATGCCAGGCAGGGGGATTTTACGGTCTGCTGCGACGCAAGCCATCGTGGCGCGTGTCACCTTGAAGCGTTTTGCCAACGCTTCCGACGTATGTGTCCAGAAGAGTTTGAGCAATTCCTCGCGGGGCGGCAGATCCAGCATCCGGCGTTTCGTCCAGGATCCTTTACCACGAGTAAAACCTTTTCGTTCCATGCCGGCATCGGGATGCCGGGCAAGATGTTCGGCGCGTTCCCTCTCAAAATCCACCGGCTTCAGGCCGAAGGTGGTATGCCGCTGGACGTCGCATTTGAGCTTGCGCAAGTCGGCAGTGGTGGCGCCTTCCGGCAGACCGGCGGCCTGAAGTTCCGCGACCGTGGGCAGCTTCAACTCGGAGGGAATCCGGTAAAACGCCTCGGTGTCCGCCTTGGACGGCCGACCATCGTAATGTTGGAACAACATTTTCGGACTGTTGCCCATCCATTTCGCGGTCTTGAATTCGTCGTCGCAGCGGTTGAAAAAGTGGCTGCCCCCGGTGTGGCGCGGAAAATCATCCACCCAGGGTTTGAGCGCTTTGGCGTCGAAATAGTCGGGCAGACAGCCCTTGCTGCCCAAATAGCCAATCAAAGCCCGAAGATGCGTCCAGTCGCTGGTAAAATTTCGGGGTATGACGGGATAGCCGGCCTCGACAAACCGGCGGATGGGCGGGATGAATTCCGGCGGAATGATCACCTTGCGCAGGCGGCGGCCTTTGCCGAGGACATCGATGTAATTTTCGTTCGGTTGATCACCGAAGTGGAATGACGACTTGCCGAGCACCTTGCGCCGGGTCTGAATCCGGCCCAGCTCGGACGGACGCAGGGCGCAGCCGCAGGCGAGCGCGCAGAAAAGAAACAATTTTCCACCCTTGAACTTAAGCGCTTCGTGCAGGAGCTGGCGAACGGCGGTGACCGGCAGGATCTGGGGCATACTGGTGTCATCGGTGCGGTCAGGTAGTTCGACCTCCGCCGCCGGGTTCGTAGGAGTCCAGGACCGTTCTTTTCCACCGCACCATTCGAAGAAATTGGAGTAAACGCTCTTGAGGCGTTTCATGCTTTTGACCTGAGTGCCGCGCCGGATCATCGGTCGCAGGTCTGCCACGGTGACCTCATGAACGCATTTGCCCGGGAACGAGGCGACCAGCCGGCCGAGTGTGAGTCGCAGCGAATCCAACGTCGCTGTCGTGCGGTTGCAGTCCTTGTCCTTGTGCTGAAGGAAAGCGGCGACCGCTTCCGGGAGCGACTTCGGATTCCGGCAGGGCTTGAAATGATTGACGACATACTCCACGGCCTTGGCCAGGTTCCAGCCGGTATTGGTCCAGTCCGGCGGCGGCAGCGCGGGCAACTTGGCGAAGGCGGCCTCGGCATCTTTGACCTGCTCCAGTTGGAGTGTGGTATCGATTGTATTTGTGCGCTGGGCGCAGTTGGCATCTTCGCGGATTAATGTCTCACGCTGCCCATCGGCCTCCTTGAGCGTGTCAAAATTCTTGCGGTAACGGTTGGATTTCGGATTTCGTCCACCGGCTTCGTTGACCAGCACATCGGTGAAGTTGCCATCCACTTGCTGGCATAGAACCTCCTTGGGTCGATAACCCTGCAAACTGGGAATCAACCGGCCGGAGGGATTTTGGAAGAGGCGGATGGCGTAACGCCCCTTCACCTCCGGACACTTGTATGTTCCATCGTTGACGAAGGACACACCTTTGATTTCCTCAAGCCACAAATTGGGTTTGGCTTGGCCGTTCGGACTGAAACTATTTGAATCATTATTATTCATAGGCGTTGAACTGGAAGCTTGTTTGGCCGGAATTTGCCGGCATTTGGGCAAAGGTTTGGGCAAATCCGGTGATAAGGTGAGTTTCGCCCAATGAAATCAAGGGATAGACAGAGCATAGTCCTGCATCATCATTACAGGACTGACTCGACATCCTTCCGCCGATATATAATGTTATATTCCAACGAGATGCGCTTAAAACGCCCGTCAAATAAGGAGATCTTTGAGTTTTTGAGGATGCAGCCGGATGTAGGTAAACGAAAGCCGGTGAAGGCAGATGAACCATTTTGGACAAATCTTTGGTCAAATCGGTGACCCGGTTGTGGGCGAATTTGATTATAAGCCGGTGAAGCGACAGCCCGGACTCAATCCAAGCCGGCTGCCGACCGGTAGCCGGTGAGTTCAGAACGGAGCAATCAATGTCAGTTGGCGGCAAAATTTTCATGCGGAGTTTTGGCGGGAATGGTGGTTGGTGCGGAGGTCTTTTCGGGTGGGCTGATGGCCCAGAATTTCACGCAGTCGGCATTGCCAATCATTGCCCGATAATGACGGTGAACCATCGCCGGGCTGTTGCCCATCTCGGCGGCAACGCGGTTCTCATCCTTGATCAGGGCAAAATAATAGGAGCCGAAGCCGTGCCGCAGGGCATTTTTCGGCCAGACCTTGATGCCGGCGGCCAGAGACACTTCCTTCACCCACTTGCCCCAAACGTCCAGGTTGTCGGTGACCACGACGCGGCCTTTTTTCCGGGCGTAAACGGCCAGCCACTTGGCCAGCGTTTCGTTGATTTGAACCACCCGGCGCTGGCGGGTTTTGGCTTTTGAAGCCTTGACCTCTATTTCTCTTTCCTGAAGATGAACCTCATCCCAGTCCAAACCGCACAACTCGGAACGGCGCAGACCGGAGAAAATGGCGATGGCCAGACCGGCCACCATCTTTTTGTGGTCGCTGGCGGCCTGGTTCAACAGCGCCTGGGTCTGTTCCGGGGTCAGCACGCCGATCGGTTCGTCGTCCACCTTGGGGCGTTTGATGTTGGTAACCGGGTTGACATTGCAGAACCCCTTCTCGATGGCAAAAGTGTAATAGGTTGTGAGTGTGGTCAGTTTGTTGCATTTGGTGCGGGCCGCCCAGTCGGATTCATCGAGCCATTCCTCAAGGTCTTCGCGCGTGATTGACACCAACTGGCTGTCGCCGAAAGCCTCGCCAAAGACCGAGAGGTCGCTCTCGTATTGGACGATGCTGCGCGGTTTGAGATTGCCGCGGCGGCAGGATTTTAAAAACTCCTCGGTGACATGGGCGACGGTCTTGCCGGAAATCTTGGCGCCATGCTGCGTGACGTAATGCTCGACGGCATCCATCAACGAAATGCCGAATGGTTCGAGCTTTTGCAGGCATTTGACCGCCTCAAACCGCTGGTCGAAGTTCAGCAGGAAAGCCTGCTGCCCCTCCCGCTGGTGGGCGTCAACGACCTGCTGGATGAACTGGTCGGCCTCCGGCTCCTTGTAGAAATATTTCTGGCGCACCTTGCCGCCGGTCAGGGACTTGCCCATCCAGACGCGGAACATGCGCTTGCCGCGAACAATGCATTCATATTTTCGAGGTGAAATCATGACGAAGTGTTTGGCGCGGTTTTCCGGAAGACTGATTCCTCGGCGACATTGACGCCGATTTCACCCCGGCGGAGCTGGTCGGCCACAGCCACGACGTCGCCGAGCCAGTAGAGTTTCAGCCGGCTGGCGCTCTGGACCACGGGCTTCAGGCAATGCTTCGCCAGAATCTTGGCGACTTTATCCGAACTGAAAATGGCGGGCAATTCCTCGGCCCGCACAAACAGCTTGGGGGTGCAGGCCGACGCGGATGCGCCGTCACCCTCTGCCGGTGAACGCGGGAGGACGAAGACCAGTTGGACGGTAGTCCCGGCAACGTCATGGGGGCCGATGATATTCATTACAATGACGAGATAGGTTCGGCCCGCCTAAATACAACCACTGTTGATTTGCCCTGTCACCAAAGGGGTTTATCTGTATCGCCATATTGAGTCTTATGTTTGTAAATATCACTTGGCACACTATAATGAGGCATCGGCTTATGCGGATTTACATCCCCAGAAACGAAACGGAATATCTGAAGCAGTATGGCAGCGAGGAGGCCTGCCAGCGGCGGGTGTTTGAATTGCGCCGCGGAACAACGTTCGGATGTCCGAATTGCCGGGGAAAATCGTGGCGTGAAATGAAACGCCAACCTGCCGACGGCCGACCGGCAACCTGGCACCGCGTCTGCCGAAAATGCGGCTGGCAGGAACGCCCGCTGGCGGGAACACGGCTGCATGGCTTGAAAATCCGGCTGCAGGACTTTTGCAAAATCTGCTGGCTGGCGGCGGGGGCGCCTACAGGTTTTGATGTCCGGTTATTGCGCGGGCCGGAGGCGCGGCGGCTGGTACTGGATTTGGGGAGCAACCGGACTTATTACCGGAGCGTGCAACTGGTGCGCAAAATCATGGCGGCGTCATTGCCAAAGCTGGAAGGCAAACTGGAATTCAAGCTGCTGAAGCTGGCGCATCCCCGCGCACGGGCAGACCGGCAAAAAGTTGTGGTTATTTTGGCGGAGCCTGGGAACAAGAAGCGGGTGCGGGCGGGGGTCTTGCCGGACGAGCAAGCAGCTTCAATCAAAAGGTGGCTGGAAGCAGTGACAGCAGCGGGAGTGACAGTGCGAAGAAATTCCGGCAAACAGGTGGCGGTCGAAAATGTTGGCCGGCGGTTGAAAGGCTGGCTGGAAAAAGTCGGGTGGGACGCGATTGACGCGCGCAACCTGCCGGATTATCTGACGGAATTTTCCTGGCGGCAGACCGGGCATGGCACACAAGGAAGCCGCTTTGTGCAGATGCTTCGCTCGGCACAAAAGCGGCTTTCCCTGCCAACCAAGGCTGGCGTGTCATTTTTACGTGATGGCCAGACTGCTCAAAATCCCTGACAGGCTGGGCGCGGGTGTGGGCAGCTGGAACCGCGGGACAGGCGACCAGCTGTGCAAACCCGGCAATCCGATGATGTCAGCGTGCCGGTCCATCAACTCGTAATGTTCGCCGGGTTGTAGGCCGCGGTCAAACCGCGCTTTAAACTCGGCATACAGTTTTTCAGCCAGATCGCCGGCCGGCGTGCCGCGGAACCGGTCAAAGCAGGACCGGCCCGGGTCAGGGAAGTGCGTATCAACAAACAGGGAACGCAGTGCCACCAGTGATCCCAGAGCTTGGCGCAGGATCGGCGAAACCTGCCAGCCTTCCAAGGAGCCTTGTTGCGCGCTGTCAAACGAGTGCAGGTCGGCAAACTGGGCGGCGGCCACGGCGGGCAATTCGCGTTGCACCCGCGACTCCACCACCAAGTCGACCGATATGTTTTTGGCATAGCTGGCAATCCGGTTGATGAGCTGGGCGTCATCCCGCTTAGGAGGATGGTCGCACAGGGACAGGAGCCTGGGTATTGTCTTTGGCGACATGCCGCAGGTCATCCGTTTGCCGGCGGCGTTGGCCTCGCATTCCAAGCTGATGTGCATCAGCTCGTGGGCGAGCTTGTGGGGTTTGGCCCAATTGTCGCACGGTGCCAGGTCAATGGAATGATGGCGGACATCGGTGTGTTGGTCCCAATAGGGCCGCACCGTGCCGCCGGCCGAGGCGTTGGCCCCAAGTCGTTCAAAAACGACCGGCATTCCGAATTCGACTTCGAGTCGTTTACGGAAATATTGGACGGCTTGGTTGGCGTTGGTTTCCTGCGCGATGGCATCCTTGCGGGTGTCGCGCAGCCGGCGGGTGTGTGTAGGTGTTATTTTCATACGTAATTATTTTAAGGGGCGGGGGGGTGTCTCTCGGTTGATTATTTTTTGGTGGTTCAAGCGTCGGTGGCGAGGTCGCAGAAATATTCCTCGAACAGGTCCGGATGGTATCGGGCCAGCCAGTCGGCGGCCCGGTCTTCTGTCAGGGGCACGAAGGTTTCATTGTAATACCGGTGGCGGCCGTCGGCGGAGACCGCGGCGTATGCGGTCTGGGCACCGCCGGCCCCGTGGATAAACCACGCGCCATGATCGGTGCGGTAGAGGGATTCCTCAAGGAAATGGGAGTCGCTGCGCGGGCAGCCATTTCCACAGGAGGCGATTTTGGTGGCGTGGTTGGTGTCGTAACGTTTTCTGTCGATTATCATGTTCATGTTTTATGGGTTTGGTTTTCCCGGGCGATTAACCCTGCCCGGGGTCGGGTGCGAACCGGGTGGCGCCGTCCGCTCGCGCATGGAAATCAGTTTTGAAACCTGCCGGAATCTCCCGCACCCGCCAGGCGGGGTCGGGCCAATGGTTCCACTCGCCGCCGTGCGGGTCGCCCAGCTTGAGCGGTTGGCCGTTGAAGAAAGGATTTTTGCCTAGTTGTTTCAGGAAGAAGGCCGTGCCGGATTTCCGGCAGCACTCATGGAGTCGCAGCGCCCATTCGACATGGAACGGCTCGCCAAAAATGTCGCTGCCGCCGCCGGTGATGAGCCAGTCGATGCCGGACAAATTCAGGTCTAGTTCTGAAAATACCGGTTCGCAGGACAGGTTTTTGAACTTCGCCGGCACCTGGCGCAGTTCATCCACGCGCGCCCGGTTGTCGTTGGAAGTGACCGTGGTCATGGCGACCAGATTGTCCGGCCAAACCTCGCCTAGATTCGCAAGCCAGCGCCCGAACTCCGCCATCCGGCCCGGCCGTTTGGTGAGCCAGAGCCAGAGGTGGCGCGAGCCTGCGGCTGAATTGACGGCCCCGATGATTTCCGTTTTCAGGTAATCGAAGGGCACATTCTGGCTGAGCGCGTCGCCCATGTCGGAAACGAAAATCATCCGGCGCGCGGCGGTCAGCCATGGTTTGGCGGCGTGTTCATCGGCTGACGGCGGCACCCAGCGGGCGGCGGCAGCCATCCGGCCGGGGAAAAGTTCCGGCTTTTCAAAGTTGCCGGCATAACCCGGATGGCCGGGCCGCATGGTGCCCAGCAAGCCCGCATAACATTTGCATTGCGAGCGAATCGCCGCCGTCAGTTGGTCGCGCACCGGTGGTGTGAGATTGAGCCGGTTCGCCAGTCCGGCGGCGACTGCGTTCCGGCTGGCGTGCAGCCGGGAGGTCAGGGGAAAATTCTCACGGGCATCCCCGATGGCCTTTGCCACCGCCTCGCGAGGCGGCGGGTTGGGTGAATTAAGGATGACGTTTTTCAGGTTCTGGAGCATGGGGCCGGCGGCCGGCCACAGTTCACAACCGTCACAACCCATCACGGGATTCACCGTGGAATGGCACCATTGGATGTTGGTCTTGCGCATAAAAGTTTCTCCCTGGTTTTTTATATTAGGTTCAATTTTTTTCGGCGTTGGAATTATTATTCAATCGAGGTCTGGGCCGTCTGTCGGTCCGGGCAGCAGTTCCAGCAGCGGGAGCGGAATCTGGTCCCCGTGGTCGGTGGCGAGGGCGATGTCAACCGGTGAGAGCCCGTGTGCGTCGGTGGCCAGCATGTTTTCCGCCGTCAGCAACCCCGGCGGGAGCTGGTCCAGATGGCCGTAGGCGCTTGCGGCGTGAAACACCGCCTGCCCGAAATTATTTTTCCGGCGCAGGTTGGTTTCCGTCAGCAGCCGCCGGGGAATGCGGTCCAACCGGCCGGCGGCGGCCGCCAGATGCAGCGCGGTGTTGCCGAGCTTGTCCGGCGCGTTGAGGATGGCCGGTTGCAGGTCCCTGGGGAACTGCTGGAAATTCCCGTTGATGACCGCCGCCAGCGCCGCCGTGATGCCCTGCTGGTTTTCCACCGTGAACAGGTGGGCCTTGATGACGGCCGGCGGCAACTGATGCAGGCAACCTTTGGCCGCCGCGATGTGCAATGGCGAGTTGCCTTCGTTGTCTTGGAGCAGGAGGCTTTTTTCCGTCAGACAGCCGACGGGGATTTGGTCGAGATGCTTGTGAAGGGCGGCGACGTGGATGACCGACCGGCCCGAGTTCCGCTGGATATTGAGATTTTCCTCGGTCAGCACTTCCAGCGGCAACTGCCGGAGCGAACCGTAGTGGGCGGCCCGATGGAGCGGCGTGCCGCCGATGTCGTCCCGCCGGGTGAGATTGAGCGTGTTCAATTCCGCGCGCGGCACCTGGTCGAGGCAACCGTCGGTCGCGGCGTGATGGAGGACGGTCCAGCCGTGTTCGCCGTGAAGGTTCAAATTTTTGGCGCACAGGATGGCGGGCGGGATGCATTTCAGCTGCCGGCCCTGCGCCGCAAAGTGCAGGCAGGTTTCATTGTTCATGATGGGTTTGGTCAGGTTTGCTTCGGTCAACAGATGCGGGGGCACCTTGTGCAGCCGGTTGTGCGTGGCGGCGGTTGTGACCAGGAGTTGTTCGGGGGTCAGTTGTTTTAGGAGTTCTGCGTTCATGTTTGTTGTTGTTGGTTGTTTGGTTTGGGACGGAAATTATTTCGGCGAAGCCGGTTGAATATTGGGCTGGTGCAGCAGCGCTGTGTAATCGGCGCGAAAATTCAGCCAGGCTTTGGTCGCGGATTTTTTCCAGCCGTGCGGCAGCGGATAGGGGGCGACGAAAACCGGCACCAGATGCCGCTGGAAAAGGGCGCGGGTCTGTTGTGTCCATTTTGATTTTTCACCGCGCGGCGCCAGCCGGCCGGCCATCCGGGCGAGCAGGCCGGTGTAGCGTTTCATTGCGGTTCGGGAACCGCGATTGCGTTTGGTGAAGACTGACGGCGTCTGCAAAATTTCATCGGCGTAAGCGCCGACGCTGTCGGAGTCAATCATCATGAGCCGCCCGTCCGGCGTGACGACATAGTTGCTGTCACGGACATCCCACCAGCTGGAGCCCTTGGACCACAGCGGGATGATGATTTGCTGAAAGAGGTCGTCGGCAATCTGGAGCACCTCGCTGGCGGTGAGGTCGCCTTTGATTCTTTCCTCCAGCACCGTGCCCGCGACCCAAAGATGAACCAGATAACCGCGTCTGCGGCCGCTGGCATCTTCGACGGTGTTGATGCCCACCACTTCCTGGACGTGACCGTTGGGGAGGCCGGGCAGGTTGGCCCGCTGCATGAGGTGAAATTCAAAGATGGAAGGCCACATGACACGGCCATCCTTGAGGTTGAAAATCTTCAGTCCGACGGGCTGGCCGGCCGAGTCGTAGGCGTGGGGGATGCCCGGTTCAATCTGGATGACCAGGGCGTTTCTGCCGGGCGGATGGACCGTGGCCCAGACGCTGCGGGTGGCGGTCACGGGCAGCGACAGAGCTTTTGCCGCCAGCCGCTCGAATTCGCTTTTCTCAAGGGACGTAAATGGCGTCTGTCTGGAATTTTTCCAGTCGTGTTGATTGTAGGGTTTCCAATCGAGCATAAGTTCAGTTGTTTTGAAGGTTCAGGGTTGAGGGGCGGATGCCGTGGAGTAGAAACGCGAGCACCATGCCGTGTCCGAACGAATGGTTGAGGTCGCGCAGGCAATCGGCGGGCGAGAGGTTCAGCGTCTGCCAGTCATAACCGTCGAGGTCGAAGATTTGCAGGTCGTCGCCGCGCGCGACGATTTCCCGCAGCGCCCGGAATCCCGGCAGAGATTTGACATGCCGCTCATACAGCCGGGCGTAGATTTGTTTGCGCGCCTGCACCGCATCCAGCAGTTTGCCGTCCCAATACCACCAGGCGGCCTGTGACCCTTTGCGAAAGGCTCGGCGGACGAGTTTTTTATTGGCGGCGAATTCCGGATGGCGGTGGTCGAACTTGGGATTGGTGAAGGCCGCATCGCGCCAGTGAAACCATTCGGCGGTGGGAACCAGTTTTCCATCTGCATTCGTGGTCAGGAACCGGTCGCGGACATCCACGAGTTTTCCGTCGTCGCCAATGACTTTCGTGTAGATTTTGGAATATTGCCACGCGACTTCGAGATTGATGGCGGTGACTGGTTTT
>Ga0075014_100000159_pt1 | contig 20131 bp, 10 predicted proteins | sample AleBraG_ABR_2014_FD_71472 | JGI IMG/M metagenome (GOLD analysis project Ga0075014, IMG submission 71472) | Freshwater sediment microbial communities in response to fracking from Pennsylvania, USA - Alex Branch Run_MetaG_ABR_2014 | ecosystem: Environmental > Aquatic > Freshwater > Creek >... | reverse complement strand
CCCCAGCGTGGTTTCCTTCCCGACGACCTCTGACCCGGCCCCTCCGTTATCTATCAAAGCTCTTGATCCCTACCTCCCGCACACAAATCTCAGGTCTGACGAATTAAGCAGGCTAGGGCTCCCGCTATGGCTACCCCGCTGTTGCTGTCTTCCGGACATCTGCGACGGGAACCGTGGCTCCCGTTCCGCAAGACCGACCATTGTCAATGCATCGCCGGCACTGTGTCGGGTCCCCTTTCATGGCGGTTCTCCTCTCCGGTTTAGGAGAACTTACATTCTATGTGGTCCCATTTTTTCGTTCCAGGTTTGCCACCCCCACGAGTTGGTTATTTCATCGTGTTAATCACGTCAAGAAGTTCCCGCGCCGCCTCCTTATCAATTGTCTGGAGTTTCTTGTAGACCTGTAGCGCCTGCTCTTTGTTGCCCATCCCGACATACGCAAGGCCTAAAAAGGAGTAGCATTCGGCATAGCCCGGCTTCAGCCGAATGGCCTGCTGAAACGCCGCCACGGCGCTTGGAAGCTTGCCGAGATCGAGATTCGCGATGCCGAGCCGACATTGGTAGTCGGGATCGTCCGGTTTGAGGCGCGCGGCATGCTGAAGTGGTTCCAGCGCGTTTTCGTATTGCTTGAGCTTCGTGTATGCAAAACCCAGTTCAAAGGCGGCAGGCGCGTAATCAGGATCGAGGCGAAGTGACTTTTGCAAAGGAGCGACAGCTTGCGCGTACCGGTCTTGCTGGTTGTTGACTTCACCGATCTTGAAGTACGCATATGACAGTCTGTCCGGAGGTGCTTGCAGACGAATTGCGCTCTCGTACGTTCTCAAAGCCTCATCGTATTGCTTCGTTTCTACAAGAGCATGCCGGGGCCCTCGAGAAGTCCATCCGGTCTGACCGTTAGCGAGAACGGTTTGGGCGAGTTGCCCACTGTGAGTACCGCTCGATCGTTCTTCAGCTCGAGCTTATAGTTTTCCTGCTCGGGGTGCAGGCCGGCGCAGGTAACCATAGCGAAGCGGTCGTCGAACTCGATGCGCCATCCGCCGTTACCTTGAAAGGCCCCCTCGATGTGCATTTCCGGAGGCAGTGTTTTTCCGACACTGGGAAGAACCGTAGCGACGATTTCGTCAAATGGCTTGCTCAGCATGCCTCCCATGCAGGTAGCCGGGGCCCGTCCAGCAGTGATGCAACGGTTGAGCGCTCTCTGTTCCGGCGTTTGCGCCGCTTGAATCTTTGCCGCCTCGAAGTCTGCTTGCAGCTTGTTGGAAGCTTTCTGCGCTTCGGCTTGCTCTTTGGCTGCCTGTTTTGCTCGAATTTCCTCGGCCTCATTGTGAAAAGCCTGGTTCTGACTCTTTGCCTGCGCCACCAGCTTCGGATACTCGGCCGCGAACGACGGCGGAAACACCTTCCTGATCAATTCATCGCGAAACTTAGGGTCGATATCGTAACCACGCATAGCTACGAAAGACTTGTACTGCGGCTTGGACTGAGAAACCTGATAGTAGGCCGTGTAGTAGGCTTGGCGGCGTTTTGCCTCGTCCGGTGTGAGCTGTCCCTTCGGGAAGCGTGGCCCGGCGAGCTTTCCCACCATCGTTTGCAGTTTGTATGAAGGCGGCCATTTGCCGCGCGGCAGTTTCATCGGAGTCGCTGGTCTGCATCGCCTTCATCACCTGATCGACGGACGGCATTTCGGCGAGGTAGGCGGGCGATGTCGCTTGTGCGAAGAGACTCGCCGGAGAAACCATTCCCAGGAGAATTATCAAAACAAGAACTCGGATCCTAGAATTCATGGCGTGCTCCAGCAGGGTGCTTTTTGTTCGACGGTACCCTCGGAAGGTCACTCTTCAGCGCGTCGCCGCCAATCCGGGCGCGCCACCGAACAGCGTCCCGATGCTGATCGCCGGCGACGGAGTGATGGTGACGCGCTTGAGCGACGTGTCATCTTGCGCAAGGATTGACAATGTGCCGTCATTTCCCATTTGCCACGTTTCCTTCGCGAAGACAGAGCCGCCGCCAGGAAAACCACTCATTACTGGTCTCCCATCCTGAAAGAGTAGGAATCCGTCCCGGGGCGTGCTGGTGGTCCAAAAAAGATGGTTGCTGTCAGACGTAAAAGACAAATTTGCGTAGTTAGCCAGCGGTCCCAGCCGCACGTACTTGTCGTCTAGGCAAAGCCCTTGTTCAGTGCCAGCCGCGGTGGTCGAGCGCCAGCAAAAATAGGCAAGGTGTTTGCTGTCGGGGCTGAAGGAGTAAAGGGCACTGCTCGCACCGGCACCCCCGCCGCCCACCGTGTAAGCCGACTGAGCTACCCCATCCAGATAAACCGTCGTGCTGCCATGATCATGCAGCACAAACGCAAAGTGCGAGCCGTCCGGACTGAAGCTCAGTGCGTTTGCTTGGGTGGTATGAGGGTCGACCTTCGGCAATTTGAGTATCTTTCCATCTAAGCTCACTTGGCCGGATCCCTCGGTTGCGACGTGACTCCCCGCGGGAGCGATTACGGTGTCTGTCACGGACAGCAGTTCGTCAGATTCCTGATCCCCGAGAATCAGATACTCCTGGTACGGTGAGGTGCCGCTTTCGTAGACCACCTTGGAAGAGTCCGCCGTGAATAACAGATTGGCTGGGAGCCTCCCGGGCGCGTTATGGAGCATAATACCGCCGTATTCCTGACCTTTTTTGCCGTCGCTGAAAACCCAGGACCGGCTGTTCGCGTTCTTGTACAGAGCGGCATAGTGCGTACCATCCGGGCTGAAGGTAACATTCGAAATGCTTCCGCCCTGTACCTCGCTGCCTGGCACTTGCTTGCCTCCGACGACTAGAAACGAAATTGCCGGATTCACCGAAAGCTTTTGCACCATGGCAACCACCATATTGCCCACGGGTGGAATGTAGAGGGTGACGGCATCCGCGCGCATTATGGGCTTGCCATCTAGTAAGACTTCCCAGACGGTGCCCCCTCTCCCTGCCGGAGGGGGAAGGCCTCTTTTCGTAAACAAATGCTTGCTATCTGTGCCCCACTGCGGGTCTCCGCCGACATAACCTGCGGGTTTGCCGTCCACGAAAAGCGCATTGTGCTCAGGGTCGGTTGGTGCGGAGAGAAGGGCTGCAAAATGATCGCCGTCCGGGCTAAAGATGAGGTTCCGGGAGCTGACGCCGCCTTCAAATACTTTTAGTTCGGTCTTCCCGTCGATCACAAACCGAGAGTAGGACGTGCCTGTGCGATAGTCTCCCTTGTGTTGAGTGGAGGTGTAGTAAAAATGCTTGCTGTTGGGCGAGAAAAAAATCGTGCAGTTGAGTTGTCCGTCGTTGGTTTCCGAACCGGTCCCCACTTCCTTGCCGTCCACCATAACGGAGAAATGATCACTCGATAGACCGCAGTAGGCATAGTGATTGCCATCGGGACTGAATATCACCCCGACCGGCCCACCGCTGCCCTCGGGTGTGAACTGATCAAACTTTGGCCCCGGTACGCCATCGTAAATAATGACCGGCCGACTGCCGCTGTGCGATAACGTCGCCACGTGAATGCCGTGGGGGCTCACTGCGAACTGGGCTCCGTGCTGCACCGGCGCCATGACCGCCGCGTCGATTTTCGTGCCCGGCGGCGGCGTGAAAGGACCCTTGTCAATGGCCTGGGTTCCCCCCGCCCCGGGCTGCGGTCCCGGCTTCTGGCCCGGTTGCGGTGGCTGCTGGCCGGGCTGCACCGGGGGCTGGGCGGCTTTCTGGATCTTCTGCCAGATGCTTTCTTTTTTCGGCGCAGTTTGAGCCGCCGCCGTCATGATCAGGATTCCGAAAAAAGCGGCCAGCAATCCTGGCTCCAGGTAGCTTCGTAAAGCTGAGCAGCGCATACATTTCACCTCATCATGGCGAATCTTTTTCGCCGGAGTTCCCTCATCCAACTTCTTTTCCCCAGCCCTTAGCCGCGTTAGTCGCGGCTGCTCTTCCAGGTGCGCCGCTTCAAGCCGCCAGCTTCTGCGGTACAACGTGCTCCTCGGTTGCCTTGGCTGCCAGAAAATTCTTGGCGGCTACTCCTGCGAAGTAGAGGCTAGCCAGCACAGAAAGGTAAGTTCCCATGCCGATCGAAAGCGCCTTCATAAACTCCTCCTGCGCCTGCCGCTGCATATCGCCAAAAGGACCGCTAGCCGGGCCGCCCATCGCGTTACCGATGCTGCTGCGCACCATGATTCCAATCACGACCATAAAGAGCAGCGGCAGCACACCTCCGAGCGCGGCGCGCTTGTCTTTCCAGAAATAGTGCACAAACGGTCCAGCCAGGGCGATGAGCGCCAACAAGCCATAGATTCCCGCGCTGGGATGACCGTTTCGCTCCAGCACCTCCATGAAGTTGTTGGTGTTCAGGAACCCAAGAACCTGCCAGAAAGTGAACTCAAGCCTGCCGCCGAGGGGACCTTGCAACGAACCAGCCGTCAGGAAAAACCAAGTGATGACCAGCACCGCCCCAGCCACCAAGTTCGCCATCCCCACCTTGGCCACGATCTGCCCAAGAATCTTTCCCCCCTGGTCTTTCGCCGCTTTCAGCGCCGCTTCCGTCTGTTCCTTGGCAAGTTGAGATTCCGAGACCGCAGTGATGCTCGCAATCTTGCCAGCCGGATCGAACTCAACGTCCACCGCCAGCCCCGGCTTTGCCGGAACCTCCGACTTCCACACTCCTTCCAGCGCAAACGAATACTGCTGCCCCTCCACCATCAGCAGCCCCGGCCCCGAAATCGGATCTCGCAATACCTTCCCTCGCTTCGCCATCTTGATATCCCCCTTTTGTGCGACTAGCTAGCCGGAAAGCAGTTGTTTGGTAGCTATTCGAGTGCTAGCATTCCCTGAACGCTGGGCCAGTTGGTCTTCTTTTCTATCCCCCGGGCCAGCCCCACGCGCTTGCCCTCCACCCCGCATTGCGTAAACGCGCGAAGAAAACGGTCATGCCGTTGGAAGATTTTGAGAGCGTAAGCTCGACCAGTCCGGAGGGATTGCCTGCTCCGGGACGTGTCTCGCCAGAGCAGCGGCGCGCGGTAGACGAACTGTTCAGCCTCACCTACGAGGAACTACGCCGCTTAGCCTCCAGCGTCCGTCGGGGAGACCCCAGCGCAACCCTCAGCCCCACGGCTCTGGTCAATGAAACCTGGTTGAAGCTGGCGAATTCCCCGGCCGTTGGCGCAGCGTCGCCTCTCCACTTCAAGCGCATTGCCGCGCGCGCCATGCGCCAGTTGCTGATCGATGCCGCCCGCCACCGCCATGCACATAAACGGGGCGGCGAGGGCGATGTCACCATCATTACCTACGACGAATCCATGCAGCCGGTCGCAAGCTGTGGAAAGGAATTGCTGGCCCTCGACGCCGCGCTCGAAGAGTTGGCGCGCATGGAGCCGCGCCAGGCGATGATGGTGGAGAGCCGATTCTTCGGTGGCCTGGACATTGCCGAGACCGCTGCTCTCCTCGGCGTCTCCGAAGCCACCATCCTGCGTGACTGGCGCGCCGCCAAAGCCTGGCTGGCTCAAGCGCTGCGCCGCGCCGGATAAGAACATCGGACTCTGACTTTCCTTGGTGGGCCTAAGACTTCCCCCCCCGAAGCGCAAGCGGGACCCGAGAATGGACACGACTCGTTGGCAGCGAATACAAGCGCTGTTCCATGAAGCCGCCGCTCTGCCCGAGGCGGAGCGCCAAGCCTTCCTCCAAACGAGATGTAGCGGAGACGACGCTCTCCAATCCGAAGTACTGGCCATGCTCGAGGCAGAGAGTCAAGGTGGCTCCCTCCTCGACCGCGGCATGGCGCACGTCGCCCAGCAGATGCTCGCGGGCAAAGATCCAGCCGCGGTCGCCGCCAAATTCGGCCCATACACAATCAAAGACCTCCTCGGCGAAGGCGGCATGGGAGTGGTCTATCTCGCCGAGCGCAAGGACCTGGGCAATCTGGTCGCGATCAAGATTCTCCGCGATGCCTGGCTTTCTCCCGCCCGTCGCGAACGTTTTGCCAGCGAGCAACGAATGCTCGCGCAGCTCAACCATCCTTCGATCGCTCGCCTTTATGACGCCGACACTCTTCCCGACGGCACTCCCTGGTTTGTCATGGAGTATGTCGAAGGTCTGCAGCTCACCGACTACTGCCAGCAGCACAACTGCTCCATCGAACGTTGTCTGCAGCTGTTCCGCCAGGTCTGCGAAGCCGTTCGGTACGCGCACGCCCACGCCGTGATCCATTGCGACCTGAAGCCCTCGAACATTTTTGTGAAGTCGGACGGCGGCGTGCGTCTGCTCGATTTCGGAATCGCGAAGGAAATCGAAACGCTGGATACGTCTGTCAATCAAACGCGGACCGTCATGCGGCTCATGACGCCCGCCTATGCCGCCCCTGAGCAAATTCGTGGCGAGCGAGTGGGAGTCCACACCGACGTCTACTCTCTAGGCGTGATTCTCTACCAGTTGCTGACGGACAAACTGCCCTTTGATCTTTCAGGTCTCACCCCCAACGAAGCAGCAAGCGTTGTAACCGAGCACGAACCTGGAAGGCCATCCTCCGCCGCCGCCGAACCGCAGAGATCCAGAATCGGCAGGCCAGCGTGGGCTGATCTTGACGTGCTCTGCCTGACCGCCATCCACAAGGATCCAGCGCGACGCTACCGCTCCGTGGAAGCCTTGATCCGGGATATCGATCATTACCTTCACGGCCAGCCTCTGGACGCGCGGCCCGACTCCTGGCGCTACCGAGCGATCAAATTTGTCGGCAGGAACCGCCGACCGGTTGCGGCCGCAGCCTTGGTTCTAGTGACGATCATCGGATTGGTCGGTTTCTTCACCCTGAGGCTGGCGAAAGCACGCGATGCCGCGCTGGCCGAAGCGGCGCGCACCCAGCGTGTCCAACAATTCCTGACGAATTTGTTTCAGGGCGGGGACGAAGCCGCCGGACCGGCCGAGAATCTGCGCGTCGTCACTCTTCTCGACCGCGGTGTGCAGCAGGTGCACTCCCTTAACGGCGATCCCCGAATTCAGGCCGAGCTCTATCAGAATCTCGCGGCCATCTACCAAAAGCTGGGCAAATTCGATCAGGCAGATTCTTTGCTGCATTCGGCGCTTGAGCAGCGGCAGTCGCTGTTCGGCGCAGATAGCCCCGAAGTGGCCGAGAATCTGGTCGCACTCGGCCTGTTGCGCCTGGACCAGGCGCGATTGGAAGAAGCCGAGCAGTTCACTCAGCAGGGGCTAGACATGGCCAAACGCCATCTTTCCCCCGAGCATCCGTCAATCGGGAAGGCTTCTCTCGCGCTGGGCAGCGTACTCGCGGCGCGCGGATCCTCTGATCCCGCGATCCGAATGCTAAGCGAAGCGGTTCGTCTCGAATCGGTGCCCGGCGCAGCAGAGGCCGATCTAGCCGCCGCTCTTTCGACCTTGGCAGCGGCACAGTATTCCGCCGGCCATTACGACATTGCCAACTCTGTCTATCGCCGCCTTCTCGAGATGCATCGCAGGATCTACGGCAGCCATCACCCGCTGGTCGCCGATGATCTCGGCAACCTCGGTTCCATTCAACAGGACCTTGGCTACTACAGTGAAGCCGAGCAGTTCGATCGCCAGGCGCTCGATATCACTCAGGCGTACTACGGCAAGGATCACCCCAAGACAGCCACCGAATTGGCCATGCTGGGGCGGGCACTCTTGTATCAGAAGAAGTACGACCAGGCCCGCGACGCGCTGCAGCAAGCGCTCGCGATTCAGGAACGCATCTTTGGACCGGTGCACTCTTCCGTGGCCGATACACTCAACGAACTGGGCAACCTCGCTTCCATGCGGGACCGGTTGGACGAAGCCGAATCGTATTTCCGCCGCGTGATCGAGATCTACCGCTCGGTTTATGGCGACCATCATTATTTGGTGGCCATTGCGCTGTCGAATGTGGCAAGCCTGTACATGGACAGGAAGGACTACGCTCACGCTGAGCCGCTGTACCGTGACGTGATTCGCCGCTTCACAGAGTCGCTTGCTGCCGATAACGTGAACACTGGCATTGCGCGTGTCAAACTCGGACGCACGTTGCTCCGTGAAGATCGTTACAAAGATGCGGAAGTCGAAACCCTGGCTGGCTACGACATCTTAATCAAGCAAACCAACCCCTCGACGAGTTACATTCGTGCCGCCCGAAAGGACCTGGTTGCCGAGTACGATGCCTTGAAGCAGCCGCAAAAAGCCGCGCGATATCGCGCTGAACTGACCGAGACGGCGGCGAAGTCCCCTAGCGTTGCAAGCAAGAACTGACATAGCGCGTGTTGCGGGATGGGTGTTGGGCTTCTTCCTGGAAAACCCCCGGCGTGACCACGCCGGCCTTGCCATCAAAACCCCGTTGTTTCGCCCGGCGAAGGAAGTTGGTTTCGTTCGAGCATCATCTTTCTGTGTCTGAGACCGCAGGGTTTGCGCCTGATTCCCTGTACTTAAGCCTGACGACAAGCCAACCCCAGACGCTGGACGGCCCTACCTGGTTGGTTCTAGCCGCGAGAGGGGGGCGAACGAGAACCTATGCTGTTTTGTTTTCAACAACATGACGCGAAGGTTACATGGCAAGTTGACATCCTGCCTCGGCAGCCGATAGCCCAATCTGATGGGATTGAGTGGTGAACCCTAAAGATATAAAGATATAGGATTCCATCTACGGGCTAGCTGTATTACAATCTCTCCATTCAACTGTGGCGGCGCGAGTGAGTTCCTCCCTCCTCTGACGAGAAGACAGTTTGCGTGCCAATTGGGCTAATTGGGTAATTGCCGCACTTGCTTCTTGTCCATCTCGCGTCCCGACGAATCGGTCGCTGATCCCCCTAGTTCTCTTACGTCTGGAGTTTTGCGATGGCAACGTTCGTGGCCGCGGAGAGCCCAAGCCCGACGCGGTTGCTCGATGTGGTGGTTGCAGCCTTCGATTGGCTGAACACTGCATTGCTGATCACCAGCGCCTCCGGTGAGTTGTTGTTCGCCAATCAATCGGCCGAGGAACTTCTCAAGGCACGGGACGGCTTGAGCGTGGACGCCGACGGGCACGTCAGCGCCGGTGTGGTGGAATCTGCTCGCGCCGTAGAGAGCGCGGCAACGTTTAGCACACTGTTGGCGGAAGCGCGCAGGAACAACGGCCTGATTGTTTCCATTCTGCGGCCCTCTGGCAAAATTCCGCTGACTCTAACCATTTCTCCGGCTCCCGCCGCGCCGAGCTCGTTTGACACACACGACAGAGTCCTGATACTTGTCCACGATCCGGAACGTCCCATTCAGGTCGGCTACGACGAACTGCGAGACCTCTACGGCCTAACGGTCACTGAAGCCCGAATCACCAATCTCATGGTGCAAGGGAAGTCGATCGAGGAATGTGCCGAGGCTCTCGGCGTTCGTCGTTCCACCGTCAAGATGCATCTCCGGAACCTGTACGGGAAAACCGGAGTGCAACGTCAATCGGAACTGGTTTCACTCATGTTCAAGAGTTTCGGAAACATTCGCAGCCAGAGCGCCTCGCCGCAAAGCGAACCCGCCGTCAAGGGTACGAACCTCGTCACCGGTTGCTGATGCGAGCAGGGAGGAAACAGGCATGCCGAAAGCCGCCATTCCGAACAGCAGGCGCTTGGAGCCTTGAGACAGTTAGAGGCGGGACGAAACGTGGAAGACGTAGCTCCCGAAGCCGGTGTTTCGAAGCCGACAATTTACGTCTGGAAGGCTAAGTACTCGGTCGTAGACAAGCATCAGGTCGAGGAAGCAATTCGCTTGCGCGAAGAGAACACGCATTTGAAGAAGCTGGTTCTTGACTTGACCCTTGGACCGCGAAATGCTCAAGTCAGCACTAGGGCAAAACGGACTCAATTCGTGAACGCCTCGACAACAGGACTTTGCTTTTAGCCATGGAAAATGCCGAGAAAGCAGGCAATGACTTGTCTGTGGTGAGCCAACGCGGCACACGCGCCATCCTCCCGCTGGTCGGTGAGGAGGGAGGCGGAAAGCGGCACAATGCTTCCGACAGGAGATTTCCTTTGTGTGTAACCGAGAGTCTCGCGGCCTTTGATCTCGCGGCCATAGGCTTGGCGATCGCGGACTGCAACGGACGCTTACTGCTCGCCAATCACGTCGCCGAGGATATTCTGGCTAGCCGCGACGGGCTGGAGGTCACGCCGGCAAGATTCTTGCGTATCGTGCAACGGAAGGGTTCCGCAGCAAAGGGGCTCTTCGATCAACGCGGTAAACTCCCTGGCGCGGAACATTCACCAACCACTGTCCTGTCGGTTTCGCGAGCTTCCGGAAAACGTCCCCTGAACGTCTTCCTTCGCCGTTCCGTGTTGCCCGATGGATCGACGGCGGCGGATTCCTTGACTTTTGTTTTTGTTGTGGATCCGGAACTTCCCGTTCAGGGCATGGAGAGCAACTTGCGTCGCGTCTATAGGCTGACGGCGGCGGAGGCCAATCTTGCGACGCTCCTCATGCAAGGCCACAACTTGCTGGAGTGCTGTCGCCGCATGCGGGTGCAACGCTCTACAGTGGCCACCCACTTGCAGCAACTCTTCAACAAGACGCAAGCTCGAACCCAGAGTCAATTGGTTTCGGTTTTGTTCCGGCGAGTTGGGCTTCTCGGCTCCCGCAAAGCAGCAGCAGGGCCGGATTTACAAGCGGACAGGCCTTCCCGCTCGGCTGCCGGCCGAGAAGTATTTGCTTCCTCATCCATTCGGACGTAGACAGCAAATTGTCTCTCCCCTAATCTACACCACAGTTTGTTGTATCGCTCCCCCTAAAGTCGTCCCCCCAGGCGACTGACTCAAACAAGATTACGGATGGCGATGTGGCGTTGTGCGCGATCGGGTGTATCGCGCCTTGCGCAAGGAACCAGGTCAGTGCAGCGGTTTCGGAACGCTCAGGTGTTCCCTCCGCAGTGTCCTGTTCTGGCGCTTTTATCCCCCCACAATGCCCGGCAAGAAACCCAGTCTGCAAGTGTGCTACGGAGTTCTTGATGGTAGTCGGTTTAGCTCTGGCCGGAACGCTGGTGCAAGCTCTGAGAAGCTTCGCCGGTAAAACAATAAAAGGTTGCTCTGGCTTGTTATCCAGTATCTCTCTCAGGTTCAGCATTTGGAACCGAGCGCGTCTCGAGTGCGCTCCGGTCCAATCTGGGCCGCTTGATTTTCCGAATGACTTAGGAGGTCGCATGGCGATCCGCAAGCTGCATCAGGTGTGTCTGCTCACGCTCGTCGTCTCCCTTATGACAGTAGTGGCGAGCGCCCAGTCGTTCCGCGTTCAGTGCCCCACGAGCACCATCACTCACCCGGTGCCCGCCAACAATAATTCGGAGCCTGCCTACGTCGGCCCGACCTATACAGGCACAGCCGGGTATCCGGCAGCACCCGCCCATGTGAACGGCGCCATCAAGTGCCAGCAGATCTCGGGCGGCGACGGTTACGCGACGATGGGCGACGGCACGCAGACGTATATGTTCTCCTTCGGACCGCTGTCCGGTCTCGCGGACATCGCGAACGGAAAGCCGGGCACGGAGTTCCCGAGCATGTTCAATACCATGCCTCCTGCTCCGCTCGCACCCGGCGATCCTGCCACGACCGACGGCGTAATAGCCAACAATCCGTCAGAGTTCCCCGTCGCGCCTGCCACGCTCGCGGGGTTTACTTATAACGGCGCCGTGGGGCTGACTCTCGACATACCGAACCTAGTCACCATCTACGACATCAGTGAGGTTGGTCATACGGTCACGGTTGTCGGCAACGCGCCCTTAGGTGTGGTTGTCGGAGAGCAGGTAACCATCGCGGGGACCGGTCCGCCGAACCCGGGTCCTTATGATGGCACCTTCACTGTTACCGCCATCAACGTTGTGAATTCTTTTTTTCCGGCCAACTTTGCTTTCCAGTACACCAGTCCGGCCACCAGCTTGGCTGAGATCACCGAATCAACGACCGCAAGCGCGGGAATTGCCCCGAGACTCGATGGCCATGTGGATCCCCGCCCGATCATGGATGTCGGCGTAATGAACGGCAACATCCCGGCGCCACTGATGGCGATCGACGAGGACGACGAATTCTTCCTCACGCTCACCAACGTGGGCATGATCATGCGCCCCGACCTGTTTGAGCAGCACACGGTTCACTTCCACGGTTATCCCAACGCCTCTGCGTTCTATGACGGCGTGCCGGACGCATCCGTAGCCATCAACATCGGCGCCAGCTTCACTTATTACTACCTCGCGCCCGATGCCGGCACTTACTTCTGGCACTGCCATATCACGCCGCCGGAGCACTTGCAGATGGGCATGGTGGGACAGCTTTATGTGCGCCCACGGCAGGACCGGGCCACGGGCGACCTCTATTCATCGCTCCAAACACAGCAGGCCGATCTGCGAATGGCTTGCAGGCGACCGAGTGATGGCGCGACCCCGGCCGTTACTACTGTTCCCGATATCCTCTGCAGCAACCCCCTGCCTGCCGTGAATACAGGTATGGTTGGGGCGGGAACTGTCTCGTTTGGGACGGGAACTAGCGGGTACGCCTACAACGATGGCGACGGCTCGACCTACTACGATGTCGAGTATCCCATCCAGATCCACGGCTTCGACCCCAACTTCCACTTTGTCGGCATGACCTTCAACCCGGAAGGGTTTACGGACATGAAGGACAAATACTTCCTGTTGAACGGACGAAGCTACCCCGACACCGTTACCCCCGGCCCTCTGGCGACGCAGTCGACCGATGGCTCCATGCATTTCTCGCAGCCCCTGCCTGCGATCATCAACATTCCGGCTGGCAAGAAAGCGCTCCTGCGCATTTCTGACCTCGATGTTTCGGAATATCAGACCTTGGCCTCGCTCGGGATTCCGATGAAAGTCATCGGGTACAACGCCAAACTCCTGCGCGATCAGGCGGGGAACAACCTCTACTACACCACCAACTCGATCACGCTGGCTGGCGGCGAGTCGCTGGATGTGATCCTGGATGCCACCGGCTACACGACCGGGCAAGTGTTTTATCTCTACACCCCCAATCTCGATCACCTGTCGAACGATGCCGAAAACTTCGGCGGGCTGATGACGGAAGTTCGGATCAATTAGGAGCGCAGCGATGAGGGCGACGACAATGAATAAAGCGATCTTGCACACACAGTTGCTTCTGGCCTCGATGGTGGCGGTGGTTCTGCTGTTCACCGTCACGGCACAAGCCGCGGCTCCTGGGATAACCGGCACGACGTTCAACCTGACGGCGCAGTCGGCCTACCTCAACCAGCCCGACGGGCAGGCGATTTACTCGTGGGGGTACGGCTGCGCCACCGCACCCAGCAGCTTTGCCCCGGCAGCCATTGCCGGAGCGACCTGTCCGACCATGCAGGTTCCCGGGCCGACCCTCATCGTCACCGCCGGCACGACGGTCACGGTTAACCTAACGAATGGTCTTCCCACCGCTGCCGGTAACACGTCGATTCTGTTTCCGGGTTTCAGCGTCACGACTACGGGGGGCGTGGCTGGCCTTCTGACGCAGGAGGCGGCGCCCGCTGGATCGGTCACCTACACGCTTACCATTCCGAGCACTGCAGCGGGCACGCACGCTTATTACAGCGGAACCCAGGGCGACTTGCAGGTGGAGATGGGTTTGTATGGGGCAATCATTGTGTTACCCAGCGCCATACCTGCAGCCTGCACAAGCGGTATACACACTTCGAACCTGACAGCGCAGGGTTTTTGGACCGAAAGCAACTTCCGGCTGGCGGCAGCGGCATACAACCACCCGCAGGCCTGCTACGACCGGGAATATCTGTTCCAGTTCTCGGAAATGGATCCCAACATTCACACCCAAGCGTTGGCGCAGGTTACCGCAAGAGCTGGCTGCGTGGCTGGCGCTGCCGGATGCAGTCTCGAGGTCCCAACTGAGCCCTACCATCCCGCCTACTTCATGATCAACGGACGCTCCATGCCCGACGACATGGATCCGAACTACGCACCCGAGTATCCGCATCAGCCCTACAACGGCGATCCGCACATGCACCCGGGCGAGCAGGTTCTGCTGCGCATCATCGGCCAGGGGCGCTGGCAGCATCCGTTCCACGAGCACGGCAACCACGTGCGCATCCTGGGGCGCGACGGGAACTTGATTGTCAGCCAGAGCGACTCGCCTACCAATCCCGCTCTCGCCGGGCCTCTGTTGTTCACCACCACCACGACTCCCGGCCTGGCCATGGATGGGATCTTCTACTACACCGGCAAAGGCCTGAACTGGGACATGTACGGTCACAATCCCGCTTCTCCCGACCCAATAGCCAAGCTTCCCTGTACTCCGGATGCCAACGGCTACAACACCAGCGCTCCGACTGCAATTAACTATTTCGAATGGTGCCAGGACCACAACAAGCCGGTTCAGGCGGCTCCGTTCGGCGATGTGGCGGGCGGCGGCCCGACCACTCTGCCTGATCCCAATCTATTTACGAACGGACCCTGGTACGGCGGCAGTCCCTACCTCGGTCCGAATGCCACACTGCGCGCGACAGGGTGCGCGCCCGGTTCTGCAGCCGGCTCGTGCGGCGCCACCGGCACAACGCCGCCCTCCGGCACCATCGCCAACAGCCCTTCCGGTGAGGCAGGCTTTGCTTTCATGTGGCACTCGCACAACGAGCGCGAAATCACCACCAACAATATTTTCCCGGGCGGCATGCTGATGATGATGCTGGTTGATTCCCGGGAATTCGTAATTGACGAGACGAACTAACTGAGGAGAAGCGCAATGCGATCCAACTATCTCAAGGCCACTATGAAGACAGCGTTAATCGCGGTAACCCTTCTCCTCCTCGGAGTGGGCGTGTCCCTGGCGCAGGTCACTCTGACCGCGGCGCCGACCACCCTCGCCCTGCCGGATGGCTCCGTTGTCCCTATGTGGGGCTACAGTTGCAGTGCGGCGGCGGTTGCGCCTGCCACCTGCGCGTCTTTGAACCCGAGCGCCGCCGCGGGCACCTGGTCGCCGGTGGTGATTACCGTTCCGCCCGGCGCCCTGACGATTTCTCTGACAAACAGCTTACCGGCGTCCGTGCCCGAGACTTCGCTCGTAATCGTCGGCCAGTTGGGCGGCGGTCTCGGAACGACGGCTACTTCCGCCGCGAGTCCGGCTCACGGCACTCAGGGGGTTACGTGGCCCATCGCGAACGCGGGCGCGACGAACACGCCGCCTCCGCAGGGGAACCGCGTCCAGTCGTTCTCCACACCGGCAACCCATGCAACTGCGGCGACGCTGACTTGGAGCAGCCTCAAGCCCGGTACTTACCTGATTGAATCTGGCACCTATCCCTCGATCCAGGGGCCGATGGGCTTGTACGGAATCTTGGTTGTGACGGCTACGCCAGGGAGTGGCTTGGCCGGAACGACCGCCACCGCTGGATGCGCTTACCCCGGCGCCACAGCAGGGACCTGCGCCGTGAGCTACAACGCGGAAATTCCCCTGTTGCTCAGCGAAATCGATCCGGTCCAGAACAATGCTGTCAACACCGCAGTTAACACTACGGGTTTTACCGAGACCGCAGTATGGTCCGGACAGCCCGGCGGCTGCGGCAATCCCGCCTCGGCGACCTTTAACCAATGTTATCCGCCGGCGGTGAATTACAAGCCCCTGTACTACCTCATTAACGGAGCCGCCTTCAACAAGAACATCGCTGGGAATTCGCTGTTCCCGGCTACGCCAGCCTCGGGTGCCGCAGGAAGCGTCCTGGTGCGCTTCGTGAACGCCGGCTTGCGTATGCACGTACCTTCGATCGTCGGTGCGCTAACCACGCCCGCTGTCGTTCCGACGGGCGTGACCCCAGCACAGGTCCCGGGCTTCAGCCTGGTTGCTGAAGACGGCAATCCTCTGCCCGGCGTTTCCCGCGTGCAGAGCGAAGTATTTATGGCCGCGGGCAAGACTCAGGATGTGATGTTTGATGTACCCGCGGGCGGGACCGCCCTTCCCGTGTTCGACCGTGAGTTGAGCCTATCGGCTAATGCGGTTGGCCGCGACGGCGGCATGCTGGCTTACATCGGCATCAATGGCTCTGCGCTCCCGACGACCGGCGCATTCGCGCCGGCGACTCCGACAGCCAACCCCGATACCTACAACTCCGTGATTGCGGGCAAGACGCTCACCGTGTCGGATCCGGGCAAAGGTGTCCTCGCTAACGACATCAATGTCTATGGCGTCAAGGTGGTTGGTACCGCACCAGCCGGACTGACCCTCAACGAGGACGGGACGTTTGTCTACACGGCCGGCACCCCGACTACCTTTACATATTGCGGCAACGGTGCGATCACTGGACCAGCGTGCGCTCTCGTAACCTTGGGCGGGGCGACGATCGAGGCTGGTAGCGGCATTACGTGCCCTAATTCAGCTTTCCCGTCGACGGTGGCAACCACCCTGAGCATCAAACCTCCGGGCATCCTCGCTGGCTGCGTAGACGCGGCGGGCTATCCGCTTACGGTCAATGCCGCCAGTGTGACGCCAGGCACTGGTCTGACGCTTTCCGTCGACCCCAACGGCGGGTTCAACGCCTCCGTTGCTTCCGCTGGACCATACTCGTTCACCTTCAAGGCGCAGAACTCGCAGAACACCGTTGGCGCTACCACCGCGACCGTAACCCTGACCTTCCCGACACCGACGGGTCTTGTCGTGAAAGTTGTTGACGGCCAAGACAAGACAACCGCGGTCACCGACTATCGCTGGATCATTGAGGAAGACCGCACCTTCTATATCAACCCCAACTGCACAACCAACCCCCCACCCTCGGGCTGCCCGACCTTTGCCGCCCCACCCGCTACCGGACTCGTTCCAACCTTTGGGACGAACTTCCACACCAGCTACATGCCGGTTGTGGCGGCCGGATGCGTGGGAACACTTGCCTGTGAAAATGGCCAAAGCATCGCCGGTTCGGCAGTGGTGTGCGATGTTGGCAACGGCGTTTGCCGGCCAGGTGCACAACAGACGGCGCTGGATCCCGCTACGGTCCACCTGGATCCGACCAAGCACTATTACATCTCGGTCCTGCCGGGCGATGCGGCCAATTCGTTCGAGAACGCGAACAGTTGTTTGAGCAATCCAACTCCAAGTTGCGGCCACGGTATGGGCGGCGCCCCAATCGCCTGCGTGCCTACAGCGCCAGCGGTAACGTGTACGGCTACGAGCGGTGCCTTCCCGGCCTCCGTCACCGTGCTCGTGCAAAAAAATCCCTTCCCGCCCTCGAAACTCTCCGTGTTTGTGTTCGAGGACGACTTTCCGCTGAACGGTGAGCAGGATGGCGGCGGTGGAATCGACGTCTTGTCACCCAATGAACCCGGCCTGGGGAGCTTCAATATCACGCTCTTCGACGATGCCGGTGGCACGGGAGACGCAACCGGACAGATGACCTACGACATGTTCAACATGCCGTTGGCAAACGGTCTGTCGGGAACGATCGATCCGAGCACCGGACAAGACGCGTGCCCGGTTTCCGCGAATGCCACAACGGGCTTTGACGGTACGACGCAGAACAACACGGGCATGACGGGCACGATCGTGACTTGCCCCAAGTATGAAGCGGATGGCAAGACTCTCTCCCCGCTGGCGGGCCATGCCGTCGTTCCCAACCTGATGCCGGGAAGATACGGCGTGGTGGCCACGCCGGGGGCTGACCGAATTGCGCGCGGCGAAGAGTGGCTCCAGACCAACACTCTGGACGGCCAGAAGGCGCACGATTCGTTTCTGCGGATCGGCGAGCCGAGCTTCTTCCAGGAGTTCGGACCGGCCGGATACCATGTGTCCATTGGCTTTGCCAACCCGGGGATTATCAACGCCCGCAAACAGTTTGTTTGCAACGGCACCGACCCCAACATCGGGGGCACAAACTGCACCAATACTCTGACCGGCACGGTCACAACCGAGCGCATGAGCCGCACGCCGGATCAGCGCCTCTACAGCAGCGGCGACAACTCGAGCTTCGCCTTCACCCAGTGCTACGTGAGCTTTGGCGATGCGGACGGCGAAGACTTTGCCTTCACCAAGTGCGACTCTAATGGGCAGTTCACTCTCTCCGGTCTTCCCGACGGTGACTGGAGAATCACCGTCTTTGACCAGTGGAATGACATGCTGGTAGATGGTCTGTCAACCCCGGTCCGGCTGGCTGGCGGAGCTACCGTCAACTTAGGAGATATTGCCACCAACCAGTGGCAGACCAACATCTACACCAAGAGCTTCCTCGACCAGAACGGCAATGGTATTCAAGACGGCACCGAGCCGGGTCTTTCGCTGGTGTCGACCAACATCCGTTTCCGCGACGGCAGCTACTCCAACTTCAACAACACCGACCTAAGCGGCAACGCCGGCTTCAATGAGGTGTTCCCGCTCTTCAGCTGGTATGTTGTGGAAGGGTACTCGACGCGTTACAAGAACACGGGCACCCACGTGGTTTACGACGCGGGCGGGCCCTCCGACGGTTCAACGTGCGGTGGATCCACCGGGACGGTATGCGGGAACTCGACCATCGGCTCGATGTTGGCCAACACCGCCGAGCAAATCCCGTTGCCTACCAATCTGCGGGTGCCGGGTGCGTACTATTGCGCCACTGCGGACTGCACTAGCGCCCCGACTCCCCTCGCGCCGGGCGGCCCGGGCGGTTCCACGGGCCGAATCGATCCTCCTTTCTGGTTTGGTACCGAAGGTTGGCAGGGTTTCTCTGGTCAGAATAGCTTCATTGAATTCGGCAAGAAGCCCTACGCAGTCGGCGAGACCGGCGGCATCCAGGGCGAGGTGATTTATGCCTCGACCCGGCCCTTCGACGATCCCACGTTGCTCATCCACACCAGCTGGACCCCGGATGTGCCGGGAGTCACCATCAACCTGTATCAAGAGAGCACGGCGCCCGATGGCAGCCAATCCCTGAAGTTAGTTGACCACACCACGACCAGCAGCTGGGACGATTGGGCCCAGGGCTTCCGGTCCGATAACATGCCGAACATGAATTGCCCGGGCCAGGGTGCGGCCACCGGCACAAACGCGGATCTCTTCTTCTTCTCGCTGTTCAACCAGCCGCAGTGGCTCGACTTGTACAACGCCGGGGGCGTCAACGGGGGTACTCCGACGCACACGATGCCGAACAACGCTCAGTTCAAGTGCTATGACGGCATGCACAACTGGAACCAGGTCCAGCCCGCGCCGTACGACGGCACGTACCAGTTCCCCAGCGTCATCGGTTTAGATCCAACCACTGGAAAACCAGCCGGTACTGGATCGACCAACGGGACGCCCGGAGCGTTTGCTGGGACGAACTGCACGATCTGCGTTGCCAATCCTGACTCGACCGATCCGTATCGGGCGGGAACCGCAATGCTGCCCCCGGGCAAGTACGTCGTCGAAGTCGTAGTCCCGCCGGGCTACGAGTTGGTCAAGGAAGAAGACAAGAACATCCTGATCGGCGACAACTATATTGCGCCGGTCACGCAGCAGTTCGCCGGTTTGGGCAACATCTTCATCCTGCCCGATCAGGCGGAACTTGCCGGTTCCTACAACGCCAACAACCCCCAGAATCCGACGAACACTTTCGGGCGAACCACACTCCCCAGTCACGAAGGTGACACGGGCAGTGTCGAAACCTTCTGGCCCTGCGTGGGCGCGTCGCGTGTCGTGCCCGACTTCATCAGCCTGTTCCCGCAGTCCCACGAAGTCGCGCCGTTCGCCGGAGCAACTCGCAATCTCTGCGACCGTAAAGAAGTGACTCTGACGGAGCAGGAATCGGCCCTGGCGAAGTTCTGGATCTTCAGCTCGACTCACGTCGCCGCCCACTTCACCGGCGTCATCACGGACGACTACACTTCGGAATTCGATCCGTTCTCGCCGCAATTCGGCGAGAAATTCTCGCCGCCTGATCTGCCTATCTCCATCAAGGATTGGTCCGGCGCCGAAATCGCACGCACCTATGCCGACCATTGGGGAGCCTACAACGGTTTGACGTACTCGACTTGGGAGGTCAACCCGCCCAACCCGACCGGTTACGCACCCACCATGATGGTCACCTGCATGAACGACCCGGGTACCGGGGCGACTCCGGATCCGTTGTACAACCCGGAATACAGCCAGTTCTGCTACGAGATTCCGTTCATGCCAGGGCAGACCCAGTACATGGATACGCCCGTCGTCCCCAC
>Ga0075014_100000158_pt1 | contig 20266 bp, 17 predicted proteins | sample AleBraG_ABR_2014_FD_71472 | JGI IMG/M metagenome (GOLD analysis project Ga0075014, IMG submission 71472) | Freshwater sediment microbial communities in response to fracking from Pennsylvania, USA - Alex Branch Run_MetaG_ABR_2014 | ecosystem: Environmental > Aquatic > Freshwater > Creek >... | reverse complement strand
GCCATACCCTCTAATAAACCCGATCAAACGCCATCGGCTATAGAAATTTTAGAGCGGCAGAAAAAATTGCGTCAACAATTTGAAAACGCCAAATTTCTTTCACAAAAACTAATGGCTCTTGCATTAACACCTATGGTACGTTCCTTATCATCGGTCATGGGGCGACTAGCCGTGTCTGTGGTGCGCAGTGGTATATTGCAGCCAGAGCAGGAAGAATGGTTGATGCATTACGTTGATCCTGACTCAGCAGAGGACGCGCTTTCCCTGATTGAAATCAGCGTTATGCTTGATCAAATTTACGATCAGCTCATTCATTTGAAAAACATTATGGAACGGATTGTTGAATCTATTCCAGCTAATGAAACCACCTTTAAATCACTAGCACAAAAGGCTCTCAGTCAAATTAACCTGCATGATGCCCTATTAATATAATTTTTGATGATCTAAATCGATTGGGTAAAATCACATCAAGTGTTAGCATTATTTATTTTATATATGCTGGAATAATCATGCTGAACTGGACAATTACCCAAACTGAAAACCATAATATTCACACAACTTCATTGGCAACCACTACCGAGGCCAGCACACAGCAAACCTTGGGCAGAGTAATAGACAAAGCTGTAAGCTTATTGCCGCACAATATTCAACATAATTCGCTTTACTTATTATTCGAGTGGGATTCAAACAGTAACACGCTCCAAGTAGTAGTAACAGATTCGACCAAAACCCACGATGCCCCCGATAGAGTTCGCTGCATTTTTTCTAGTTTAAATAGTGAACCACACAGAGAAAACACCCTCAGTGAGACAGAAAGGAATGTGATAAATATAGCGGCACTTAAATATTGGCTGCACGATTATTTAACAACCTGTACAGGCTTTTTCAGCTACTCACTGGTAGCTATTTTTCATAGCAGCACACGAGATCAAACCGAGTTATTATGAGGTAACGTAAAGAGGATGCATGATGAGCTCGTTCAGCACCAGTCTAATTTTAATCGGTATGCCTGGTGCCGGGAAAAGCACCATTGGATTATTACTCGCCAAAGCATTGGTAAAGGATTTTGTCGATACTGATTTATTAATTCAGCTGCAACAAGGCAAAACATTGCAGGATATTGTGGATAAGGATGGCTACCTGAAACTACGAGAAATAGAAGAACAAACGCTTATCAACACCCACTACCCCAATCATATTATAGCAACGGGCGGCAGCGCCGTTTACAGCACAAAAGCCATGAAGCATTTGCATCAGTTTGGTCAAATTATTTTTCTAGATGTAGCATTACCTGAACTGTATAAGCGCATTCACAATTTCGAAAACCGAGGGTTGGCACGTCACCCTTCGCAAAATTTGGAGGAGCTCTTCAACGAGAGACGCGCACTTTATCAGGCGTTCGCCAATATCATCATTAATTGTACCGGCAAACCTCAGGAGCAGATTGTAAGTGAAATTATTTACGAAGCCGCAGAAGCTTTTACCGAACAAGATGCTTAACGAGCACATCTACTACAGTGTGCTCATTGATTTAACAGATCTCCGCGTGAAATTTTCTACTCTTTATAACGCTTCAACACTACGAAACCGCAGCATCTTTTTGCGGCTTTTCACTATCGGGCTTAGTGCCAGTACCTCGCAAACGTACCAATGTTTTTAAGGTATCAAACCAAAAGGGCGCGCCAAATAATGATGCTGACGCGGTCACTAGCCAGCCAAGAATTAAGCTGGGATCAATCAGCGCGCACCATTCAAATTTTTGGTTCCAACCGATGGGCAGTAACTGTAATTGAGTATAAGCATCTTTGGCCAATAGGGGATCGACTTTATCCACACCCAACTGCGCCACCAGTGATGGGTGCAGCCAGAGGCTTTTAAATAAATGTACACTATCAATATTAAACATTATCGCAATCACCAGCGCGATTAAAAAACACCATACCTGTGACCATTTTTTGTAAACGCCGGAAACACGTCCCATACCCGTATCAAACCACTCGGCAACCTCACTTTGAAAATACACAAGATCTCCAGATGCTTTTGAGTACAACCCCGTTAAGAGGCGACGTAATTGATCATCTTTGATTGCGTCTATATCATTTTTAAGATTTTCAAATTGCCCCGGCGATTGTTGTATGGCATGAATCAATGCCAATGCAAAATTTTTAGGCGGAATATAAGCTGGAATGCATTTATCTTTTTTGAAATTGAGCGTTTGACCATCACCGGAAGGATGCACTAGTGCATCGTTATAAATTTTTTGCAGTAAATCCATTCCCTGATCGTCATTCTTCGCATTTAATAAATAGCCTACACCAGTTAAGAGCGTTTTTGAGCGCAAATTCAACCAAGATGCAATGGCCTCATAAATAGAACTGGCAATAAGTGCAACGGAGGCATAACAAAATACCAAACCAATCGCGACTTCAAGTACAGTGCTGTTAAGCATATAATTACCTTATTATTTTTCATAAACATTTTCCCTAGTTAACGCGATAACACCTAGACGCTATCGCAGGGTGAAATTTACTGCATTACACCACTGTGAAAGCGAAACTCCGTATCCGCACTTTCAATCAGATTTTTTTCCAATGTAAGAAACAGCTCTACACGCTCACCAATATCTTTGCCTTCAGCGGCCTTTTTCGCCAAATGTAAATAATCTTCGTAATGACGTGACTCAGACTTTAATAACGACAGGTAAAAAGCCTGCAATTCTTCATCTAAATAAGGCGCAAGTTTGGCAAAACGCTCGCATGATCGTGCCTCAATAATGGCTCCGACAATTAACGTATCTATGAAGCGCGCGGGTTCATGAGTACGCACAGGTTTACGCAATTCACCGGCATAGCGTCCGGGTGTTATTTGATCGTAGGCAATACCGCGCTTTTGCATAATCTGCATTACCTGCTCGTAATGACGCAACTCTTCGCGCGCCAAACGCGACATTTTATGCATCATTTCAAAATCACCCACATAACGATACATTAATGTAATAGCAGTAGACGCGGCTTTTTTTTCGCAATTGGCATGATCTAACAACAGCAACGCCTGATTTTCAGGCCGCTTGGCCGTTTCAATCCAAGCATCTGGGGTTGCGCAGTGTAAAAAGTTTTGGATTCGAGCAAGTGCTGACATAAATAATTCACAAACTATTAGCTAAAACAATGAACCAATCATTTACATACTCTTATTATTGATTCTCAATAAAATGCGGCACCACATAGCGCTCGTAATAAGCACAAGAGAGCGCATAAAAATCGCGGTCAATATTGTCACGAATGTCTGTTAACGATGTATTTTTCCATGCAGGCAGAAGACGTAAACCATACACGGCAAGATCATCAATTTGACTCGCACCTGCGCGCAGCAAATCAAACACCCAACAATAAGGATTTTGCTCTTCCTTGAATAAAATTTGCTGATGCTTAATTTGCTCCAGCAATATTTTTTCATCGACCACTTCAATCATATTTCCCACAACCTGCGCCAAATAACCCTCTAAGCGCTGCGCAATAATAACGCGTTGGTTGTGTGAATAAGAATTCCAATCAATTACTTCATGGGCAAAGCGTTTGCAACCACGGCACACATTATCGCCAATGCCCGTTGAGCAAATACCGACACAAGGAGTTCTGACAGGCTTATATAAACGCATAGGTCACATTAAATCTTAAAAGACTGGCCGCTCGAATTAAGCAAACGACCACACAAAACACTAATAAGGCGTACCCGTTACATCCAAGTCCAATTTCCACACAGCACCAGCACCTGTCAGAAACAATGTCTTACCTTTCTCGCCACCGAAGGCAGCGTTGGTAATATTGGCATCTACTTTAATCGTTGCAATTTGTTCACCCGCTGGTGTGAATACGCTTACCCGATGAGCGGTATGTTCGGTTACGTATAAATTACCGTGGCAATCCAGCGCCATGCCATCAGGAACGGATAAATTGGTAATCAAATCTTTACCGGCTTGTGGAACACCATTCACAATCGGATACGCGCGCAACAAACCTTGCTCAACACCACCGTTCACATACAAGATTTTTTCATCTAACGATAACGAAATTCCATTTGGATTATGAATTGTGTCATCCACTAGGGTGACAGTACCATCCGTTGCGACACGGTACACACCGGTTTTATCTTGCCCACCCGGAGCAGCAGTGCGCTGAAAATCAGGATCAGTAAAATAAATTGTTCCGTCTTTGGCAATGGTTAAATCATTCGGCGAATTAAACACATTACCGTTGTATTGCTCAGCGACTGATGTACGTACGCCCGCCAATGTATAGCGCGAAACACTTTTGTATTTGTGCGTACCGGCAACCAAATTGCCTTGCGCATCAACTGCCATGCCATTACTACCACTATCCTCAATTACCGTTGTCATCACGCCGGCAGCATCAAGCTTTTGAATGCGTGACGGGAAGCCCGGGCTGAAAGTGAAATCAGAGAAATACAGTGCTCCATTTGTCCATACGGGGCCCTCGTATAAATTTGGCTCAGTACGAGTAGTATTCGCACCGGGAATCCGCTCAGCCACCAACTCGCCTGTGGGCGCCGTTCCACAGGCTGTAGGTAAAACTTGCGCAATAACGGGGGCATCGACTTTGGTATTTACTTCTACAGACTGGCCTGTTTGCTTTGGCCCGCAGGCCACCAAACCAACCAAAGGAATACTGGCTGCAATCATCCACAAACGCATTATTGATGTCATAAAAAGTCACTCTGAATGTCGCCCTGACTAAGGTTTCAGTGGCGGAGTCGTGTTATAGGGTTTTGTTGGCTAGGGAGTGGATGCTTAAACACTGAACATCTCAACTTTATAGGGGGCAAACATACCACATGGATCACCCAAATGGCTGAATTTGAGAGGTAGAAATCGCCTATTGATTAGATTTTACTCAGCTTGAATTTTACTTCACCTATAAACTCAATCTGATTGACTGAAATCGCAATTTGCCAGCCCTATAAGGCTATGAATTAACACTAGCGCATTTTCATCATGTATACTTTCTTCCCGATTTATTACTTTTGCTGAGTAATAATGAATCCCTGTGCGCCTCGGCAGTTCGGGAAGTTTCCTGCAACGCCCTGCGCATGTAGGTCATCCATGAAGGTCATGGATAGCCTCCAGAGGCAGAGATCCTGCATTCTGGAGTAACCCCCCAATTATGAGGATAAAACTGTGCTTGAAGCCTATCGCAAACACGTCGCTGAACGCGCCGCTGAAGGTGTTCCACCAAAACCACTGAATGCTGAACAAGTTGCTGGATTGGTTGAATTACTGAAGAATCCACCCGCTGGTGAAAATGAAGTTCTGTTAGACCTAATCACCAACCGCGTTCCGCCAGGCGTTGACGAAGCTGCCTATGTAAAAGCCGCATTTCTCAGTGCTGTCGCCAAAGGCGAAGCCACTTCTCCTCTGATTGATAAACCTCTCGCTGTAAAACTGCTGGGCATGATGCTCGGTGGTTACAACATCGAAACCCTCGTTACTTTGTTGGATGATGCAGCACTCGGCAAACTAGCTGCACAAGAATTGAAACACACCTTACTGATGTTTGATGCCTTCCATGACGTGGAAGAAAAAGCTAAAGCTGGAAATGCTAATGCGAAAGAATTAATCCAATCTTGGGCTGACGGCGAATGGTTCACCAGCAAGCCTAAAGTCGCTGAAAGCACTAAGCTCACCGTATTTAAAGTGATGGGGGAAACCAATACCGACGATTTATCACCCGCACCCGATGCGTGGTCACGCCCTGACATTCCATTGCACTCACTGGCCATGTTCAAAATGGCGCGCGATGGTATAACGCCAGACCAACCCGGCTCTGTAGGCCCCATCAAGCAAATTGAAACCCTGAAAACCAAAGGCTACCCACTGGCATTCGTGGGCGATGTTGTGGGTACAGGTTCTTCACGTAAATCTGCTACCAACTCTGTTTTGTGGTTTATTGGTGATGACATTCCTGGCGTACCTAATAAGCGTACTGGTGGGGTATGTATCGGCGGTAAAGTAGCGCCTATCTTCTACAACACTATGGAAGACGCTGGTGCTTTGGTATTCGAAGCTCCTGTTGATAACCTGAACACTGGCGATGTTATTGAAATTCGCCCTTATGAAGGCAAAATCCTGAACGCTGAAACCGGTGCAATGCTTTCTGAATTTGCATTGAAATCAGACGTATTGCTGGACGAAGTTCAAGCGGGCGGCCGCATTCCCTTGATCGTTGGCCGTGGCCTTACCACCAAAGCTCGCGCCTCCCTAGGATTGCCTGCAAGCACCCTGTTCCGCCTACCCGAATCACCTGTTGATACTGGCAAGGGTTATACCCTTGCGCAAAAAATGGTTGGCAAAGCCTGCGGTGTGACAGGTATTCGCCCCGGCACTTACTGCGAACCCTACATGACCACCGTGGGCTCACAAGACACCACCGGCCCAATGACCCGTGACGAACTGAAAGATTTGGCCTGCTTGGGTTTCTCTGCTGACTTGACCATGCAGTCGTTCTGTCACACAGCAGCTTATCCAAAGCCTGTAGATATCGAAACTCAACACACATTGCCTGATTTCATCATGACCCGCGGCGGCGTTTCCTTACGCCCAGGCGACGGTATCATCCACTCATGGCTGAACCGTATGTTGTTGCCAGATACCGTTGGTACTGGCGGTGATTCACATACTCGCTTCCCAATCGGTATTTCATTCCCTGCGGGCTCTGGTTTGGTAGCGTTTGCGGCAGCTACTGGCGTTATGCCACTGGATATGCCGGAATCAGTATTGGTGCGCTTCAAAGGTGAATTGCAACCTGGCATTACCCTGCGTGATTTGGTAAATGCAATTCCGCTGTACGCCATCAAACAAGGTTTGCTAACCGTTGAGAAAAAGGGCAAGAAAAACATTTTCTCTGGACGTATTCTTGAAGTTGAAGGCCTGCCAATCCTCAAAGTAGAACAGGCGTTTGAAATTTCTGATGCTTCTGCTGAGCGCTCTGCAGCTGGCTGTACTATCAAGTTAGATAAAGAGCCAATCATTGAGTACATGACCTCCAATATCACTATGTTGCGCTGGATGATCGAACAAGGTTACGGCGATGTTCGTACGCTTGAGCGTCGCGCACGCAAAATGGAAGAGTGGATTGCCAACCCAGAATTGATGGAAGCCGATAAAGATGCGGAATACGCAGCGGTTATCGACATTGACCTTGCAGACATCAAAGAGCCAATCCTCGCCTGCCCTAACGACCCAGATGATGTGAAAGTATTGTCTGAAGTGCAAGGCGCGAAGATCGACGAAGTGTTTATCGGTTCGTGCATGACCAACATAGGTCACTTCCGTGCTGCAGGTAAGTTACTTGCATCAACTAAAGATGAGCTGTCTACGCGCTTGTGGATTGCCCCGCCAACCAAAATGGATCAACACCAATTGGTAGAGGAAGGTTACTACAGCATTTTCGGCACCAAAGGCGCTCGCACTGAAATGCCCGGCTGCTCGCTCTGCATGGGTAACCAAGCGCGTGTAGCACCTAACTCAACGGTGGTTTCTACCTCTACCCGCAACTTCCCGAACCGTTTAGGTAACGGTGCTGATGTGTACCTTGCCTCGGCAGAATTGGCGGCAGTTGCAGCGGTTTTGGGCAAGTTGCCAACACCAGAAGAGTATTTAAGCTACGCCAACAAGTTGAACAGCATGAGCAGCGAGATATACCGCTACCTCAACTTCAACGAGATTGAAAGCTACCAACATGCTGCCGATGAAGGCAAGCGTATTGCCGCTGTTGAGATTCAAACCGTTGCCATCTAATTTGCCATGATTGAATCGCAATGAAAAACCCGCTACGGCGGGTTTTTCATTATGGGTAGGAGTATTTATAACAATTAATGGCGCAACAGCTAATCCGACCTATACTTTTGGCATAGACCCTGCAACGCACCCAACAATTCAAATCACTGTCAAATTTTAGTCGGCGACCCACAATGGAAACTATTGAACAACTTCTCAAGCAAGCAGAAACACAACACAAAGTGATAGAACTCAATGCCATGTTCACCAAAAACATGGCATTTTTCCAACAGGCCATGCCGGATATTTACGAACGATTCAAAAACTACCAAGTCAGTGAAATACAACTCATCATTACAGAAAATGGTTGGGTAGACCTCGTAAACATTAATCTCAACAATCAACCCGTCTATGGGAGAGATCCAATTGAGTTCGCACAAGAAACTGTTGCGGGCTTTATTAAAAACCCGTCGGCGCAACGATTTAACCCAGAAATCACTGAAGTCATTGACGTTGAAAGTGAGTCACATACACCCAACATCAACGCAATCATTCACAGTCTCAACGAAAAAAATACTGATCAGTCTCGTGCAGCGCTAGGATCACGAACTGAATTTTTATTCATGTTAGGAGTTGGTCTAGGCTACCAAATTATTGAGCTTTTAAAATACACCGACATACAGCATTTAGTGATAGCCGAAACCAATGTTGATATTTTTTTCGCATCACTCTACACACTTGATTGGCAAGCACTAAGCGAACATTTTAGTGACGAAAAAAAAACCATTAATTTAATTTTAGGACAACCGCCTGAAACCTTCATTCAAATGGTTTCTCACCATGTTCAAAAAATTGGTGTGTTTAATATTGCCAAACCTTATATTTATACACACCTTTCCAGCAAAGAACTCGTCAATGCCACGACCACGTTTTTACAAAATCTTCCTATCGTAATTGGAGCATTAGGGTATTTTGATGATGAAAAAACCAGTCTCACGCATTCGATAAATAACTTCAAAAATAAAATTCCATTTATGAAAAGCCACGGCTTTTTATTAAAGCAATTCGAACGAAAACCCGTATTTCTTATGGGTAATGGCCCATCTTTAGACATGGCAAAAGACTTTATTACCGCACATCAAGACAAGGCTATATTAGTATCTTGTGGTTCTGCACTTAGCTCACTGGCGAAGCTAGGTATCAAACCTGATTTCCATGTTGAATTGGAACGCACCTACCCAATTAAAGAATGGATTGAAACTACAACAACTCCAGAGTTTCGCCAAGGTATAAAGTTGCTAGCGGTAAATACGGTACACCCTGACTTACCAAAACTATTCGATCTTACCGGCATGGCGCTCAAATACAATGACCTGGGCGCTACTTATTTAGATCAATATATTTCTGATGACGAAATGTCCGTCACTCTTGGCTCGTGTAACCCAACAGTATCTAACTGCGGTCTATCATTTTGCGCGGCGTTAGGTTTTGTGGATGTCTATTTATTCGGTATAGACTTAGGTTACCCCGATGGAGGTAAACATCATTCGCAACATAGTTTTCATTATGATATAAAAGATGAAGATATAGACTCTTTTAATCTTGACAGCGCAGAAGAAAATTCAAATTTTTTATTGCCGGGTAATTTTGGCGGAAAAATAATATCGAGCCCACTATTTTTTCGCTCGAAGCTTGCACTAGAAGCCATTCTAAAAGATTGCAAAGAGTTAAAGTGCCACAACACGAGCAACGGGATTGCCATAGAAAAAGCAACCCCAATAAAGCTCGACGATATAGATACTCATCACTGGCAAAAATTAAATAAAAACCAATATACGTCAAAATTATTTAAAAAATACTTTACCAGTAGTAACTTTTTGCCTATTCCCGATAACGTATCCATCATTAATTCGTTTTCCCCGACCGTAAAAACCCTTGATGACACCTACAATGTCTTTGAAAAAGACATAAAAACCATAGAGGAAGGGATTGTTCTTTTACAAAAAAATGAAGAAATTATTCAACACTTTTCGCTAGAAAAAGAAACCCGAAGATTAGGACAATTACTAAAAGGAAGTTCAGACGCTTTTTCGTTAATGTTAGCGCTTTGTTTAAATGCCAACAATGGTAAAGATGGGGTTGTTATGTTTAACGAAGCAAAGGAACATTATCGAAAATATCTGAAAGGTGCTCAGAATGTTATCCGTAACAACTTACTAGAGAATGATACTAAGCGTTTTAACATTAAAGAAAAATTAAAATGACCTCTTTTATGCCCTCAGCAATAGGGGGCTATTCACTCAACAGCGGATAACGCCGCTATCGAACTACCAATCATGTTGTATGGGTATCAAATCCGTTATTCATAAATAGCAAAAAGAGATCCCTCGTCTCAGCATTTTTTTTGCGAAAGCTAGAAAACATACTCCGCCACAAATACAGAGCCTTTAACATTCAAAAAATGTTACCCAATACTTCCAATGTGTAAATAACTATAATTTCTGCTTAAATTTTAAAACCACAAATCTATTAGCGAAGTGAACACAAGGGTAAAATTTTATGGCTTTCCACACCTATTTGTTCAGTAAGAAATTTATAAATGGGCTGGTAAAACGTCATTGCGGATACAAAAACAACATCCACATCCTGATAACTCTCTTTATCAGCAAGGCAGATTGGATTGGGACAAGCGCTGATAAATTTTCCCGTCTTTTTGGTATCTAAGTCCAATATCTTAATATGGGAAAAATCCTGAATATCGAGTGATGCTAGCAAATTATTAAGCCCATTGCAGGCACCATGAAAACCTACTAACTGATGGCTGCGCAGACATTTATCCAAGTGTTCCCTCACTTTACCCAAGCTAAGACTCAGGCTATCACTAAATTTATTTACTAGCTCATATTCAGCGGCAACCTTAATGACATCCAAAGGGCTCCGCACGGCTTTAAGATGTAATTTAAATAAATCCTGCTCTATTTCCATTGCCAGAATTTCAAATCCAAGCTGAGGCAATAACTCAAGCACACCCGCTTTGGTAAAATAAGTTAGGTGCTCATGCAGCAGAACATTGATGTCGCCTGCATTAAACTGCCGAGACACCTCTGGAAATAAAATAATAGCTTCCCCTCGGCGAGGCAGTAGCAATTTATTAATATCTTTTAAAAATGTAATCGGATCAGGAACATGTTCCAGACAACTCAAACTCAATACATAATCAACGGTTAATTCCTGAACTTTTTCATACGAAAAGTAATCTCTGACCACAGTTAGGTTATCACTGGTCTCCCGCACCGATGGATCTACAACCACATAGGAAGATAACTGAAAATCTTTCACTAATTTTTCGCCCAGATAGGTACTGCCAGCGCCTATTTCCAGAACAGTTGAACTCGTTAAATTGGGTAAAGATTTTACAATGAAATTTAATTTCGGCGCCAACTGCTGATTAGCCCATTCCGAGTGTCCCGCAGGCAACGTAATATAACGATAGGCTTCATCTGCATAGGCATTGGCAATTTTTTGACTGACACTCTCAGATTGTCTTTGCCTAATTAATCCATGCTCATCAATATAAAGCTCAAAATTGAGAAGAATACAATTCTCCACCTTATCCGAAACGCCTTGCCATAAAGGCAGGATAGATTTAAACAGTTTCATATTTCCCTCATAGGCTTGAGCAATAACAAGGTGACGCTGCTACCGGAATATAGCCTACACAATATATCAGGCAATCCCACAATTTTCTTTGATTGCACTAATCATACGGCTTGAGGCATCTCCAGCCCCATAAATGTCTATTTCCGGCATCAATGTTTTCGAGCGAATGCTATCAATAGCCCGACGTATCTCCACTTTGTCGAAAGGCACTTGAAGAATGTTCGGTGTGGAAATTCGTCCTTGCTGCCGATTCCCCAGATTAATCACCCATTTGGGAAACATTGATGCTTCAACAAACCCACTGGAGGTATTGCCTAACATCAATTGACAATGATACATGGCCGACAAATATCCAACACTGCCGAAATTTTCTACCAACCTGACATTCTTATTATTTTCTGAAAAAGAAATCCATTTTTCCCTGATCATATCGCCCATAGTATCAGCATTGGGCATTGTTATAACCAACAAAAAACCTTCTAATTGGTTCAGCGCTGCAATAGTTTCATCAACATAAACACTATTTTTTTCATAGGAAACTGTCTCAGGATGAAGGGTAATTAAAATATAAGGTACGCCCTCATCAACACCCCATCGCTCAAAAAGATCTCGCCGAGAAAGTAGCGTAAAATTTTGATAATTTTCTAAACTCAACGAGCCTGTATTATAAATTCCAGTTGCCGTCCCTAAAATGTGCTGCAAGCGTTCTGCATAGGGTTGTGCTGATACAAAATGCAACCTGGACATATGAGAGATGCTATGCCGAAATGCATTATCTATCGCACCCAGCGTAGTTTCTCCGCCTGATATATGCGCTACGATATAGTTAAATGGCATTGCCGCCGCAACCGCCGCAAACATTTCATAGCGATCCCCTAACACAATGACCAAATCAAATGTATGTTCAGCCCAAAATTCGGCGAACACACTCATTGTCAACGCCATTGATGCAGCAACGTGACATGGCTTATCCCCGGCAACCAAGGTCATTAGCTTATGCGCCACAACAAAGCCATCTTTTTCAATCAGTTGATAGGTCAATCCATGTGCTGGCGACAAATGTGTTCCAAACGCGACAATTTCCAGCTGCCAAGACTCCGCAAGAATCGCCTTAATTAAAGGTACATAAATGCTGTAGTCCGCTCTCGAACTGGTTAGCAATGCAATTTTCATAAAGCATTAACGCTCAATTATTCAATGTCATTCCAATTTAACTTGGTATCTTCTTGTTTGTCTTTGTTGAGTTTTTTTCCCAATACCAAATCAAGCATCATTGGACTTATGCCATCGCCCGGCCTTTTCATAATTAAATTATCAGCGGTTAGAACATCACCTTTGCACAAGTCTTGGTTTATATGAATACTTTTACGTGCAATCACCATATTTTTAATCTCTGCTTTAGCAGGCACCTTTATACCATTCCCAATCGCGGCCTCAACATGGCGAATAGATTGAACCATTTTTTTTAATTCATCGGGTTCTAATGAGGCTTTATGATCTGGCCCCTCCATATTTCTATCAAGCGTAAAATGCTTTTCAATAACGCGCGCGCCCATTGCCACGGCAGCAATGGGAATTTCTATACCAACGGTATGATCGGAGTAGCCTACCTTCACACCAAACGCAGTGCGAATGGCATTCATCGCACTTAAATTAACATCACTAAATGGGGTCGGATATTCAGTGACACAATGCAAAACGCTTATTTTATCTAAAGGGGTTCCCGCTTGAGTCAACACCATTAATGCATCCTCAACTTCACCTAAACGTGACATCCCGGTAGAAAGAATAACCTCCTTACCTAGTTCACCAATTCGTTTTAAATAGGGAAGATTAGTAATTTCGCCAGAGGGAATTTTAAAAATAGGCATGTCCAATTCCACCAATGTCTCAATCGATGGCATATCAAACGGCGTAGACAAAAATGCAATATTTTTTTGATCGCAATATTTTTTTAATTCTGCATAAGCAGACAAAGGAAGGTGTATTCGCTTAGCCATAGCCAATTGCGATTCATTTTCCCCAGTCATTTTTTTTTGGTATTCCGCCTTCTCAGCGAATTTAGACATGACCAACTCAGGAATTGCCGTTTGAAATTTGACAATATCTGCGCCAGCTTCTTTAGCTCTGTCTATCAATTGAATGGCCAAATCAAAAATACCATTATGATTTACGCCTGCCTCTGCAATAATTAATACCCGTGTACTCATTTAGAGGCTCCTTTAAATGCTTTTAATTGTGCCAGTTGCTCTGCAGTAGAACTCCAACCATTAAAATTTATCGCTCTATCATCAATCCAAACATCGCCAATAGGCTTACCCAATATTAACTGATGAAATTTTATATTATTTTTTTGCAGCCAATCATGTGTCATTTCATACTCCATCCAAGTCCTTGCTGAATAAATCAATATAATATGTCCCTCATCATATAATTTATTAATATTTTCAACGGCGCCGGGAAGAGCCTTGGCTAAAGCACGGCTATAAGTTTTTTCTTCGGTACAAATAGTACCGTCCATATCAATGACTATTTGCATAAAAATAATATTCTCTGAAGGATCTCGTCATAATCACCCCTTCTTTCCAACTACTTAGAGGCGCAATGGGTATTCCCATAAATTCTTGTAAAATCCAAAGGGTTGAATCGGCTCCAGCCGCAATACTGCAAAGCACTGCACCTCCAAATCTAGGATTTATTTCCATAACGTAAACAATACCGGTAGTTTCATCTTGGATAAACTGTATGGTGATAGGACCACGAAAAACACCTGTATCAATAATTTTTCGAGAGAGCGCGATTACTTGAAGATTGTTATCGGTAACTGTTTTTGTTGATTCGCCAGAGGTTACTTCTAAGCGTCGACGAGGAACAATGGATACTTCACACCCATTTTTATCGACATAACAATCAACACTAAACTCTTCTCCCTTAATAAACTGCTGGACGAGATAATCAGCCTGATTATCTATTTTTTGAAATTGCTCAAGCTGATCCTGTGACTGAATAATAATCAAACCCTTTGAAGCGGATCCAGTTACAGGTTTGGCAATCAGAGGAAAACGATTCTGATTCACTGGACGAGGTATGTTGTTAACATGGAACCATTCATCAGCTCTCGCCTTATGAAAAAAAATAGTGGCTACGTCAGAACTCGATACAGGAGCAAATAGATTAGGAAGATAATTTATCAAGTCAGCGCATATTTTTATCGAAGGATCAACAAAAGGTAAAACTATATCAATATTATATTCTTCAATGACACCGCACAAATGGCTAAATAAATCTGGATCGGCCCAGCGCTTCCCTATGATCACCTGACCAACCTCCGCGATAGGCAGATAAGCATCTAGCTCATAAGAAAAAATATTAATCTTGATACCGAGTGAAATACCATTTTTGATAAATAACTCGGCCAGAGATACTCGTTTAGCTCCCCCTAAAAAAAGAATATTTATATCTGACTTCATTTAAATCCCTTACCGACAAGTAAAAGTATTATCTATCGACCAAACATATCGAGCACATCGCTTTGCGCTTGCTCAAAATCGCCTAAACGCCCAATATCCAGCCAATATTCGTGCACGGGGAACATCATTACATTCTGCTCTTTGGCAATGAGATCATTAAATAAATCAGGCATGTCTTTGCGATGTAATTTTGGAATACTCTTAAACACTTCGGGACTTAATACATAAATGCCCGCATTCACAAAAAAGTGCTGTTTGGGCTTTTCCACAATAGAAGTAATTTGCAAATCATTCGATTCAATCACCCCATACGGAACTTCCATGCTGTATTCACGAACACACATAGTGGCTGAAGCTTTTTTATCTACATGAAAATTCAACAAGCTATTAAAATTAACGTTGGTGAGAAGATCGCCATTCATCATAATAATAGGTTCATTGATATGCTCCGGCAGTAAACTCAATGCGCCGCCGGTACCCAACGGCTGCTCTTCCTCAACATAGTAAATATTCACGCCCCATTTGGAACCATCACCAAAATGCGCTCGGATTTGATCCCCCAAATAAAATACAGAGATATAAAATTCGCTAAAACCATGCTCTATAAAGCCGAGCATAATAGTTTCAAGAATCGGGCGCGAACCCACCTTCAACATAACTTTAGGTATTGTATTTGTTAATGGACGCAACCGCGTACCAAAGCCCCCTGCCATTAAAAATATCGGAGTAGTTTTAGCCGCTTTGTAATTACTCAACCGCTCAAACGTTTCTACTGCAATGAGCTTTCCATCAGCATCGACAATAGGCAAATGTAGAATGCTGTGCTCACGCATAATTGCAAGCATTTCTGCTGTGCTAGTTCCCTCTTGCACAACCAGAGGATTGTTATTCATGACATGCGCAACAGGCGATGAAAAATCTTTATGAGCCAAAAGCGCGCGACGAATATCGCCATCGGTGATTAGTCCCACCAAATGTTGCTCATCATTGACTACCAACGCCAAACGGATACCGCCCAAGTTTATCGCTTCAACCGCTTGGGTAATCGTATTGTGTGGCGCTATTAAAGACTGTTGATAGTTCATCATATTGTGACCCGTAAAATATTAGTAATGCCATACAGCACACATAGTTTATACATTAGCACCAAAGATTTTCACATTAAACTAATAATCCTAAACTAACACTACTGGGTAAACATAACGTAGAAGCCACATGCCGCTGCGCATTTTCCAGAGACATTGAGGGGCATTGTTGATACATGGGTAACTCATTATTTAATTGCCACAATGGTCGCAGCATAAAACCTTCTTGATGAGCCCGCTGAATAATAGTATTTAACTCCTGCGTTGTTACATCACGTAGATTAATAGCACAAAGCCAATAATTACTGACGCCACCGCACTGCGGTTCTATAAATGTAATATTTTCCTGAGCATTGAAATATTTTTTATAATAATCAGCCAAATTTTTTTTATAGAAAAGAAATTGATTTAAACGCTCTAATTGCGCCGCACCTAATGCCGCATTGATATTCGCTAAGCGATAATTATAGCCAACTTGATCGTGATAAAAAAAACCATCACCGCTGGCTTTAGCCGTTGTACTCAAATGTTTGGCTCGCTGCATTAAACTTTCATCGCGACTCACCAAAGCGCCGCCACTACCGGTAGTCATAATTTTATTGCCGTTAAAACTGAAGATGCCTATATCGCCAAGAGTACCTAAGTGCTGATCGTCTATAGATGAGCCCATAGCTTCAGCGGCATCTTCAATTAAAATCAATTGATAATCTTGCGCCACCTTTTTCAAGGCTTGCATATTCGCGGGATGGCCTAGCGCGTGCATCACAATTAATGCGGATATTACGCGGCCTGTCTTTTTGTTAATTGTTTTGCCTTGTTTAACATCCGCAATTTCATGCAAATAGACGGCTAATTTTTCTGGGCATACGGATAAATCGTTCACGCCAGAATCGATGAAATGCGGAATAGCACCTACATAACTAATGGCATTTGTGGTGGCAACAAACGTTAAAGCGGGTGTTAACACCTCATCTTCCGCTTTAATTCCTTTTAGTAGCAGCGCCAAATGCAATGCCGCCGTACCATTTACCACAGCAACGGCTTTCGGAACACCCACATAATCGGCTAATTGTCGTTCAAATTGATCTACGAATTTACCTACTGATGAAACCCATCCGCTAGTAATACACTCCGTAACGTAGGCCAACTCATTACCTGTTAAGTTGGGCTCATGCAGTCCCACCACACTTGTTTCTTTGAGTGAATGAAGTGGAGCCAAAATAGTTTCTGCTAAATGCGTCATAAGAATTTACACATTATACAAATGAGATTTGTAGTGCTTTAAATTTTCTGGCTGCACAAACCAATCTGCAGTTTGTTTCAATCCACGCTTAAAACCTTCTAAGCCTAAATACTCTGGCTGCCAATCCAGAGTGCTGCGCGCTTTTTGATGACTGGCAAATAACCGCTCCACTTCACTATCAGCAGGCCTTAAACGCTGCGTATCCGTTACTATATCTATATCGGCAGACATAACTTCTGCAATAGCGTTGGCGGTATCTTCCATACTAATTTCAAATTGACTACCCAAATTAAACGTTTCACCCGCAATGTTATCTGCACTTAGAGCTGCAACAAACCCTTTAGCTGTATCAGCCACAAAACTAAAATCACGTGTCGGATGCAACGCACCTAATTTAATATGGCGCTGGCCTGCAGCAATTTGGGTAATGATAGTAGGAATAATTGCGCGAGCACTTTGACGCGGCCCATATGTATTAAAAGGGCGCACGATACTTACAGGCAATTGAAAGGACGCATAAAAAGAATAGGCCAATTGATCTGCTGCAATTTTAGTGGCTGAATACGGCGATTGACCACAAATAGGATGCCGCTCATCAATGGGAACATATTGAGCAGTACCATAAACCTCACTGGTGGACGTGTGAATGACTTTCTCTATATTAAAATCACGCGCTGCCTGTAAAATATTTAGCGTACCTTTTACATTCGTATCTATGTAGGAGTCAGGAGAATGATAGGAAAAGGGTATGGCAATCAGCGCAGCCAAATGCAACACCGCGTCACATCCCTTCACCGCATTACGTACACCATTAGGATCGCGTACATCCCCTTGAAAAATTTCGATTTGCGCTAAAACACTGGGCGCCAACGTATCTAACCATCCCCAGGAATTAAACGAATTGTAAAATACAAAAGCTTTTACACGGTAACCAGACTTAATTAATTCTTCGCACAAATGAGAACCAATAAAACCATCCGCGCCTGTTACTAAAATTTTTTTAGCCATTTATTTTATCACTCGTTGATTAAAATAAAATTCTGCCAGCGCGAGATCGTCAGGCGTATCTATATCAATACTGTCATCTTCTTTCATGACATAGGCTACTACCTTAGTTTTGGGTATCGCCTTTTCAAGCATAAATTGCTCAACACTAAAAATATAAATAGCACCATTAGGTAAATAAATCGACGGTAAATCTTGTCGGCGACCAATACTCATATACTCTGGCAATAATGGTGTTAAATAAGGATCTGCTCCTATAAATGCATAAAAATACTTACTATCAGCCACACATACACTTTTTAAAGCGGCGCAATCTAAATGTTGTCGATATAAAGCCATAGCCTCACAGATATGCTGCGCTGTTCGTAAAGGTGAAGTCGGTTGTAGGAGTACAATTACATCGTTTTGTTTGAGTTGATTTAATATAATGAACTCTTCAATCATAGCATTTGTCGGGGAGTGATCTTGCGCTAAGGCTGCATCACGCTTAAATGCTGTAGCCCCGTAGGATTGTGCTACCGCCAGAATGGTATCATCGTCAGACGATACATAAATACCATCAAACATAGTGCTTTGTTGGGCAGCAATTACGCCATATGCCAACAGTGGTTTACCCGCCAGTAGCGTAATATTTTTATGTTTGATTCCCTTAGAACCACCGCGCGCGGGAATTAATGCAAACGTGTTAGACATAAAATGCTCAAGCGACAAATCTTTATAGATTATAGTCAGCAAATCATATGCCAGAAGGGAATTAATTGGAATAAATTAAAAAAAATCAAACAAGAGATGTGTATCTATTAAGAAGATCGAGAAAGGATTACAGCTATTAACGCCGTAAAGAAATAACTGTAGATAAAGGGCGCGGCTAAATATTAAATGTATTTGCTTTCACTCTGCATTAAACATCAAATACATAGATCCATAAATAAGCTGCAATGCAAGCGGCAAAAAATTGCAGACTGTAAACCTTAGCGGCAACAAACATCCGCTTTCAATAGATCGGGGGTCTGCAACCCAACAACAATTCTTAAAATGAATACCCTAGTGCAGCCTATAAAATTATTATTTACTCGTTGTCGTTGTTCCATTAAGTGCAGCAAACGCACCAGTCAGAAATGTTCCTGTAGATTTTAATGTATTCACAATTGATTGCATCGCAGAGAACTGCGCCTGCAGTTGCGCACGATAAGCGTCACTCCGCGCATTTAGAGCCGTAACATCATCACCGACCTTACTAATTTGCTGATTGATAACCGTCTCATGATTCTGAATCAGACCATTATTCTGCAAAAAATTATCAATTAGTCCCGTAAATGACCCTGCAAATCCTTTCGAAAACGAAATAGTTCCCGATGTTGCGCCCGGCTGAATCGTCATACTCAAACCTTCAGCTTTACTACCAATCGCCGGTAAAAGTACGTTGCCATATCCAAAGGCAGCAACGCCGTCTACTGTTCCCGCAACATCTGTTCCTGCAGTACCCGCCACATTGGTAATACCAAAATCTGCCATATCAGAGCTTGCAGCGCTAAACGAAACATTCGAACTACTGCCATAGTTATTCGAAGTGAACTCTAACTTGTTGGTCGTCGTATTAAACTTTACGCTTAAGCCAACCTTGCCTGCCAATAAATTGGAATCAGAATTAATGCGCGCCTGCAAATCAGCGGCCAAAGCATCACCCGAAGCATAAGTTGTCGTTGGCAAGGTAATAGGTGCCGCAGTAACACCATCAACACCAACCGTAAATGTATAGTTCTTACCGGTAGTATCCAGAGGAAAACTGCCAGTAATAGCGCCCCCAATTAAACTACCCTTTGTTGGCTGCTGAGTAATGGCAATTTGATAGGTTCCGGGGGTGCTATTGGCCGTATTCTTGGTCACACTGATTTGCGCATTTGATGATGTCATTTTAGGCACAAAAAGATCACGAACAGCATCGTAATTATTGGCCATAGCAGTAGCAAAACTTGTTGTCGCAGTAGAGTCATCAATTTTCAAACTGCCG
>Ga0075014_100000157_pt1 | contig 20418 bp, 16 predicted proteins | sample AleBraG_ABR_2014_FD_71472 | JGI IMG/M metagenome (GOLD analysis project Ga0075014, IMG submission 71472) | Freshwater sediment microbial communities in response to fracking from Pennsylvania, USA - Alex Branch Run_MetaG_ABR_2014 | ecosystem: Environmental > Aquatic > Freshwater > Creek >... | reverse complement strand
GTGAAGATCGCCCTCGGCCAGATCAATCCCACGGTCAACGATTTCGCCGGAAACGCTGCCAAGATTGTGGATTTCTCCAAGCGCGCCCAAAGTGCTGGCGCGCAGCTGATTCTTTTTCCGGAACTTTCAGTTTGTGGCTACCCGCCCCGCGATCTGGTCGAACGCTCCTCGTTTGTTGCCCGCAACCGTGAGACGCTCGATCAAATCGCCGCCCAGACGCGCGGCATCAGTGTCATCTGCGGCGTGGTCACACCCGCCCTCGCCAGTTCCGGCAAATCCGTCATGAACTCGGCGGCTCTGTTGCAGGACGGCCGCATCGCTTTCCTGCAATCCAAAATGCTGCTTCCCACCTACGATGTCTTCGATGAGGCGCGCAATTTCGCGCCCGCCTGCAAGCAGGGTCTCTTTCCCCTCGGCCCGCATTCGCTCGCGCTAACCATTTGTGAAGACGCTTGGAACGACAAGCACTTTTGGAAGAATCGTCTCTACACATCAGACCCGGTGGAGACACTGCTCGCCGGCGGCGGCAATCTGTTGCTCAACATTTCCGCGTCGCCATTCTGGATGGAAAAGCGCGAATTGCGTCGCGACATGCTGGCGACCATCGCGCGCAACTACCGCGTTCCCGTCGCCATGGTGAACCAGGTGGGCGGGAACGATAGCCTCGTATTCGATGGCTCCAGTCTGGCGATCGCCCCCGATGGCGCTACCATCGCCCAGGGACGCTCCTTCGAGGAAGATCTGGTCTGTTTCGATACGGATTCTCTCACCGGCGACATGCACGAGCAGATCGCGGGCGACGAAGCCAGCGTCTTTGCCGCACTCGCGCTGGGTACGCGCGATTACGTGCGCAAATGTGGATTCGAACGCGTCATCGTAGGTCTGAGCGGCGGCATTGACTCGGCCCTGACCGCCGCCATCGCCGCCCAAGCCTTGGGCCCGGAGAACGTCATTGGCGTCGGCATGCCCGGTCCCTACTCATCCCAGGGCAGTATCGACGACGCGCGCGAACTGGCCGAGAACATCGGCATCCGCTTCGAACTGCTGTCCATTCAGGACATCTACGATGCCTGCCTCCACACCCTCGAACCCGTCTTCGCCGGCCAGAAACCCGATGTCACCGAAGAAAACATTCAATCCCGCGCTCGCGGCATGCTGTTAATGGCGCTCTCTAACAAATTCCACGCCATCGTCCTCAGCACAGGCAACAAGAGCGAAATCGGAGTGGGCTATTGCACCCTCTACGGCGACATGGTGGGCGGCTTGGCGGTCATTTCAGATGTGCCAAAGACGATGGTTTATCGTCTGAGCCGCTTCGTAAACAGCCGTCAGCCTGTTATCCCACAGGCGACCATGGAGAAGGCTCCATCCGCTGAACTGCGCCCCGATCAGAAAGACACCGACTCGCTGCCGCCCTACGACGTGCTCGACGTGATTCTGGAAGAGTACGTAGAAGAATCTCGCAGCGCCGAACAGATTGCCCAGGCGCACAACTTTGACGAGCGACTCGTGCGCCGCGTGCTTCGCATGATTGACCTTGCCGAGTACAAGCGCCAGCAGGCGGCGCCAGGACTGAAAGTCTCATGGAAGGCCTTCGGCATGGGCCGCCGTTTCCCCATTGCCGCCAGACCCGGTGCGTGAAACAAGACCACCGAACCGGTTAAGATAGAACAACTCTGCAGCCGATTCGACCGGGCCTCCTGTGCCCGGCAAAACAGTCAGAAAGGTTCCGGATGAATCGTATCGTCGCTTCGCTCTTCCTTGCCTCTTGCCTCGGCCTGTCTTCGTGGGCCCAATCTGCTCCTGCCCCGGCCGCGCACGGTGAAAAGGCGCCCTCGCCCGCCTTGCCCTCGCAGGGAACGATCAGCGGTTTCCTGCACTACACCTTCGGCTACGATCCGGATATAACGTGGAAAATTTCCAGCGTCAAGCCCGCCATGGGCATGGCAGAGGTCACGGTCATTCTCGCCAAGGGAGGCCAGCAGCAGATCAGCAAGTTCCTCGTTACCCCTGACGGGGAGCACGTCGTCGCCGGTGATGTAATTCCTTTCGGCGCCAAGCCCTTCGAGTCCGCGCGCCGACTTCTTGCCGAACGCGCCCACGGCCCCAGTCGTGGCCCCGCTTCCGCCCCCGTTACCGTCGTCGAGTTCAGCGACTTCCAGTGTCCGCACTGCAAGAACGCCCAACCCAAGATCGAGAAGATTCTAGCCGACCATCCTGAGGTGCATTTCGTCTTCCAGAATTTTCCTCTCGAAAGCCATGATTGGGCCCGCAAAGCCGCGCACTACGCCGAATGCGTTGGCCACGTGAATCACGATGCCTTCTTCAAATTTGTCCACGAGACCTTCGAGCAGCAGGCGAATATCACGGCTTCCACTGCGGACGAAAAGCTGACCGCGATCGCCGACGGCTCTGGTGTCAAAGGCGCCGAGATTGCCGCTTGTGCCGCGCTTCCGCAGACTGATACGGCCGTCGAGAACTCCTACAAACTCGGTCAGGCCGCCGACGTCAGCAGCACGCCCACCGTCTTCATTAACGGAAGGAAGATTCAGAATCTGGTCGAAGTGCCCGACGAAATCATCGGCCAGTTTATTCAGTTCTTTGCCAAGGATGGAAAGGCGGGAGGGAAGTAGATCGCCTGAGAGCGTAATCGCCGCGTCAGGCCGCCCGGTCCTGGAAGAGGTCGGTTCCGAGTAGACCTAAGCGGAATTCAGGCGTGCCATGAGGCGCTGCCACATGCGTGAAAGCGTGCCGACTTGGGGAACGTGAACCGGGCTTCCGCAGTTCTCGCAGGCTACTTCCTTTGTGCGCCCCTGGTGCTGGCTCTTGTCCATTTCAAACCACTGGTCGCATCGGTTGCAATACAGCGTCATTGCCTCGTTGTTGGTTCGTCCGTAGTACATCTCCTCGCTCTCCCCCAGATGGTTTGCTTTCAAGCTCGGTGCGTCTTAGTGCCCTGGCAAAATTGTGCACGGAATCTTGCCCGGCGTATGTAAACAATTTGTAAGTCTCCCAGAGCGTTCGTCGAGTCTCGGATTGCGCTGGGAGTTGAGAGGTCTGAGAGGTCGTTCCCACCTTCAAGACGAGTCGACCGTCTAACTGGTCTTTAGGCTGACAACTGGGAGCCAGGGCATGGCGCGCCTCGCAGTGTTTCTTGGGGAGGAAGAGATAGTAGTGGCGAGGACACGCTTCGCCAAAAATACTTAGGGCATTCCCGCCGACTACTTCGCCGGCGCCATCCAGATCTCGGGTGCGCGGTCCCGGTTGGGCAGGCTCATGATGTGCGGGGTTATCACGATGAGGAGTTCGTCGTCGGTTTCCTGGCGGTTGTTGTTCGCCGTGATGTTGTGCAGCACAGGGATCTGGCCGATGAGAGGGAGGCCGCCCGTGCTCCGAATATCCGAACGATCCACGGCTCCTGCCACCACAGCCTGTTCGCCGTCTTTCACGGTAATCTGGCCCTTGTACTCGCGATTGGCGATTACGGGTACGCCATTCAGGCTGTTACCTGAGAGCGTGCGGATGCTCAACTCCAGGTCCATGGTCACATCAGTGGCGTGCACGAACGGTTTCGCCTTCATCTTGAGGCCGATATCCTCGTAGCTGAATGACGGGAATGCCGGCTGGTAAGTCTGATTGCCCAATACCTGCGAAATTGCCGAAGAATTGAACGCCGGTGCGTAACTGGCGTTGAGTATGGGAATGCGCGACCCCACCATAAAGGTGGCGTCACTGCCGTGGCTGGCATGCAGGGTCAGGTGCTCGAGCGTCTGTACCTGCGACTCGTCGAGCTTGAAGGTGGCGTTTAGATTGCCCAAAGTGAGGCCAAAGAATGTGAGGCCACCGCCGAACGTGGCCAGCGGCTGAGAGAAGAGCGAAGACCCCTGCTGCTGATTCTGCAGCTGTGCCAGGAGGGCCGCAATCGACTGCTGCGTAGCCGCGTTGATGCCGCCGCTGGCAATCAGCTGGTTGATCAGGTCCTGAATATTCTGCCCGCCCAGGGCCTTCAGCGCATTCGCCGGAATGTTGAACATCGAAAATGAGGTGGGAGCGTTGATTCCCATTTGCCGCACGAAACTGTGCCCGACCTGAATCACATTGACATCGAGCAACACCTGCGGCTTGGCTGGATCATTTGCCTCCATGAAACGCGTGGCCGCCTGCAGGACCGGCACCGGCGCCCGCAGCGTGATCGTCCCATTCGACGGCTGCTGGCTGATCATCTTCACTTCGAACACGGTTCGCAGCAGGTTTGTCAGGTCGGTAAAATCTTGCGCCGAACTGGCTCCCGGCACATAGAACGTACGCAGCGCCATCTTCTCAAACGCTTTACGGTTCTCGGCGCTGTCGTTGGCCAGGAGCAACTGCTTTTCTGCCAGCGGCGTGTAGAACGACTTGGTTACCGAGCAGGCCAGCTGCATCGCCGTGGTGAAGTCGGCTTCTTCCAGATCGAAGCGCACTCGTCGCGAAGTGACTGAGTCATCTACCACCGTGCTCAGCCCGAATGCCTGTGCCACCTGCTGCAGCAACTGGCGGCTGTCACCCCGGAAATGGAAATTCTGCGTTCCTGCCTTGGGCTCGATTTCGACAGGTTCCGCCGCCGCAATCAGCCGTGGCGAAAGTCGCGCCCGTCCCGACTCTCCCAGCGAGTCGCGCAAGCGTTGCTGCACAAATTCGTTTTGTGGATCGAGATGGGCCGCCGCCGAGAACTCCGCCACTGCCTCCACCGGCCGCTTGGCCGTCATGAACTGGTTGCCGCGCTGCAGATGTTGAGAAACGGCCTGCTGCCGTGCCATCTCTCGTGCCGTCAGAATGCGCCCGTCCTGCGGCGCGAGTTGAGCAGCCAGGTCCAACTGGCGAACGGCATCATCCAGCTGCTGCCGCTTCTGCAATTCGGTCGCTAGCTTGACCGCCTGCTCGGCTCGACGAGCATCCTGTTTGGAGCGCGCGCAGGTCTCGCCATACAGGTGGCAGGAGGGAGGCGCGCTCGTCGGCCCGGGCGGCACCGCGGCCGCCGCTGTTTGCACCGGTGTCACCCCGGGCGCCTGGGCAGACCCCACCGCCGCGCTCAAAGCCACCAGCAAACTGGCCCAAAACAGACGCATATCCTTCTGATTGTACCCCGCTTTTCCCCCTTCCCAAGAGGTTACGACTGGCACGTTTGGGGGATGTCGACCCCATGTTGGGGGCGGAGCCTGCCCTGAGTGAGCGAAGCGACCGAACGGGTCTTTGACCCGCCCAAGCCGAGCCCTGCTCAGCTGGCAAGAGCCTGTGCACACGAGAACGCTCGCCCCTGTCGTTTCTTGCCTGAATTCCTGGAAGTTTGGAGGAGCGTGAACTACCTACTTCGGAAAGGGCATCTCGGCAACTGGCTGAAATGAACGACGTACCTGCCTCAGCCCTTCTCCCCCACCGTAATCCGCTCAATCCCCCGAGCCCGCCCCGAGGTCTCATCGCAATCAATTATGACCCCGCACAACTTCACATCTCCGGTCGCCGGCTCAAACCGAACCGGCATGTTGCTCAGGAACCTCCCCACCACCAGTTCCTTTTGCACGCCAATCACGCCATCGTAGGGTCCGGTCATGCCAACGTCAGTCTGATACGCCGTTCCCTTGGGCAGCACGCGCTCATCCGCCGTCGGCACGTGGGTATGCGTCCCCACCACAGCGGTTACGCGCCCATCGAGATACCAGCCCAGCGCAATCTTCTCCGAGGTCGCCTCCGCATGCATATCCACAAAGACGACTTTTGCCTGCGTCTCCTGCAAAATCTGATCCACCACGCGAAAGGGATCGTCATTCGACCCCATGAACACACGTCCCTGCAGGTTGATTACCGCATAGGGCACACCCGACCGCGTCTTCCCCTCGTACTTTCCCCACCCCGGCATGTTGGGTGGATAGTTCGCCGGCCGCAGCACTCGCCGTGCCGGCGCGTGCGGATTCCCGTCCGCCATCTGAAAGTATTCGAGAAGCTCCCGCTTATCCCACACGTGATTCCCGGTGGTGATGACTTCGATCCCGAGATCGAGCAACTCTTCCGCCAGTTGCGGAGTGATCCCGAACCCCGCCGCCGCATTCTCGCCGTTGGCAATGATCAAATCCGGCGCATGCTGCCGTACCAGTTGCGGCAGCCGCTCCTTGACGATATTGCGCCCCGGCCGTCCAAAAATGTCACCGATAAAAAGAATTTTCAAGGAAACCAGAGTAGCACGCGGCTATTGCCGGGCTTAGGGGAGGCACGAGCGTCACGCCCGTGCGGCAGCCCCGACTCAAGTGACCCTTTAGAATGATTGACACGGTCCAATGGCTCAGACTGCCGCCATCACTCTGTTGCTTCTTCCGGGGCTCGACGGGACTGGGGACCTATTTGAGCCCTTGCTCAGCAAACTCCCGCCTGAAGTATCGACGCAGGTTGTTCGTTATCCCACCGACCGTGCACTCAGCTATGCGGAACTCCTCACTTACGTGACGGAATGTCTGCCGGCCGAGAAGCCATACATCGTGTTGGCGGAATCGTTCTCGACACCGCTGGCCGTGAGCCTTGCTGCCCGTCATCCACGCAATCTGCGAGGCTTGATTCTCTGTGCTGGCTTCGTGACCAACCCAGCTCGCGGCTGGCTGCGATTCCTGCAGGCTCTGGCTTGGCCCCTCTGGTGCCGTCGCGGAATTCCTGCCGCTGCTGTGAGCCATTTTCTCGTCGGCAGGAATGCCGCGCTGGAACTGCAGCAGCGCGTGGTCCGCACGATACAAAGCGTGCCTCCCGCGATCATCGCCGCACGCATTCGATTTGTTGCCAGATGTGATGTGAGAAGGGAACTAGCGAGCGTCAGCGTGCCGACTCTGTACCTGCAGCCTACCGACGACCGGCTGGTGACACCCCGGAGTCTCGAGGAGATTCAGAAGGAGAAACCAGATATACAAGTTGTCCAGGTGGCCGGTCCTCACTTTCTACTGCAACGAGAGCCGAGTCGCGCAACGCAAGTGATTGCAGACTTCGTTCGTCACTCCCGCACCTAGCGCTCCAACTCCGCCTTCTTCAAAAAGTCAAAATTACCCGACGGATTCAACTCCAGCCCCTTCACCCGCCGCGTATGCACCAGCACATTGTCGAAGTACCAGAGATGAATGTAAGGCAGGTCCCGATCCAGCACATGCTGTACTTCAGCGTAGAGCGCCTTCCGCTTCGCCTGATCCGTCTCCCGCCTCGCGCCGTCGATCAGCGTATCTACCAGCGGATTCGAGTAGTGACTCCGGTTCGCCCCCGCCGGAGAAAACTTGCTGGAATGAAACGCATACTCAAAAATCTCCGGGTCCTGGTTCCCGCCAATCCAGCGCAGCGGATACATCTGGAACGCCCCATGCGTCACATCCGAGAAAAACGTGCCAAACTCGAAACTGCGGATCTCGAGCGCAATCCCCACGTCCCGCAGTTGCTGCTGTAGCACTGCACCCAGCAGGCGGCTGGTCTCTTCAGTAGAAGTCTTGATGGTCAGGTGAAACCGCACCCCGTTCTTCACGGGATACCCCGCCGCGTCGAGCAGTGCCCGCGCCCTCGCCGGATCAAAGGCATACTCGCCGCCCTCGCCGTCATACGCCCAACTCTGCGGCGGCAACACACTGTTTGCCGGACGCGCCTGGCCGCGCCACAAATATTCAATCAGCGGCTTGCGGTCAATGGCATACGCCAGCGCCTGCCGCACCCGCACATCCGAGAGCAACGGATCACGCACGTTGAGCGCCAGATACTGATACACGCTACCCGGCTCGCTTTCCACCGCGAGGCCAGGCTCGTTCTGTACGCTGCGCACCATGTCCGCCGAGAGCGCGTTGGCCACAATATCGGCCGATCCCTTGCGCAACTCGAGCACCCGCGTCGTCATGTCGGGAATCACCGTAAGGCGCACGCGCGCCAGCTTCGGCGGGTCGCTCCAGTAGTCGGGGTTGCGCTCGATCACAACTTCCTTATCCTGCGCTGCACTCACAAACCGAAACGGCCCCGATCCCACCGGCTTCTGCGCCAGTTCGTCCAGCGCGCCGTAGGGAACAATGCCGATCGCACCGTCGGACAGGTTCCACAGCAGGGTAGAGAACGGTTCCTTCAGGTGGAAGATGACGGTCGCGTCGTCCGCCGCCTCGACCGTGTCGACATACTTGTAGCTCGCGGCCTTGGTGCTGCGAAGCTTTCCCTGCAGCAGTGAATCGAACGTCCACTTCACATCCCGGGCCGTAAGCGCTCGCCCATCATGAAAGTGTACGCCGCGGCGCAGGTGAAAAATCCAAGTCAGAGGATCGGGCGTCTCCCAGCGTTCCGCCAGCCAGGGCTGCAGGTCGAAGTGCGCGTCGCGGTGGACAAGGGAATCGAACAGCAACTCGTCGATGCGCTCGGAGAACGCATCCAGCCCCACGCGCGGATCAAGATTCGTTGGGCTGCTCTCGATGACCATGACCAGGGTTCCGGGGTCCGGCTCCGGGCTGCAGGAGGGTGAGAAAACAGTAAGTATCCCCAGAATGGCAAAGAGCATCATGCCGAGGATGCTGGAGTTCAAGCCAGCAAGCCGCGACGCCTGAAGCCCGGCGCCTGAAGCCTGAAGCCTGCCGCTAGCCATACGAAACTTTCCCCAGCACCGCCGGTCGCGAGGCTCCGGTCGCCGATGGCAGATTCGACGGCTGCCTGTTCCATGTCTGAAATGCCAGCAGAGCAAATGCCACCGCCTCTTTCGCCTCTACCGGAATCCCAAACTCATCCGAAGAGCGCAGCGCAATCTTCAACGGCCGCAGTTCGTTCGCCAGCATCGCCATCAATGTCGCATTGCGCGCTCCTCCGCCCGCCACAATTAGCTCATGAAACGTGCCGCGCGGCCGCACGAAGCGCCGCACGGCCAGGGCAATCGATCGCGCCGTCAGCGCCGTGGCGGTCGCCAGGATGTCCGCCTTCGGCGCGTGCCCGCAGCGGCGCAGAAAATCCTCGCTATACTCCTGCCCGAACTGTTCGCGCCCCGCCGTCTTCGGCGGCGGTTGCCGGAACAATCTGCCCTTCAACTCCCGTCGCACCACCTCTTCCAGCACGCGGCCCGCCGCTGCTGTCTTTCCACCACGATCGTAAGGCCGGCGGAGAAGCTTTTCGCTCAGCGCATCCATCACCATGTTGCCCGGCCCGGTGTCGAAGGCAATCGTGCTTTCTGGTGGCGCACCAGCCGGAATCGCTGTCAGATTGGCGATGCCGCCAATATTTTGCACAATGCGTCCCAGCTTCTCGTGGCGGTAAGCAAGAAAGTCGAGGAACGGAACCAGCGGCGCGCCTTGTCCGCCCACCGCCATATCCGCCGGACGAAAGTCGGACACCACCGGCACGCCCAATCTCGCCGCAATCACCGCGCCTTCGCCAATTTGCCACGTCACCGCCAGCTTCCGTCCCAGGTAGCCCTCTGCTTTGCCCTGGTGGAAAACCGTCTGCCCGTGACAACCGACGAGGTCCGGCCGCAATGCGAACCGGCGCGTGGTTGCTAGTACCGCGTCCGCATAAAGCTCGCCCAGCAGGAAGTTGAGTCGCGCCAACTCGGCCACGCCCGCTGCTGGTGCATTCATCGCCGCGAGAACCGCACGTCGCACCGTTTTGGAATAGGGATATGAAGCGTGGGCCAACAGAGAGAAATGAGGCCACGCCGCTCTACCCCCGCGCGGCGGAGAAACACGCACCAGCGCGACATCGATTCCGTCCGCCGCCGTACCGCTCATCAGGCCGGCGACAATCACTCCGCATCCTCGCGCGCCAGCACCGCCATGCGCACTTCTTCGCTGAATTCCCAGACGGCGCGCGACAGCCGTTCCACACTGGACGCAGAGGGCGCCGTCGCTATGCGGCCCAACCGTTTCCGCACCCCGTCGGCGCGCCGCGCCGATTCCGCCACGCGCGCCGCGAAACGCCGGCTGTGTTCGCTGCCACGCACCACGCTCTCGTACGCCGTCACAATCATTTCTTCCTGATGGCAAACCAACAGTTGATCCGCGCCGGCCTCGAGCGCCGCCACCGCTGCCTCGGCCATCGGTGATGCTTCCTGCAGCGCGCCCATTTCCATGTCGTCGGTGACCACCAGGCCGCGATAACCGATCTTCTTGCGCAGGATCTCGGTCATCCATTTGTGCGAGAGGCTCGCCGGACCCCGATTCCCCGTCACCAGCGGATACGCCGCGTGACACACCATCACGAACGGCAACACGCCTCGCAGTAGTCGGTACGGAATCAGGTCTTCGGCGAACATCTGCTTGGACGATCGTGTTACCGACGGCAGTTCCTGGTGTGTATCGAGATGCGCGCCACCCAGTCCTGGAAAATGTTTCCCGCAGCCCAAGACCTTCGCCGCCGCCAGCCCGCGCAGAAACGCTCGCCCATACTTCACAACCTGTTCTGGATCATCCGATACTACGCGGCTGGTCATTACCGGTTTCGCCTCGGGCAGCGCCAGATCGAGCGCCGGAGCAAAGTCCACGTTGAACCCGAGAGCCCGGCACGAGTCTCCGATCACCCGGCCGTGTTTCTGAAACAGGTGGTCGCTGCCGCTGGCAAATACTTCCGCCGCCGCCGGTGTGGCCCCCAGCGCGTCGCGAAACCGGTCCACGGTCCCGCCTTCCATATCCACGCATGTAAAAATGGGATGCGCTACCGCGCGCCGGCACTCGCGCAGCAACTCCCACGTTTGCCGTGGCGTGTCGATATTCCGCCGGAACAGAATCACCCCGCTCGGCTGGATGCGCGCCAGCAACGCGCGCAGCCGCGCCGTCATCTCGGTCCCATCGAAGCCGATGATGAAAACTCGTCCGGCGATCTCAGATTGCGAGCTTGCCCCTACGTTCTTCATTCAGAATGACCGCCTCCCCCCCGAACCTGAGGTCTACGTGCCATCTATCCCACCTGCTTCTTCAACTCCGCCAACAAATTCAGCGCCTCCAGCGGTGTCAGCCGGTTCAAATCCACATCTCGCAGCTTGTCGAGCACCTCGTGTGACAGCGGCGTGAATATCGTTAACTGCCGCGGCTGAGGCGCCACATCACCCGACGCCAGGCGTCCCGTCGCCTCGTGCTCGGCATTCTCGTGTTCTGCCAGAACTTCCCGCGCCCGCGTCACCACTTCCTGCGGCAGTCCCGCGAGTTTCGCCACTTCAATTCCATAGCTGCGATCTGCTGCCCCCGGCTCCACCCTACGAAGGAACACAATGTCACCGCCGGTCTCCCGCACCGACACGTGAAAGTTCTTCACGCCCGAGAGCGTATCTGCCAGTTCCGTCAACTCAAAATAGTGCGTCGCAAACAAGGTCTTCGCCCTTGTTCGCTGATGCAGATATTCAATAGCGGCCCAGGCAATCGCCAAACCATCGTACGTCGCTGTGCCGCGCCCCACTTCATCCAGCAGCACCAGCGATTTCGGCGTCGCCGTGTGCAGAATCGCTGCTGTCTCCGTCATCTCCACCATGAAGGTCGACCGCCCGCGCGCCAGATTGTCGCTTGCTCCAATGCGCGTGAAGATGCGATCCACCAACCCCATCCGCACCGACTGCGCCGGCACAAACGATCCCATCTGTGCCAGGATCACGGTCAGCGCCGTCTGCCGCAAGTAGGTGCTTTTGCCACCCATGTTCGGCCCGGTCAGCACCAGGATGGCGTGCGTCGTCGCATTCAGAAACAGGTCGTTGGGCACAAAGCGATCGCCCGCCTGCAACTGCTCAATCACCGGATGCCGTCCCTGCCGAATCTCCAGATCACCCGATTCATCGAACTGCGGCCGGCAATAGCCACGCTGTGCCGCCACATCCGCGAACGATACCAGCACATCGGCTTCCGCCAGCGCCAGCGCGGTTTGCCGAATGCGCTTCGCCTCGCCCGCAATGGCCGCGCGCAGTTCCTGGAACATGCGCCGCTCGATCTCGATGATTCGCTCCTGCGCATCGAGAATCTTTGACTCGTATTCCTTCAATTCCGGTGTGGTGAAGCGCTCGGCGTTGACCAGCGTCTGCTTGCGCTCGTAGTCCGGTGGCACCAGATGGAGGTTGGCTTTTGAAGCCTCGAGGTAGTAGCCGAAGACCTGATTGAAGCGTACCTTCAGCGACCCGATTCCGGTCCGCTGCCGCTCCCGCTGCTCGATCTGCGCAATATACTGCCGGCTGTTGCGGCTCAGCTCGCGCAGCTCATCGAGCGAAGGATCCATTCCCTGCCGAATCACGCCGCCATCCGCCAGCGTCAGTGGCGGCTCATCGACCAACGTCTTCTCCATCGTTTGCCGCAAATCGCCCAGTTCATCCAGGCTGTCATGCAGCGCGCGAGTCCGGTGCGCAGCCAGCTTCCGCAGGCCAGCGCGCACTTCCGGCAAGCGCGCGAGCGATTTGGCCAACGCCAGCAGATCCCGCGGATTCGCGGTTTCCAGCGTCACACGACTGAGCAGTCGCTCCAGATCGAGAATTCCATCCATAGCGCGCCGAAGTTCGCCGCGTGTGACCGTATCCTTGACCTGAGCCTCAACCGCATCCAGTCGCGACTCGATCTCCACTCGTTCGATGGATGGCCGTAGCATCCACGAGCGCAGCAGCCGCTTGCCCATGGGCGTTACCGTCGCGTTGAGCGAACGAAACAGCGTGACAGCCTCGTCGGTCCCGGCAAACAACGGCTCAACCAACTCCAGGTTGCGAACGGTTACGGCGTCGAGCACCAGGCAGTTCTGTCTCTCATAGAATCCGATCCGGTCGACATGCTCGAGCGCGCCGCGCTGCGTCGAGCGCACATAATGCACAATCACTCCTGCCGCAGCGGCCGCGGCCGGTCTTCCAGCCAGCCCGAAGCCCTCAAGCGATAGCACTCCAAACTGGTTTTCCAGAAGTGGAAGCGCATGATCGGCCGAGAAAATCCAGTCCTCCAGCGGCGTCGCCACACACGCATTCAGACCCTCAAGTGGAACCATGGCAGGCGTCGGTGAGCCCGCTCGCCCGGTCGCCGCCAGCGCCGAACTCTCCAGCAGGGGCAGGGAAGAGGCGTACAACACTTCCTTCGGTCGAATCTGCTGCAGTTCCTCAACAACTCGCCTCCCGGCATCTTCGCCGCGAAATTCTGTGGCGCGAAACTCGCCTGTCGACAAATCCAGTGCCGCAAACCCGGTTGCGTCTCCCGCCTGCGCCACCGCCGCCAGAAAGTTGTTCTCCTCCGAGGCCACAGCCACAGCAGCTGTACCCGGCGTGATCACTCGGGTCACTTCCCGTTTCACCAGCTTTTTCGCAAACCGTGGGTCTTCCGTCTGCTCGCACACCGCGACCTTAAAGCCTTTTCGAATCAGCTTCGAAATGTATCCCTCAGCCGAGTGATACGGCACGCCGCACATCGGGATGGCGACGCCTTTCTCCTTGTTGCGTGAGGTCAGCGTGATCTGCAGCTCCCGCGCCGCCACTATGGCGTCATCGAAGAACAGTTCATAGAAATCACCCAGCCGGAAGAAGAGCAGCGCGGAGGGATGTTCTTTCTTGATCGCGGCATATTGCCGCATCAGCGGAGTCGTGGGCTCAGTCATTGCAGAAGGCGCTGCCGCGGATTATAGCAGCGCCGTGAAGTTGACTTCGGCACGCTCCGGGTGCTTTCCTAGCTGCATGCAATTGCGCAAGGATCCCATCACGCGTTCCTGGGTTATCGCCGGCGACGACGTTCCTGACCTCAAGCCGCACGGCAGCGGCGCTTGTTTGTTCTGCGGCAACTTCGCCGGACTGCAGCTCGTCTCTTCCATGGCTGGAATTGACGGCGCACCCTGGTCGGCCCGCTCCGTCGTCCATCCCAACCCGCTCTATCACACCGAGGGTGAGGCCAGCCGCCGTGGCGACGGCCTGTACGACGTGATGCAACCCATCGGCGCCCATGAAGTTCTGATCGAGAATCCCAATCACGATCGCCAGTTGTGGAACGCCAGCGACCGCGAAGTCGAGCAATTCCTCGTGCTCGCCGCCCATCGCATTCAGGATTTGAAACGAGACCAGCGCTTCAAGTATGTCAGCGTCTTCAAGAACCATGGCGAAGGCGCATCGCAGGAGTTCGAACATCCCTGCTCGCAACTGACTGCCACCATGTTCGTCCCCCGCCGCGTGCTCTACGAACTACGTGCCGGCCGCGACTACTTCGCCCAGAAAGAGCGTTGCGTGTTCTGCGACATCCTGAGCCAGGAACTCCGCCAGGAACATCGCCTGGTGGAACTGCGCGGAGACTTCGTCGCCATCTGCCCCTACGCCCCGCGCGTGCCCTACGAGACGTGGCTCATCCCGCGTTCCCATGACGCTGCGTTTGAGCGTTCCGCGGTGGCCCGTCCCGGCGTCCTGCTCGATTTTGCCGCCCTCTTGCGCCGCACCCTCACCCGCATTCGCACCATTACCGACCAGTTCCACCTTGTCCTGCACACTTCACCGAACGCTATGCATGTGTCGGAAACATTGGGCTACTGGAAGACCCTCGACGATGACTATCATTGGCATGTCGAGATCCTGCCGATCGTTTCCGATAAGGCAAGGTCGTACACCTTCAAGGAGGTGTACTATTCCCCGGTCAGTTCTGAAACTGCTGCCCAGCGTCTGCGTGAAGCGCATCCGGGAGCGTAAGTCGGGCCCTTCGATTTCATACGGGATTGTTGCCAAAAAGGTATGCCTATGAAGCGTCGTGACTTTCTTCGCTCCAGCGGAATGCTTTCTGCCGGCCTCGCTTTCGGCGACTCACTCGCCCTGCTTGCCCAGAGCAAGCCGCCATCCGCGTGGCGCACGTTCGAAGTGACCACGCGCGTCGAGGTATTGAAGCCTGCCGGAACCACCCGCGTCTGGGTCCCAGCCGCGCTCCTGGGGCAGACTCCGTTTCAGAAGACTCTGGCCAATGACTTCAAAGCCGAAGGTGGCACCGCGCGCCTCGTGGAGAACGCCGCCGATTCGCTCGGCATCGTCGCCGCCGAATTTCCCCCGGGCGCGAAACCCGTCCTGACGGTCACCAGCCGGATTTCCACCCAGAACATCACTGTCGATCTCTCCGGGCCCGCCTCCACCCCGAAAGAAAGTCCCGCAGGTCTGGAGCACTTTCTCCGTCCCACCAAACTTCTGCCCGTTGACGGCATCGTACAAACTACAGCCGCGGAGATCACCAGGAACGCAAAGACGGATGTCGACAAGGCGCGCGCTCTCTACGAGTGGATCGTAGAGAATACCTTCCGCAATCCCAAGACGCGCGGCTGCGGTCTCGGTGATATCCGTTTCATGCTCGAAACGAAAGACCTGGGCGGAAAGTGCGCCGACCTCAACGCCCTCCTCGTCGGCTTCGCCCGCTCTATCGGTCTTCCGGCGCGCGATATCTACGGCATCCGCGTCGCCAAATCCGGCCTGGGATACAAAAGCCTGGGCGCCTCCTCAGAGACTGCCACTAAAGCCCAGCACTGTCGTGCCGAGGTCTACCTGCATGACCACGGCTGGGTTCCTGTGGATCCCGCCGATGTCCGCAAAGTCGCGCTCGAAGAGCCCCCGGGGAATCGTTCCCTTGATGATGACATGGTGCAGAAGGCCCGCACCCGCCTGTTTGGCTCCTGGGAAATGAACTGGATGGCCTTCAACTTTGCCCACGACGTCGCGCTGCCCGGCTCGAGTGGCGCTCCCGTCCCGTTCTTCATGTACCCGCAAGCCGAGACTGCCGAGGGCCGCTTGGATTGTCTCGATCCCGACGGCTTCAAGTACGAAATTACATCGCTGGAAATGATTGCTTAGAAAGGAAAGAAGCAGCGGCCTGCCCGCCGCGACCATCCAGAAAAGTAAAGATGCCGATCCTCCGGGAAGCGCCTTCTATTTCGCCTCGCTCGTCTGCGGCGCCGCGTTGGCCATCAGTTCCGAAATCTGCTTCCGCGCCACTTCGGCATCGGGTGCGTCCGGCAGCAGACGAACGTAGTTCTTGATGTGCGCTGCAGCGCCCGCATAATCCTTTTTCTTCACCAGGATCATTCCCATGACATATTCTGCTCGCGGCATCTGGTGCCGCTCGTCCAGCGTCAGGCAGCGCCGCGCGCTCGCTTCTGCTTTGACCAAATCGTCCAGGTAGTAGTTCGCTGCTGCGTTGTAGAACCAATACTGCGGATAGTCCAGGGGGTCGAGCGCGATCACCGTCTCCGTTTCCTGCGCCAGATTCTTCCAGTCCTTTGCCTTCAGCGCCAGCTTGGCCAACTCCATATGCGGCGTCAGGAACCTGGAATCCGCTTCCAGCGAGTTCCCAAACGACGTTCGGGCACTGGCCTCATCGTTTTGCTGCAACTGCACTCGCCCCAGTTCGCACCACGCCACCGCATACTTGGGGTAGATCTCGACGGCTTTGGAGAATCGCTTGGCCGCTGCTTCCCACTTCGTCTTGCGCTCCTCGTCCTTGCCTTTTTCGTATTCCTTGCGCGCCGCCGGAGGCGCCGCCGCGGTTGTGGCGCTGATGGTGAATCCCTCCACTTGCCCCAGGCGATGCAAGAAGATCGTGCCTACATCCGTGTCTCCGAGGTCGAGCACCTTGCCGCGCATCTCGAGTTGGTCGGAGCGGAATCCCGCCAGCGACGCCTGCAGCGCACAGTTCCGCAAATCGCGCGTTCCACGCCGCCGCGAGCCGGCGCTCATGCTCCCGAACGAGGTATCGGCTTCCTCCGCCGATGCCACCGCGTCGCGCGTCCGCTCGCCCAGATTGAGGCTGAAGTTTCCTTTGGAGTCGGTGTACGCCTCGTTGCGCACATTGCCCTGGCAAACGCTTTGAATCACGATCAGATCCGTAATCGCAGCCCCATCCTCCAACACCACTTTGCCTGACAAAAACAACGGGTTCCCAGCGGAAGGATAGGAAAAATCGGGAGCAGTACTGGGTCGAGTCGTGGTAGTTCCGGTAACCGGTGTCGGCCTTCCTCCTCCACCGCCCCCTCCACCGGGCTTGACCTGGCCCGAGCTAAGCGTAGTAAGCGCGGTCAACAGCGCAGGCGTGAGAAGAGCAGCGAAACTGCGGAAACAGGTACCACGAGCAAAATGACATTGCATGCGCCACCCCCGGATGAGCCATTCTATGCTCATATTCCCGAACCCAATTTGTAAAAATTGATGCTCTGCGCGAACTTCGCGCGCTTGGTTGCAGAAAACCACTACAGAAGTGTCCGTAGATTGCCAGATCATGCCCTCTCGATCCGGCAAAGTTCAACCCCGCTTGAGCGAGCCCTCGCACGGTCGAGCGCATCAGGCCCCTGACTCTTGGCCTTTCCCGCCTATAATGTCTGCCCGATGACCATCACCCGATTGCTTGTCGTCTGCGCTCTCCTGCTAACCGTCGCTGTTGCTCAGTCCACGCCGTGCTGTCCGCACCAGCCGACGCAGGAAAAAGAGTCCGCCCTCTGGCAAAAGCTCGAAGCCGAAATCAGCGAAATCGACGCTCACCTCGACGGCGTCACCGGCGTCGCCATCGAAGATCTCACCGCCGGCCGCACGCTTTTCCTGCATCCGGACGATGTCTTTCCGCAAGCAAGCTCTATCAAGATCACCGTGCTGGCCGAACTCTACCGCCAGCAGCAGCAGGGCAAGCTCAAACTCGATGACGTCTACACCGTGAACTCCGCCGATCTCGTGGCCGACAGCGACATCATGGGCGGACTCACGCCCGGCGTCACTCGCATCACCAACCGAGATCTGGCTACCATGATGATCGCCGTCAGCGACAACTCCGCCACCAACGTGCTCATTGATCGTGTCGGCATGGACAATGTGAACTCCTTCGTTGAAGGACTCGGCCTGCATCACACTCGCCTGCGCCGCAAAATGATGGACCTAAAAGCCGCTTCCGAAGGCCGCGAAAACGTCGCTACGCCGCGCGAAATGATGACCCTCCTCGACGCTCTCTACCACGGCAAGGTTCTGAGCAGGCCCCTCACCGATGACTTTTTCAAAATGCTGGCGACGCACAAAGATTCCTGGATTCCGCGCTATCTTCCCGATGATCTGAAGTCTGCCAACAAGCCCGGCGCGCTCGAAGGCGTGCGCAGCGACTCCGGCGTCATCTTCGCGAGCCGGCCTTACGTGGTGTGCATAATGACCACCTACCTTCGCAACGAGCGAGACGGTGAAGAAGCCATCGCCCAAATCTCGCGCGCTGCCTACCGCATGTTTGACCGGTTGGGACGCGCCTCGGAGTACGGCCGCGTCATCTCACCGTCAAATTCCAGCAAGCCTTGATACCATTTTCGATGGAGGCACGGGCTGCCTGCCCTGAGTGAGCGCAGCGATCGAATGGGTCCTCGCCCGTGTAAGCAGTTGCCATGACGACCCGCCGCCTCAAGTCCTACACCGGAGCCGAAGGACGCGTCTATCGCTACTACTTCGTTGGGTCGCGTCCCGCGGTTGCGAACGCTCCCGCACATCCGGCTACCGAGTACGTCTTCGACGCCTCCACCGACGGAGCGAATTTCTCTCCCGTCAGCGTCTTTCTCTCCGCGGCCGCACCCGCGGCGTGGGCAGCCGCTCACGGCCGCGAACTGAGCGAAGCCGAGCGTTACGCGGGAGCGAAGCTGTGTCTGTTTCGCGCTTTCGATACATCCACCGATCTCACCCAGCAGCCAGCGCAGTTCCTCCTCGATGCCGCTACCCTTGAAGAACTCCTCGCACAACTTGACCTCGACTGACTCCGATCCACGCGGGCTCACCGCGATTGGCGCCTTTCTATGCTTCGGCGCTCTCATGGCGGCGCTGGCCGGCACAACACTTGTCCGTCCTGCGACGAAACTCGACCGGATGTGGAAGCTCAACCCGGTTGCCTACCAGCAACTGCAACCGTTCGGTGCGCGAGCGGGAACCTTGTTCCTTGTTCTCAGCGCAGCTCTTCTGCTGGCTGCCATCGGCTGGTTCCGGCGGCGCCGCTGGGGATGGGCGATGGCCATCGCGATCATCGCAACTCAAGTAATAGGAGACTTGATCAACGCCTTGCGCGGTGACCTCGTTCGCGGCGCGATCGGTTTTGCAATTGCCGCCGGCTTGTTGCTGTATCTTGTAAGTCCGAGGATGAGAGCCGCCTTCAACTCAGGCGGCGCACCGCATTCCTCATAGGGCCCATGTTTCACTTCGGAAACTACCCATGACCGCCATCTCCTCGGTCGAGTTCCTCATCCTGCTGCTCGTCGTCGCGTCGGTGATCGCGGTCGCTGCCAAGCGCCTGCGTGTCCCGTACACGGTTGCCCTTGTTGCCGGGGGGCTTCTCTTAAGTCTTCTCCGACTGCCGTTCCTGTCGCCGCTTCAGCCTAGCCTGCGCCCGAACTGGCTGACTCCTGACGTCATCCTCATCCTGTTTCTGCCCGCGCTTATCTTCGAAGGCAGCGTCAAGCTTGACCGCCGCGATCTGCTCCGCAACGCCTCGCCGCTTCTCATCCTCGCGAACGTCGGTGTTCTTCTCGCCACGCTCATCACCGGATACCTTGTCCACTGGGCGCTCGGTCTGCCCATGCTGGTTGCGCTCCTGTTCGGCGCCATCATTTCCGCCACGGACCCGATTTCCGTGCTCGCCATCTTCAAAGACCTGCGCATGTCGAAGCGGCTCTCCGTGATCATTGAAGGCGAAAGCCTATTGAACGACGGCACCGCTTTTGTGCTGTTCCAGATTCTGCTCGCGGCCATCGAGGCCGGCCGCACGACGGTAGGGCAGGGAATCGCGCATTACGTTCTCGCGGTGGTTGGCGGTGGCGTAATCGGAGCGGTCCTTGGTTACATTGCCAGTCGCATTACGCGGACGATCGACGATCCGGAAATCGAAATCACGCTGACCACCATCGTCGCCTACGGCAGCTACCTCGTGGCGTATCACCTGCACTGGTCGGGCGTCATCGCCACCGCATGTGCCGGCCTCATGGTCGGCAACTACGGCGCGAAGAAACGGCATGAGCCCGCAGACCCGCACCGCGCTTGTCTCTTTCTGGGAGTACCTCGCCTTCCTCATGAACTCGCTGGTGTTCCTGCTCATCGGCCTGGAAGTGCATATCGGTGCCTTCGCGCGCTCCTGGCGCCCGTTGCTCTTCGCAATCGTCGCCCGTGCTCATCGCGCGCGCCTGCTCCGTCTACGCGCTGGTCCCTATCAGCAATCTCTTCGCCGAAAAAGTTCCCGCGCGCTGGCAGCACGTCATCGTCTGGGGAGGCCTCCGCGGCGCCCTCGCCCTGGCTCTCGCGCTCAGCCTTGACGACACGTTTCCCAACCGCATGCAGGTTCTCGACCTGACGTACGGCGTGGTCATCTTCTCGATTCTGGTGCAGGGCCTCACCATCAAGCCGTTGCTGCGGGTGTTGAAGCTGGCCGATGGGGAATCTGGAATCTGAGACTTGAGGTCTAGGATTTGTGATTTGTCCGCTGGGTTCTGTTTTCAAAGACCCCACCCCCC
>Ga0075014_100000156_pt1 | contig 20460 bp, 18 predicted proteins | sample AleBraG_ABR_2014_FD_71472 | JGI IMG/M metagenome (GOLD analysis project Ga0075014, IMG submission 71472) | Freshwater sediment microbial communities in response to fracking from Pennsylvania, USA - Alex Branch Run_MetaG_ABR_2014 | ecosystem: Environmental > Aquatic > Freshwater > Creek >... | reverse complement strand
CGCCGCATTCTCTTCCGCCACCGCCTGATTCAGCCCGACGCTGACTACGAACAGATCCGCCAACTGGTGGAGACGGCCCTTGGCGGCGTTCCTCCGGATGATCTGGTCCCCCGTCCCGTTTCGCCGCTGATCACGCTTGAGGGAGTCACCCGCGGAGCTGCGCACGAACCCTCACCGGTGAGTTCCACAGAGCGTCCAGTGCCGGTCCAGGTGTTGAATGAGATGCATGCCCTCATCGTTGGCGTCGGCAAAGACTTTTGCCGCAAAGCCGTCGCTCGATGTGAGGGCTGTCCGCTGCGTCCGCTGTTGGAAGGCTCGCCGCGAAAAGAGCGGGCGCGCAAGCGACGGCGCCAATCGTAGATTCCCAAACCCTGTACAGAAATTCCGCGCACCCCCAATGCTCAGGCCATAAAACCCTGTGTGATTTCGCCGCTCCGGGTTCGACGAGTAAGTGAAGCCAGAGGAGAATTCTTGGTCAGCGATGGGGATCAAACTCGAGCTTCACAACCAGGGTTTCGGTAGAAGGGGCGGGGACATACCTCCACTCTTTTATTGCCGCCATGGCGGCCTGGCCAAGATACGGACTACCGCCGAGCAACGTGGTGCTCTTCACGGCCCCGTTGGGCGCGATGACAACCTCGACCCGCACTACTCCCCCAATGTTCATCCGCTTTAGAGGGGCAGGATATTCAGGCTCCACGCGGGTGACTACCTTTCTTTCTTTGGCGTTTTGATGCTGAGTCTGAGAGGCGAGTGGCAGCACACTGACAAATGCGGCCACAACAAACACACTCAGCCCACGAAGGGGCTTGCACGCAATGTTTGCCCAACGGAGAGCAACTTCGCCTTTCAACATAAATTGGAATACCTCATCATCCGGCCTACGGCAGTTCCACACTCAAGCGGTAAACCTCTTGGGTGCTGCGGTCGCGCACAAACATCCAGGAGCCGTCGGCAGTACGGCCGCTCCAAAGTCCGAACGGACCCGGGTAGCGTTCAATCCCTTCCAGCACAAGAACGCGTTCCGCCTGACGCTCCCCGACTTTCACTCTTCGAATCGCCTCTCCGTCGGTGACTAGGTCGTCGAAATAAAGATACTTGCTGTTCGCGGACCACACGGGATAGCTCACCGCACCCGCAGGTTCGGTTAGCCAGGTTGTCCATTTCTGATTTTCAAAATCGAACAACATCACTCTCGTAAAATCAGGCGAGAGTGCGGCTATGTATCGTCCATCCGGCGACCAGCGGGGACTGAACAGCCCGTCAGACTCGGGAACGGTTACTGGCTGGTGGGTCTTCAAGTCCACAATTCGAAGGTTGATCTTTTCGGCGTCGTGCAAATATCCAAACAGGATCCGGCTGCCGTCCGGCGACCAGTTCGCATCCACTTGGCTGCGACTCTCCTCCATGATTTCCTCGGGCGTTCCACCCTCCGCAGGAATGACAGCGACCCTCCACGGTCTTCCAGGTTTCATCCTGACGTAAGCGATGTGCTTTCCGTCCGGCGACCATTGCGGCAAAGCCGCGCGTTCGGGTGCGGACGTGAGTTGGAGCCGATCCATGCCGTCGGCACGGCATCGCCACAATGTGCCTTCGGGAATGGCCACATACGTAACCCACTTCCCATCGGAGGAGAAGTCCAAGTCCGTTGCGGATATTCCGGAAACCAACGGAACAAAACTCTTCTTGTCCGGGACGTACTTCACGACCTCACCTGCAGGTTGAACTCCGATCGCCCAGATTGTTTTGTTATCGCGCGAAGGCGAAGCGTTTCCGAACGACATGGGACCGCTGGTCAACTGAATCGGGAGAGATGGGCCCGCATCACGCGCCTGTCTGGAGTCGGGCAAGGCCCAAAGAGTCGTGACCGTGGTCGGCTCGCTCTGCGTTACCTGAAAAATGTAGTAGCGGCCGTCGGCTGTCCAATTGCCACAACACGCCGATGCGTTGTTCTGCCATCGGGGCAGCAGAGCATGCGGTTTGGATCCATCTCGTCCGATCTCCCAAAGTACCGTGGTGTTTCTTGCCACGTCGCCGTCCGTAAAGCGGATCCGCTGACCGTCTGGAGAAAAGCGGACCGCAAACACGGATCCATTCCCGGTGAACAGTTTCTGCATTCGCGTTCCATTTGCATCGGCCACGTACAGAACCGAACCCTTGCCGAACGCCAGGTGCTGGCCATCGCCGGACCAGGAGGCATCGCGTCCGGTAATATTGCCAACTCGCTCCGGAGATCCAGCAGCAACCGGCAAAGTCCAGAATTCGTTATCGCTGAATCCGCCTTGCACCGGTGCAACCAGCAGCTTGGTGCGATCCAGTGAGAGGTCCAGCGCCTGGAGGTTTGAGAAAGGGCTCGGAATGATCGATCGATCGGAGCCTTGCAGGGAAAACGTGGCGATTACATGATGCGCGGCCGGCCATTCCGTCACATAGAGATGGGCTTCGTCCGCCAATAAGTTGGTCTTGCTAATTCCGTCATGCGTGACCTGAACCACGGAGGTCATGGTTGGCAACATCATTGGCGATTCGTGCCCACGCTCCCCGGAAAACGCAGCAACCACGGCACACACTCCAACCAGGGTCACGATACCGACAAACCGAGAAATCTTGTGGCGAGACACTTTCTTGCGCACGGCGATCATGCTGCTACGATAAGGGCACCGAAACATAGCCAGAAGATCACCAAAGTAGCGCCCGGGCAGAACCGCGGCCAGATCGTCTCGAACTGGGAGTCCGCACACGTACTCGCAACCCCGCTATAATGACCCGGTTACCCTGCGTGGTGCAGGCTTCTCCCGGTTCGCCAGTGCCGGCTTCGCCTTCAAGTCGCGGCCCATCGGATCCGTCTCATCGGCGGAAGGTGGTGCTGTGGGTGGCCATCGCGTTGTTCGTTGTTTTTGTCGTCTCCATTTCACAGACCGCTTTCAATCTCAAGTTCATTCAGCCGGACACCAACGAATCCACCTTCGTCTTCGCCACGCTCTCGGCGTTGATTTTTCTGCTGCTGCTGGCGCTGACGTACGTTCTGTTGCGCAACGTGCTCAAGTTGTACGCCGAGCGGCGCCTGGGAGCGCTCGGCTCCAAGTTCCGCACGCGCATGCTGGTGGGAGCGCTGCTGCTATCGGTCTTGCCGGTCATCGCCCAGTTCGGCTCGGCTTACATCCTGCTCAACCGTTCTATCGACAAATGGTTTTCGCTGCCGGTGGAGGAAGTACGTGAAGACACGGAAGCGGTTGCCGCCATGCTGTCGCGCTATGTGGCGCAAAACGCGCGCGCCGAAGCTTACGGCATTGCCTCACAACCCGAGGTGCAACGGGCCTTTCAGAGCGACAACTTTGCTCCGGTAATCACTGAATTTCGCCGGCACGAAGCTACCCTGCAGGGCGGATTCGCCCTGGCCCTGCTCGACAACGAACTCGAAGCCAGCTTCGCCGCTCCGGCGGCGTGGGCGTTGCTCCGTCCCCAGATCCCGATGGAGCAAGTGCTGGCGGAATCGCCGGCGCGATTTTCCTGGCAAGGTCACGAGTACCTGCTGAGCAGCACGCCCGTGGGCACGCGCGGGCTGATCGTTGTGGCCATGCCCCTTCCTGCCGAATTCAATGAGACCCTGCACCAGATTGAAGCGAGCCAGCAGCGTTATCTGCAGCTCGCGCGCGAGCGCAAGCTGGTGCGCCGCACCTATCTCTTCCTGCTGCTGCTGATCACGGCTTCGGTGCTGTTCGCCGCCACCTGGCTGGCGCTATTCGTGGCCAAGCTGGTGACGCGTCCCGTCGAGGCGCTAGGCGAGGCCATGCAGGAAATTTCCGACGGCAAGCTGGACTATCGCCTGGAAGTCTCGGCCGCCGATGAACTGGGCGACCTGGTCCGTTCCTTCAACCGCATGGCGGCGCAACTCGAGAACAGCCGCCGCCAGATTGAAGCCTCCAGCCGCGACCTGGCCGATGCCAATGCGGCGGTCGAGCAGCGCCGTCGTCATATCGAGACCATCCTCGAAAGCATTCCCACCGGCGTCATTTCGCTCGGCGCCGATCGCACCGTGACTCACGTCAATTCTTCGTTCCTGCGCATGTTCCGCCATCCCGATGCCGACAAATCCCTGCCCGAAGGCATGGTCGGCGGAACGCTGGAGAAGATACTCCCCGTCGAAGTCGTCGAAGACCTGCAACCGCTGTTGCGCCGAGCCGACCGCATGGGCACCACAACAACGCAGATGGAAATGACGGCGCAGCATGCGCGGATGAACGTCGCGGTAACCGTCGCCACGCTGCAACACATGACGCGCCGTCTGGGCTACGTGCTGGTGTTCGAAGATCTTTCCGACCTTCTGAAGGCGCAGAAGCAGGCAGCGTGGAGCGAAGTGGCGCGCCGCGTGGCGCACGAGATCAAGAATCCGCTTACACCCATTGCGCTTTCAGCCGAGCGCATTCGCCGTTATCTCGAGCGTGGCATTGCACCGGACGACGCCTCTGTCAAAGTGATCGACAACTGCGCCCAGACCATTGGCAGCGCGGTGGAAACAGTGCGCACCCTGGTGGATGAGTTCTCCACGCTGGCGCGCTTTCCCGCCGCGCATCCGCACCCCGAAGACGTCAACAAAGTTGTCGCTGGCGCGCTCGCCATGTTCGACGGGCGCCTCGATGGCATCATGGTTCGCTCCGCTCTGGCACCCGATTTGCCTAAAGTCTCGGCCGACGGCGAGTCGCTCAAGCGCGCCATCGCCAACCTGGTGGATAACGCTGCCGAAGCCATGAAGGACTCTCTGGTGCGCGAGATTCACATTTCCACCGCGCTCGTGGCCAGCAAGGATGCGGTCGAGATCGTGGTCGCGGACAGTGGGCATGGTGTTTCCCAGGAACTGAAAGAAAAGCTTTTTCTCCCGTATTTCTCGACCAAGCAGCGCGGCACAGGATTAGGGCTGGCCATTGTCAACCGCATCGTCGAGGAACATCAGGGCTCGATCCGCGTGGAAGAAAACTCTCCGGTGGGCGCGCGGTTTATTATCGAACTGCCGGCCGTCACCGAGCCGGCCGCGGTGCCGGTGGCAGCGCCGGCCGCATCCCCGCATGCATAACATCCTCATCGTGGACGATGAGTCCTCTATTCGGCAGACGCTCGGCGAAGTTCTCGAAGAAGAGGGCTATGCCGCCAAAGGGGTCGGCTCAGCCGAAGAGTGCCTGCAACACCTGGAGCATCATCCCTGCGATGTTGTGCTGCTCGATATCTGGCTGCCCGCCATGGATGGCCTGGAGGCGCTCGAGAAGATCCGTCAGGCTGACGATCCGCCGGAAGTCGTGATGATCTCCGGTCACGGCAACATCGAGACGGCGGTGCGCGCTACTAAACTCGGCGCATTCGATTTTCTGGAGAAACCGCTTTCGCTGGAAAAGACGCTGGTCATCGTCAAGAACGCGCTCGACGCCCGCCGCCTGCGCGAAGAGAACCGCGAACTCAAGCGCCAGGCTCTGCCGCGCGCGACCATCGCCGGCGAAAGCATTCCCATGAAAGCCCTGCGGCAGCAGATCGCGCTCATGGCCCCCACCAATGGCCGTGTGCTGATTTACGGGGAATCAGGAACGGGGAAGGAACTCGTAGCGCGAGCCATCCACGCGCAAAGCCTGCGCAAAGATGAGATGTTTGTCGAACTGCACTGCGCCGCCATTCCCGAAGAACTCATTGAGAGCGAGTTGTTTGGCCACCGCAAGGGATCGTTCTCCGGCGCGGCTGCCGACAAAGACGGCAAGTTCCAGAAGGCAGACGGCGGCACGCTCTTTCTCGACGAAGTGGGCGACATGAGCCTGAAGACGCAGGCCAAAGTCCTGCGTACGCTCGACGAGGGCCGCTTCACGCCCGTCGGCGGCGATGCGGCGGTCACGGCGGATGTGCGCGTGATCGCCTCCACTAACAAAGACCTGGAAGAAGAAATCAATCGCGGCAACTTTCGCGAAGACCTGTTCTACCGTCTGAATGTCATTCCGTTCCTTGTGCCTCCGCTGCGCGAGCGCAAGGAAGACATTCCGCTTTTGACGCGCCACTTCCTGAAAGAGATTTCCTCTGCCTACAGTCGGCGCCCACGTGAGATCAGCGACGATGCCATAGACGTGCTCATGCGCTACTCCTGGCCGGGCAACGTGCGCGAATTGCGCAATGTGGTGGAGCGCATGGTGATTCTGACCCCGACGGTCAGCCGCTTCGATCGCCGCCACCTTCCGCCGCTGGTTTATCGAGAAGGCGCGCGTCGCGGTCCCACGGGCGGCTTCCCCTCCTTGCACGAAGCGCGCGACGCCTACGAGCGCGACTACATCCTCAAGAAGCTGGACGAGAACCACGGCAACGTCAGCCGCACCGCCGAAGTCCTGGGTCTGGAACGCAGCCACCTGTATCGCAAGATGAAGGCGCTGGGGATCGCGGCGAAGGAGTAGGCAACGGTTTTCAACGAGTTCCACCTACTCTCAATGAGTTCCACCTATTTTCAATGAGTTATAGCGATCCTCTGCCGGACGCGTTTAAACGGCCCAGGGGCGACAGACCGCCCTCGGATGACCCCAATCCTCGTCCTGCCCGACAAACGTCATGCCACGGGCTTGCAACAGCAAAGAAACGGCATCCCATGCGAGGGTCGGGCCGTCCAAACACAGTTGACGGGAGGCCGACGACCACCCCTTGTCTTCAGTAACTTTAAGATATGTACTTGATTTCTAAAGTGCTTGACATAACCCCAACTCTTATGTCGGACGTATGGGCCACAATCTGCCTTTCGATGAAAATCGGACGCCGCGGTATTGGAAGTCTCGTTCTTGCTTTACTTCTGCAGATCGCCTGCAGCAGAAAACAGAACGCGGTTCAGCCCGACGCTCCAAGGCTCACTCTCAAAGTGAGTCTGCGCGACGTCACGTTCTACAGTGTCTCACTCAAGCGTGACGTGCCTTATCGGGTAATGAAGAATTGAGCTCGGGCAGAAGGAGTCCCTAGCGCTTGATCATGTGAATCTCCGCCCCGTTGCGGTGGAAGCGGACTTCGTCCATGAGCTGGTTGATGAGATAGATGCCACGGCCGTGGCTGGAAAAGATGTTCTCGCCGTGCACCGGGTTGGGAATCTGGCCGGCTTTGAAACCGTTGCCCGGATCGCGCACCACGATGAGCATGCCGGTTTTTTCGTCGCAAGCCACGCAGCACTCGACCTTCTTGGCGGGATCGCACTTGCAGCCATGGACAACGGCGTTGGCGAGGGCCTCGGAAAGAGCCAGTTCGATAGCGTCCTCTTTGCCCGCGGCGCACTGCATTTTGCGGACCGTGGCCATGATTTTCTGCACCACGGGATCGATGGCGTTGCGGTCGGCGGGGATGGTGGTATCGACCACCACGGACATGTTGTCGGAATGGAAATTCACCGGCAGGCGACGGCTTTTCGCCGCGGGCCGTCTTTTCACGACGGGTTTCTTAGTGACGCTCTTTTTCGCGCTTTTGGGAGCCATACCCTATGTGCGCCATAGACTACCACGAGCCAAGTCTTGGCGTACCTGCCGGATAGTTGGATGCGGCGGGCGGCGGAAAAGTCACAAGCAGAACTACTCCCCGCTGGAAGGAGGCCCTTCTTTCCTCGCAGGGCCTGCCATTTCTTCGAGTTGCCGGCGCCAGTCCAGACCCTCGACAAAGCCGGCGGAGTCGCGCCAGTTAGGGCGCACTTTGACGAAGAGCTCGAGAAAGACCTTGGTGCCCACCAAGCGTTCGATCTCGAGACGGGCGCCGGTGCCGATGCGTTTCATCATCAGGCCGCCCTTGCCCAGCAGGATGGCTTTCTGGCCTTCGCGCTCGCAGTAGATGGCGGCGGCGATGCGGGTGAGGCGTGGCCCTTCCTCAAACTGCTCGACCAGCACCGAGGTCGCGTGCGGCACTTCCTCCTTGGTGGCGGCCAGAACCTGCTCGCGGATGGCTTCGGCGACCATGAAGCGCAAGGGCAGATCGGTAACCTGGTTTCCGGGAAAGTAGTGCGGGCCCTCGGGCAGGACGCGCACCGTCTCGTCGAGCAACTCATCCAGTCCCTGCTTCTTGCGCGCCGAGATGGGGATGATCTCGCGGAAGCTGTGCATCTGGTTGTACTGGTCGATGATAGGCAACAGCTTTTGCTTCTCAAGCAGATCGACTTTATTCAGGAGAAGAAACACGGGCGTACCCGTCTTCTTTGCCATGTCGAGGACGAACTGGTCGCCCGCGCCGAATTTCTGCGTGGCATCGATGATGAGGAAGACGAGGTCGCATCCGCTCAGCGCTTCGCGCACTTCCTGCATCATGCGGCGGCCGAGCGAGTGCTCGGATTTGTGCACCCCTGGGGTGTCGATGAGGATGACCTGCGCGGCCGGAAGGCCTTTTTTCGCCGGCAGATGGAGGATGCCCTGCACCCGGTTGCGCGTGGTCTGTGGCTTAGGGCTGACGATGGCGAGCTTCTGCCCGGCGAGCGCGTTGAGCAGCGTCGACTTGCCCGCGTTGGGCCTGCCCAGGATGCAAACGAAGCCGGAACGAAATGACATGAGAATTCTCGGGCCAGTAGCGCGCTAGACGACTTTCTTGGAATCTTCAGCCGCGTCAAGTTCCGCGTCCGTGCGTAACTGGCTGATCCGGACTCGTTCCACGCGGCGGTCGGTGGCGTCGAGCACTTCGAAGCGCAGCCCGGAGCCCTCGACGACTTCACCCTTCTGCGGAATGCGGCCGGCGATTTCGCTGACCAGGCCAGCGACCGTTGCCGCTTCCGTGTTCTCCGGCTTCGCGCCGAAGTAACGGGCGAGGCGGTCGATATCCACGTTACCAGCAACGATCCAAGTCGTGTCGTTCTCGCGCACCACGTCGGGCTGGAGTTCGTGTTCGTCGCGAATTTCGCCGACGATCTCTTCCACCAGATCTTCTATCGTGACCAGGCCAGCCACGCCGCCGTATTCGTCAACCACGACGGCCATGCGCACGTTTTTCTTCTGCATCTCGCGCAGTAGCTCGTTGCTGCGTTTCGTTTCCGGCACGAAATAAACATCGGTGCGCATCAGGGAGGCCACCGTGCGCTGATGGGCTTCGCTATCGGGCACCTGCAGCACATCCTGCGCGCTGAGAATGCCTTTGATGTTGTGCACGGTGCCCTCATAGACGGGCACGCGCGAGAAAGGCTTGGCGCGGAGCAATTCCACGAACTGTTCCACCGTCATGGTGACGGGCACGGCCACCATCTCAGGACGGGGTTTCATGACCTCGCGCACGGTCTTGTCGCCGAACTCGACGACGGACTGGATCAGGTCACGGTCCTGCTCCTCGAGGATGCCTTCTTCCTGCCCCGCCTCGATCAGCGCGTCTACCGCCTCCGCCTGCGTCTCGGGCTCGCGTTCGGAGTGCTCTTTGGTCAGCGTGGTCACGGACTGGGCAAAGCCGAGCACGACCGTGATGGGCAGCAGCAGGTAAATCAGCAGGCGCAGGACGAAAATAAGACGGATCAGCCACTTCCCTTGCGTGCGCGCGAAGAAGACGAACGGGAGCAGGCGATTGAAAACGAGAACGATCAGGATGAGAATGGCGGCGGCTTCGAGGATCTCGTAAAAGCTCCAGGTGCTTTCCTGAAATACGGTGTAGCCAACGAGCAGCGCAATAGCGGCAGTGGTGAGTTCGGTCCAGAGCGAAACGGAGAGGCTGATGCGCTCGCGGCTGACCTTGAGGCGAGGCTCGACCAGTTGCTCGAAATTGTCGATATTGTCCTGGAATTCACGGGAAAGGAACTTGCCGATCTCGGCGTAGACGCGGTCCACGTAGGAGACCAGCGTGAGCAGGCCGAGAAGCAGGATGAAAGCCGCGGGAATTGCCCAGGCGATCATCGGCTTTTCCCCTGGCGGCTGGCGCGGCGCGTGGCGGAGTCGGCACGTTCGATCAAGGTTGCGGGCAGGCGCAGTTCGCGACGCAGGCGCGCTTCCTTCTTTGCCATCTGGCCGTGGTCGCGTTCGTGATCATATCCGGCTAGATGCAGCACGCCGTGCAGGGCCAGTACTTTGATCTCGCTGGCGAGAGAGTGGCCGAGCCGCACGGCGTTGCGCGCGGCAATTTCGGCGGAGATGGCGAGATCGCCGGCCAGCTTCACCGGAAGGCCAGCCAGGGGAGGAAATGAAAGTACATCCGTCGGCCGATCCTTGCCCAGGTAGCGGCGGTTGAGCGCCTGCAAATCGCGGTTCGTGGTGACGAAGACGTTGACGCTCCCGCCTAGACCCGCCGCTTTGCCGGCGCGCGCAACAAAGCGCTCGAGCGCACCTTCCGTCAGGTCGGGCACCGGTCTTTTGAAAATGACCACCTCAGGATCTTTCGTATCCGTAGCGTTCACTTTTCCCGTCAAAAAGCTTGGGAGGGCATCCGCCCTCCCGCACTTCTAGAAGATTTCTATTCGTGCGCCGATGTGCCGCCAGTCTTGCTGGCATCGCCGCCATTGCTTTTTGCCGGCAGGGCGGCCTTCGGGTCCAGGGTCAGTGAGAGTTGAGCCTCGGTCTGGCGTACTTTGTGCTCGTCGTAGGCGCGTACTATGCGCTGCACCAGATGGTGGCGAACCACGTCGGCCTCATCGAAGTGCACAAAACAGATGCCCTCCACCGTCTTGAGCGCGTCCATGGCCTCAAGCAGGCCACTGCGGCGCGCACTGGGCAGGTCGATCTGCGTGATGTCGCCGGTGATGACGGCCTTCGAGCCAAATCCGAGGCGCGTTACGAACATTTTCATCTGCTCGGTGGTGGTGTTCTGGGCTTCATCGAGGATGACGAAGGAATCGTTCAGGGTGCGGCCGCGCATGAAGGCGATGGGCGCGATTTCGATCACGTTCTTTTCGAGGTAGCGCTCGACTTTCTCGGGATCGAGCATGTCGTAGAGCGCGTCGTAGAGCGGGCGGAGATAAGGGTCAATCTTGTCCTGCAGCGTGCCGGGCAGGAAGCCGAGTCGCTCGCCCGCCTCGACCGCCGGTCGCGCCAGGATGATGCGGTTGACGCTCTTGGCGAGCAGCGCGGAGATGGCCATGGCGACGGCGAGGTACGTTTTGCCCGTGCCCGCGGGTCCAATGCCGAAAACCATGTCATGCTGCTCGATGGCCTCGAGATAACGGCGCTGGTTGGGACTTTTGGGCTGCACGGTGCGGCGGCCAAAGGCACGCTGGCGGCCGGCTTCAGCGAGACCTTTCAGCGTGGTGGAGGGATCGGAGACGAGAACGCGCAGCATACTTCCCAGATCGCCGTTGGCAAACTGAAAACCGGAGCGTTGCAGTTGCTGGTAGTCGGAAAACACCTGCTCGGCGCGGGCCACATCGCGGGCGGCGCCTTCGATCTCGACCCCGTCCGAGCGCAGATCAATGGTGATGTTCAGGCCGTCTTCAAGCAGGTGCAGGTTCTCGTCCCGCGTGCCGAACAAAGCTTCGATGTTGGAGCCGATCTCAATACTTCGCTTCATGCAGGTCGTAGTCCAGAAATCAGGGACACCGTCGCGCTGCGCGCGGCAAACACAGAGTTTTGGCTGGAGACGGAACAGACCGGGGAGTTCACCACCGGGGTGGAGGCTACTACCATCAGTTTTAAGCGTACCTTGGGGGGAGGGGGCAGTCAATGGTGGGGCACATGGGTGTGGGACGGAACTCACCAATTGGTTCCTGAACTTCATTTTCGCCGCGGTTGTCCCACTCTTCGCGGTTTTCGAGGAGTGGGTGGGGGCGGGAGACCACTCACCCGCGTTCTGCCCCGCTCGCTTTCGCTTCGGCCGCCGACGCGGGCACGGCGCGTTGTTCGGCCCAGGCGCGCAGCGCGTCGATGTCTTCGGCGCGGGTGGCGGAGAGCGGCACGGTTTGGGCCAGGGCATCGCGCAGAGTCTGCGCTGTCATGGGCTGTTTGGAAGAGTACGAGACGTACATCGCAGTCTGCACGGCGGCATCGATTTCAGCGCCGGAGTAGCCCTTGGCAGCGGCGGCAACACGGTCCAGGTCAAACTCCGCCGGGTTGCGTTTTCTCTTCGTCAGCTGGATGGAGAAAATCTGTTTGCGCTCGGTCTGGTTCGGCAGATCCACGAAGAAGAGTTCGTCGAAGCGGCCTTTGCGAATCAACTCCGGCGGCAGGGCGTTGACGTTGTTGCAGGTGGCGGCGACGAAGACGGGCGCTTTGCGGTCCTGCATCCAGCCGAGAAACGAACCCAGCATGCGCGAGGAGACGCCGGCGTCCACCGAGGCCGAATCGGGACCGCTGCCGGCAAAGACCTTTTCCAGTTCGTCAATCCAGAGCACGCAGGGCGCGAGACCCTCGGCCACGCGAAAAACTCTGCGCACGCGCTTTTCGGTTTCGCCAACGTACTTGTCGAAGATGGCGGAGGTGTCGAACTTGACCAGGGGCAGCTTCCACTCGCCCGCAACGGCACGGGCGCAGAGACTCTTGCCGCATCCTTGCACGCCAAGGATGATGACGCCGCGCGGCGGATCGAGGCCGAACTCGCGCGCTTTCTCTTCCCATGCGCCGCGGCGCATGGCGAGCCAGTTCTTCAGGTTCTCGAGGCCGCCGATGTTGGCCATGGTGTCGCTCGCTTCGACAAATTCGAGCATGCCGGTGCGCTTGAGCAGGTCTTTCTTCGCTTCCAGTACGTCGGTGATGGATTCGGGACAAAGGGCATAGCGGGCGACGAGGGCCTGCGAAATCGCGCGCTCGGCTTCTTCTTCGGTGAGGCCGCGCAGGTTGGTGGCCATCGCGTCCACACCGTCGGCCTGGAGCTTGAGCTGCAGCGTGTAGGTCTTGGCCAGACGCTGATAAGTTTCCTGGATGATCTGGCGGAGGCGCTGTACATCGGGCAGAGGCAGATCGAGGAATTCGACGAGGCTGCCAAGTTCTGGCGGCAGCGAGAGTGACGGACCGGTCAAAATCAGCGTGCGGCGGTTCTCGGAAAACTTTTGTCCTACATCGCGCAAGCGGCGGACGACGACGGGGTCTTCCATGTGGCGGTGAAAATCCTTGAGGATGAACACCGCTTCGAGGGTCATGGATTCGAGGTGGGCAAGAACTTTGGCCGGATCGCGGGTGTCGTAAATCGCTTGCGAAGAAGAAGCAGCTGATGGAATTTCCGTGCCGAGCGCCGACAGCACGGCTCCGGCAAGTCGCGCTGCCTCGGGGCTGAGCTGGGACCGGGTCGATCGCGGTGCGGCTGCGGGCTCATTGGCGGGAGTTACGGGCGTATGCGATCCGGAACGAACGAGGCCGTCGGCAATGCTCCACTCGAAAACGGCCATATTCAGTTCGGCGCAGGCGGAGCGAACCAGTGTGATGGCGCGAACCTCTTCCACCGTCTCCATCGCAACGATGGGGGTGGAGGAGTTGATCAGGACTTTGAGGCGTGCGAGAGCGTCTGGCATGATTGACCGATTGGGCCCTTATCCGTACAATACTTATTCGGTTCCCACCCGAGCAAATACCCGTAGGACAAGGACTTAGGTAAAGATGGCGAATCATTTTTCAGCGCTCAAACGCGCCCGGCAAACTGAGAAACGCACGGCCCGCAACCGTGCCAACGCATCGCGCGTGCGCGGCGTGCTGCGCAAGCTGCGCGAAACCGTCGACGGCGGCGACAAGAAGGCGGCAGAGACGCAGTACCGGCTGACCGTGGCGGCTCTCGACAAGGCGATCCAGAAGGGCGTTCTGCACCAGAACACCGCGGCACGGTATAAGAGCCGGCTGGCGGCGCGTGTGCAGGGGATGAAGCAGGGGAAGCAGCTTCTTAGCTCTTAGCCTTTAGCTCTTAGCTCCCGAGGGATTGGCGGCAGGTCTGCGGACCTGCCGTTTTGTTTTTGCGGACACCTCTGTCCCTCGCAAGGTCTGTGAATTGAGCTGGCTGCATGGAAGTTTATTGCTTCGGGAATCACCATCTTCACCAAATTCACCAATCTGGCCCGGAAATGAGCGTGGCCGTACTCGCCGATACAGGACCGCTTTATGCCGCCGCCGATCCCGATGATGCGCACCACGCGCGGGCACGCCGGGAATTGGGACGCCTAGCGCGAGATCGCATCGAAGTCCTCATCGCTTATCCCACGCTGCTTGAGAGCTACACGCTCGTCCTGTTTCGCCTGGGAAAGCCAACCGCCTCGCGATGGCTGGAGGAGGTCAGCGCGACGGCGGCACTGATCAACCCCGGTCCTGAGGACTATCGCCAGGCAGCGACGCGAACGCGAGCCTTCGCGGATCAGCCGATCACGCTCTTTGACGCGACCGTGGCAGTTCTCGCATCACGCTTGCAAATGGAAGTGTGGACGTATGACCACCATTTCGACCTGATGCGAGTTCCGGTGTGGCGGTAGGTTAGATTCTGCTCTTAGCTTCACAAGATCGGCGGCGGGTCTTCGGACCTGCCGTTTTTGCTTTCCGGTTAACTGTCGTTTGTCTCTGACTGCAGAGCGGTGATCGTCTCGTCATCCACGTCCCACTTCTTTAGGATGGTGAAAATCGTTCTTGAACGAAACCCCGCTCGTACCAGCGCCCGAAAAACTCTTGCGGTTTCTTTTTGGGTCACGGGTTTTTTCAGACGCTTGCGGCGGAGGTGGTCGCGGGCTTGCTTCTCCTCGTTGACTTCGTTGTATACGTCACCAACGCTCTTCTCGATTACGTCGCCGTGCACGCCGCGGGCTTTCAACTCCGAAATCACGCGGAGGCGGCCGAACTTTTCGTTGTCGCGCCGGTAGGAGGAGAAGGCGGCGGCGTATTGCGAGTCGTTCAGGTATTTCCGATCTTTGAGGCGGACGACGACGAGTTCCACCAGAGCGTGGCCGAGTTCGTTGTCTTCGACGCGTTGGCGCAGCAGGCGTTTCATCTCCGCTACCGAGCGCATGCGGCGGCCGAGGGCGGACACGGCATATTCGTAGAGGGGACCTTCTTCCATCAGGGGTGCGTGGCGGCGGGAAAAGGCCATGGGTCATTGTGGCACTGGCGGGCAGCTTCGGGCGAGTCCACTTTGCGGGAAATCGGGTCGAATGGCGCCCCTGACGGGGCTCGACATCCTTCGGCTGCCTATCCAGCGCTTCGCGCTGGGCTAATGCTGTTCCGCCCTTCGGGCTGGTGCGCTGGCGACCGGTAAGGTCAGTCGCTACTCGATGGCTTTTGGATCGATGCGGACGGCTTGAAATTGGATCCGTGAAGTCTATCCGTGGAAGTCCCGTCCGGTGGCAGAGCTCTGCGGTAGGTTAGGCCGGGCCAATAATCAAAAAAAGGGGCGCACCGAAGTGCGCCCAAGCCAAAGGAGAAACTCAAATCTAACGTCCGTACCCCGCGGACTGCATGGAGTGCCGCGCCATATCGCTGCTGGAGGCGATACCTTGCGCACGCAACTTGAAATCGTCGGCGTTGGAAGCGTTTTCCAAGGCCACGTCATAAGCGATGAGACCGGCCTGGAACAGGTCCCAGAGCGACTGGTCGAAAGTCTGCATGCCGTACTGCGACGTGCCGGCGGCAATGGCGTCGCGCACGCTGCGCGTTTTTTCCGGCACCAGGACGCATTCACGGATGAAGGCGGTGCTGATCATGACTTCCACGGCGGGCACGCGGCCTTCGGTGTCGCTGCGGCGCACCAGGCGCTGGCTGATGACGGCGCGCATGGTGGCGGCCATCTGCAGACGAATTTGCTTCTGCTCCGGTGGCGGGAAGACGGCGATGATACGGTTAATGGTTTCTACCGCGTCCAGAGTGTGCAGGGTGGAGAAGACCATGTGGCCAGTCTCAGCGGCGTGCAATGCCGTCGAAATCGTTTCCAGGTCGCGCATTTCGCCGACGAGGATGACGTCGGGATCCTGCCGAAGAGAGCTTCGCAGGGCCTGACCGAATGACGGCGTGTCCACGCCCACTTCGCGCTGGTTGACATACCCCTTTTTGTCGCGGTGCAGGAATTCGATGGGGTCTTCGATGGTGATGATGTGTTCGGCGCGGGTGGAGTTGATGCGGTCGACCATGCCCGCCAGCGTGGTTGATTTGCCCGAGCCCGTCACACCAGTGACCAGGATCAGGCCGCGGGGCATGTCGCAAATCTGTTCGACGACCTTAGGCAGATAGAGTTCGTCGAGCGCGCGAATTTTCGTAGGGATGACGCGGAGCACCAAGCCCACGTTGCCGCGCTGCTGGAATACGTTCACACGGAAGCGGCCGAGACCGGCGACGCCGTAGGCCATATCGAGTTCGGCGCTCTCTTTGAACTTGGACTTCTGGCGTGCCGACATCATGCTGAAGGCCATGTTCAGCATGTCTTCCGCGCTGATACGCGGCTGATCGGTTAGCGGGGTGAGATCGCCATCGACGCGCAGGTGGGGGTAGTTGCCGACCTTGAGGTGCAAGTCGGACGCCTTGCGTTCCGTGGCGATCCTGAGGAGGTCATCAATGTTCATGGCGGAAGCTTTTCCCGCCTGTAATCATGGCCTGAACGCGCAGCGAAGGTAAGATGACCGAAGTAACGAAGGCTGGGTCGGGGTCCTGGCCGGCGTTGCGCGGTTCCCTGACCAGGCCCTTGGCTTGCGGGAGGCGCTTATCGGGAGGCTGGAACGCGCTCCCAGACGAGCTTTCGCTCGTGGGTTTCGCCCATCTCGTGCGCTTGCGCCTTGAGCGTAAGCCGGTTGCCCTCGAGCGTCACCCGACGCTCTCCGTCTTCGCCTCGCTCTCCCGGATAGAAGGACTGCCGGATGTGATGCGTGACGGTCGAGCCTGATGGATCAACTGTCCATGTACCGAAATAGGCGTAATAGCCGTCCGCTGCCGTTGCTTTCTCGGCAGCCGGGGCAGCCAGAAATTGTTCACGCGAAGAGGCGCGAGGTACAGCGGGTTTGGGATCCGAGACGATCTGGACGCTCATCCATCCGCCGCGGTCATAGATCAGCAAACCTTCGGGATGCTTGCCATAGAACGGGTAGATCACCTCGCCGTTCGGCCGTATCGTCTCCACGCTGACCAGACGCCACGCGCCGACCAGAGCGTCGGCAACGGCAGCCGATCGACTTTTCGGCGCCGGGCTTTCCTGCGAGCGAACGCCGGCCCGGCCCAAGACTATAACGAGACAGCAGATCAGAACCTTGATATGCACACGCATGGCATCACCCTGAGATCATAGTTGGACTTCTTGCTGGTGCGGATTAACGACTGGTCCTTATAGCACAGAAGCCGCCCCGGTGCGGCGGCTCCATGCGCGAATCGAAGTCGTTAGGTTGCTAGGCCGCTTTCCACTCCTCGTCGGCGCTGCCACCGTAGATGCTGGGAACCTTGGAACCCATGGGGCGGAGATAAGTGACCAGTTCGCCGCGGTGATGGATGCTGTGATTGTTGAGGAAGCCGAGATACATCACGGCGGGAAGATTGAATGCGCCGTAGAAGTCGACCTGGGTCGCGAGTTGCTGGGCGGTCATGGCGCGAACACGTTCGGCGGCGCGGGCCATGTTTTTCGTGTACCAGTCGGCAAGTTCGGCTGAAGTTTTCGGGGCGTCTTTAAAACGTGGTTCCATGTTGAATTTGCCGTCGGCAATTTCCTCCAGAAACTGGACGTCGACCGAGGCCAGGTGCCAGGCCAGTTCTTTGGCGGTACGAGCTTTAGGATCGGGGCGGTAGTCGCTGCGCGCGTCAGGAACAGCGTTGAGAACTTTTTTCGTAGTCTCGACTTCACGAAGGATGCCCTGGAGCATCATGTCGCGTACGCCAAGAGCGAATTCAGGGGTCAGGCTGGGTGCGTGGGACATGGGGAAACTCCTTGCCTAACAGGATGGGGCGCATTTCTGCGCCCCAGCATCTTACACGGTCAAAGTCATAACGTTGTCACTACCCATCAGAAATCAGGACGTCAACACCTAGACAGTCACGGGTTGTTTTGTTTCCACCTTGACGGGCGTGAACCAGCCATGGCGGTCCTTGGCATGACCTTGCACGATGTCGAAGAAGGCCTTGTGCAGCGTTTTCGTGATGGGACCGATTTTGCCGCTGCCGACGCGGATCTTATCCACCGAACGGATGGGCGCGACTTCGGCCGCGGTGCCGGTGAAAAACACTTCGTCGGCGAGATAAAGCATTTCGCGCGGGATTACCTGTTCGGAGGTCGGAACGCCGAGGTCGCGCGCCAAGGTCAGAATCGAGTCGCGGGTAATGCCGGGCAGCACAGAGTTGCCCATGGGCGGCGTGAGCAGGGTGCCGTTGCGCACCAGGAACAGGTTCTCACCCGAGCCTTCGCTGACGTAGCCGTTGGCGTCGAGCGCGATGCCCTCGGAGTAGCCGTTGAGGACGGCTTCCATCTTGATGAGCTGGGAATTCATGTAATTCGCCCCGGCTTTCGCCATGGCAGGCAGCGTATTCGGCGCGAGACGGTCCCAGGAGGAGACGCAGACGTCCACGCCTTCATCGCCTTCGGCCAGATATTTGCCCCAGGGATAGTTCACGATGTAGGTCTCGACCGGCGCTTTCAGCGGGTTGACGCCGACTTCGCCGTAGCCACGCAGGATGATGGGACGGATGTAGCAGGGCCATGCTCCATTGGCGCGCACCACGTCACACATGGCTTGGACCAGCTGGTCCCGCGAGTAGTCCACGTCAATGCGGTAGACCTTGGCGGAGTCGATCAGGCGCTGCATATGCTCGGTGGCGCGAAAAATTGCAGGGCCGCTGGGCAGGGAGTAGCAGCGCACGCCCTCGAATACGGATGAGCCGTAGTGCACCACATGCGACATCACATGGATGGTGGCGCTTTCCCAGGGGATGAGCTTGCCGTTATGCCAGATTTTTTCCATTTCTTCGATTGCCATCTCGCGCTCCTTGCTTGAGAGAATTCCTGAGCGTTGGATGAAACGGTATGCGCAGCGGACTCAGGAACACCGGTCCGGTCCGCGATTCAACGACAAGTGAGACTTGCAGGTGAATGTGAGGGCGGCCCGGAGGTCGTTGAAATTATAACCGCAGACAAGTGGGATGCGATGGCGGGTGAGAGGTCCTCGTCCTACAGGAAGAGCTTTTGACCGCCGAGTTCGCAGAGAACGGCCGCGGAGGTCACGGAGAAATCCGGGAATGCCGACACCGCAACCTGAAACCTGCAGCCTCAGACCTGACGACTGATGACTGATTCCTACTGTTTAGCGAGCGCGGGCTGCAGCGTGGGCGTGCCCTTGTCGCCCTGCTGCGACACCGCTTTGATCCCTGAAGCGACCTGGTCGCCGCGGAAGTACTTTTTGTGGTTGGAGGCGACCTGCGTCATAGCGGCGTAGGGTTTGGAGTAGTCGTTGTTTGCGTTCCAGAACAGGAAGCCATTGCCGCCCTTGGCTTGCGAGACGGCGACCTGCGTCAGGATATATTCCGGCGAGTAGGTCTTGGTTCTCCAGCGGAAGGCTTGCAGCCAGGGACGCAGCACGACACCGCTGGCTTTAGTGATCAAACGGAAGCGATCCATGGAGGTGCCGATGAAGTGCTCGGGCGCGTCGCCGGGATGGGCGTAGCCATCCATGCCGAAGAAGTGCGAGGGATAGATCATGGGCGAAAGCACGTCGCAGTACTCGGCCATGCGCACGATGTCCTGTCCGGTGTGGTTGAGGTCGACGGGGCGCTGCCACGCCATCACGCCGAAAACGTCGAGCGAGAAGAGAGCGCCCGTGGGATGGATTTCGGCTTCGGCCTTCTTCAGGAAATCGACAATGACATCCGGGCGCTGCCACTTCGGATGCTCTTTCTGGAAGGCGAAGCTCGCATCGGCTTGATTGCCTTCGGCGGGAAAGCGCACGTAGTCGAATTGAATTTCGTCGGCGCCGCCCAGGGCAGCCTTCTTCGCCAAGGCGATGTCGTATTCCTGAACTTTGGATTGGGAAGGATCGGTCCAGACCAGTTTGCCGTTCTCGCGCCAGGGTTGGCCGGTCTTTTTCGATTGCACGGCCAATTCGGGGTGCGTTTTTACGAGGCGCTCGTCGCGGAAAATGGCGATGCGGGCGATGGCGTGCAAGCCGAGAGAATGCAAGTAGCGAGTGAATTTCGGCAGGTCAGGAATAGGGTGCGATTTCTGGGTTCCGGCCAGAGGATGATCGAAGGGGATGTTTATCGATCCGTTACTATCCTTGATGTCGAATACGACAGCGTTGCCACCCAGTTCGCGCCAACGTTCGATGATTCTCTGCCCGTGAACGCTGCCGGCCATCACGCCGGTGAGATACACGGCGCGCACTTCAAAAGTCTTGTCGACCACCACCGGCTTCTCGACGATGGGAGTGGTGAGAGCGCCGGGGATGGTGAGAGTCTCACCCGCTTTCAGGAACACACCTTTGCGATTTCCGTTGGCTTGGCGAATGGCGTCAGCTAGTTCAGCCGAGTGCAGATACGAGGTTCTCCCGAGATAGGTGCGCGCGACGGAAGGAATGCTCTCGCCCTTGGCGGCGATGTGAGTGAGCGTGCCGGGCGCTGGCATAGTCGCATTCGTTGTCGACGGGTCAGTCGCAATGGCTAG
>Ga0075014_100000154_pt1 | contig 20766 bp, 21 predicted proteins | sample AleBraG_ABR_2014_FD_71472 | JGI IMG/M metagenome (GOLD analysis project Ga0075014, IMG submission 71472) | Freshwater sediment microbial communities in response to fracking from Pennsylvania, USA - Alex Branch Run_MetaG_ABR_2014 | ecosystem: Environmental > Aquatic > Freshwater > Creek >... | reverse complement strand
TCTCCCAGCCCTGCTGGGTTGTTGAGTGGTGAAGCATCGCCATTACACTCATTCACCGGGGTTCCGGTGGTCCAGCTCTGGCACTCTTCTGTGCTACTTCCCTGGCGCCTTGAGCCCCAGTTCCTTCATCACCATCTGCAGATCCTTCCACGCCTCGCCCTTCTGCCGCGGATCGCGCAACAGAAACGCGGGGTGATACGTCACAGCGAGCTTCGATCCGCGGAACTCGTACCAGCGCCCGCGCAGCTCGCTCATCGGCGCCTGGATGGCGAGCAGGTTCTTGGCCGCCACCGCGCCCAGCGCCACGATTACCTTAGGCTGGATGACTGCAATCTGCCGCAGCAGAAACTGGATGCAGGTTTCGCACTCGTCGCGCTCGGGCGTGCGGTTGGCGGGGGGACGGCACTTCACCACGTTGCCGATGTAGACGTCTTTGCGCTCGATACCCATCGCCTTGATCATGTTGTTGAGCAGTTGCCCGGCGCGACCTACGAAGGGCTCGCCCTGCTCGTCTTCATCGGCGCCGGGGCCTTCGCCTACGAACATCAGCTCGGCGCGCGGATCGCCCACGCCGAACACGATCTGCTTGCGTCCCAGCTTGTGCAGCTTGCAGCGGGTGCAGTCGCCAATGTCTTCGCGGATGACGCGCAGGGCTGCGACCGGGTCGGCCACGCCCGCTTCCGGTTTGGGCGCAGCAAACATGGTTGCTTCTTCGACCGGCACGGCAACCGCCACCGCTTTCCTTGGTGTCATTTCTTCTCGCTCTTCTGGCTGGATGGTTGCGACTGCCGCGGCTGGGACCGCTTCGGAAGCTACCTCGACTGCAGGCCCGGCGTCGCGCCGGTAAAAATCGTAGATCCCAAGCTCGCGGTAAAAGCGGATGCGCTCCGCCAGGTTGCGGCGCAATTCAGGATCGAGCGTGCGAGACATGAGCACCAAGGATAGCAAAGGACGCTGCGGAATTCGTGTGGAAGCGGCGAGAAATGCAGCCGCCTGGCTACTTGGCGGCGACCGTAGTGCGCTTGCGCAGCTTTACGACGTGGTCGAGGACCCGCTGCGCGACGTCCCACTTGGTGCTTTCGGGCACTTCGACAACTTCGCCTTCGCTGAGAATGGTCACGGCGTTGCGCTCGGAATCGAATCCGATGCCTTCGCGGGAAACGTCGTTCACCACGATTGCATCCAGCGACTTCGACGCCAGCTTCTTGCGGGCGTTCTCCAGCACGTTTTCTGTTTCAGCGGCAAAGCCAACGACGATCTGACCCTGGCGCTGAGAGGAAAGTTCTTTCAGGATGTCGGCGGTGGGCTCCAGTTCGAGCGTCATGGGCCCCTTGCGTTTGATCTTCTGGTCCGCCTGCGACTTGGGGCGATAGTCAGCGACGGCGGCGGTCATGATCACGATGTGCGATTCAGGTAAGAGCTTCAAGGCGGCAGCCCGCATTTCTTCTGCAGTTTCAACCTGTGTCACCTCCGCGCTGCCCGGCGGCGTCACCGTGGTCGGACCGCTGACCACGAGCACACGCGCTCCGCGGCGCAAGGCGGCTTCGGCGAGAGCAAAACCCATGCGGCCGCTGGAACGGTTGGTCAAGTAACGGACGGGATCAATCTTCTCGCGGGTGGGGCCGGCGGTGATGAGCACGGTTTGTCCGGCAAGATCTTGCGCTGCGCCCAGGGCTTCGAGCACGGCGGCGACGACTTTTTCGTTCGCCGCAAGGCGGCCGGGGCCCATCATGCCGCACGCGAGATAGCCGGCGTCGGGTTCGACTACGCGCACACCGCGCTGGCGGAGTTTGTCGAGATTCGCCTGCGTCGCCGGGTGCTGCCACATGTTCACATTCATGGCAGGAGCCACGACGACGGGGGCCGTGGTAGCGAGAAATGTCGTGGTCAGAAAATCGTTGGCCAGGCCGTTGGCAAACTTGGCGAGAACATCGGCGGTGGCGGGCGCGACTACGAGCGCGTCAATGGATTGCGCGACGGCGATGTGTTCGACGGCGGAATCGATGTTGGGCTGTTCGGCGCCGGAGCCGAACATCTCGGTGATGACTTTTTCGCCGGAGAGGGCGGCAAAGGTGAGCGGCCTGACAAATTCCTGCGCTGCCTGCGTCATGATGACTTGCACGCGCAGACCGCGGTCTTGCAGCAAGCGGACGATCTCTGCTGCCTTGTAAGCGGCGATGCCACCGCTGACACCCAGGGCTACTTTCATCGCTGCCTCGTAGCGAACGCGATCGGCGGCAAGAGAGATTTACTCTTTCGGCTCAATCGCCTTGTCGAGTATGGCGTTGGCTGCTCCCGCCGCTGACTTGATTTCGGTCAATTCCCACTTCACCTTGCCGGCGCGAATTTCGTCCTGCGCAATGCGGCAGGGTTTCCGCGAACCGGTTTCGATGAGCGTGGGGGCGCCCGACTGCAGCTGCCGAGCCCGCCGCGCCGCCACCAGGATGAAGCGGTAGTTGCTGTCGAATCCATCCATCAGCTTCATGACTCTTCTCCCTGCATTTCATTTTCGGGATCGTCCGGCGCCGTGAACGAATCCAGGATTCGCTGGATGCGCTCGCGAGCGTTGCTCAACCGGCATCGTTCCGCTCTTTGTACCAACACGGCCTCCTCGGGGGAAAGCGCCTTCCCCGATCGAATCAGCCGTTCCGACAAGACAATCGCCTTCAGCTTCTCGATCGACTCCTCGAGTTGATCATTTACCAGTATATAGTCGTACTCGCAATAATTCTCGATCTCGCGCGCCGCCTCCTTGAGCCGGCGTTCGATGACGTCTGGCGCGTCCACACCACGGTTTCGCAGGCGCCACTCCAGCGTCTTCCGGTCAGGAGGAAGAATGAAGATGCCGACCCCTTGCGGCAAAGTACGCACCTGCTTCGCTCCCTGTACGTCAATATCGAGCACCAGGTCGTGACCCTTCTGCTCCGCCTCGCGCAGGAAGCGGCGCGCTGTGCCGTAGTAGTACCCGTAGACTTCGGCCCACTCCAGCAACTCATCGTGGCGCTGCATGTCGATGAAGTCGGCGCGGCCCACGAAATAGTATTCTCGCCCGTTCTGCTCGCTGCCGCGTGGGGGGCGCGTGGTGTACGAGACGGAGAACTCAAGCGCGGGCACCACGCGGCGCACTTCATTCACCAGCGTGGATTTACCGGAACCGGATGGCGCCGAAATGATGAAGACGATGCTCATTCCAGGTTCTGCACCTGCTCGCGGGACTTTTCGATATCTGATTTCATAGCGAGCCCGGTTTCGGTAATGCGTAGCGCGTCGCCGGCCAGGCCCGACGTCTTCGACAGCAGGGTGTTTGCCTCGCGATTCATTTCTTGCAGCAGGAAGTCGAGCTTCTTGCCGACCTCGCCGCCCCCGTCGAGCATGCCGAGAAAATGTTGGATGTGCGTTTCCAGGCGCACCAGTTCTTCCTGAATGTCGCTGCGATCCACCATCAGGGCCACTTCCTGCAGGATGCGATCCTGGTCAACCTGTGCGGCCATGAGTTCATGCAGCCGGGTTTGCAGACGCTGGGAGTAGCTCTCGAGCACCGCCGAGCGATGGCGAAGGGTTCCTTCGGCGGCGGTTTTGAGATCAGCCATACGCTGGCGCAGTTCGCGCTCCATGCCTTGGCCTTCCTCTTCCCGCATGGCGTTCAAGCGGGCCAGAGCTTGCTCGACCAGCGCCATCACGGAGTTCTCAACCTCCTCGCTAGCAGGCAGTGAGGAGCTGTCGAGAGCACCCGGCATGCGCAGGATCACGTTCAGATCTGGCTCGCCGGTAATGCCGAATTCCTTGGCTGCGCCGCGAAACGACTGGATGTAGGCGCCGACCAGCTCGCGGTTGAGGCCTGCCGCGCTCTCGCTTGTGCGATCGAAGGAAAGGGTGACCTCGATGTGGCCGCGCGCGATTTTTTCTTTCAGCACGCGCCGCAGTTTCATTTCCAGGCCGTCGCACCCGTTGGGCAGACGGAAGTGGAGATCGAGGAAGCGGTGATTGACCGATTTCAGGGACAGGATGAAACCGAGACCGCCGGCCTGTCCTGTCACCTGCGCAAATCCCGTCATCGAGCGAATCGGCATGTTCTAGGCCCGTGCCTCCACTTCGACAAACTGCAGATCGTACAGCCGCCGGTAAGTGCCCAGCTTTTTCATCAAATCTTCGTGCGCGCCCATATCGGTGATGGTGCCGTTCTCGAGGACGACGATGCGATCGGCCCGGCGCACAGTGGATAAGCGATGCGCGATGACGACAACCGTACGGCCGGTCATCAGGTTATGCAGGGCCGACTGTACCAGGGCCTCCGATTCGGCATCGAGGGCAGAGGTGGCTTCGTCGAGGATCAGGATGGGAGCATTCTTCAGGATGGCGCGCGCGATGGCGATGCGCTGGCGCTCGCCGCCGGAGAGACGCAACCCGCGCTCGCCAATCACCGTGTCGTAGCCTTGCGGCATGGCTTTGATGAAATCGTGGGCCAGGGCTGCATTGGCGGCGGCTTCGACCTGCTCGAGCAAGACGTGCGGCTGTCCGTAGGCGATGTTGTGGCGCACCGAATCGTTGAAGAGAACGGTGTCCTGGGTGACGATTCCGATCTGGGCACGAAGCGAGGCCAGGGTGACGTCACGCACATCCAGGGCGTCAATCAGCAAGCGCCCGCCAGCAACATCGAAGAAGCGCGGGATAAGATGCACCAGGGTGCTCTTCCCCGCCCCGCTCGATCCCACGACCGCCAGAACTTCACCATGCTTCACTTCCAGATTGACGTCGTTGAGAATCTCCTTGCGCGCTTCGCCGCCATTGGCCTCATAGGAGAAAGCAACGTGTTCGAAGCGAATGGAATGCTGGAATGCAGGCAGTTTCTTCGCATCCGGCTTCTCGACGATCTCGTCCTGCGAGTCGAGGAATTGAAAGATGGATGAGGACGCGCCCAGGGCTTGCTGAAAATTGTTGTAGAAGCCAGCAAATTTGCGCACGGGGTCGTACATCTTGAACACGGCAATGATAAAAGTGAGGAAAATTCCGACGGTGAACGTTCCCTTGCGGATCTCGTCTCTGCCGAGCAGCAGCAGCAGGGAGATGGCGATGGCGCCGAACGTATCCATCAGAGGAGAACTGACCGCGAAGGCGGCCACCGAGCGCAAGTTGGCGCGGAACAGCCGCTTCGCCGCTTCGCGATAGCGCGCGAGTTCCCAGCGTTCCATGCCGAATGCTTTTACAATGCGGTTCCCAGTGATGGTTTCGTGCAGGATGTTCTGAATGTCGGCCAGTTTATCCTGGCCGCGCCGCGTCGTGGTCCGCACCCGCCGCCCGATCCTGCGCACCGAGTACAGAATGATGGGAACGAACAATACCAGCACCCAGGCCAGCCGGCCGCCGCTGGTGACCACAACTCCAGCCAGAAAAAGGAAGGTGAACAGCTGTTGCAGGAATTCCGCCAGCACGCTCGACATGGCGAACTGGATACGCTCAATGTCATTGATCAGCGTGGAAAGCAGCGTGCCGGTCGTGTGCCGCTGAAAAAATGCCGCCGAGCGCCGCAGGGTCACGTTGTACAACTCATCGCGCAGATCCGTGATCAGACCGAAGCCCGCATAGTTCACCAGATACGTGCCCAGGTAGTCGAAGATCGCCTTGAGCACGGTAGAAGCCACCATGGCGAAGGCGACGATGGTCCACACGTTCTGAAAATGTGTCGGAACAAAACGTTCCAGGTAAACCGTCTGGCCGCTGTGGGGAAAAGTGAAGAGTGGAACGGAGTGGGTAACTTGCGAGGGGCGCAACACCTGATCAAACACCGGGCGCATGAGCAAGACGCGGAATGCGTCCAGTAGCCCAACCGCCGCCATGAGGAGCATGCCGGGGATAAGTTGCACGAGGTATTTGAGTGCGTAACGGAGCAGGCGTGCGAGTTGCTTCACTGGACGCAAACCAGGCTCCTGAAGGGGATGTGCAGTGCCAGATGCAAGAACTTATTCTATCTTGGAGACGGGAACTTGTGGGATGGCGATTCGGGGCGGCCCGCCGGACCCATCACTGTTCGCGAGGTTGCCGATCTGGCGGGTCGGGCTGCAACAAGTTGATCGGTTCCTCAAGTCCTTCGGCCTTAAACTCAAGCACAAGGAACCGCCATCTCCCCTGAGTCTTTTCGGCGCTCAAGTTGATAGCTCCCTTTCCCTTTGAGCCCTCGACGGGGATCTCGAGCTTGGCTTGGCCGGAAGAACCGTTCAGGTGGATTTCGCCCGTAGCGAAGAATCCCGGCTTCAATGGCTGTCCAATCCTCGATGTGACACGAACATCGGCTTGCGCTTGTGACAATGCCTGTTGGTAGACGTCGCTACTTTTGAAGGAGAACTCGACAATGCCGAAGATCGCGGCCACAAACAACACAATGAGAATAATCAGCCCGAGGCAACCGACGGGAAGAGCCCATTTCCAGGTGCGTTCAGACCAGGAGCTCTGCGGTGTCCCTGGCGCTGAATTCGGTACGGTGCTCATTACTTTGGCGAGTCGCGATGCGTGACCTTCACGCGATATCCGGCACGGCGCAGCAGTTTGGCCACGTCTTCGGCCATCATGACGGAACGGTGCTGGCCGCCGGTGCAGCCGAAAGAGACGGTGAGATAGCTCTTCCCCTCGCGAATGTAGTGCGGCAGCAGGTAGATGAGGAGATCGGAGATGCGGCCCAGGAATTCACGGGTCTGCGGGAAGGAACGGATATAGGCGGCGACTTTGGGATGGCGGCCGGTGAGCGGGCGGAATTCAGGGATAAAGTGCGGGTTGGGGAGAAAGCGGACGTCGAACATCAGGTCGGAGTCTTCCGGCACGCCGTGCTTGTAGCCGAAGCTGACGCAGGAAACAAGAATGTTGGTGCCTGGTTTGGCTTCGCGCTGGAACTGCTGCAGGATGTGCGCGCGCAGCTCGTGCACGTTGAACTTCGAAGTTTCGAGCACCAGATCGGCCAGCTTGCGTAATACCCGGAGGCGACGGCGTTCGGCCTTGAGGGCGGCTCGAACCGGGGCATCGGTGCCCAGGGGATGGGGCCGGCGCGTCTCGCTGAAGCGGCGCATGAGAACGGGATCGCTCGCCTCGAGATAGATGACCCGCGTGGGGATCATCTTGCGCACCGCCTTGAGGATGCCGGGAAGCTTCTCGAGCACCTGGCCTTCGCGGACATCGACTACGAGTGCGGTGCGCAGAATTTCGCGGGAGTCGCGGACGAGCTCGGCGAAGCGCGGGATCAAACCCACGGGAAGATTGTCTACGCAGTAATAGCCCAGGTCTTCAAAGGCCTTCAGGGCCGAGGCCTTTCCCGAACCGCTCATGCCGGTGATGATCACCAGGTCGCGGGAGCGGGCACGGGCCGACAAGACCGCCGGGGTCTCCGGCGGGTTCTTGGGAGGCGATTTTCGGCCAGATTTTCGCGACGCCATCGCTCGAAATGCGTCCTAACCCGATAGGATTTCCTTCCGCGATGTTAGCATCGCCCGGGAAAAAAGGGAGTATTGAGGAGGGAGCGCGCGCTTCGGCGACCGCTGACGGCTTTCAGTCGTGCTAGCCGACCGGTTCCTTGGCAGGAATCCAGTAGACTTCCTCGCGCAGGGATTCCTTTCCAAACCCGCGGCGCTTGAGAATGCCTTTGCCGTGCTCGATCATCTCAGGATGCCCACAGAGGTAAGCGATAGCATTGTCACCGGTCATGCCCCAGAGATCGGTGTACTTGCGCAGCAGGTCGTCGACGCGGCCGGTTTCGCCCTTCCAGTCGGCATCTTCCCACGGGCGGCTGATGCTGGGAATGACTTTGAGCCAGGGCAACTCCTGGGCGGCATCCAGCAGTTCTCTTTCGTAGCCGAATTCCCATGAGCGGCTGGCACCGTAGAGGATGTAGAGCTTGTGTTCGCCCTTGAAGGCTCCTTCGTGCCATTGCTTGCGGAGGGAACGTACGTAACTGACGTACGGAGCAATACCTGTAACCGTGGCGACCAGCAGATGATGTGTGCGAGCGGTGTTCATTTCTAGGCAGAAGCGCCCTTTGGCGGACTTGCGCAGGAACAAATGGTCACCCATTTGGCGGGCGTAGAGCAGAGGGGTTAGATCGCCGTGGGGGACGAGTTCGACGAAGAATTCCAGCTCGCTCTCGTGGGGTGCGGAGGCGATGGAGTACGGCCGCTCGACGCGCTTGCCGTCGTGCTCCACTCCGAGCGTGGCGTATTGGCCCGCGGTGAACCTGAAATCTCCGCCGGGATTCACGCGAAACATCCACAAATCGGGTGCGTATTCGGTCCGCTTGATTACGGTGGCGCGAAAAAACTTGTCGTCCAGTGTCATCCGTCTGCCTGTATGCTCCACTTCCGCCCTTGGATTGGCTTCGAGGTAGTGTAACCAAGTCGGTTGGAGTTTGTCTTGATGCCGACGGTCACAGGGCCGTTTTACAGGGTGAAGAAATGGAACCGCAGCCGAGCGGACGCGCCCTCGGCTACGACAACGGAAGGCCCGTGCCGCCGAGAACAAAGCTTGTCATGCAGCTCTACCACTTGCTGGGGCGGTAACTCCGTTTCAAGAACAAGGGCCCGGGATTACCGGGCCCCGCGGGGAGAGCTGCTTCCTCGGGAAATCTGGCCCGTGGGGAGCACGGGCGAGGACACCCGTGCCTCCACAATTCCGTTCTTAAATCGCCATCTTCGCGGTGTGTATGGCGAATCCTGTCTTGGGTAACAGGGCTGTGAGTTCGAAGACTTTGTAGCCGTCCCCGGTGATTTCGCTGTGCCGGTACAAGCCGGGTTCGCGCTCCACGGTTTCGCGCTTGCCATCGAGCGTGTCGAGAAACGCCTGCGCGGCCTTCATACTGACTTCGCGATCGCGGCTGCGCGAGGCCATCGCTTCAGCGGCATAGGAACGCACCAGCTTAGGCCAATATTTCTCGAGCAGGTCGGAGCTGGCGAAAATGTCGGCCCAGATGATCTCGCCGTTGACCGCCACCACCACGCCCACCGCGTCGCGATCTTTCAATTCGCGGATCAGCTTGCTGTAGTTGCGCTCCAGGGGAGCGGCGACGGAATCAATCGCCTCTTTTACATGTGTGTTTTCCTGCACGCGGGCATACGAAGTTGCCCCGCGAAGCTCTGCCTGTACCGGCGCAGGAGCTTGTCCGGCCACCGCTTCCGCCGTCAACGAATTGTTGTTCTGGACTTCCGCCCACACCTTGTGCTGATCCTTGTCCGCCATGGCTCCCTTGCGCACGGCCGGAGCGGCCATGTAGGCGTAGCTGTCGCGACTGCGGAATTGATCAGACGAGGCCACCCATCGGCCCGGCTCCACGCAGAACACGCCCAGGTCAATCGGGTCGCTCTCCGCGGGGACGATGCGGTCTTTGCCGATCACGCGGTCCTGCTTGCCACCGGTTACGATCTCGCCCGCGAGCAGCAATAAAGGACGCTTCGAATTGTTGACCAACACTAGCCGATTCACCTGCGCGCCGTCGCCATGAGGAAGCTGCACCGGCCGCCGCCGCATCATGGGCTGAATCTGACCCATTTCCGTAACAATGACTTCGCCCGAGCGCAGCCCTTCATCGAGCGTAAGAAACTCCCGCGTGTCGTGCGTTTTCGACGCCACTATGGGAAACACCGTCAGGTTGCCATGCTGTATCGGTGCGAGAACTTTCAGGTCGGCATTGGGCGCGGCTTCACCCGCCTGCGCCGTCCATGGAATGCGCATCGCGCCCCACGTCACTGCCATTCCTGCCACGGCCAGTAACCAGGAGAATTTCATGAGCCCCTCCTTTGGGGGAGACACACCTCGGGCGTGGCAGCGCAAACCTACTCCGCGCCCGAGGCGTGCTCGTCCTGCCCTGCTTGTTGGGAGAACGACGAATTCCCACAAGCTTGCATCAAAAAGTTGGTAGCATTCCTTTGAGTGATGCCGAGCCCTGCCCAGCCCGCACTCCGTTCCGCCTTGGAGCCCTTGCTCGTGGAACTCCATGCGCGCAGCGCAGCCGCGGCTTGGGATCTCACTGCGGCAGACTTCTCGCGGCTGCTGCTCGACATTGCTTCGAAATATCTCGGCGCGAATGCGACCGACGGCGAAATCCAGACATTTCTCGCGAGCCTTCGCGTCGAGGAACTCGCCCTCGCCCGCGCCTGCGCTGCCGGACACGAGAAAGCGTGGGAACTCTTTCTCACCCGCTATCGCGCGCGCCTCTACGAGATGGCGCTGAATATTGCGCGGGAAGCCTCGGCCGCGCGCGACCTGGCCGACTCCATCTACGCCAGTCTTTACGGCCTTTCTGAGCGCGCCGGGCAGCGCGTTTCCAAGCTCAGCTTCTATACCGGGCGCGGCTCGCTCGAAGGCTGGCTGCGCACCGTTCTGGCGCAGGAATTCGTAAACCGCTATCGCAAGCAGCGCCACAACCTGAGCCTGGAAGAAAAACAAGAAGAAGGGGCGCAGTTCGTCGCGCCGACGCAGGTAGAAACGACTCCTGCCGACTCCCGGCTGGAGCAGGCTACCGATGAGGCTCTGGGCCAGTTGCCGGCTGAAGACCGTTTTGTCCTGGCGTCCTATTATCTGGATGGGCGCACGCTGGCCGAGACTGCGCGCAGCCTGGGGGTTCACGAATCGACCATCAGTCGCCGCCTGGAGCGGCTGGGCAAGGCGTTGCGCAAGCAGATTGTGGCTGCCTGCACGCGCCGCGGCATGAGCCGCCGCCAGGCTGAAGAGGCGCTGGAAGTTGACGTGCGCGATCTACAGGTGAGCGTGCGGCGCCATCTTGTGCAAGATTCTTCACCGTCTACGTTCACTAATCAGAGGCTCTCCGCCGGCACCGGCGAGGCCCCGGAGTAATCCGGAGTAATAAGGAGCAAGGTTGGCTGAGATTCCAAAATTCGTGCTGAGTCGGATGGACCAAACGACTTCGGAGTGGCATCCCGATCCTGACCTGCTCACGGCCTTCATCGAACGGGCTCTCCCTGATGGCGAACGTACGCGCGTGCTCGATCACCTTGCGTCCTGTGCCGACTGCCGCGATGTGGTTGCGCTGGCGCAGCCGGAGACGGCTGGGCAGGTCCAGACAACCTTCGTTCCCGCAAGAAGAGGATGGCTACGCTGGCCCGTACTGCGCTGGGTGGCTGTGGCCGCGTGCTTTGCGGTAGGTGCAGGAATCGCCTTGGAAGTGTTCCGCCAGCCCAAGTCGGCACAGTTCTCGACGACCTCGAAGAACGAGGTTCCAGCTGCGGCCCAGGGCGCCAGCGAACCTGCACTGGCACGTGATGAGGCAAAAGCGGAGTCACGAACGGATCGGCCTGCCACCGCGCCGTTGAATGAAAAGCGTACTCGCTCCGCGTCTGAACCGGCATCCTTAGGCATGGTAGCCCGAAAAATAGCGCCAGCCGAAGAGAGCAAGACTGCCGTACTCGACCAAAAGGCCCAGTTCGGAGGCTATTCCCAGCAGATCGTTCCGAAAGCGGCAGACAAGCTGATGGCGAATGCAGCGCCCTCAAGACAAAACGAGCGCGCCGATTACGACAAGAATGCCGGGTATCAGGGCTACTCAAATGCTATGGCGAAACCAATGCCCGGCGCTGCTGGAAAACAGGTCACCGCTGCGCACGCGCAGGGAGCTGCTGTTGGCGGCATGGCTGAGACCGATACCGGGAACAGGGAACTGGCCAAGACTAAGTCCGAGGCCGCCAGCAAGAAGGGTGACGAGATCGCGGCCAACCAGCCTGACTCCGGTGACGCCTACGTAATGTCCGAATTAAAAGACCGCCGGAAGGCAACTACTTTAGGAGGGCCCGCAGGCGCACCAGCTCCGGCCAAAGCGCCGGCTGCGCCTGACGCAACGCCGAGAGGTGTTCGCGAAACCGTTGAGGTTACGGCCGCCAGCCCGGCAGTGCAGGCGGAATCGGCAACCACCTCCGTTCTCCAGACCACCGCCATGCTGCGCGCGCCGGCCATCCTTCCGCGTTGGCGTCTGACGAAAGAGCGCCAACTCGAGCGGGCTAGCACCATCGACAACAAGTGGCAAACCGTGCCGCTCGAAGGCCAGCCCGTATTGCATGCCCTGTTCTTCTCCGGTCCGAACGTCTGGGTTGGCGGTATGGATGGGGCGCTGTTCCATTCGGGGGATGCTGGGGAGCATTGGCAGCGCGTCACGGTAAGCCATGGCAGCACCACGCTCGCCGAGAACATCATCGCCATCGACTTCCAGGATTTTCAGCACGGCCAGTTCAGGACGGATAAGAATGCCATCTGGATCACCTCCGATGGCGGCCAAACCTGGACTCCGAAATAACGTTTCCCAGCACCGCGAAGATCCTTTCCCCTGCGGGGGAGGCAGATGGTCTCACCGCGAACCGCTGCGTCATCGAGTAAGCCACCCCGTTGTGCCGCCCGGTCTAAGGGAAATTACCTTTGTGATCTGTGCAGGGTTGGGCTGCGGGTCTAGACTCGGTTTCGTAAGTTTGGCAGTTCCGGGGGAGGGCTGCCAAGGGCGTCCTGATTTCGTCAGGACGCTTTGTTTTTGCCAGGTTGCGGGTGGCCCAGGCGTACGCATCTTCCGTCGTTCTCGCGCATCGAATGCTTAGTGTTACGATAGTTCGTCCAGGCGTTGCCGGTCTGGCTGGCAATGCACACCCCCTTGGAGGCCTCAATGGCAAGTACTGCAATTATGGAAGTCACCGACGCGAACTTCGACCAGGAAGTACTGAAGTCGGATCAGCCGGTGCTCATTGATTTCTGGGCCGTGTGGTGCGGCCCTTGCCGCGCTCTCGCGCCCGTGGTTGACGAAGTTGCCGCGTCCTATTCCGGCAAAGTCAAGGTCACCAAGATGAACGTGGACCAGAACCCGGCCACGCCCCAGCGCTACGGCGTGCGCGGCATCCCCACCCTGCTGCTCTTCAAGGGCGGCCAGGTGCAGGAGCAGATCGTCGGCTACGTTCCGAAAGACACGATCGCGAAGGCGCTCGACAAGCACGTGTAAAGCAGGCTTCAGGCTGTAGACTGCAGGAAAAGCGAAATACGCAGTCAGAGACAACAACGCCCGGCCATGAGCCGGGCGTTGCTTATTGCTTCTGAAGTTTATTCGAACTCCGTGCTTCTTGCTTCGTCCTTCCTGAAGCCTGCCTACTGATACTTCCTCAGCACCCCAATCACCCGCCCCTGGATCTGTACTGAGGCAGCCGGGACAAGGATCGGAGCCATCGCCGCATTCGAGGGCTGCAGACGGATCTGGTCGCCTTCGCGATAGAAGCGCTTCAGCGTAGTCTCCGAACCCTCCACCAGTGCCACCACGATGTCCCCGTCGTGCGCCGTCTTGACCTTCTCCACCAGCACGTAGTCGCCGTCGACAATGTGCTCGCCCTGCATGGAGTCGCCGCGCACCTCGAGCACAAACACTTCCTTGGAGCGGACGAAGTCGGCGAGAGAGATCGTCTCCGGCGTTTCCATCGCCTCGACGGGCCGGCCGGCTGCAATCCGCCCCAGCAAAGGCAGCCGCAGCGGGTCCACGCTCATGGCCTGCTTCATCTTGCCTTTGATGGGCAGCAGGTCAATCGAGCGGCTGCGGTTGTAGTCCCGCTTGAGCAGCCCCTTCTTTTCCAGATTTGAAATGTGCTTGTGCACTGTGGCCAGCGAATTCAGCCCCATGCCGTCGCCAATCTCTTCGAAGGAAGGCGAGTAGCCGCGCGTCTGCACAAAGTCCGCGATGTAGTCGTACACTTGCCGCTGCCGCCTGGTGATCGCCATGCACCGATCTTAGCGAATAAAAGGCGAATGTCAAGTCCTCCCCGGTTTCCTCGGGCAGCGCGCTTTAGTGGCTTATGCATAAGGTAACGGAGATTTTGTTCTCGTTGCATTGATAATCAGGCGGCTTTGAGACCGACGGCTTGAAGGAGATCATGGAGTGCAGAGGTGACCTTTTGGTAGAGTCGGTCGAGTTGCGAGAGGCGATGCTGCTGGAGTTGGTGGTCAGCGGGAACTGGGTAGAAGCATCGGGCACGCAAGCGGGTAAACGTAACGCGGGTGCCCCACCCTTCCGCTTCAGCGGAGGGTGGGCGGCGGCACTTGGCACGCAGCAGAAACCCTACGTCTCAATCCCCACGTAACATACCCGCCCCACAATGTAGTCTGCCGAGGTCTTTTCGTTGGCCATGGGCATCACTTCCACCGGGTAGGCGTGATTGTGTGGGCGCAGCACCAGGTAGTTGCCCGCCAGTTCCACGTACTTGATGGTGCACTCGTCGTTCTTGCGCACCGCGTACATGTTCGACTCGCCTTTGCGGTAGGGCTTCAGCGAGTTATAGTGCCGGTCCACCAGCAATGTCGCTCCGGGCAGCAGGCGCGGATACATGCTCATGCCTTCGTTGCCGTCCACGCGTACGATCACGAAGCGCTCCCAGTTGTCGCGGTCGCCTTCGGCTTCCGCGCGCAGCTTGCGCAGAAAACTTTTCTTTAACTTCAGAATGTCGGTGACTTTCTCGTTGAAGATGAGCGGTTCGTTGGCGGCGGTGCGCCCATCTACCGTCAGCACGTTCTCGAACTCGTCTTCGCTGGGTGGCAAAATACTGGCACGTTTGTTGACCTCGCCGGGGTCCAGCAGATCGAGCACCGACAAATGCTGGACATTCAAGACCTTGTCCATGCCTTCCAGGCTCAGGCCACGCTTGCGGTTCAGGAAGTTGGAGATGTGGGCCTGCTTGAAACCGGTTTCTTTCGCTAGGCGAAGTCCGGTCAGCTGCCTTTCCTCGATTCGTTGCCACAGAATCTCGCGCAAATTGTCTTGCAGAGCTCGGAATTTCATGCACAGAGTCTACCAAAGTGTATAGCGAGACGCTATTACTTTTTCAATTCCTTGACCTGAAAGGAAATATTGTTCTTGACTTGAAAACAGGCCGAGCTATACGCTAGAAAAGTCTTATAACTCCCGAGTTGGTCGGGGAGGATGGTCAATCATGTTAGAGGAAACAGGCCCGGAAGAAGTGGGCGACGAACGGAACTTCGTGGAATTTCGGCGCAAGGTGCGCTCCGCCGAGGTTCTTTCCGCCGCCATGGAGCGGCTGTTGCGGTCACTCCAGTTTACGGGGCGGGTCAGTGTTGTGGTGCAGAACGGGCGCGTTCTGAAGTCGGGCTACGAGGAAGGTTACTTCAGCCAGCGTTTACGAGAAGCGCAGCTCTGAAACGTTCATGAGCGTTGCCGCGACAGGAAGAGGCAACGCGCGGTAACAACTAAATAAACCAAGCAGGTCATCGTAAGAGAAACGAGCCCTGCTCCGAGCAATCGGGGCAGGGCTTTTTCTTTGTACTCATTTTCGAAATTCATGCGAGGACATCATGGAAAGCGATGAAACAACGGGCCTGAAACTGGAATTGAAGTATTGCGAGGGTTGCGGCGCGCTGCTCGCCCGCGAAGTGGGCTCGGGAACAACGTATTGCAGAGACTGCCAGCGGCAACTGGTGGAAATGGAACTGCCACGTTTTGTGTATAGCCGTCCGCGGACGGTGGCCAAGCTGCCAAAACTCCAGAGCTTAGCTGAGTTCAACCTGGCACAGGCCGATTGCGGGAGGCTGCAATGAGCGCCGGAGTAGAGCTTTTTGGTGTAGCCACGCCGGAAATCTTCAGCGAAGAAGAGCGGCGCCCGGAAATACTGATTTATCGCAAAGCGACAGTTGCACTGTTGCGGCGTTTCTTGAAGATTTCGATCGAAACGGGCAGGCTGCCTTCGATGATTGGGGGCATGGCGATGCGAGCCCGGCTGCGCAGCTATCGTCCTCAGTGTTTTGAAGATGCGGTGATTTTCGTGACCGACGTGGAGCGCTGTTTGCAGAAGCTCGGCCCTTTCGCGCGCCTGGTGGTAGCACGAGTCGTATTGCAGGAGTACACAGAATTTGAGGCGGCAGGCCTCATTGGCTGCTGTGAGCGGACCGTGCGCGGGGTTCTGGGGGAAGCACTGGACGATTTGGCAGAGATTTTCTTGCGTAAGGGACTGTTACGGCCTTGAAACTCGCATCACAAAAAACGTTGTCAATAGGCAAGAATTACACTTTTGAGGTTAAGTTATTGGAAACAAGCCAAAAATAAAGTTCAAAACCGTTGCCGGTTTCCCCCCTCAAATTTGGTATCCTAAATTTAACAGTGGCAAAAATGAAATCTTCGAGGCGCGTCGCAAAGACGCGCCTCTCATTTTTTACGGGTAATCATGACTAAGGGCAAGACAACACGAAAGACAAATAAGCGCGCCAAGACTACGAGCAAGCCGAAGGTTACCAAGTCGGTGCAAGAAGCACGGGAACAATTTCAGAAACTAGTGAGCAGCAGTTCAGGAAAGATCATCAGTGCGGTCATCGCGGAAGCGAAGAAGGGAAAGTATTTGCCGGCGAAGTTCCTGTTCGAGGCCATCGGGATGTGCGAAGCACGACCGGAGTCGGCGGAACCGGCGGAGAAGCACGACGATTCGCTGGCGCAGATCCTGCTCGAGCAGTGGCACCTGAAGCCGGCACCGCAGGATTCGGACGATGAGGGTACCCAGGGAAGTGGCGAAGCCGAGGAGGATGCGGTTACGGTAGGATGAAGGCATCATCGTAAGCGCACCCTCCGCTGAAGCGGAGGGGTGCGGCACCCACATTTTTGGTAGTCCTGACGGGCGGTACCGCACCGATGGGGGATAGACGGCCCTCCGGGCACGCGTTAGCTTAGAGCAGGAGGGCATTCTGGAAATCGAACTCGGCATGGACCTGACGTGGATCACCGATCGCATTGCGGTCGGCGGGGCGATTTGGAATGACGACGGGATGGCGCGAGTGGCGCGGCTCGGAATCACGCACGTGATTGACATGCAGATCGAGTTCGACGACCGGCCACTGGGAGAAGAGCATGGGGTTGAGGTGCTGTGGAATCCGGTGGACGATGATTTTCTGCCTAAGGCTCTGGAGTTGTTTGAGCGGGGAGTGAAGTTTGCGAACGAGGCGCTGGACAATCCGGGAACGAAATTGTTCATTCATTGCGCGGCGGGAGTGCATCGAGCGCCGATGATGGCGTTGGCGGTGCTGGTTGCGCTGGGATGGCAACTGGACGACGCGATGGCGATGATTGAGGCGCGAAGGCCGGTGGTGGATTTTCCGGATGTGTATGTGGAGAGCGTGAAGCGTTATCTGCGCAAGGCAGAGGCGGCGAAGAAGTCGATCACGGGGCGGATTGGGCGGTTGTCTCCGGAAGTGCAATAATCCTCAAAAATTGAGTGGCGCCCCATTGGGTGGCCAACAGTCCCTCAGGGCAGGCTCCTGACGGGGCTGGTGGGGGAACGGTCCTAGTCCTGACGTGCTGGCCCGGGGACTGTCGCTCCTCGGGCTGGGGTGCGGGCGCGGCAGGCGCACGGGGCGGCACACGTCGCGCGGGCTGATGGCATAGGTCCTTCGCGGCGCTCAGGATGACAGAATTGAGAGTTTGGAAGTTGCGGGGGCGATGGCTTCGCGGCATCACATCATGAAGTCGGCGTTGGAAGTTATTGCGGGCATGGTACCCGCCACACGAGGAAAAGGGGATGGAGAACGTGCTGAAGAGAGCGAAGTTGGCACTGGGATACATTGCTTGCGTTTTGCTTACGGTGGCGGCGTGGGCGGCGGGACCGGCGATGAATACCGTGACGGACACGGTTTATCGCGCAGACGGAACGCCGGCGTCGGGGACATTGCTGATTTCGTGGCCTGCGTTTACGACCGCGGACGGCAAGCCAGTAGCGGCGGGGAATCTCAGCGTGACGATTGGGGCGGGCGGGGCGGTAGCGATTCCGCTGGCGCCCAATGCGGGCGCTTCGCCGGACGGGACGTTCTACAAAGTGGTTTTCAAGCTGGATGACGGGACGACCAACACGGAGAACTGGGTGGTTCCGGCGGGGAGTGCGACGACGATTGCGGCGATACGGTCGACGGTGGTGCCGGCGAGCGTAGCGATGCAGGCGGCGTCGCGGCAGTACGTGGACAGCGCGCTGGGGGCGAAGGCCAGCGACACGAGCGTGGTACACCTGAGCGGGGCAGAGACGATCCAGGGAGTGAAGCAGTTCTCGACACCACCGGCTGTTCCGGTGCCGCAACAGGCGACAGACGCGGTAAACAAGGCGTACGTGGACCAGGCAGTGGCGAACGTGGGCAGCGGGTCGTACGTCTCGAAAGCGGGGGACGCGATGACCGGGCCTTTGACGCTGGCGGCGGATCCGACGGCGCCGGCGCAGGCAGCGCGGAAACAGTATGTCGATTTGCAAATGGCAACGAAGGCGGACAAGGTTAGCGGGCTGGTTCCAGTAGCACAGCTGGGAACAGGGGCGACGGATAACAGCAAGTGTTTGAAGGGTGACCAGAGCTGGGGAGCCTGCGGGTCGAGCACGAACGCGACCCAGATACAAGGGAAGAATGTGGACGCGACGGCGCCGGCGGCTTCGGGGCAGCAGTATGTGTGGGACAACACCGGAGCGGCCTGGAAGCTGCAGAGCAAGGCTAGCGTGGATGTTCGTGACTGGGGAGTGAAGTGCGACGGCACGACGGATGATGCGGCGGCTTTGAACACGATGTTCAGTTCGCTGCGCACGACGCAGCAGTGGAATGCGCCCGAGATCCGGTTTCCTGCTACGCCGGGGACATTCTGCCTTCTGGGATCGACGGTTAACGTCAAAGTCTGGTATGCGCACCTGGTGGCGTATGGGACAGCGATCAAGTGCACGATGAACGGGCCGTGCATTTTTGTGGGCGACGCGACGAACCAGAACGATACGCTCGGGGTTGTCGTGGAAGGGCTGAGTTTTATCCCGGGATATGCGGGATCGACGAGTAATCCGGTGTTCCGGGACAACGGCCAAGGGACGAAGTTCCTGAACGTTGCGGCGTGGAGCGGCGGCACTGGCAGTAACCGATTTTCAGCGTTTATCGAGAACTACGACGATGAGAAGCAGGTGATTGACGGGCTGCGGATTCAGGGGCAAGGGACATTCATCCGCTGCGATGCGACGTTCTGCGGCGCGATACTGTATGCTCCGGGTCCGTTCTCCGGGCCGACGCGGGCGGGGATCACGACGATCACCAATTCCGACCTCGGAATGCAGTGCGGAGGTAACGGCATTGACTGGCACTCGGGCAATGATCTTTACATCGGCGACGGGAACATCATTCAGGGGTATGCGCAGTTTGCCATCCGCGTAGACGTGTCGAACGGGTACGCCAACAAGCTCGATGTACACAATCTCTATCAAGAGGTGGGGGGTTGCGTGAACCCACAGGGCGGCTCGGCGGGTATAGGACAGGCGGGCATCATTGTGCAGGGGCCATACACGGTAACGAAGCGCGGTGGAACCGGCGGCGGCAAGATCAGTTACTTCGCGAACAACGGAACAAACAAGCACGTCTTCTACGTAGTGGCGACCAATGCGAGCACGGCGGATTCGGTCGCGCTTCCCCTCGGTTATGCCATGAGCGACAACGCGACCAGCTTCACGGTGGCGTGGCCTCGGATTACGGGAGCGCAGAGCTACAAACTGCTGGCGACGCGGCCGACGAGGTCATATGACGAGTATGTACCGTACTCGGGCGTCAACAGCTTGGTAACGATGGTAACGGATGCCAGTTGCGCGCCCAACGCCTACTGCGCCTTCACCTACAACCCGGCTGCAACGCTGGGAGCTTACAACGTGCCGCAGATGTACGGCGTCCCTTACGTTCCGATTCTGAATTTCTGGCCGGCGCCGGTGGTACTGGGTCCGGCGTCGGGCGGGTACGGTGGGTCAGGCAGCGCGCCGGGGATGCTGGATTCGGATTCGATGGAAAATCCGGTGGTATCGGCGCGGGCGCAATATAAGCCGTTTGCCTGGAGCACGACCCGATTTGAGAACGGAGCGGATCAGAGCCCGGTTCCGAACCAGATTGCGTACAACACCCTGGGTTACTTCAACGGCTATACGGAGAACGGGTTCATTCTCAATGGGACGGGAGAGCCGATTCAGTCAGGGTCGGCTTCCGAGTCGGGGCGCAAGGGGAAGTTGAACTTCGGCGGTTACTCGTGGAACCCCACGAACATCATTGAACTGATTACCTGCCGAGATTCGAGCTTCTCGAAGACGCTGGCACACGTCTCATTGCGGCCGGCGGCGGATGCTGGAGATTGCGCGCTGGGTGTGGTGGGAACCGACATTGGGTTTCTGCGGGCGAAGTCGAAGTGGCGGTTTTATTTCAACGCGCTGCCGGCGGGAGTGAGCGACACGAACGCGATCGAGATGGACGCGACGGGGATCAATCTGCCGGCGGGTTCGCAGTTCAAGGTGGCGGGCGTGCCAGTGACGGGCGGCGGAGGCGGTGGATCGGTCGCGGGCGCGAATGCGTCGGTGCAGTTCAACGACAGCGGAGTGATGGGCGGGATCACGGGGTTCACGTTCAACAAGCTGACGGGGGACCTGACCGTGCCGGGAAAGATTTCGGCAAGCTACATTGAGACAACGGCGGCGGGGGCGTGGAGCGTGGAAGGGTCGTATGCGGCGATGACAGCGCCGGCGACGGGGAAATCGAAAATTGGGTTCGGGCCGAGCGGGCAGTTGCAGATTGCGGAGAATGGGGCGACGGCGTTTGTCGACGTGGCGAAGGTGGGGCATACGCACGTCGAGGCGGATGTAGCGAATTTGACTTCGGACCTGGCGGCGAAGGCGGCTGTGGTGCATACGCATGCGGCTTCCGATATTGCGAGTGGGACTTTGGCGGCGGCGAGGTTGCCGGTGATGGGAGCATCGGGGGCGTCGCATGCAGCGGGGGCGGTGC
>Ga0075014_100000151_pt1 | contig 21105 bp, 19 predicted proteins | sample AleBraG_ABR_2014_FD_71472 | JGI IMG/M metagenome (GOLD analysis project Ga0075014, IMG submission 71472) | Freshwater sediment microbial communities in response to fracking from Pennsylvania, USA - Alex Branch Run_MetaG_ABR_2014 | ecosystem: Environmental > Aquatic > Freshwater > Creek >... | reverse complement strand
TGAAGCGCTGGACAAAAAGATGACCGATGTCGAAGGCGAGTTGTTGCAGGTGAAGGCGCAGTCTTCGGAGGCCAACCTCAACTTCCCGGTGATGATTGACGAGCGGCTGCATTCGTTGGCGGGCAGCGCGGATATGGTGGATGCGGCTCCGACCAAGCAGCAGTACGAAGTATTCGATGTATTGAGCCAGCAGGCGAAGGGGCTGGTTGATCGCTGGAAGCAGATTCAGGTGACCGATCTGGCGGCGCTGAACGAAGAGGCGCGGAAGGATGGGTTGCAGGTGATTTACATGGGGCCGGCGAAGTAGCGATTCGCCTGTTACACGAAGGTCGTCTCGGTGCTGCCTTCAAAAGCGTCCGGATTCACGTGTGGTGGTGTCTATTTCAGCAAATGGGACGTCACGTCTTGGCGGGAGATCGAATGCGTCGATTGGCGATTGTCATCGCCCTGTTGGGTTCGGTACGGGCGACGGGGTGCATGTGCGTCGGCGATTTTGGGATGTGCCATGGTTTCAAGTCGGCGGATACTGCCATATTTGTTGGTAGAGTTACCGCTATCAAGATAGATCGTGAAGTGGACATTGGACGTTTTCACACCCAGCGCGTGACCTTTGCCATTCGGGAAGCGTTCAGGAGCGGCAGAGGTAAGAAAGTTACAGTAACCAGCCCGTGGGGGGATGATTGTTCGTTCGAATTTCGCTTGCGAGAGAGCTATCTCCTCTACGTATCTCGTGATGGCGGAAGGTACGTCGCAGGCGGTTGCAACAGAATCTTGAGAGTGGACGCTGCTGGTGACGAAATAGCACACCTTCGCCGACTCGCATTGGCGCCTCCCGGTGCGGCCATTGTAGGGACCCTGAAGACATACGCCGCAGATCGGAACTTCATGTCACGAGCGAACTCGCCCCTAGCCGGTTGCAAGATTACCCTGGACGGTCCTTTGGGCGCGCATGTGGTTGCCACGGACAAAGACGGACGATACTCAGTGGTCGGACTTCCGCCCGGGCTCTATCGGCTGAGTGTCACGCTGCCCGACGACTACTTGCCTGCCGCTTCGCCGGATGTCACGTTGGAACGGGACGGTTGCGCCGAAGTCGACCTCCGTGCCAGTAGGAAGCCAGATCAGGCAGGGAAAGCACCCAGAGTAGCGGACTAGCTGGCAGGTCACCACTTGCAAAAAGGCACGAGCCATGCGACTCGTGCCTTTCTGCAGGTTGCTGGCTTTCTTACAGTTACCAGACAGGCTTTCCGCTTTTGTCGCGGAAGGTGAAAATGTCGTTGCCGAGCTTGATCTCGCGGGCCAGGATGGCGTCGACATCCTGAAAGATCAGCTTGACGCCGGTGACTTCCACTCCGTCGCCGGGTTTGAATACGAGCTCGAGGTCCTTCACGAACTTCGTTTTGGCGACGTGTACCTCGTACGTCTTGCCATCGTCCAGTTTGAGAATAAAGTGCGAGCCCATGCCGCCGCTGACGGGACACTCGCGGTCCTTAACTTCTGTGATCGTGCCCTTGTAGGTGCCCTCTTTGCTCGAGTCGTACTTGGGTGCGGCAGGGGATTGCGGGGCGGCCCACGAAGGGAGTGAGACAAAAAGCAACACGAGAATGAGTGCGGCGATCCGAGACTTCATGGCCGTTCCCCTCCTGATTTCTAGCGGTTGCCTGACCACAGTTGTATGCAACAACATTATCGGATCGGATTGTCCTATTGCCCTGTGATGGCGATCACGGGTGGGAGTGACGTGAAACATCAAGATGAACCGCGTCAAGATGGCGGAAGGAAGGCGGGCGAGGACACCCGCCTCCACCCGAGCCATCCCCACACAAGTTGCCGCCACAGGAAACATCCCACACAGTGCAAAGGCAGACTAGAAGGCAGAAGAGCCGAGGGAGCGGTCGTCACCTTCGGTGATCTTGTCGAGGATGCCATACGCGACGTCCAGCATCTCCTGATCGACCTTGCGATTGGTGGCAATGGCTTCCTGCAGGGGAATCGAGGTAATGCTGTTTCCCTTCAGGGAGACCATGTGCCCGAACTCGCCGCGGTGGACGAGGTCGATGGCGCCGATACCGTAGCGCGTGCCCAGAACACGATCGAAGGCGCTGGGTGAACCGCCGCGCTGGATGTGTCCGAGAACGACGGTGCGCGTTTCGAATCCGGTGCGCTTTTCGATTTCACGCGCGAGGATGGTGCCGATGCCGCCGAGACGCACGTGACCGAATTCGTCCTTGCCCATGTCCTGGACGATGGCCGCGCCATGCTGCGCATCCACGTCGGTGGCGAGTTTGGCGCCTTCGGCCACGACTACGATGCTGAAGTAACGGCCGCGCTGGTGACGCAGGCGAATTACGTCGGAAACCTTTTCGATGTCGAAGGGGACTTCGGGAATGAGGATAACGTCGGCGCCGCCGGCGATGCCGCTGTACATGGCGATCCAGCCGGCTTCGCGACCCATCACCTCTACTACCATAACGCGGTTGTGGGCTTCGGCGGTGGTGTGCACGCGGTCGATGGCGCTGGTGGCGACGTTGACGGCGGTGTCGAAACCAAAGCAGAAATCGGTGCCGCCGAGGTCGTTGTCAATCGTCTTCGGGCAGCCCACGACCTTGACGCCGGCTTCGTGCAGCTTCTGGGCCACGGAGAGCGTGTCATCGCCGCCAATGGCGATCAGGGCCTCCACGCTGTGTTTCTTCAGCGTGTCCTGGATCCGCTGTAAGCCGCCCTCGTGCTTGGTCGGGTTGGTGCGGGAGGTGCGCAGGATGGTGCCGCCGCGCGGCAGAATTCCGCCAACCGCAGACAGGTCGAGCACCATGGTCTTGTCCTCGAGCAGGCCCCGCCAGCCTTCCAGGAAGCCGACGAACTCGTCGTTGAAGTGGAAGTATCCTTTGCGCACGATGGCGCGAATCACAGCATTCAGGCCCGGGCAGTCGCCTCCGCCGGTCAGCACACCGATCTTCATGGTTCCGCTCCTAAACTTCAGTTCACTTGGGATGTTTCCAGTTCCACCGGGGAACAGTTGTACGCTGGTTGGCGCCGCTGTACCACCCTATCCCAGTGGGATGTCTGCAATAGTAAAGATTATCATCTGGTGCGGGAAAACGGACCTTTGCTTCGGGTGCATGCGACGAAACTGGTTGCGCGGGCAAGGGCGGCTCACGGAAAATACGAACGCGTTGCAGCATGATACGGAGCGGCAGACTCATGCCCAAGCTCTCACGGATTCTGATCTGGTGCGGCGTGGTAGGCGCAGGCGTGCTCTCTTTGGCCACGATTGCGCTGCGACGCGGCGAGCCGATCAACGCCATGTGGCTGGTGGTGGCGGCGGTGTGCACCTACGCGGTCGGCTATCGCTTCTACAGCAAGTTCTTGGCGGCTAAGGTGTTGGTGCTTGATCCGACGCGGGCGACGCCGGCGGAACGCCTTGACAACGGGCGCGACTTTGTACCGACCAACAAATGGATCGTGTTTGGACACCATTTCGCCGCTATTGCCGGCCCGGGGCCGCTGGTGGGGCCGGTGTTGGCGGCCCAATTCGGGTACCTTCCGGGGACATTGTGGGTGTTGGCGGGAGCGGTGCTGGGCGGATGCGTGCAGGATTTCGTGATCCTGCTGTTCTCGGTGCGGCGCGATGGCAAGTCACTCACGGAGATGGCGCGGGAGGAGATTGGTCCGGTAGGCGGGTTTGTCGCCTATCTCGCGGTGGTCAGCATCATTGTGATTTTGCTGGGCGTGATCGCGCTGGTGGTGGTGAACGCGCTGAAGTCGAGTCCGTGGGGAACGTTCACCATCGCGATGACCATCCCGATCGCGCTGCTGATGGGGCTCTATCTGCGGCGGATTCGGCCGGGGAAGGTGCTGGAGACTTCGCTACTCGGATTTGTCCTGGTGGTGCTGGCAATTCTGGGAGGGCAGTGGGTTTCGCAGCATGCGATGCTGGCGAACTGGTTCACGCTGACGGCGCCCACGTTGGCGATTCTGATCATTGTGTATGGGTTTGCGGCGTCGGCCCTGCCGGTGTGGTTGCTGCTGGCGCCGCGGGACTATCTGAGCACGTTTGTGAAGCTGGGAACGATTGCGCTTCTGGCCATTGGGATTGTGCTGGTGCGGCCGACACTGCACATGCCGGCGTTGACACGATTTGTGGATGGGACTGGGCCGGTGTTTGCGGGAAGCATCTTTCCATTTGCGTTCATCACCATTGCTTGTGGCGCGATCAGCGGGTTTCATTCGCTGATTTCGAGCGGCACGACTCCCAAGCTGGTTTCGCGCGAACCGGAAACGCGCATGGTTGGCTACGGCGCGATGATGGCGGAATCGCTCGTGGCGGTCATGGCCATGATTGCGGCCTGTGTGATGCAGCCGGGAGTCTATTTTTCGATCAACAGTCCGACCGCGATTGTTGGGGCAACAGCCGACGCCGCGACGGCCACGATCTCGAGCTGGGGATTTCCGGTGACGGCAGGCGACATGGCGACGCTGGCCAGTGCGGTGGGAGAGAAGACTCTGTTTAACCGGACCGGTGGCGCGCCGGCGTTTGCAGTCGGGATGGCGCAGATTTTCGCGCACAGCCTGGGCGGGCAGGCGGTGATGGCGATCTGGTATCACTTCGCGATCATGTTCGAGGCGTTGTTCATCCTGACCATTCTCGATGCGGGCACACGCGTGGGACGGTTCATGGTGCAGGATGCGCTGGGGCACATCTGGAAGCCGATGGGGCGGACGAGTTGGTATCCGAGCATTCTGTTTACCAGCGGTGTGATTGTGGCGATGTGGGGATACTTCCTATGGCAGGGAGTCAAAGACCCGCTCGGCGGAATCAATTCGCTGTGGCCGCTGTTTGGGATTTCGAACCAACTGCTGGCGACAGTGGCGCTGTGCGTGGCGACGACGATCATCATCAAAATGGGACGGGCGCGGTATGCGTTCGCCACGCTCGTGCCGCTGGTCTGGCTGGTGTCGGTGACGTTTACGGCTTCTTACCACAAGATATTCAATACCAATCCGCGCATCGGGTTCCTGGCGCACGCGCAACAGACGTTGGGGCAAATGGCCACGAGTCCCAAGCCGCAGGAATTGGCACGGATCGCGTTCAATGACCGGCTGGACGCGGCGGTGACCGGGGTGCTGGTCGTGCTCGTCTTGTTGATCCTGACGGAGTCGCTGTTGGATTGGGTGCGCATTCTGTCGGGGAGGCGGGAAGCGCGGGTGAAGGAGTCCCCGTTTGTGATGACGAACTTTGCGGCGGAGGAACAGGGATGAGGGACTCCGTATCACGTTTTGGCCGCCTGCTGCTGGCCGCGCTGCGGGAGATCTTTGAAGAATCGGCGTACGAGCGTTTTCTCAAGCGCCGCGGGTGTGGCTCGTCGCGCGAGGCGTACGCGGCGTTCCTGCACGAGACGCAGCACGCCAGGGAGCGAAGAGCGCGCTGCTGCTAGCGGGTACTTTCCGAGTGGCCGGGATCAATTCACCAGGAGCGCGACGTTATCGCGTATCGCCATCGCGGTTCGAGCGGAAGAATAACCTTGCCACCACCTACGTACGGGTATATCGTTCGTTCCCGCTGTCCAGTGACAAGAGGAGGAACGGGGATGAGGAAATCAATACTGGTACTCGGTTTAGTGTGCCTGTGCGCGACTGTTGTGCTGGCGCAAGGTAAGGTGGCGAATGGATGGGCGTGCGGGAAGCCAGCCATGGCGCAAAGCATTGAGATCGGAGATCAGTCCGGCCACGCCTACGCGATCGACCAGACTAAGTGCACCTCCACCAAGGGCGAAATCGGAGGCGTGAGAGAGAAAGAGGGCCTGGGTACGGAGTTCGCGGAAGTCACCGGCGACAAGTCCAGCGGCCACGGCATTTTCGTGGAGACCATGGCGAACGGAGACAAGATCAACTTCACCTACCAGTTCACCGGCACGGTCAAGAACGGCCAGCTGCAAACGGCTTCCGACAAGTGGCAGGCCACCAGCGGAACCGGCAAGTTCAAAGGGATCAAGTCCAGCGGCACCTGCACCGGAACCGGAGCCGCGGACGGATCAGCCAACTGGGAGTGTACCGGGACTTACTCGCTTCCCAAGTAATGCCACTAACGCGGAAAGGCAGATGTGCGCTAGCCGCCGGCGATTGCCCCCAGGATGATCAGCGGTGCTGCTCCTGAGACGACGGCATCGGGCAGATGTGCGTCCGGCGATTCGTGGGTGAGGTCCTCCTGGCAGGCGAAGAAGCGCAGGAACGGCCGGCGGATTTGCGTGACGTGATCGCGGATGGCGCCGCGCAACATGGGATAGCGGGCTTCCAGGGCGTCAAGCACGGAACGCTGCGTCACAGGGCCTTCGATCTCGAGTTCCACGTCTCCGCGCACCTGAGCCAAGGTTCGCAAGTGCGGCGGGATGGTGACGTAGATGACGTGCATCAGAAGTTGCCTGAGAATTACGGCAGCGTCTGGACCTCGACCGAAAGAACAGCCGGAAGATCCCGGACGATGGGAGCCCAACTGTCACCGGCGTCGGCCGACGCGTAGACCTGCCCGCCTGTAGTGCCGAAGTAAATGCCGCACTTATCGAGCGAGTCAACGGCCATCGCGTCGCGCAGGATGTTGACGTAGCAGTTTTCCTGCGGCAGGCCTTTGGGCAGGGCCTCCCATTCGTTGCCGCCAGTGCGGCTGCGGTAGACGCGGAGTTTGCCGTCGGGGACAAAGTGCTCCCCGTCGCTCTTGATGGGGACGACATAGATGGTCTCGGGCTCGTGGGCATGGACGTCGATGACGAAACCGAAATCGGTGGGCAGGTTGCCGCTGACCTCTGTCCACGAATCGCCGGCGTTGTCGCTGCGCATGACATCCCAGTGCTTCTGCATGAAGAGCGTGTTGGGTCGCGCCTTGTGCATGGCGACGTGATGGACGCAGTGGCCGACCTCGGCGGTTGGGTCGGGGATGTACTGGGAATGCAGGCCCTTGTTGATCGGCGTCCAGGTTTTGCCGCCGTCATCGGTGCGGAAAGCGCCTGCGGCAGAGATGGCGATGAAGATGCGTTGGGGCTTCGCGGGATCGAGGATGATGGTGTGCAGGCACATGCCACCGGCGCCTGGCTGCCACTTAGGGCCGGAGCCGTGGCCGCGCAGGCCGGGCAACTCCTGCCAATTCTGGCCGCCATCACTTGAGCGGAATAGCGCTGCGTCCTCGATGCCCGCATAGACAACTTCAGGATCGGTGAGCGATGGCTCGAGATGCCAGACGCGCTTGAACTCCCAGGGGTGCGCCGTGCCGTCGTACCACTGGTGCGTGCCGGGGACGCCGTCATAGACGAACTTATTCCCGATTGGCGCCCAGGTTTTGCCGCCGTCGTTGGAGCGCTGGACCTGCTGGCCGAACCAGCCGCTGCATTGCGAAGCGTATATGCGGTTCGGGTCGGCGGGAGACCCTTTGAGGTGATACAGCTCCCAGCCTGCGAAGTGCGGGCCGCTGATGTCCCATTTGTCGCGCTTGCCGTCCGCGGAAAGAATGAACGCGCCTTTGCGCGTGCCTACCAGAACCCTAACCTGACTCATGCCTCACCCCGTCGCGATAGAGTAAATCAAGCCGTTAGGATTTTCCAGCGGGCGGAGGGCGTAAACAGGGAGCCTGAAAACAACGAACATCCGCATCGTTGCGACGCGGCTTCTTTGACGCGCTCGCTGCTTCTCCGCTAGTCTTGAAATCTACTTCATGACAGACACAGCCATTTCAGTGCGCGGACTGCGCAAGTCCTACGGTGATCTTGAAGCGGTCAAGGGAATCGACTTCGAGATTCAGACCGGCGAAGTGTTTGGGCTGCTTGGCCCGAACGGCGCGGGGAAAACCACGACGGTAGAAATTCTTGAAGGCTTGCGACCTCGCACTGGAGGCGACGTCGCGGTGCTTGGGTTTGATCCGGACCGGCAACGGTCGCAACTGAAAGATCGCATCGGAGTCTGCCTGCAGGCGACGAATCTGCCGGAGAAGATGAAGGTGCGAGAGGCGCTGACGCTGTTCTCGGCGTTTTATACGCGGCGCATCAGTGGTGACGACGTGCTGAAACGGCTGCAGCTTTGGGACAAGCGCGATGCCTTCTATGGAACGCTGTCGGGAGGGCAGAAGCAGCGGCTGGCGCTCGCACTGGCGCTGATCAATGACCCATCGCTGATTTTTCTGGACGAACCGACGACAGGGCTCGATCCGCAGGTGCGGGCCGAAATTCATTTGCTGCTGGAAGAACTGAAAAAAGAACATCGAACGATTCTGCTGACCACGCATTACATCGAGGAAGCGGAGCGATTGTGTGATCGCGTGGCGATTGTGGATTCGGGGAAGATCATTGCCCTCGACACACCCGCACAACTGCAGCAGCAGAGCAGGACGGCGTCGAGTATCGAGATTTCATGCGCGACGGCGTTTCCAGCCTCGTTGCCTTCATGGGCAGAGGCCACTGGGACCCACGTCGAGCCTGACGGCAAGACGCTGACGGTGACTTCGCGGCGTCCGGCAGCGACGCTGGTGGACCTGGTGAAGTGGGTGGATCAGCAGGGGCTCGAACTGGTGGATGTGCACCTGAAGAAGCCAACGCTGGAAGACGTCTTCATCGAAATGACGGGAAAGAAGCTGCGGGAATGAACGCCTATCGCGCATTGATGAAGATTGATCTGCGGCTGGCGCTGCGGCAGCGCTCGGTCATTTTCTTTAACTACCTGTTTCCGGTGGTGTTTTTCTTCGTGTTCGCGCAGGCGATGCACGCCGAGCGCGGCAGCGCGATGACGCGCGTGATCGCGATGGTAGTGGTGATCGGCGTACTCGGTGGTGGACTGTTCGGTGCGGGCATGCGCGCGGTTCAGGAACGCGAGATGAACATCCTGCGGCGGTATAAGGTGACGCCGATCTCTCCGGCGCCGCTGCTCGTGGCGTCCACCGTGACCGGGTGGACTTTGTTCATGCCGTACGTCGTAGTGATGTTCTGCCTGGCGCATTTTGTTTATGGCATGCCGTGGCCGAAACAGTTTGTTTCGTTGCTGATCTTCATCAGCCTGGCAATTGTGGCGTTTCGTTCGATTGGATTGATTCTGGCGTCCGTGGCCAACACCATGCAGGAGAGCCAGATCCTGATCCAGTTGATCTATCTGCCCATGCTGTTCCTGAGCGGGGCCACCTTTCCTCCGGAAATGTTTCCGGGATGGTTGCACGAACTCACCAGCTTTCTGCCGGCAACTCATCTGGTGACGGGCATTCAGGGGATGCTGCTGAGCGAGCAGAGTCTGCTGCAGAAGAGCAACCTTGAGGCAGCGCTGGCGCTCGTGCTGACTACGCTCGTCGGCCTGTTTATTGCTTACAAGCTGTTTCGATGGGAGAAGGAAGAGAAGGTCAAGCCTGCGTCTAAGTTGTGGTTGCTCGCCATCATGTTGCCGTTCCTTGTGATCGGGGCGGTCAACGTGCGCACGCATCAGAATCGAACGCAGCAGCGCATTCTGGCGCGGCAGCTGGCGCGCGGCGAAACGTTTTTGATTCGCGGAGCGCGTATCTTTGTGGGCGACGGCCGGGTGATTGAGCAGGGTGCCGTGCTGGTGCGCGGTGGAAAGATCGCAGAGGTCTACGAAGGCACCGGTCCTGATCCGAAGTCGGTGAACGCCGAGGTGGTCGAAGCGGCCGGTAAGACAATTTTGCCGGGGCTGATTGACGTGCACATTCACCTGGGCGCGCCGGGTGGAGTTGTGGATTGGCAGACCTACAATGCCGAGCAGGGAATGGAACGGGAACTGGCGGCCTACTTGTATAGCGGCGTGACCACGGTGCGTAGCACGGGTGACGTGCTCGGTGCCGCGCTGAAGATCCGCGGAGTGGTGAATAGTGGGGAAAAGTTGGGCGCGGAGTTCTTCACCTGCGGGCCGCTGTTCACGGCCAAGGGCGGACACGGGACCGAGTATTTCAAAGGCGTGCCAGAGCAGATGCGGCAGACGCTGGAGAGTCAGTTTGTGCGAATTCCCGGGTCGCCGGAGGAAGCACGGCAGCAAGTCGATGAGATCAAACGGCAGGGTGTGGATTGCGTGAAGGGAGTTCTGGAGGCCGGGGCGGCGGGGCGTCTGTTTAACCGGATGGACCCGGCACTGCTGGTCAGCGTGGGACAGGAAGCAAAGGCGCAGAAGTTGCCGTTTGCGGTTCACACGGGAGATGCGCACGACGTCGCAGATGCACTGAATGCGCAGGTGAGTTCGATTGAGCACGGCTCGATGCGGGATGCCATTCCGGACGGAGTGTTCGAGAAGATGGCGCGGGATGGGGTGTCCTACGATCCCACGCTGTTCGTCGGCCAAGCATTTCACGACATGGCCGAGGGCAAGCTGGACTTGCTGAAGCGACCACTGGTGCAGCAGGCAGCTCCGCCGGACCTGATCAAGGGGACGGAGGCGGCATTCTCCTCGAAAGAAACTGAAGATATGCGAAAGTCGATCGGGCATTATCCGATCGACATGGCCATTGCGTCAGAAAACCTGCGGCGAGCCTTCCAGCACAAAGTGGCGCTGGTTACGGGGAGCGATGCCGGGAACTTCCTGGTAATTCATGGACCCACGGTGCAACAGGAGATCGAGCTTTGGGTGAAGGCCGGCATCCCGGCAGCGGTGGCGCTCGAGGCGGCCACCTACAACTCTGCGAAGTTGTTGCGGTCCGAGAATCGTATTGGTCTGGTGCAGCCGGGGCACGATGCGGATCTGCTGATTGTGGATGGGAATCCACTGGAAGACATCTCCGCAACCGAGCGCATCTCGAGTGTCGTGTTCAAGGGAGAACGCATCGACCGGGCCTCCCTGTTTGATCAACGCTAATGGGGCCGGTGCTACACTTCTCGCGTGCGTGTGCTGGGGATTGATTGTGGGTCGGAAAATACCGGCTACGGCGTTGTGGAACTCGACGATGCCGGGCACCTGCGGTGCATCGTATCCGGGACGGTGAGGGCGTCGGCGCGGCTGGCGATGGCTGTCAGGCTCAACAAGATCTTTAAGGGTTTACAGGAAGTTATTGAGGAATATAACCCTGACAAGGTAGCACTCGAGGATGTGTTTTATGCGGTGAATGTGAAGTCGGCGCTGAAACTGGGACAGGTGCGGGGAGTCGCGATGTTGGTGGCATCGAATGCGGGGCTGGAGGTAGCGGAATATGCGCCCCTGACGATCAAGTCGGCGGTGGTCGGTTACGGCAGGGCGGAGAAGCATCAAGTCCAGCAGATGGTAACACGGTTACTGCGGCTGGAGGCTCCGCCGGAATCACCGGATGCGGCGGATGCTCTGGCGATTGCGATCTGTCATCTGCACACGGAAGCAACCGTGGGACGGCAGCGGGCATCCCGAGGCACACGGTGAATTCGCAGCAGATGAGCGCATCCCTCACTAAAACCTATCTCACCAATGGGAAGAAAACCAAATTGTCGCTCCGAGCGGAGCGAGGAATCTCTACTCCCCAGCAGGATCTTTGGGTTATAGGGATGCTTCGCTTCGCTCAGCATGACAATCCCACTTATGCGATCTCGCCTAGATGGCGTCGTTGTGTTGCGCTGGCGGCGGTAGCGTTGTTGATGTGTTCGGTCGCAGCAGTGGGGCAGGCGGAATTCGCAACCAAGGCGCCGACGGTCACGTTCGACTTCAGTTTTCCGGGTTCGGTGCCGGAAAGTTACTCGATCAAGGTGAGTGAGACGGGAGAGTCGACCTACGAGTCCACTGGGAAAATCGCTATGGACTCGGAGGCACAGTCGGACTTCAGCTACGAATTCTCGGTGTCAGACGCGGCGCGAAAAAAAGTTTTCGATCTGGCGCGGCGAGCCAATTTCTTCGACGGGGACTTCGACTACAAAAAGGGCAAGCTGGCGAGCACCGGTGAGAAGACGCTGGGCTATGTCGACGCTGAGCGCAACAACCGAACCACGTACAACTATTCCTCGAATCAGGTCGTGCAGCAGTTGACGCAGTTCTTTCAGGGTTTGTCGGCAACACTCGAGTTCGGGCGGAGATTGCAGTACTGCCATCGCTACCAGAGGCTCGCGCTGGAGGCGGAAATGAAGCGCATGGAAGAGATGAACAAGGGGAATGGGTTGGAAGAGATACAGGCAGTAAGCGACATCTTGCAGAAGATTGCGACGGATCAGACGGTGCTCAACGTGACCCGGGTGAGAGCGCAGCGCTTGTTGGCGGGCGCGGGGCTACGGGCGGGGAATTAGTAGTGAAGGAAAGCACCTCAGGGGCTAAAGCCCTTCAGTTTGTGGTTCGAAATGGCACGGCTGAAGCCGTGCCCTACCCGGTTTCTTGTCCGCGGTTTCCTGTTGCTCATTTCGATGTTGATTGCGCAGGCAGCGCCAGATGTCGGCATGCACGGAACTGCGGGTTGTGAGCCGAAGTTACTTCTTGGGCTTCTTCTTTCCTGGCAGCGACGCGGGATTTTCGTGCGTCTTCTCTCGGAACGTTCCTTGGAGGCCCGAAGCGAGGGAGACCGCGGACTCGCCGAATCTGTCGCGGAGGCGGTCGGCGGTTTTGAGGGCCTGCTGCCACTTGTCCTGGCGGGCGGAGTCGAGCAGGTCAATCTGACCGCCTTGCTGCTCAAAGGATGAGGTCTGAACGCCGAGGAGCCGGATCTTGGTTCCCGGCTTCCAATTATCACGGAACAGGCGGCGTATCTCCTCGAACAGGACGGTGTCGAGCTGCGTAGGCGAGGGCAGTGTATGAGCGCGGGTAATGGTGTAAAAGGCGGCGTCGCGCAGTTTAAGTTGCAGCGTGCGGGCATGGAGTTCATGCTCGCGGAGTCTGCGGCCGACCATCTCTGACAGCCGCATCAACGTAGCTTCCAGGTGTTCCTGATTCGCGGTGTCTTCGTTGAAGGTGTGTTCGTGGCTGATGGATTTGGGATCGGTGTCAGCGCCGACTTCGGAGTCGAACCAGCCGCCGGCATCCTCGCCGCGAGCTTTGCCCGCGAGGGCGAGGCCCCACTTGCCGAAATGGTCATCGAGGAAATCGGCTTCGAGCCGGGCGAGATCGCCGACACGCTCGATGCCGAGATCGTGGAGATTCTTCTCCATCACTTTGCCAACGCCGGGAATATCGCGAACATCCAGCGGAGCGAGAAAGTTGGCCTCGCATCCGGGCAATGACCAGAGCACGCCGTTCGATTTGGCCTTCGCCGAGGCGACTTTGGCGACGAGACGTGACGTCCCTATCCCGATGGAGCAGTTCAGATTGGTCTGGTGGATCATGCGCTCGTGTAACTGGTGTGCGGCTTTCAGGGGTGGCCCCATCAAGCGTTCCGTGCCGGTCATGTCGATGTAGGCTTCGTCAATCGAAGCCATCTCAACCAGCGGAGAGAAGTCCGACAGGACGGCGTGAACTTTGTGCGAATAGGCGCTGTAGCGGTCGGGATGGCCGTCGACGAAGGTGGCTTGCGGGCAAAGCTTGGCGGCGGTGCGCAGGGGCATGGCGGAATGAACGCCGAATTTGCGGGCCGCGTAGGAAGCGGCTGAGACGACGCCGCGCTCGTGGCGCTGTCCGCCGACTACGACGGGCTTGCCGCGCAGGGACGGATCGTAGAGCTCTTCCACGGAGACGAAGAAGGCATCCATGTCGACGTGGAAGATGGTTCTGGGGCGGTGTTCGCTGGTCGGCGGCATGACGCAGTGTTCCCCTTCATACTAAGCCGGCGCAGGAACCACGGCTGGTGGGGTGGGCGCGCTCCGCAGCTGACGGGCGCGCTCATACACTTTGACGTACTCACGCGCCTCTACGTTCCAGGAAAAATCTTTGCTCATGCCGTTGCGCATCAGCACCTGCCAGGAGGACTGATCGCGGAAGGCAACGAGCGCACTCTTGATGGCTGCGAGCAGCGCCTCGCCAGTGTATTCGACGAACTTGAAGCCGGTGCCTTTGCCGGTGCGGGCATCCCAGGACTCGACCGTATCGTCGAGACCGCCGGTGGCGCGGACGATGGGGACGGTGCCGTACTTGAGACTGTAGATCTGGTTGAGGCCGCAAGGTTCGTAGCGCGACGGCATGAGGAACATGTCGGCTCCGGCTTCGATCTTGTGCGCGAGAGCGTTGTCGTAGGCGATGCGGGCGGCAAAACGGGCAGGGAACTGGCGATGGAGGCGCTGGAACATCTCCTCGTAGATTTTGTCTCCGGTTCCCAGAGCGACGACGATGATTTCTTCGCGCGCCAGGCGGTCCATGTCTTGCGCGATGAGATCAAAACCCTTCTGAGCAGCGAAGCGCGAGACGATGCCGAGAACCGGTAGCTTCGGGTTGGCATTCTCCAGATCGAAGGCGGTGAGCAGGTCCTGTTTGCATTTCGCTTTGCCCAGCAGGTTGTCGGGAGAAAATTTGGCCGCGATGTAACGGTCGGTCTGCGGACTCCACTCGTCGTAGTCGACGCCGTTCAGGATGCCGGTGACGGTGGCGGCGCGTGCGCGGAGAACGCCTTCCAGGCCGAAGCCGTACTCGGCCGTTTGGATCTCCTGCGAATACTTCTTGCTGACGGTGGTGATGTGGTCAGCATCCACGATGCCGCCCTTGAGCATGTTGACCTGGCCGTAGAACTCGAGGTGCGACATGGTGTACAAGTCCCACGGGAGCTGGAGCAGAGGAAGAATTTCGGACGGGAAAAGACCCTGGTAGCCGACGTTGTGGATGGTGAGCACGCTGGCAACTCCGCGGAATGCGGGGTCATCGGCATAGATGGAGCGAAGCAGTACCGGGATGAGCGATGTTTGCCAGTCGTGACAATGAAAAATGTGAGGGACGCCGAGAATCTTGGCGCCCTCGATTACGGCGCGGCAAAAAAGCGTGAAGCGTTCGGCGTTATCGGCGTAGTCGCCGGCGGAGGTCCCGTAGAGGTTTTCGCGGTCGAAGTAGGGCGGATAATCCACGAAATAAATCCGGACACCGGCGATGTTGCCGGCTGTCACGATGGAGCAGAAACGATACTGATCATCGAACGGCACAGTGATGCTGCGCACAACGGTCTGCGGTTCGGAGAGTTTGGCCTGGCGATAGCGGGGCAAATAGACGCTGACCTGGTGGCCTAACGCGGCGAGGGCGCGCGGAAGGGAGCCAATCACATCGGCGAGGCCTCCGGTCTTGGCGTACGGGACGCACTCCGACGCGGCAAAAGCTATGTGCACGGGACTGATTCCTCCGGCAGGCGTGCGGGGAATCGATCCGCTATGATGATCTTCCCACGCCGCGCGCTACAGCAAAGCGAAACGTCAGTGTACGCGGCAGCCAGAAAGAGGGTCAACGTGCCGAATGCCCCAGTCCGAAAGCGAGGCGGCAAGCCGAAGCTCGGACAGCATTTTCTTCGAGACGAACAGGCTGTTGCGAAAATCATCGATGCGCTGGGCGACATCTCGCAGCGCACGATGCTCGAAATTGGCCCTGGGCCGGGCACGATGACGCGAGTGCTGGCGCAGCGGGCACGGCGGGTGATCGCGGTGGAACTGGATCGCGTGCTGGCGGCACAACTCAGCATGAATCTGGCCGCAGCAACGAATGTCGAGGTGATCGAGGCAGACATTCTCTCCATCGATTTCGACACGCTGTTCGCGCCACGGCCGGGATGGACGCGGCCGGGACTGAGCACCGCGCCGGAACGGGTGCATGTCGTCGGCAATCTTCCCTACTACATCACGTCGGACATTTTGCTGCACCTGTTCGATGCGGCGCAGTACTTCGAGCGTGTGGTGATCATGGTGCAGAAAGAAGTTGCAGATCGGCTGGCGGCGAAGCCGGGAAGCCGTGATTACGGCCTGCTGACGGATACGGCGCAATTGCATGCACGAGTCGAGAAACTGTTTGACTTGCCACCGGGAGCATTCAGCCCTCCGCCGAAGGTGCATTCGTCGGTGGTGAGGCTTACCATGGAAAAGAAGGCGGATCGGCTGGGCGTGCCACAGGCGGAGTTTACGGCATTCCTCAAGCTCGCCTTCGGACAGAAGCGCAAGACGCTGTGGAATAACCTGAAGGGGCGCTACGACGATGCGCTTCTTCGCAAGGCGCTGACTTCGGCGGAGATTCTGCCGTCCGTGCGCGCCGAGGCGCTTTCGCTGGATCGGAAAGCCGCCCTGTTTCGTGCCTTGCGGGACGGTCGCGGCTGAGCCGGGAAGGAGGGCAAGCGCGATGATTGCGACTGTTCGTCATCCCGCAGTTGCTGGACGTTTTTACCCACGCAAACCTGAAGAGCTCCTGGCGGAGATTCGCTCCTACACAACACTCGAAGCGGAACCGGTGCCTGCAATTGGATGCGTGGCGCCGCACGCCGGGTACGTGTATTCAGGCCGCGTGGCCGGAGCGGTGTACGGGCATGTGCGCGTTCCGGAGCGATGTATTGTACTTTGTCCGAATCACACCGGTCGCGGACGCGCGCTGTCGATCATGCGGGATGGAAGTTGGGAAACTCCGCTGGGGAGTGTTCCGATTGACGGCGAGATGGCGGGGGCACTATTGAGTCACGGCGCAGGACTGGAAGAAGATTTTGATGCGCATCGCGCGGAGCACGCCGTTGAGGTGCAGTTACCGTTTCTTCGATGGCGGCAACCGGACTTGCGATTCGTGCCGATCACGGTTGGCACGGGGCAGTACGAAGCGCTGGCGGACCTGGGGGAGGCCATGGCTGCGGCGATTGCTGCCTGTGGTGAACCGGTGTTGATCGTGGCTTCGAGCGACATGAACCATTACGAACCGGACGCGCCGACGCGAACAAAAGACGCACTGGCGATCGAGAAGATGCTGGCGTTGGACCCCGCCGGGCTTTATGAAGTCGTGATGCAACACGACATCAGCATGTGCGGCTTTGGCCCGGCGATCGCGATGCTGACGGCGGCCAAGCGACTGGGAGCGACGAAGGCGGAACTGGTGAAGTACGCTACCTCGGGAGACGTCTCGGGTGATCGGCAGCAAGTGGTGGGGTACGCAGGCATCGCCGTTCAATGAAATCAACTCGTCCGTGAAGTACAAAGGGCGGCCTTCGGCCGCCCTTCAACTTGCTGCGAGTTCCGACTTAGCGATGCGGGCTGGCGGAACTGGTATGAGGCACACTCGTATGAGGCGCGGGTGGCGGAGCCGACGGCATGGAGTGATGCTCGGACGGCCCGGGCTTCGGAGTGCTGGGATGGGGTGACGGGGCAGAATGCGGGGATGACATTGAGCCGGAACTGTTCCCGCGACCACCACCGTGCCGCAGGACAACTGTCGCTGGTCCATCGCCGGCGTCGGCTAGGCCGCGCGCGGATCGCACATCCGGACCGGGCTCAGGCTTGCCCACTACCGGCTGCGAACGTGTGGGCGCGGGACTATGGTCGGAGCCGGTGAACGTCCTCAGCTTGCTTAGGTCCAGAGCACCTCGGCGGACACCCAGCCCAGCTTCACCTTCCTGTCGGCCGATAGCTGTGATTGGACCTCCGCGAACGGGGTTCACGGGGCCTCGCACGGCTGTTCCGCCGGTTACTACAACCGTTTCCCGTCCAGTCACGGGCGGACGCGGCTTACGCCACTGCGGAGGTTGCTGCATGACCGAAGGAATGACGTACCAGGTGGTCCAATAGCCCGGCTGCCAGCCCCAGCCGCCACAGGACGGAGAGTACATCCAGCTTCCGTAGCGGAAGGGCAGCCAGCCCCAAGGATAGGCCGAGACCCAGGTGTAGCCCGCGTTCGGGTAATACATCCAGGCGCCGTTCATGAACGGATCCCATCCTGGGCCAGCGCCATACGGCTGCCACAGGCTGCCGTAGCCGGCGCAGTTCACGTAGTTGCCGTAGTAGTTCAAATCGCTGAAGCCGTAACCGTAGGGCGAGCTCACGTCGTACTGCGAATTGCGGAAGTTCTGCGTGTGGTAGCTGTCCTGTTGCTGATCCCAGGTGTCGTAGGGCTCATCGGTGTAGGCAGAGGCAATTTCGTTGCGCTCTGTATCCTGCAAGTCGAGAGTCGCGGAATGGTTTTTCTTCACCTCGACTACGCCGGATGAGGCCGACAGTTCGACGCTGCCCTGGGTCACTGCGACGCGGGCTTCGGAGCGATCGACGTTGACGCGGAATCGGGCGGATCGCTCGAGACTCAGCGTGCGGCGGCCGAAATCGATAGTGAAATCATCGCGCTTGCCGAGATCAACCTTGAAGTAGGCGGTGCCTTCGCCCAGTTCGACATTTGTTACCCTGCCGCCGTTGTCGCGAAGGTAGAGGCGGGAGAACGTGACGGTGCTATTGGGGACCAGGCGGACAGTGCTGCCATCCTCGAACTCGACTTCGGCGCGGCCGGCATCGCCCGTCCACAGGCGCATGCCTTCAACGACGGGCATGTTTAAAAGAGCTTGCTGAGCGCCACCGCCATCGCGGCGGTCGATTTGGACATCGCCCTCGATGTCGCTGAGGCGGACGATACGGGCCTGCGAATCGGCGAGGGCGGGCGCTGCCAACAGGCCGCAGAGCAGGACTACCAACAGCAGGTGCAAACCGGACAACTTGCAGTTCGCCATAAAGCACCTCTGGGCAAGACAGGCCCCCATTGTTCTGATGTTCCATTGTACCCCCGGGTTGGCCATGGGGAAGAGAACGGGTTGGGACGTGCGCCTCAACCCGTGCTTACGAAAGGAGTTGCGCGGAAGGCCAGTGCTAGACGATTCCGACGGCTTCGACGGCTGGAGCAGCGGCGGGACGGAGGGTGATCCAGTCGGTGCGGACTTTATCCCACTCCTGAATGAGAAAACCTTGCGACTCGAAAAAGCTCCGAATGCGCGGACGCTGCCAGCCCACGATCTGCTCCATGATGGGAACCAGGGGAGCGAGGGCGTCTTTGCTGAGGATGGTGCGCTTGGCAATCTGGGCGACGAGTTTGTTCTCCGATACGGCGATGGTGTAGCCGTCGCGATTGTTGACGTGCAGCATGACGTGCAGGTCGGAACTGCCGTCGCCGCAGTAGATGATGTGGTCGGGGCCGATTTCCAGCTCGTTCTGCAGTTGGTCGAGGACAGCCACCTTGCCGTATCCGGCAGTCGCACGCACGATGGAATCGATTTCGCCGGATGGGGAGTAGCGAAACTCGGTGCCGAAAATATGGTCGCGCGGGACCAGGCCTTCCAGCGCGGAGTGAATTACTTCCACCGGCGATGCGGAGAGAACATAGAAGTCGAAGCGATAGTCCTCGATGCCGCTGGCAAGGATCTTGTAGAGGAGCTGAATATTTTCTTTCAGGCGAATGCGCTTGCCGACCTCGTACAAGTGCTCTTTGCGCACGCGGGAATGGTAGGCGGGATCGTGCAGCAGCAGGTAAGCCAGTTCGGCGCCCTGCTGCACCAGGCGCAGCTTCGCCATGCCTTCGGCTTTGCGTTCGAACTCTACTGTAGGAATGTTCAACAGCTCGCTAAGAACATAGCCCGAGTCGTTAAAGGTGAGCGTCTGATCGAAATCGCTCGCAAACAGATAGTGCTTCAAGGAATTTTCACCCATGGACTATTAGATAACAGAACCACGTGAAAGACTCGTAAAAGAGCGATCAAAAGAACTGATCCGGACCATCCACACAACGATAGGCGAGTCGATCGGGTGTGCGTAAGCAATTGCACCACGTTCCGAATCGAGAATACCAGGTAGCCTCTCACATCGAAACTCCGGGTGGAGGTGGTGACTGGGCTGCGGGTTGAGGCACGGCGCTGCGCAGTTCCTGCAGTTGTGTCTGGACACGCGCCCAATCTGCGGGGCGGCGTTTGGTGGAGTAGGCAGCGTCGGGCTTGTTATAGAAGTCCAATAGTTCAGTGCGCAATGCAGGTGAAACGTCGGCGAAGTGGGTCTCGGCGAGTTTGTTCAAAAGCGCGGCGTGCACATCGTCGCTCATGAAGTAGGCTCCGGGTGCCGTCGTTTCGCCGACGTCAAAGTTGTCATTCTGCAAGGCGAGCGTACCCGAGTCCGCCTGCGCCAGCAACACGCGGTAGTGATCCAGCACGCAATTAAAGCTGTCCTGAAACATGGCTTCGGTCTGAGGCGTAGGCGTGCGCAACTCAAGGATTTTGAGAGGGCCGAACTTGGGCACGAGTTTCCAAACAAATGCGAGGAAGCGTTCGCCGAGGGTTGGCTTCTTGTAGGTCTTGCCCCAGCGTTTCTCGTAATTGGCGCGAGAGAGATTGTAGAGAAAGTTCCGCCGCGTGATTCCCGGCTGGTCAGCCCGAATGTCCTTTTTCTTCAGACTCCAGGCGATGCGCGTCGCCTTGGGAATCTGTTGACTCACTCCTCGCCGATAGGACTCCAGAGCTTCTTCTTCGTTGGGAAGGACGCTTTTTAGATCAAGACCGTAGGTTTCCTTAAAGGCCTGCTCCAGGAGACGCGGAGAAACCTGGAAGCCGATGAAGTCGTGAAAAGCGTCTGGAGCATAGCGGCCTCTCGCGACCTCGAGGACGTCGAATCCGAACTCGGCTTTGACGTGGGCCAGCGGATCGTCCTCGTAAGTGGCTACGGGGCCGAATTTCCGCGCTAGCTTCGGATAGAGGATTGGCACCGCACGGTTGGTCGCGATACGGTGGCCGTCATTGTCGGCGGCATAGTGCGACAGGGCACCAAGCGCGAAGGCATATTCGTTCAGATCGGTAGCGTCATGCAGCAGGGCGAGGATGAAGTCTCCGCTGCGAACGTAGTGGGTGAGATCGCTGACAAAATGGCTGCCGTGCGGGTAGTAGCCCATGTCCTGGATGATGGCGCCGCCATAAGCGTAGCCATGCGCGGTGCGGAGTTCGTCAGGGGTGGCGTTCGGGAATCGCTTCACGAGCAGCGGGCGAAGACTCGAGGCCCAGACCACATCGATGATGGCCTCGTGGGCCAGCACCGAGTAGGCGGCGGTGCGCTGTACCAGAGTTAGCGAAGTGATGAGAACGAGGAGAATGATCTGTAGCCCGGAAGAACGATGGCTAGCTTGTCGGATGGGTGAGGGCATTGTTCATGCGTGGATGGGATAAGACTGCCACTTCCGCGCACCCAGAGACTAGCAGCCCGTGGTGCATGTAGTGGATTTCCTGCAAGGCGGGCGACGTAACCGGGTGCGCGTACGCGGTCCCACGAAGCAGTTGGTAACGGATGCGGAGAATCGGCTTCTGCAAAGCCG
>Ga0075014_100000147_pt1 | contig 21255 bp, 12 predicted proteins | sample AleBraG_ABR_2014_FD_71472 | JGI IMG/M metagenome (GOLD analysis project Ga0075014, IMG submission 71472) | Freshwater sediment microbial communities in response to fracking from Pennsylvania, USA - Alex Branch Run_MetaG_ABR_2014 | ecosystem: Environmental > Aquatic > Freshwater > Creek >... | reverse complement strand
TGCCGACATTGCGCCAAGATGACATTCGCGTCCGTGCTAGAGGGTGCGGGTTACCTTGGAGAGCGATCGCGACGTGTCGGGGTCCAATCCCTTCGCCTCTGCCAGCAAAGCTGCCAGAAGCTGCGCCGGGATGATGTAAGGGATGGGCGCCAGAAACTCACCCAACTCCGGCGCCATACGAATCACCCGCGAGCTGCTTTGCGCCAACTCCTCATCGGAAGTGATGGCCAGCGTCTCCGCATGTAATTCGCTCAGCCGGCCAGCCAAAACCCGCACCCCTGCCATCATCGCACCCGGAGAGGCAAACAGGATCACCGGGAAATGCCGCTCGACCATGGCCAGCGGCCCGTGGAAAAAGTCCGCCGTCGAAAATCGCTCGGCAACCACGTAACAGGTCTCCATCAACTTAAGGGCCAGCTCGTACGCGTTTCCGTAGAGCAATCCGCGGCCAATCACGACGCAGTTCTCCATGAACGTATAACGCTGTGCCAGCTCGCGAATCGCAATCTCATGTTGTAGCTCCGTCTCACAGAACTCCGGGATCCTCTCGTATCCTTTCGTCAGCGGTGACCCACCCGTCAGCGCCTCAGTCAGCAGGTAGAACATCATCATCTGCCCGGTAAAAGTTTTTGTAGCGGCCAGCGATCGTTCGCGTCCTGCATGCACGAAAAGCGCCTCATCCACGACCTTGACCATGGAGGAGTCCGCCTCGTTTGTAATCCCAATCGTAAAAGCCCCGAACGACCGTGCCTCCGTCAGTACGCGATTGATATCTTCCCCTTCCCCAGACTGAGACACGCCCACCACCAGCGCGTGCTCCAGCCGCATCCTCGCGCCGTACATCGTGTAGACCGACGGCGCCGCCAACGCCACCGGAATGCCCGTCGCGATCTCAATGAGATACCGCCCGAATAGCGCCGCGTTATCCGAACTCCCCCGCGCCACCAGAATAATGAGGCGGATCGAGCGCTTGCGCAGCGCCTCTCCCAGCCGCGGCAGCTTCCCGCGTTCTTCCCGCAGAAGACGCGCCAGCACCTCCGGTTGCTGGCGGATCTCATCGAGCATGAGTGACAAGAGCAGCCTCCCGACGGTGAACAATTCTCCCTGGAAACATAAGCCCAGCGGAACCCATACGATACCATCCCGGCAAAATGCGATCCCAGCCTGTCGCCAGTTCTGAAGCCGCGATGCCTGCGGCGGCAGATTCGGTAGGATATCCCGTGCTCCCCGCAAGAACTCCGCCGCGCGCGATGGTATTCTAACCAGGATCCCTCAACCGAGAGACCCTACCCAAGATGCCAAACCCAGACGCCAACGAACCGCAGTCTGCTCCTGAAGCAAACGAGTCGTTCGAACAAGTTTTTTCACAGTACGAGAAGGATCGCAAGCGCAAGGCCGAAGACGGAAATAAGCCGCGAGAAGGCACCGTCATCGCCGTTTCCGCCGATACGGTCTTCATTGACATCGGCTTCAAGAGCGAAGGCGTTCTGCCGCTCTCCGCCTTCCAGCCCGGCGAGACCGTCCAACCTGGAGACAAGCTCCCGTTCAGCGTTAAAGGACGCAATCCTGAAGGCTACTACGAGCTCTCTCGCACCCGCGTCGTACAACCCACCGACTGGGCGTCCCTAGAAAAAGCATTCAGCGAGAAAGCAATTATCTCTGGCACCGTCACCGGCGTGGTCAAGGGAGGCCTGAGCGTTGACGTCGGCGTCCGCGCTTTCCTGCCCGCCTCCCGCAGCGGAACCCGTGACGCCGCTGAAATGGCCAAGCTGGTCGGCCAGGAGATTCGCTGCCGCATCCGCAAGGTCGACGCTGCCGACGAAGACGTTGTCGTCGACCGCCGCATCGTCTCCGAGGAAGAAGCACTCGCTGGGAAGCAGAGCCGTTTCTCAGAACTGAAAGAAGGCGGTACCGTCCGCGGCACGGTCCGCACCCTCATGGACTACGGCGCTTTCGTCGACATCGGCGGCATCGACGGCCTGCTCCACGTCGGCGACATCGCATGGAGCCGCGTCAACAGCCCATCGGACGTGCTCACCGTTGGCCAGGAGATCGAGGCCCGCGTACTCAAGATCGACCGCGAGAAGAACAGGATTTCCCTCGGCATCAAACAACTCCAGCCGCACCCCTGGGATTCAGCGCCCGAAAGACTCAAGACCGGCGAGCGTGTCCGCGGCACGGTCACCCGCCTCACCGATTTCGGAGCCTTCGTGGAACTCGAGCCCGGCATCGAAGGTCTCATCCACGTCTCCGAAATGTCGTGGGTCAAGAAAGTACGCCAACCGAGTGACATTCTGAAACAAGGGGACACGGTAGAAGCCGTCATTCTCGGCATCAACCCCGCCGAACGCCGCATCTCTCTGGGCCTGAAACAAACCTTCGGCGATCCCTGGACCGAGGTCGCGCAGAAGTTCCCCGCAGGCTCCGTCATCGAGGGCCCAGTCACCAGTCTCACCAAGTTTGGTGCGTTCGTGCAGCTGACGGAAGGGGTCGAAGGCATGATCCACGTCAGCGAAATCAGCGCCGACAAACGCATCCATCATCCCCAAGATGTTTTCAAGGTCGGCCAGCAGGTCAAAGCCCAGATCCTCGAACTCGATCCCGCACGCCGCCTCATTCGCCTGAGCGTCAAACAAATGATCCCGAGCAGTCTCGACGAATACCTCGCCGAGCATAAAGAAGGAGACGTCGTCTCCGGCCGGGTGATCGAGATTTCAGGATCACAGGCCCGCGTCGGACTCGGCGAAGGCATCCAGGCCAACTGCCGAATCTCGACGCCGGCCAAGACGCCTACCGCTAGTACACCTGCACCCGCGAAGCTCGACCTGTCATCACTCAGTTCCCAACTATCCGCGAGATGGAAAGGCGCCTCCACGTCGTCGAACGATTCCGCCCGCGAAGAGGTCCGCGAAGGCCAACTTTGCCGTTTCCGGATCACGCGGCTCGATCCAGCAACCAAGAAGATCGAGCTAGAGCTGGCGTAACTGCCAATGAAAAACCCAGGTCTGATCGAAGGCTCCCTATTCACACGGCGACGCCTGCTGCAGGCAAGCGCGCTCGGCGCGCTGGCCCTGCCCCTTGCGCCTCTTGTCGCCTGCGTACCCAAGCCCAAGCCTTTCATCGAACCCGACCGCATCCCTTACCCCGGCTCCGACGATCAACTCCTCGACGAGATCGAGCGCGCCGCCTACAACTTCTTCTGGAACGAAGCCAGCCCCATCACCGGCCAGGTCAGAGACCGCGCCTTGCTGAACGGCAATGATCAGCGCATCATTGCCAGCATCGCCGCCACCGGTTTTGCTTTGACCGGACTTTGCATCGCCGAGACCCGCGGCTACGCCAAGGCCGCGGAAATTCGCGAACGCGTGCGCCAGACACTCCGCTTCCTCTGGAAACAGCTGCCCCACGAGCACGGCTTCTTCTACCACTTCATCGACCTCAACACTGGCGAGCGCCAGTGGAAGTGCGAGCTATCTTCCATTGATACCTCGCTCCTGCTCTGTGGGATCCTGACGGCCCGGCAGCACTTCGCCGATGCCGAGATCCAGGATCTCGCCAGCAAAATCTACGAGCGTGTCGACTGGCCCTGGATGCTCAACGGCGCCCAGACCTTCTCCATGGGCTGGCACCCCGAGTCCGGATTTCTTACCGCCCGCTGGAACCGCTATTGCGAACTGATGATGATCTACCTGCTCGCCATCGGTTCTCCGACTCATCCCGTTTCCCCGGAAACCTGGAAAGCATTTTCCCGCCCCGCCGTGAGCTTTCAGGGTATCGAATACATCTCCGGCCCGGACCCGCTCTTCACGCATCAGTACTCCCACGCCTGGTTCGACTTCCGGAACAAACATGACGATTTCGCCGACTACTTCGAGAACTCGGTGAAAGCAACCAAGGCGCACAAACTCTTTTGCCTGTCGCTGCGCGATGAGTTCCCCGACTACAGGGACCACCTCTGGGGCATCACCGCCTCAGATTCCGCCCGCGGTTACACCGCCTGGGGCGGCCCGCCACGCCTCGGCAACCTGGACGGCAGCATCGTACCCTGCGCCGCCGGAGGTTCCCTGCCCTTCCTCTATGACGATTGCATCGCCGTCTTGCGTAACATCCGCGAGCGCTACGACGCCAGAGCCTGGGGACGCTACGGCTTTGTCGACGCCTTCAACCCGCTAACCGTCTGGTACAACCCTGACGTGATCGGCATCGACGTGGGTGCCACCATGCTCATGGCCGAGAACCAGCTCACGGGCTTCGTGTGGAAGACCTTCATGAAGAATCAGGAAGTGCTAAGGGCGATGGAGCAGGTTGGATTTCGCGGCAGTGCGCTTTCCAAGTAGCATCTGCAGACAGCCTTCTCACATTTCAAGGTGCGGTGGGCTCTCTGACTTCCTGATAGTGATTGAGTGACAGCGCAGACACACTTTGCGTGCGTCCACTAGGCCATCGAATCTCCAGCGACATGCTGGCCGGAGCCTGCTTGCCCAGCCCGAAGACAACTCTCTTGTCATGAGACGAGATGTAGCTGGAACCACCCGTGATCCAGCGCACCAGCGTGCGATTCTCGGTGCGCAGTGTCAGCTTTGCGCCAATGGCATCGCGGTTGCTCTTGCTGCCCACCAACTGGAACCCGATCCACTTGTTCGAAGCGCCTAGATTGTTGTGCAGCAGAACGGGCGATTCGTTCAGGGCGGTGAAGATAAGATCGGCAGCACCGTCGTTGTCGTAGTCTCCTACCGCCAAGCCGCGGGCATTGAAGCCCTTGGCAAAGGCCCCTCCCGCGGCGACGGCCGGAACGCTCTCGAAAACACCGTGGCCGTCATTGCGCAGAAGCAACGGAGGCTGCTTGTACTTCACATCGCCACGTGCCATCTCGATCACCTGATTCAGGTGACCATTGGCAATCATGAGATCGAGGTTGCCATCGTTGTCGTAGTCGACAAAGTGGATGCCCCAGCCGACATCGGTCTTGGTCAACGCAGCGAGGTGCGAGCGGATTGTCCAATCCTCATAGGGAAACTTGCCCGGGTTCACAAAGAAAGAAAAATATTCGTCGTTGAAATTGGTTATGACGAAGGAGGGTTTTCCGTTGCCCGTTGCATCGCCAGCGTCAACGCCCATCCCGGCTTTAGCCACTCCGTTCTCATCGTAAGCGATCTCGGCGTCGAGTCCGCGATCAGCAAAGGTTCCATCATGCCGGTTTATGAGCAGCAGATTTGGAGAAGCGTCGCGCGCTACAAAAAGATCAGGCCAGCCGTCGTCGTCAACGTCGATAGCGACCGCACCGAGCGCTCTGCCCACGAACTGGTCGACGCCGGAAGTGTGGCTCACGTCGGTGAAGGTCCCATCTCCATTGTTGTGGTAGAGAGTGAGCGGCAACCCGGGATAAACCTTCTGGTCGCAGTAGGTGCGCATGCCATTGAACTCACAGACCTTCGGATTCTGAAACGAGAGTTCGGTGTAGTTGCACACCAGCAGATCGAGTTTCCCATCGCGATCGTAATCGAACCACACGGCGCACGCCGCCCAATGCCCTGCGTTCCTCACGCCGGCCTTCTCCGTGACATCGGTAAAGGTGCCGTCGCCGTTGTTATGGAAGAGCGCAGACTCCGGAAACCCAGTAACGTAGATGTCGGGATGGCCGTCATTGTCAAAGTCGCCCACTGCGGCGCCCATGCCATAGAAAGAGACCTTTTCCAAGCCGGACTTCGCTGTCACATCCTCGAACTTCCCGTTGCCCAGGTTACGGTAGAGCGCGTTCTTGAGCGGGGTGGGGCTCTTCCCTTTCGGCGTTTCCCCTCCGTTGACGAGGAAGATGTCGAGCAGGCCGTCCCCGTCATAATCCAGGAATGCCACTCCGCCGCTGGCGGCCTCGATCATGATCCGGTCGGGAGACTCGCCGCTGAACTGCTTCCAGGTGATGCCTGCTGCCTGGGTGACATCCGTGAAGACCTCGGGCTTCACCGCGGCGCCGACGGGCAGCAGGAGTACCAGCGTCGCGACCGCCACCGCAAGTGTGATTCGACCAACCGGATTTTGCTTCGGCAGCCTCATAGGTGGCGGGTTCCGATCCCGGCATTTGCTCCCGAATTCTGCTCTTCCTTGGCCTTGAGTCTCTTGTGGATCTCTGTCTCTTTCGCTGCCTCGTCCTCGCGTCCCAGACGCCGGTAGACCCGGGCCAGCGCAAAGTGCGTTTTCGACATCTCCGAATCGAGCTGCGACGCAGTCGCGAATTCTCGCAACGCTTCTTCGTACTTGTTCTCACGCACTGCGATATTGCCCAAATGAAAATGGGTCTCGGCCATGGAGTCATCCAATTCCTCAGAACGTTGGAGCAAGGTCTTGATCTGGGCCTCGCGCTGCGGAGTCTTTTCCTCGGGGGAATTGATCAGGAAAATCGCGTACTTCATTTGCAGGAAGGCATCCTTGGGAAACTGGCGCACGCCCTCGGCAAAGATCTTGGCAGCTTCGGCGTCCTGGTTGGCGTTCCAGTAGGTCAGGGCGAGCCCGACCGTTGCCTTCGAATCTTTGGGATCGAGTTCGACCGCCTTCTTATAGGATTCCAGCGCCTCGGTTAGCCGCGACATGTGCAGTTCGGCGGAACCCTTCAGACTGAACGCTCGCGAAGAGGTGGGGAATCTTTTCACCGCTTCCTTCGCGACCTCAAGAGCCGTCTCGCTGTTCCTCTTTTCCAGCAAAGCCTGTCCCAGTTCCAGGAAGTGCGACTGCTGGGCCGGTTCCATGTTGATAGCCTTCTCGAAAACCTGCATCATCTCGTCCAACCGGTTCTGCTGCTGGTAAGTCCAGCCCAGCAGTTCGTACACATTTGCGTTCGCACCACCCGCCTGCACCAGGGCCAGCAGCGTCTTCTGGCTCTCGTCGTAGTGCTTCTCGCCATACTGCGCCAACGCCAGGTTGAATTGAACATCGGACGGATTGGGATATGTAAACTGGATGGATCGGAAAAGGGCTTCTGCCGTCGCGTAGTCGCGGTATTTTTCCGCCTCGCGGCCACCCGCAAATATTCCTTCACTGCCATTTTGCAGTTCGTTCAGGTACGCCAGAGTCTCTCGCGCCTTGTCTTTCTCCTTGAGTTCATAGTAGGCCCGAGCAAGGGCCAGAATCGGCTCCGCCCTCTGCCGCACGCGTGGCAGCACGCCGCTAAGCTGTCCTGCCGCACAATCATGGTCATTGAGGTCCTCGCAGACCATACCTAGCAACAAACTGGACCAGTCATCCCGGGCATGCGTCCGCAGTACGATTTCGAGATTGCGTCGTGCCTTTTCCAGTTGGCCAAGTTGCCAGTAGCTTGTGGCCAGCGTGCGCCTCGCGTCGGCATTGTGAGGATTAATCTTTAGCGCCTTTTCCAGCCAGGTTACGGAATCCTGCAGCTTGTTCTGCATCGCCAGCACCGTTCCCAAACGGACGAGGATCCGCGCGTCGCTTGGCGCTTGCCGAGCGGCTCGGCGGAGCGCCTGCTCTTGTGCGCTCAAATCAGCTGGTTGTGTTGCGGGACCCTGCCCCTGCTGGGCGCGTAGAGGGTTCGGACTGGCGCTCGCCATCGGCAAAACGATGGACCCGAGAAAGCTGATTCCGGCCAAGGCCAACACCGCGCCCGGCCGCAGATTGCCTGACAAGGACATGCAGGAGAACTTAGGGCACCGCTACTTCCATGATACCTGCGCTAGTATGCCTTGTGGTCATGAAGTCTATGCCAATAAAAGGGGAGGCGGCATGCCGCCTCCCCAGTTACTGGTGGGCATCACTTCAGCTAGAAGCTGAACCGTGCCTGCACCTCAATCGTGCGTCCGCTGAGCGCACTCGTTGCGCGGCCGAAGTTTGGATTCGCAGTAACGGCGGTCCCGCCAACCGGGTCGCCACTCCCGATCCTCGTACTGTCGCTGTTATAGCCGAAGGGTGTCAGGTTCAGCTTGTTGAAGACATTGAACGCGTTCGCCTTGATCTCGATGCCCGCGTCTTCGCCAAACAGCGGCAGTTTCGGTAAAGTGAAGCGCTTGCCGAAGGACATGTCGATGCCGGTGTAGCGAGGGCCACGGAACGAATTGCGCCCGACACCCGGCACGTTCACACCAACTGCAGGGGGCGTGAAGTAGGCAAACGCCCCGTTGGGGAAATTGCCTCCCGCCTGCTGGAACGTACTGGTGCTGTAGTTGCTGCCAGCACCTCCCAGATACGCAGATGCTCGCAAAGTGCAGCCAATTCCAGCCAGGTTCAGATTGCTGCACGTCGTGCCGTTCCATTGAAACGTTGGACTCCAAGGGAAGCCGGAGTTGAGCGTCAAGATCGTGCTGATCTTCCAGCCGCCGGCCAAGGTATAAAGCCAGTCATGACGCCCCTTGAAAAACGGGAGTTCATAAAGGGCATAGCTGGTAAAGGAATGTCTCACGTCAAAGTCGGACGGCCCACGCTCAAGTACCTGGTTGACGGGGTAACTCTGCTGGTCCCCGCAATTCTCATCGTAGGAGCAAAAATCAAGGCTCTTGCTCCAGCGATAATTGGCGTTGAACTCAAGCCCGCGCGAAAACTTGTGCGATATTCGGGCCAGCATGGCGTTATAGCTGGAATTGACGTCGGACCGGGTCAGGAAAATGCTGCCCACCAGGTCGCACTTGGTAGCGGGATCGCCTACGCCAACGGTACAACCAGTGGCCTGTGGAACGGCGTACCCAAACAGCCGGTAGTTGACGGTGCGCTGCAGTTTGCGCGACTGACTCCCCTGGTAGCTCAGCGACGCCGTCCACTCGTGCCCTACGTCGTACTGTGCCTCCAGCGAGTAGTGAATTGTGTAAGGAGTCCGCATGTTCTGCACGGGCCCGCGAATGTCGGGTTTGGCGTAGAACGTTCCAGGCACCGGCAGGCCATTGGCATTGAATTGCTCCCGCACTACTGGGTTGGCCGGATACCCCGTGAAGGAGTATGGACCCTTGGAGCTGACGGCGTAGATGAGACAGCACTTCGGGTTGGCAGGATCGGAACTCAATCCAGTATTGACGAAAGCGGGCGGGTTTCCGTCGGCTTGCAGAATTCGGGACTCGCCGATTTTGGAATAAGCGACGCCGACTCCGCCCCGCCAAACCAGCCGGTTGTTGTAGTCATGCCCGAAAACGGTCCGTGGGCTCCAGGCAAAGCCGAGCTGCGGCCCGAAATTATTCTTGTCGGGCTGAGACAGATCACCGCCGGGAACGAGTTTCATATTCGTGAGAGTATTCGCCCCAGTTCCAAGCACCACGTGGCTAATGGTGTTCAGCTTGTCCCGGAGTGGCGTGAAGTAGTCGTAGCGTAGCCCCAGGGTTAGAGTCAGGCTGGGACGCACCTTCCAGTTGTCCTGCGCAAACAAGGAATAGTCGCTGACGCGAATATACTTGGTGTACGCCGTTAGACTGCCCGTTGTCGGGTCGAAGTTTGCGCCATCCTGGCTCGTTGGAGCGTCGTTGGCGAAACTCCACAGGTTATTGAATTCATATTGTGGATGGGCGCCTCCAGCGTTCGGCGTATCGTTGTTCTGTTCCTTGGTGTATCCAAAACCAAATTTCATCACGTGGCTGCTGTGTACCTTGCTCACCGTGTCACGGAAGGCGTACGTGGCCTCGTGAAAAATGCCCGGACCAAAGGCGAACCCGGCGCTGAGGCCATTGTTGGGGATGGTGATGTTGTCAAGTGGCAAACCCCACGGCGCCTGTGGGTTGCCTTTTAGTTCGTCAAAAAACCAGTGGGTCACGTTGGCGCGAGCTTCGTTCACCATGGAACTGTTGATGGTGCGCGTCCAGAGGGCCGTCGCCGCATCATGCTGGGCATCGGTGTGGAACGTGTTGTACTCGCGCCCATCTACCCAGCCGCCGGGTAGGAATGTTTTCAGGAAAGGGGATTTGTACACGCTAAAGGCGATCAAGTCCTTGCTGGTGGCCTGGAAGTCCAGACGGCCGTTGTATTGCGTCGCGTTGATGGTGTCCGGCTTGCCGGCGTATTGAATGAACTGCAGGTCCGGAATGCCATCCAGACCACCGCCGGCTGCGCCTTTGACAATGGTCCCGGCCGTGCCCGTCCTGCTTCCGATGTCCACGGTATTGCTAGTGATGGCATGGCAATTTCCGGTTGGCAGGCCTGTCGCAGTATCGATGAGTCCGAGGGCATAACAGGCTGGCGACTGCCCGGCTGGCTGCCCTGACGGTACGGCTGACACTTGCGCAGCCGTTGGATTGACGAACCCCGCGCCTTTGATGGTCAGGAGTTGGTTCGCAATGCTCCCGGAAGTGAGACTAGTGATGAACTGGGGCGTTTCCACCCAACCTGTCGAGGTATTGGCGCCGCCCGTGCGCATGTGGTCGAACGAGAAGAAAGCGAAAACCTTGTTCTTCCAGATCGGTCCACCGATGCTGCCGAAGTGGTTACGAATGATCTGGGAGTCCCGCTGCTGGCAGCTGGTAAACTGCGAGCCGCAGTTGTTGGGGCCACCCCAGCGCTGGTAGGCGTTCAAGCCCGGGCTGTGCAAGCGGAAACCGTAACTGCCGTGCAAGCTGTTCGTGCCGCTCTTCGAGACAGTCTCCACCAGAGCTCCGGCGCTGGATGAGTTCTCCGCGTTGTAAGCGTTGACCTCAACCTTGACTTCTTCCACCGACTCCTGATTCGGCGTTACGGTCGTGGCGCCGCCGTGACGCTGGCTGCCCGTGCTGACGCCGTCGAGCGTGAAGCCATTGGCATCAACACGCTGGCCGTTGGCACTCACCTGAACCGCGTTCTCCGTCTGGTAAATGCCAAACACGGAACCGCCAGTACCGCTGTAGTTAGGCAGATTCGCGGAGTTGCCTCCTGAGTCGCGTGCACCCAACCCGAACAAGCCGGGCGTTACGCGCAACAGTTCATACGGATCGCCGCGGAACTGCGGCAGAGCCTGCACATCCTTCGACGAGATCGTGGCAGTGAGGTTTGCATCTTCCGTCTGCAGCACCGGTACCGATTCACCCGTGACCACTACTTGCTCGGTTGCGCCGCCCGTGGTGAGGCTGACATTCAAGCCCAGAACGGTCTCCGCCGAAACCACGGCGTCCTTCACGACGTTTTTCTTGAAGCCCGGCGCTTCTGCTGTAATCGTGAAAAGCCCAGGAGGCAGGTTGGTGATGCTGTAGAAGCCTTCGTCGTTCGACGTGGCCTCGCTGGTCTTATTGGTGGCTTGATCGGTGACCGAAATCTTGGCGCCTTTGACCACGGCTCCGGTGGAGTCGGTAACTGTTCCCTGGATTCCGGCTCGATACTGCGCATGCACTGCCGTCAGCGAAAAGCACACCGACAGAAGCGCAAGCACACGAAGACACGAATAGCTTCTTACCCTCATCTGGATCCTCACCTCAGTTAAATCGGTTAACTAAGCCGCTGGCGCGGGAGTATAACCACCTCGCAAATCAAAGTCAACACTTCTTAAACGATTTAGTAGGGGCTGCCTTCGCTCTTTTGACCTTCTAAAATTGGATACGATGCTCTGAATTCTACGGCCCCTTATGAGATTTCATAGGGCGTGACTGATACCAGGCACCTTTCCAACATTCCCTTCTGCACTCTCAGGTCAGGATTCTCGCGTTAATGGCGCGTGTGCCGATCGTCTATGACAAAACGGAGCGACTACAAGAATCTGTAACTCCGCGTCGTCGCGATAATCGCCGATCCTAGTCCCTCTTTTTCACGCGATGCTCGGTGATTCATCGAGTGAAGCTCCTGCCCGAGAGGGAACACTGCTTGACAACATGTATAGTAGAAAATTGCGCGCCACTAACCAGAACCACTTCAACAGCGAACTTCTGACAATCGACCTCGCGATCAATCCCGCGAGTGTCGCCCCGACCCGCCGTCGCTTTCTCGCGCTGCTTGGGCGCACTCTGCTCGCTTACCCCGTTCTACAAAGCGCACTGCTGACGACTGCGTGCGGTGGCGGCGGAAGCAGCACATCGCCTCCGCCTCCGGCCATCACCGATGACCAGTTCCTCGATCAACTCGAGCAAGCTATCTTTCAGTTTTTCTGGGAGCAGGCCGACCCCGGCACCGGTCAAGTGAAAGACCGAGGTCTCGCTGCGGGTGGCGACACGCGCACGGTTTCGAGCATCGCCGCTACCGGCTTCGGCTTGACCGCGCTTTGCATTGCCGACAAGCGCGGTTACCGATCTTCCACGGAGATTCAGGCACGCGTACTGGCTACGCTGAACTTCCTCTCTCAAATGCAGACGCAAAATCAGAACCAGAGCCAGACGCAGAATGGCTTCTTCTACCACTTCATTGACATGACTACCGGCCAACGCGTCTGGCAATCCGAAGTCTCCCCTATCGATACGTCCATCCTGTTGTGCGGAGTCCTCACCTGCCGGCAGTATTTCCAGGATCCCCAGATCCAGAACCTCGCCACCCAGATCTACCAGCGCGTTGATTGGCCCTGGATGCTCAATGGTGGCACTACCTTCGCCCTTGCCTGGACGCCAGAGAACGGCTTCTTCACCGGCCGCTGGGATGTGTACAGCGAGCTCATGATGATGTATCTGCTGGCAGCCGGCTCTACCACGCTTCCCATTCCTGATCCGCAGACCTCGTGGAACGCCATCGCGCGGCCCTCCGTTTCCTATGCCGGACTGACCTACATTAGCGGCACGCCAACCCTATTCACGCATCAGTATTCCCATGCCTGGTTCGATTTCCGGAACAAACAGGATGCCTACGTCAATTACTTCAACAATTCGGTGGATGCTACCCAGGCGCACAAGCAGTTCTGCATCTCACTTGCCGCCCAATTCCCCGACTACGCGAACAACCTTTGGGGCATCAGCGCGTCGGACTCGGCCAACGGCTACGTCGCCTGGGGCGGCCCGCCCGCGACCGGTCCTATCGACGGCACCGTCGTTCCTTATGCTGCCGGAGGCTCCATCCCTTTTGCCTCCTCGGATTGCATCCAGGTGCTACGCCATATTCACGACACCTATCCCGCGGCCTGGCAGCGCTACGGCTTTGTCGATGCCTTCAACCCCCGCACTGGCTGGTACGACGGAGACGTCATCGGCATTGACCTCGGCATCATCATGCTCATGGCCGAAAACTTTCGCAGCGGTTTCGTCTGGAACACGTTCATGAAGAATCCGGAAGCGCAGGCCGCAATGACCTTAGTTGGATTCCACTGACCGGCAGCATGCGATCCGATCTGCGGTGCGAGTTGGAGCACCCGGTCTAATCGCTGCCTCCCCGCCACGTGGTAAGTTGACCTTATGCGTGCCGAAATCGAATCGGCGATCCGGCTGTTGCGGTCCTCCGACCCCGACGCGGTCGAAAAAGCGCTCGCTCTCCTCCAGGACACCGTCTTCTCGTTCAGCATGCGCGTCTGTGGCCAGCGCGAAGACGCGGAAGACACTATGCAGGAAGTGCTCGTCAAGTCTCTCCCCTACCTTCCAAAGTTCGATAACCCGCGGGCGCTACTCGTATGGCTTTACAAGGTTGCCAAGAATCGCTGTCTAATGAGCCGTCGGAAAAGCAAGTTCGCACCCATGCAGAACCTGTCGCTGGAAGAACTCATGCCCGACAGGAAGGAACTTGAATCTCTCCGCCAGGATGGCGGGATTAACCCCGAAGCACTCGCCATCCGCAGCGAGAGCGCTCATCGCCTCCGCGAGGCGATTCAGAAGCTGCCTCCTCAGTACCGCATTGTCCTGGTCATGCGCGACATGGAAGGTCTGACAGACGACGAAGTCGCTGAAATTACCGGATTGCGCCCCGGCACCGTCCGCGTCCGCCTGCACCGGGCACGCTTGTTCGTGCGCAAGGAGCTGAGCCAGCGTCATTCTCGTTCGCGACGAACGCGGCCGGTCACGGCTGCACCCGCACCGCAGGCTCTTCCTCGCCCCGCCCGCTGCAAAGCGATGTTTGCCGAGCTCTCCAACTATCTCGACGAGCAGCTCGACGATTCCCTCTGCACCGAACTCGAAAAGCACATGCGGGGCTGCGAACCCTGCCAAGCTTTCCTGTCCACGCTGGAGAGCACGATTCTCCAGTGCCGCCAATCTCCGAAAGATTCTCCCAATCGCCGCAAAGCCTCGGTCATCCGCAAAGAGCTGATGGAGAGCTATGAGCGCGCGCTGGCTGGCCAGAAATAGTCGCCTTCCCGAAGCGGCGCCACGCCAAGGTCGTGCAGCACAGACGGCACGCTGCCGATTCAGAAAGAATGTATGTAACAAATCTTCCGAAATTGCATTCATTCGCAGTGTGCGACAAACAGAAAGAAGGACTTAGACGTGATTCGTCAAAGCAAGGAGCCTTATGCCTGATTGGGCCTGGATGGTTCTTTTCGTATCAGCCTATGTGATCCTTAATCGCTGGCTTCTGCCGAAGCTGGGCGTTCCGACTTGAGCGAGCCAAGACTGCGCCGACGGGAATCGGCGCGTGCGCCCCAACGAGACTCCGGCCACAAAGTTAGACAAACATTCCTAACCGGCGTGGGAGGAGTGCACCTCCTCCCGCCAAACTCCCGCGCTTTCCAACCGCCCCTTCCCCGCCTATCATTCCACCGTACATCGAGAACCGCCTTTGACTGGCGGCTGATGACCTCTTATGAAACGACTCGCGCTGCTTTCCTTCCTCTTCTCGTGCCTTGCATGCCAGAGTCTCGCTCAAACCGCCGGCGCTCCTGGCGAGCCAGCCGATCCCTATAAAGCAACTCTTGATCGTCTTGCCTCGCTCACCACGTTACCCCTGCTGGAATGGCGAGCCCACGATGACGTCCCTCATCCTGAGGATCCGTCGCTCGACGACTCAAAATGGGAAACGGTAAAGGTCGGCGACAAATGGTCCACCGGCACCCGCGTCTTTCGCCGTTGGATCGAGATCCCAGAGAAACTGAACGGCTACGCTCTGCAAGGAACGCAAATCAAGCTCGATCTCGCGCTCTACAGCAACGGACCCGATGCCATCGCTGTCTTCTCCAACGACGCCCTTGTCTCGCGCGGCAATGAAGATACGTTGCAGCCCATCCCCCTGACCCCGAACGCCCAACCCGGCCAGAAATTCCTCATCGCCATTCGCTTCGAAGCCACCGAAGTTGAAAGCAGTTTCTATCGCGCTCAGCTGCTCGTCTCCGCCCCACCCCAGCGCCCAGATTCCGCCTTGCTGCGAGTTGAGCTTCTCTCCGCCCGCCCGATGATCGCGGCCTACGAGGCAGGCAAAGACCAGCGCCAACAACAGTTCGACGCCGCCATCCACGCCCTCGACTTCTCCGCCCTCGACAAGAACGACCAGCCCGCCTTCGACGCCTCGCTCCGCCGCGCCCACGACCACCTCGCAGAACTCCGCCCCTGGCTCCAGCAGTTCAAGATCCGCGCCGTCGGCAACTCCCACATCGACATGGCCTGGCTCTGGCCCTGGACCGAAACCGTCGAGATCACCCGCAACACATTCCAGAGCGCGCTCAACCTGATGCGCGAATATCCCGATTTCAAATTCACCATGTCCTCCGCCCAAACCTACGAATGGATGGAGGAGAAATATCCCGACCTCTTCAAGGAAATTCAGCGTCGCGCCAAGGAAGGTCGCTGGGAAGTCATGGGCGGCATGTGGGTCGAACCCGACCTCAACATGCCCGCGGGAGAATCGCTCGTCCGCCAGATCCTCCTCGGCAAACGCTATTTCCGCAACAAATTTGGCGTCGACGTCAAGATCGGCTGGAACCCCGACTCCTTCGGCTACAACTGGCAACTCCCGCAAATTTACAAGAAGTCAGGCATGGATTACTTCGTCACCCAGAAGCTGCTCTGGGCCCATGAGTTCACCACGTTCCCCTACAAGCTCTTCTACTGGGAGTCACCCGACGGCAGCCGCCTGCTCACGTATTTTCCGCACGATTACGCCGGCGGCATCGACGCCGACTCGCTCGCCACTGACCTCTCCATCTGGGCGCCTTCCATTTACGGAAAGGAACTCCACGACTCGCCTGAGATCATGCACCTCTACGGCGTCGGCGACCATGGTGGCGGCCCCACGCGTACCATGCTCGACAACGCCGAGCGCTTGATGTCTCCCGCCGTCCTCTATCCCAAGATCGAGTTCTCTACCGCTCAGTCGTTCTTCGATGACTTGAACAATAAACTCCCGAGCCTGCAAATCCCCACCTGGAAAGACGAACTCTATTTCCAATACCACCGCGGCGTCATGACCACGCAGGCTGAAACAAAGCGCCGCATCCGCCGCACCGAAGAACTCCTGCTCGACACCGAGATGTATTCATCCCTCGCGTCCCTGTATGGGCGCGCTTACCCGCGGCAGGAACTCGAACTCGACTGGAAGAAATCACTCTTCGATCACTTCCACGACATCTTCCCCGGTTCCGGCATCGCTGTGAACTACCTCGACGCGCAACGCAACCTGGAGGATGTTGACCGTTCTGCTCACCAACTCAATGACCAAGCGCTCGCGGAAATCCTCGCCCGCATCAACACCCAGGGCGACGGCGTCCCGGTCGTGGTCTTCAATTCCCTTTCCTGGCCGCGTTCAGAAGTCATCGAAATGGAAGCGCAACTCCCTGCCCCCACGCAACAAGTCGAAGTCGTCGATTCCGCAGGCAAGCCCGTCGCATCCCAGCTACTAACTCTCGACGCCGACACCCATCGAGCCCATCTTCTAGCGCAAGTCACCGCTCCCGCTCTCGGATACAAGACCTACTTCGTTCGCGCCGCCACAAAATCCGCGTCTCGCGTCTCTGTCGTCAAAGCGTCGGCCAACATGCTCGAGAACGAGTTCCTCCGACTCACCATCGATCCGCAAACCGGCTGCATGACCGGCCTCCTCGACAAGCGCACCAACACCGAAACCCTCGGGCCTTCCGAAACCGACACCGGCGGCCCGAAGAACTCCATCTGCGGCAACCTGCTGCAGGCCTTCTACGACAAACCCAAACAATGGGACGCCTGGAACATCGACGCCGACTTTGAAAAGCAGCACTGGGACCTCGACCGAGCCGACAAAACAGAGCTGATCGAAAGCGGCCCCCTCCGCGCCGTTATCCGCGTCACCAACCACTTCCAGAATTCCACCTTTGTCCGTGACATCACCCTGTACGCCGGAGTTCCTCGCGTCGATGTCAAGATGCAAGCCGACTGGCACGAAAAGCATATCCTGCTCAAGGTCGCCTTCCCTCTCAGCGCCCACAACGAAAAAGCCACTTTCGAAATCCCCTACGGCTCCATCGAGCGTCCCACTACTCGCCGCACCCCCGCCGAACAAGCGCAATTCGAAGTACCCGCCGAGCGCTGGGCCGACATCTCCGACTCGACCCACGGCTTCAGCCTGCTCAACGACTGCAAGTACGGCTACGACGCCAAAGGCAACGTCCTCCGCCTCTCGCTCCTCCGCTCCCCCGAATGGCCCGACCCGCACGCCGATGAAGGCCACCACGAGTTCACTTATTCTCTCTACCCCCACGCCGGAACCTGGCGTGACGCCGAGACCGTCCGCCGCGGCTACGAACTGAACGTCAAGTTGACCTCCCGCCAAGTGCACAAGCACCAGGGATCGCTTGCCCCCGGTCACTCGTTCATCGGAGTGCAACCTGCCACGGTCGTCCTCACGGCTGTAAAAAAGGCAGAAGACTCCTCGAGCATAATCCTGCGATTCTACGAATGGGCCGGTAAAGAAACCGACGTCACGCTGCGCCTTCCCGCCGGCGCACAGTCCGCGCGAGAAACCGACCTAATGGAGAAACCGACGGGAACCCTTCCCGTGAACGATGGTCTCGTCACCGTCCACACAAAACCGTACGAGATCAAAACCGTAGCCGTGCAATTCGGATCCGCGCCGCATTGACACGAGCCCGGAGGGCAAGATTCACTTAACCTAGCCCGTCAGCGCTGGGTAGGCGGAGAAAATCGGACCAGCCCCGTTAGGGGCGTCAAATGCTCGATAGGCAGGGCGATCCCTCTGCGCGCATCGTCGTTCACTCTCGTCTCACCGCCTTCTCCCTGCCAACGAAAATCCCCCCCCGTCTGCCTCGCCGCGGTTTACAATCGCTCGCGCCATTTCTTGATCCCATATCTCGGATGAAAGACACACCCATCTCGAAGCCTCAGCTCGACCGCCTGCTTCGCGCCGCGCACAAAGTTATGAAAAACGCCTACGCCCCGTTCTCGCATTTCCGCGTCGGCGCCGCCATACTCACGGCCAAGGGTGACGTCTTCCTCGGCTGCAACGTCGAGAACTCGTCCTACGGCATGACCAACTGCGCCGAGCGCACCGCCATCTTCTCCGCGATTGCACAAGCCGGACCCAAGCTCAGTATTCGCGCCGTCGCTGTCGTCAACGATCATGGTGTCGCGTCCTCCCCGTGCGGCGCCTGCCGTCAGGTGATCTACGAATTCGGGCCCGACGCCATCGTGGTCTATCCAATAAGCAAGGGTCTGAAAACCAGCCACATCACCGAACTCCTTCCCGAAGGATTTCGTCTCCGTGACTAAGGCGCCAACGAATCCCGCCGTCCCCTTGCGCGTCGTCGACCTCATCCGCAAGAAGCGCGACGGCCACGAACTCCTGCGCGAAGAAATCGAAGGCTTCGTGAGCGGCTACACGCGTGGCGAGATTCCCGACTACCAGGCCTCGGCCTGGCTCATGGCTTCGTTCCTGCGCGGCCTCAACACCGCCGAGACCGCCGTCCTCACCGACGCCATGCTGCGCTCAGGAGCCATTCTCGACTTCTCGCACTTCTCTGCCCGCAAAGTCGACAAGCACTCCACCGGTGGCGTGGGCGATAAAACTTCGCTCGTCCTCGCTCCCGTTGTCGCCGCCGGAGGCGTCATCGTTCCCATGATCAGCGGTCGCGGCCTCGGCCACACTGGCGGCACGCTCGACAAGCTCGAATCCATCCCCGGCTTCAGCGTCCGCCTCTCGCTCAAGGAATTTGACCACGTCCTCGCCACTTGCGGCTGCTCCATGATCGGCCAGACCGCCGAGATCGCCCCCGCCGACCGCCAGCTCTACGCCTTGCGCGACGTCACCGGCACCGTCGAATGCCCGCCGCTCATTTGCGCTTCCATCATGAGCAAGAAACTCGCCGAAGGCATTGACGCTCTCGTTCTCGATGTGAAAACCGGCTCCGGCGCCTTCATGAAGAAGGAAGAAGACGCCGTCTTCCTCGCGAAGCTCATGGTCGACACTGGCGCCCGCATGGGCAAAGACATGGTCGCCCTGATCACCGACATGGACCAACCTCTCGGGCACCTGGTCGGCAATTCGCTCGAAGTGGTCGAGGTTATCGACATCCTCTGCGGCAAAGGACCGCAAGACCTCCACGACCTGTGCCTCGAGCTCGCCGGATGGATGTTCTATCTCGGCTACGTCGTCAAAACGGTCGCCGAAGGCCGCGACAAAGCCGCCAGCATCATCGCCTCCGGCAAAGGACTCGAAACCTTCCGCCGCATGGTCGAACTCCACGGCGGAGATCCCCGCGTCATCGACAATCCGGCCCTCCTTCCACAGGCTCACGGCAAGTTCGATCTCGTCTCTGCCACCAAAGGCTACGTCGGGTCCATCGCCTGCGAATCCGTCGGCACTGCCTGCGTCATCCTCGGCGGCGGCCGCGAAAAGAAAGAAGACGCAGTCGATCCTGCTGTCGGCATCGTCCTGCACAAGAAAGTCGGCGACGCAGTCGACAGCGGTGATCCCCTCTGCACCGTCCACTACAATTCCGAAGACCGCGCCGCCCGCAGCAAAGCTCTACTCGAGTCGAGTTTCCGCATCGCCGACGCACCGCCCGCAACTCGCCGGCCCCTGGTCCACCGCGTCATCCAAAGTTCGGAGGCAAAACCCTAATGGCCCGCTTCACTGGAATCCTCGGTCTCCTCACCATGCTCGCGTTGGCCTACGCCTTCTCCACCAACCGTCGCGCCATCCGTCTGAAGACGGTCCTCTGGGGAATCGGCCTGCAGTTTGCCTTCGCCGTCTTCGTGCTGAAGATAGACTTCGGCCGCAGACTATTCGAAAAAGCCGGAGCCGCCGTCAACATTCTCCTCGGCTATTCCTACGCCGGCGCCAACATGGTCTTCGGTGGCCTCGCCAATCGCCAGTCCTTTGGCGTCATCTTCGCTTTCCAGATACTGCCCACCGTGATCTTCGTTGCAGCCTTCTTCGCGGTGCTCTACCACCTAGGCGTCATGCAGGTCATCATCCGCGTTGCCGCCTGGGTAATGACTCGCGTCATGGGCGCCAGCGGTGCCGAATCGCTTAACGTTGCCGCCAGCATCTTCATGGGCCAGACCGAAGCTCCGCTCACCATCCGCCCCTTCCTCGCCGACCTCACCCGCTCGGAACTCATGACCATCATGACCAGCGGCATGGCGCACGTTTCCGGCGGAATCATGGCCGCCTATATCGCTTACGGCATCGACCCCAAGCACCTGCTCAGTGCTGTCATCATGACCGCTCCCGGCACCCTCCTGATCTCCAAAATGCTCGTCCCAGAAACCGAAACACCGAGAACCGCCGGCCGCGTCGTCATGAGCGCCGAAGAAGAGGAAGCGGAGAGGAAGGAAAACCTGCTGGGCGCAATCTCCCGCGGCACCACCGACGGCCTGCACCTCGCCCTGAACATCGCCGCCATGCTCATTTCGTTCCTCGCGCTCGTGGCCCTGCTGAATGGCGTGATGGGCTGGGTCCACGGCTACGTTCATTGGTTTCCGCAAAGTCTCGAGGCCATCTTCGGCGCGCTCTTCGCGCCCATCGCCTGGCTCATCGGCGTCCCCTGGAAAGACTGCCTCTCCATCGGCAACCTGCTGGGCACGCGCATGGCGCTCAACGAGTTTGTCGCCTACTCGCTTCTCGGCCCGCAGAAAGCCATACTCGACCCCAAGTCCTTCACCATTGCCACCTTCGCTCTCTGCGGATTCGCCAACCTCGGCTCCATCGGCATCCAGATCGGAGGCATCGGAGCCCTCGCGCCCAACAAAAAGGCCGAGCTCGCTCGCCTCGGCCTCCGCGCCATGTTCGCCGGCACCATGGCTAACCTCATGTCAGCCTCGATAGCCGGTCTGCTGCTGTAACAGTGTGCTGACCTAGGCTCTGCGTTCTCCGCGCGGATTTTCCCCGCGATCTCTGCAGTTAAGGGCTTTCGGTGCCCTTCCCCTAGCAGCCTGTGGTGCAAGTCTGGATTCCGGAGCGAAAAAGATTGTGTGATGCACAGGGATGATTCGTAGAATGCGGGCATGGCGATGGGCACGCGCAAGCAGCGGGAGAAACAAG
>Ga0075014_100000146_pt1 | contig 21268 bp, 36 predicted proteins | sample AleBraG_ABR_2014_FD_71472 | JGI IMG/M metagenome (GOLD analysis project Ga0075014, IMG submission 71472) | Freshwater sediment microbial communities in response to fracking from Pennsylvania, USA - Alex Branch Run_MetaG_ABR_2014 | ecosystem: Environmental > Aquatic > Freshwater > Creek >... | reverse complement strand
TGGTTCTGTATTAGCTGCAACGTAGCGACACCAGACCCCCTGTTCTGTCTTTCCAAACGCTCGTACCGTGTTGCCAATGCACGTTCGCTCCAAGATCTGGCAACGTATCCTCTCATGCCAGGCGCTACTGCCTTCAAAAAATAATCCAGCGTACTTAGACCTAAAATCGACAGCGATGGGGTATAATATATACGAAGGTTCGGAAAAATCCTAACCATCGTATATCAAGAAGATCAACGTTAGGAAAATCAATGTCTTTAATTATAGATGCTGATAAGAAACTACAAGTCGAGAAGATACGTCATGGTCGGTTTGCGAATGAGTGGAGAAACATCCAAGGTCATGACGTTATGATCGAATACGTGTTTCAGATGGATGCTATAAGAGGTCAACGTATAATCTTCGCATCGCTGGCCCGAAATTCACGTAAGTACTACAGAGTTGCGATGGGTCACGTTCCTCTCACCGATGCTCGAACCTGGGCGATCGAGAACTATGACACTCTAGTCACCCAACTCCAGGATCGTCACAATAACCCTTCGGCGACGATACCAATAGCAACTCTGGTCCCGTCGTTCCCGGGATTTGCGAAGAAGTCTCCAAACATGTCTCAGACCGACGTGTCCTCGAAGATCGCCGATCTTCAGGCTCAGGTCGAGAAACTACGTCTCATGAAGGCAGTGAAAGGAAGATAACAGCAAATGTCAACCAGCACAGACCAAAAAGGTCGCTTAGTCAGATACGGAATGAATATATATGTCGAGTTTGATGCGGAAGCTGCGGCCGATGCTCGCAGAGCACGTCGCCTGGCCACCATGTCGCCAGACAAGGTCACCGCTCAAATTAAGGCGATGCAGAAGAGGGTCGCCGAGCTCAAGGCGATGAAGGAAAGGATTGCTAACAAGTGAACAAGAATATGACTGTCGCTGATTTGATCAGTGCTCTTGAAGAGATACGCGATGCTGGTGGACATAACCTACCAGTAGTGTTCGAATATGGTGACGATGACAATAGTGGTAGTTTCACTGTCGAGAGCATCAGATCGGTGCGCGAGTTCAATGACGAAGATCGCAGAGACTTCGCGTTGAAAATATCAACACAGATCCAAGAGCAACTTGCCAAATATACAACGGTCACTGTGGTCGATATAAAGTCGATCCAGGATCTTCGCAAATTTCTCGCGCAGGTCATAGTCGGCGACAATCTTGGAGCAGGCTTCCATCCTGACAGTGACTTTCATGACTATGTTCATGTAAGCAATGGTGACAAGACATATCTGCCAAGTGAAGCTGATCATCTTAATGTGACCATCGGCGACGCATTCGACTTTTGCAACACGAATGGTCTCGATATATACGAGATAGCCAGCGACATTTGGTTCCATGCCGGCATCACCGAGGATGATCTTAACGCGGGTGATCATCTTACTATCAAGGAATTTGATGTCGCGTTCCCAATCGAGGCAGACGACAGCATCGACAAATGGTTGGCAACATATAAGAGCAGGTTACCGTATGACTACCTGCAGATCGCACTCAAGCATGTCAACGGCCCTGGCGGCGGCAATCCGACTATAGTAGTCTGGGGCAAGGCCGAAGAAGTCGCAGAGTTCGAAAAGCAGTACGAAGACGGTGTCATCTAACCAAGGCACGGTCTCACTACATGCGCATCGGCCAGGAAACTGGTCGGTGCGCATTGAGGGCAGGCCGCCCGAAGGAGAATATATGTATCTAGATAGTTGCAAGTATATAGAGAACTATCAGCCTAGGCATACATATACATTCATTGGCCCATGTATTGTCACAGGCAAAGAAGTGCGTGTGACAATCAAGGCCAAAGAACTGTACAATATACGCCAGGGCATGTACATCCAGGATGCAGCACCATCCTTGAACGACGATGAGCGAGAGTTTCTGATGACCGGCATAAGTGCTGAAGGTTGGAAAGAAGCATTCGGTGATGAAGAAGGAGACGAAGATGCAGATAACGATTGAGGTAACATTAGACGACGAGTCCGCGAAGCGTCTGGCAGAGGAGGCGAATATCGAGCAAAGCACGATCGCCGACCTGGTGCTTCACACGCTTCTCGTGAGCGCGCAGCCGCTCAAGAGCAAGGAGATCTTCGTGCAGGTGTCCGAGGACGACGTGACCAAGTGCGAGACCATCGAGACGAAGTGGGACCAGCAGCACGAAGAGGACGCCTTCATACATCGCTATTGGGTTCAGCCGATCCCATTCCCAATGCCACAGAGGCCGAGGCACGAGCATGCAGGCGAAAGCTTCTCCTAACACGCCAAAATACGGCGCAGCATACATCAACAACATGAAGGCTATACGCCTCGGCGAACACTCTAATGCCCATAGCGGGCGAAAGGACAAGAAAAATGGCGGCGACAAGAAAGATAGGCAAGCCGGTACCACCACCACCAGATGGTGCTAAGAGGTACACGCTTGAAGAGATCGAGCAGCGAGAGGCGCAGGCGATGTCCGACATTGCCAGACGACCCAAGGTCCGCGAGCTTCGCGAGATAGCAAGGGACATCAGGGCCACGTGGGTCGACCGCAACGGCAACAGCATCGTCTACTTCGGCGCCGTGCCTTATCTTCGCGCGATGGGCTCGCTTGGCTCCATCGACGATATGTACGGCCTGGACACGGCTAGGTCCATCGTGCTCTACTTCCTGTCCAACGCGGCCACGTGGCGCGGCGACGACGCGCGGCGGGTCCGGGCGGAGCTGAAAGGAATGCTGAAGTTGTGAGAGACGAACTTGTTGACATGGCGATAGCACTTTCAGTATCGATGGGGGGCCAGAACACGACCGATGGCAACGTGGCCACCACATGGCGCATATTGTTCATGCTTTATGCGAAGCGGCTTGGGTTCAGGCGCAGAGAGACTGCGCTTTTGTTAGAGTTTGGCAAGGGCGGCCACAACTGGTCGAGACTGCACCCGACGGAAGAAGAAAGCGCGTGGGGGCATGACCAGAGGCTCGCACATTTTGCCAGCGAACTTCACTATGTGTCAGACAGGATGACACTTGACAGACTGCTTCGTACCAATTGGTACTATAACCACTGGCTGGCGACACTGCCAGAATAGGAGTTTAAATGATACGCGTTCAAAAGGCTAACATGAACCTTGGCATAATGATGGACTCAGCTGAGTGGCAGCCAGGTGATGCCACAAGGTATTTAATAACCATCACATCTGCACCACACCTGTACAAGGTTGCAATGGGTTGGCGCCCATCTGACGACATTCGAATCATCACATTCGGTGCACCATCACGACAAGGGCGGTTTATCATACGTGTGGTAAACGGATGGCCATTGACAATGTATGACCTGAAAAGAGACCACATGCTGACTGGTGGTGGCATCGGGTGGAACGAATACAGTTGGCAGGCTGCGCTGAAGGCCATCGCCGCGATAACCCACATGGTTCCATACGACAAGGATCTTGAAGGCTTCGAGCCTGAGTGGCCGAACTTCGAGGCGGAGATGAGGGAGGTAGCGATATGACACAGACATACAAGACACAATTCCCCGAGCACTACAACGTGCCGGAGCGGCTGGTGGGCATGTTCGAGATGTGCGGCTTCAAGGACACGTCCTACGGCAACGACGTCGCGCCAAGCTGGGAGAAGCAGGTGCTTCTGCCGTCCACTGACGACGCCGAGGACGGTATGGTAATCCGCGTGTGGGTCGACCACGAGGACCCTTCGCGGCGCGAGGTTGAGGGCGCGCGGTTCGTGTTCGGCCTGGCGGGCGCGGAACTTGTTGGCGACGAGGGATGGCTTACAGTGTACGAGTGCGAGGCCATGGAGGACGCTGTCGCGTTCGTCACGCAACGCGTGGTGATCGGGCTAGAGTAGCCGGGGGCTGTGGCCCTCAACCCAGGCGACGGCGGATAAGCAACCTCCGCGGGCGGAATGGGGAGCAAGGGAAAACAAGTGAGGGGGACAGGCTTAGTGAACCTGAACGTAACCGAAAAGGTTATGGAGTTCTTCATATCGGCAATGGTGCTCATCGACCTTATTAACAGGATCTCCGAGGTTGCCAAGAGGTTCGTCAAGTACAGGGGCAAGTGGCACCACATACCCAGGTCACACCACAAGCGGACGCACAAGCCGCACGTCGACCATTCCGTGGTGCAGGGCTCGCTCAAGCTGTACGACGGCAGCGAAGAATAATTAGTATGGATGTCATAACACAATGGCTCGTAAACGTAGAAGGTATGGTACGGGGAATTATAGCAAACCCGGGATCCGCGGTCGTGCTACTGTTGCTCGCATACGTACTGTACAGGATGATAAAGTACTGCAACAGGTACTAGAGAGAAGAAGAAAGATGTGCTACATGAAATATGACAAGAAGCCCTATAGGGCACCTGATGATGGCCCAATAAACGTGGTTGCATTCATTGGTATATTGGCCATAGTGGCCCTGCTGGTGTTCGCCATCCTCAAGTATGGAGGTGTACATTGATGGATAAGTCTCTATTTGTCGGTGGCGGCGAATATGGGGAACAGATACGCGGCTTTTTGGCGCGCGACTTCAATGTCGGCTACGGTGGTGCCGAGGGCATACTTGAGGCTGTGCAGGCAGAGATACTTGGCAGCAACAAGGTTCGCTTCGGCCCTGTGCCAAAGCCAGAAGACCTTGTGTCCATACGTACCGTGATACGCGATGCAATAAGCGATGGCAAGCCGATACCGATGCTCGTGCCATGGGGCAGTGAGAAGCCAGACGGGTCGTCTATCGACGTCGCAGAGCTTGGTGCACTAAAGACACTCAAGTGCCTGCACGTGAGGGTACAGCAGCACCACAAACCTGGCATAGAATTCGCCGTGCGCATCGAAGACCTGACGGCTGTGCATCTGTTTGACGACAGAGACAAGGCACGACGTGAGGCGGCAGTGTACACATCGGCACTTGTCAAGGTTAATGACACACTTGGCCTGTCTGAGTATGTGAAGATGCGGCCAGAGACGCTAAATGCCACCGAGGACCAACTGTTCGAGGCGGTCGCGCCGATAGAGAAGGCCATGGTCCAGTACCTGGCAGACACGCGTGAGTCGACTGACAACTACCGTCAGCATACATCCTGGAGGCTTCTGGCACAGAACGGTTGGAGGGGTGTCATACCACATGAGACGCGCGAACACTACTACTCCACGTACTTCAGGTTGTACCCAGGCATATCGAAGGCAGATGCCGAGACGGTGCTTGCTAGGTACCTCTCGGCGGCACTTGTGAGGAACATGCTCGATATAAGCGGGCCGCCGAAGTGGTGGGAAGGCAAGCAGTATATCAAACTTGCATTCTTCCAGCCAGTACCAGGTGTGCCGCCTGGTGCAACTGTGTTCTATCGCACTGTGCCTGCTAACATAACTAACATGACTATGCCGGCATGGAGGTCCAAAGGTTACCTTCGCATATCCAACGACGACACCAGGCTCGGCCTTACCACGTTTGGCAACGAGCCCGACGATATAATCGAGAACACGATTACGGTCGGCGGTGTCGAGGTTCGTGCGGACTTCGTGCAGGTATGACAGTGCACCATGGGTGGGCCACCTTCTACGGCCGCGGAGACAGCAACCCGCGGCTCGCGGACGGCGGTTGGTACGAGGATCGCGGCGACATGTGTGCTGCGCCGAGAGGTGTTCCACTTGGCACAATACTTGTAGTCAGATGGCATGGCCGCATGGTACGGGTCAAGGTTCGCGACAGGAGTGTGCGGACGGTAGACCTGACGCCTCACGGGTTCAGGCTACTGGTCGGCACACACTGGCGCGAGCTGGGGAGGGTAAGGGTAACGTATGTCGAGGAGATCAAAGCGGCGCCGAAAGGCGTCGGCAGAAAAGGCCGTCGTGCCAAACACAAACTCCATCGTAAGGCGTGACTGCATGACGTGCGGCAGGCCTATAATGGTGCAGAGGAATGTGGATAACAACAGTTGGATACTCAAGAACCTTGACGGTTCGCATCACCACCATCACTACCGTGGTAACGGTGATGTCGAGCTTGACCAGGAGATAAGGGACGCGCAGACAAGTGTCGACAATGAGCCACAGGGCTTCGGCAGGTATGCGCCGTCGACTGGTGATGACGAAGAGATACACTGGGGAACAGGTGATGCACCTGATCAAGATGGGCCATATGTATTTGAGTCGCCATATTTCTATGACGACAGGGAGTTCTAATGGCATACCAAGAGAATGTACAGGCTGAATGTCCATTCTGCCACAAGATGAACACACTGTGGTTTGATGGTCGCATTCATACAGGCACACAATGGGTATGTGAGCATTACTACATGTGTGGTGTATGTGGTTCAAATATGGAAGTACAATGGAGGTGGTTGATTAAGCAACAGTACCCAATTACGGGTGCAATAGATCCGGATGTTCGTAGGCTTAGATAGGAGAAACAATGGGTAAGAACACGAAGGTGTACGAGAAGCTTGTAAGGGACAAGATGCCCGAGGTCATAACGGCCAATGGCCATCGCGGCATGTTCAGCATGCTGACGCGTGCGGAGTTGCCGGCCGCGCTGTTCAAGAAGCTGCACGAGGAGGTCGCGGAGCTGGAGGCCAAGCCATCGATCGAAGAGATAGGCGACGTACTTGCAGTGCTGCAGACACTGGCATCGTTCTACGGCGGGTGGGACAACGTGCTTAAGACGCACGGCGACAAGCTTAGGTCGCGCGGTGGCTTTTACAAGGGCATAGTGCTGCACAGTGTCGAGTTCCCTGAGGGGCTGCATGCCACATACGACATATCCAAGAAGGCGTATGGCGGCAATGGCTGGGAGCCATATGTGCCCAACGGCTTCAAGGTGAACAAGGTGACGGCGTCTGACATAGACGATGCCATAGAGCGTGTGTTTCCAAGGTCGGCGGCCGATATAACTAACCGTTCGGTGGCTACCGATGCGACCGGTAACTCGTTCGGCAGGTTCATAGTCAAATGTGGGTCCGCGGAGTTCAGGTTCGACGTCGAGGTAGCGGACGTCGAGCCCAACAAGGACGGTGACTGGCTCGAGCAGTAGCTGTCGCTTAGTCGCTACAAGATATAGCGGCGAGACATAGGGTCCGGGCTGTCGGACCCAGCGTATACGGAACAAAAAGGGCCGGCGATAGGGTATAATAGATTATGGCCGGCCAGCCTATAGGAGGACGATTTGGAGAAGATTAACGTAATCAGACTTGATGTGCATTTTATTGACCAAGATATTGTCAATTATGAGGTTGTCATAAGTGATGACATACAGAAGTTCGTTCTTGAGTTGATCGAGAAGGCGAATACACTCATTGCGGATAATCCTGTCAGCAAGATGATCGATATGATGTCTGACATGAAGGAACTTATTGAGACATATACAGGTCACAGTTTGGCAGAGCCACCTGCTAGGCCGACATTTAAGGTGACTATCATCGGTGGTATCGATGGTGTCCGGCTTGGCAATAAACATTCGGTAGAACAGTGGCTTATCAATGAAGGCACCTATGATGCTGGTATAGTACGTGGCATGGAGTACCTCCAATTAATGCGTACATTTGATAAACGCATCGATGAGCTTAAGGCACTATCAACTGAAGGTGATAAGTTCGCCGAGATAATGCAGAAGGCAACATCACATATAAAACCATAGCGGTAGTCGACGTCAAGTGGCCGCGCCCGCGGTGGTCGCTTCGCGGTGCCTATTGCACCAATAAAACACTTAGCCCATAGGAGGCAGACAAATGGCAGATACAGAGACGACGACACCCGTAGACAAGGGTTCGTCACCATCATCGAAGGCGTCGAGGGGCATAGACCCCTCACTCGTGACCACATGGGTCGACTACAACATCGAGCCGGCGAAGCACGACGTAATCATCGCGGCGGCCAAGGCGCGCAACCTCAAGGTAGGCGCCATGCTTGGCAACCTGCTTAAGGCAGCTATCGAGGCACCAGACGTGTGGGTCAAGATCGAAGAAGACGCGGCAAGCTATACACCATCACCCGTAAAGGCCGGCAAGAACCCGGAGGACATGAATGAAGAAGAGCTAGAGCGGTACATCGCCAAGCTCGAGCGGCAGCAGGCTGCACTCAAGAAGCTGAGCGAGAAGGTGAAGACCATCGCTCCAACAAGCAAGGTGGTGAAATCTTGAGCACACCGCAGAAGAAGGTGATGATCGTCATTGCCACACTAGTGGCCAACATGGGCGGCAGTACCCGCACGGTCGACTACCACCTAGTGCCGAAAAATATGGTCAACAATGCCATCACCGAGATGAGAGACAACATGGTTGCACAACTTTCGGCAGGTGATACACTTAGCAGGTTATATCTACAAGCAATGGGGCCTGACAAATTCATAGAGTTGATGGGCTACACTATCGAAGTGAAATTGCTCGGGCAGCCCATAGAGATAACCGACGAGGAGTCCGTCCGTAGCTGGCTCAACAACTGGGAGGACGACGAGAGCAAGACGCCGCGCCCGACTGAGTGGTACACGAAGGGTGCCATCGCATCAATGAACCATGGCCAGCTTCTAGATGCTGTGGCAGACATGGTGTTCGTACTGGCCCACGCGGCGGAGGTGGCCGCGGATGCAGACACAGCGGCTAAGCAAGCCGCACTTGCCAATGTAGCAGGGAGTGATTGACATGAATGAAGGAATGAAGGTTGTGGTGGTGGAGGCCAACGTGAAGAGGTCCAAGGACTTCCAGTCGGTTGGCGGGTCCATCACCGAGCAGATAACCGTGGCTGTTGGTGACGACAAGTCCGCGCTTAAGCTGTACAAGAAGCTGTCGAAAAAGCTTCGCTACAAGGTGGCTGACGAGCTTGACGACATACTTAAGCGCAAGCACCGCGCCGAGAAGGGGTACTAGCATGACGGGCGAATTCGAGCAGGAGCTTAAGGACCTGCGCGAATGGAAGAGGGACGCCATCCCACATCTCAAAAGTCGCCTTGCCAGCCTTAAGCGTGTGGCCGCTTCCAGCCAGATAAAACGCAACGATCGCATGGGCATGTACATAGCAATCAGAGAAATGGAAAGGTTGCTCGGAAAGAAAGGTAGTTAAGCATGGCTGATGGCTCTAGCGGGCCCGAACAGAAGACACCACCGGCTGGTGTGGACCCCAACGAGGTTCGCGACTGGTACTTCACGTTTAGGTTCACCCAGGACGGGCACGGCAACGACTATGTTGTCCTAAGGGGCACGTGGCAGGGTGCGCGTGATGCAATGGTGGCACAGTTCGGCAGACGCTGGAGCCGCCAGTGGAGAACCGCGGAAGATGCGGGTGTGTACAGGTTCGGTTTGACAAAGTTGACGTGCTAGCCTACTGTGGGCCGGCTTGGCCTAGACTATCTATCGTCTAGGCTGGCCAAAAGCAGGCAGTAGGCCACGGTTTTGCCGGTGGTGGTCTGGGAGGGGGGTGATTTCAAATGCCAGAAGGTCGAATAGAACGGGCCCTTATGTTCACAATAATCGTGCTGATAGTGTTTGTTGTGTTCGGCCTGCTTGAGAAGCTTGTGAACAGCGGGTTGGCACACGTTAGTGGTGCTATGAACATTATTATGTAGGAGTTGTTATGGAAGATGTTGCAAAATGTGCGAGTTGTGGCTCGCATGATGGCATGATATTCCAGGACCGTGTTAAGCGGCTGGTATCAGTGCAGATAATACCGACAGATGACGTGCCGGCTGGCTACCCAGATGGTGTTGGCAATATAGTGTTGTGCAAAGAGTGTAAGGAGGCGATGGTCATTCCTATCGGCGAGCTGTGCAAGCACGTCGACAACAGGACCGTCGGTGGCTCTACCTTCGATACGAAGATGCTACAGTTCCTCACACTCTTTACGACACATGTATGGAATGGTCCGGAGGCGCCGCGCCCGACCGACCTTGCCAACATCATGAACGAGATGGGCTTCCACACACAGCAGGGCAGGCGCTGGATCTTCCACAACCTTAAGCAGAAGATCGATCGCCTTGGCTTCGACCCTAAGACAATCTATGTGGCACCAGAGCCGACGCTGGCGAAGGGTGTGGTCGAGATGCTCGAGCACGCCGCCATCACCGTCGGCGAGATGCCGCAGTTCGGTGCAGACTATGTGCGTCCCGAGTGGGGCACAAATACGGACCTGCCGTCGGGGTTGCCAGGTGACGACTGATGACAGTATGGTGGTTGCTTGCAGTGGCCGCGGCTGTGGGTGTAGGTTCATACCTATTATTCCAGAGCATATTGAACATCAAGCCATCACACAAAGAGCTTGACGAAAGGTTGTCCGAATGGGTGAACAGACACAAGAATGGCCGCCGGGGTCGGCCGAGGTCTCCGTAGAAGAGATCAATCGCATGCTTGCAGATGAGACGATACGTGAGCAAGAAGGGGCAGCCAGACTAGCCAGGCACAAGAGACTGTCACACACCGGCAAGGTCAAATACATGAATGAGGCCGCCGCCGAGGTGGAGGCCAAGCGCCTTGAAAGTGCAAGCGACAGCGGCGAGAAGATGCGTGTGTATAGGTGTCAGTTCTGTCACATGTGGCACGTGGGTCACACGCCTGGCAGCCCTCGCCCCAAGAAGCTAGTCGAGCTGTTGCTTCATGTGACAGGCGATGAGACGAAAGTGCTTGGCTATAAGCATTCCTACGAGGCAGGTGAGGCAGCATACCTCGGCGAGAAGATAAAGTGTGACTTCGCCGAGAGAGACGGTGTGTACATTATGAGAGGTGCACTCATATATGGGCGCAACGGTCGTGACCTGGTTGGCGAGGCGCACAAGGTGCACGGGTTCAACCCGACCGAGTGGACAGAGATAGACATATGGAGTGACATGTGATGCAGAAGTGGAGCATAAGGCTACAACTTATAGTAGACGATCCGGACGCCGGGCTTGACAACCACCCTGTCCAGTCCGCGACGGTGGACATACCGCCGGTGCCCGAGTATAACTACCCGGAGATGTTCCGGATAATGATAACACTCGCCAAGCTTATACCGCTTCCGTCACGTGGCGTTCCGTTCGAGCCGATAGAGGTTGGCGACCCTGCGAAGGTGGCTCGCAGCCAGTTCGCGGCCGGTATGCTTGAGTCCCTAAGGCAGTTCAAGGAATACGGGCTACGGTACAACGATGCGACGGTCGGGAGGGAGGTGGCTGAACTAGTAGACCAAAAAAATAATTTGATCAATTTGCCGAAAAAGTATTGACAAGACATATCAGACCGGGTATAATGATGATATCAGAGCCGGGGGAGCCGGCAACCACTCTAAAAATCGAGAAGGCAGGAACACAGAATGAGCAAGAACACACCAGCGACATCCGAAGAGACCGTCGCACCCGTCGCAGAAGTACAGGCCGAAGGCACGCCGGCCACCCCGGTGGAGAAAAAGCTGTCGCCCAAGAACAAGAAGGTCCGCGGCATCGACCCGTCGCTCATCACCACGTACGTGGAGTTGAACCAGAGCAAGGACCGCAACCAGCTTGTTCAGAACGCTGCGAAGGCCAAGGGCCTGAAGGTAAGCGAGTACCTCAACCCCATCCTCGCGAATGCAGTCAGTGCCGCATGGCCACAGATCGAGGCAGACGCTGCCACTTACACACCTACGGTGAAGGGCCCTACCCTTGCTGGCAAGAAGCTGGAAGATCTGTCGCCGGACGAGCTGCAGAAGGTCGTCGACCGCAACACGAAAGCCATGGCCAACGCGCAGAAGGCCACGAGCCTGGCGGCCGACCTGCTCGCCAAGGCCCGCGCCAACAAGGCCGCAGCCCAGGGTTAAACAACGGCGTCTCAAGCCAACAAGGTCCGCATGCTAACGCGTGCGGGCCTTTTCCCGTTTGTGGAGGTGACCATGTCGCTAACCCCTTTCGTGATGCCGAAGAGAAACATAGAAGAAGCGTTCTGGCGGTTCGCGTCCATGCGGCAGGCCGTGTGGGCAGGTGACGAGCCGGACGAGAAGATGAAGGTCTGGCACGTGCACAACCTGTACCGCGAACTTGACTACGGCACAAGGTATGTGGACACACACATACGTAATACCGATGCACCCGGGTTCGTCAAGGTCGCATGGATCATAGCGTACCGCATACTCAACAATATAGACACGTTCGAGGCCATACAGACGCACGTGGCTGCAGGTGTGCAGTACCCCAAGTCAACATTCCACTTTGACATAGAGATAGCACTGCGGGAGATGTCCATAATGGGCTACACCGCGGCTGGCTCGGTCAATCTCTCGGCGAGGATACAGGACCTCGGCGGCGTCGACAAGCTTGCGGACTACGTGATCGCAATATCGAACGCGGCACGCGAGGCAAGAAACCTGTACCAGACAGCAGACGCGGTGGACCTGCCTGGCCTTGTGGCGACCATTGCAGACGTGCCAGGGGTGACCACGCACGTGGCAGCACAGGTGGCACTGGACATGATACTGCCTGGATTTACTGCTAGTAAACCGATAGCCACACGTGCATTTGCCTACCAGAGCAGATTCGTATCGCCGTTCGCCAAGAAGATACTCGCCGAGATGGGCGTGGTGGGCAACGACGCGACGATGCTTAGGGCCGTCAAGTCGCTGTGCGAGAGGCAGCACATCGTGCTTGAGGCGCTTGACCTGCCGTTTGACTGGCCGATCAACAGCTGGGTGGCCGACGACACGACGCTGGATATACCCAACATCGTACACTCGCTAGACGCGTACTACAGGTACAAGTCGGCTGGTGTGGTGCGCTCGCTGAGCCGCAGGTACGTGCCGTCTGCAGAGCTTGAGCACATAAGGGTGCATGGTATAAAAGATTGATAACCTACAATCAGTACAATGCAGAAGCATTTGAACTATTATGTGAACCACCGCATGCGGCACCACCAGATACAAACGGTTGGTACTGGAACGATGAATTGGTGTTATGTAATATAAATGGCAACACAGAATGGTGGGTGTTACACTGTATTCGTGCCGGGTTAAGTATAGATGAGATAGTAATAGTGCGCGGCCTTATAGATGCCATAGGACGCGACCACATCTCGCATATAATAGATGTGTATATGCACTATTACCATGGTATACATGTAGAGGCGTACACCACAATATCACAACAATTATCTGATATACTCTGTAAATATGTACAAAGTGAACTACCAGAACCAGGCATATGGGAAGGCTTTGAACGGCCACCAAGACAGATTGGCAGGCCTATGGAGGTGCCGCCATGGGTCAGAGACAGGCGGCGAGACTTGATGGTACGTCACAGGAGCAAACAATAATGTACGACAAAGACGAGAGGCCGTTCTACGAGGTTCACGACGCCTACATACGCCGGCGCAGGCTGTGGTCCAACACCTTGGTAGTTGGACTGGCAATGCTTGGTTGTGGGCTCATGTTGTTCGCCGTCTGGGAGGTGGCGCACTGATGGAAATAACTATCACATATACGGACGCAGACATACGAAGGCTCATAAGAGAAGACGCGGCCAAACGCTACCTCAAGCAGACAGGTGCGAATGAACCTGTCTGCGGCATAGTGTTCACAATCGTACAGGGCCAGCGTGGGGGCGACATTGTTACCACAAAGGTGGACATCCGCCCTACGGAGGAGGATTCATGAAAGAGGTGCTCAAGCCGTACCGCCTGTCGTACAGGATGGATGGCGGTGGCCAGATATGCGCCATGGGTGCCCCGAAGCTCATGCGCCTAATGAAGGTCATAGAGGGCGCAGAGCTGCACAAGAGTGGCGACGACTGGTGGATATCCATGCCGTCGACGCGTATCAACATCATGATCGCCGAGGCAATGGGCGAGGCGATATCCGCATCCGAGGGGTACAAGCAGGCACGCACACGGCTGATGCGTGCGCCACAAGACAAACTCAACACATGGCTGAATGTTGCACCAGAGATACGCCCGGTCATGAAGCCAAAGCAGCACCAGGTGGAGTTCTGCGCCATGGCATATGGCGAACGTGGCATACTCAATGGTTCTGAGCAAGGCACTGGCAAGACGCTTGAGGCTATCATGCTGGCGGAGGCATGGAATAGAGAGCACACATTAATCGTTTGCCCACGCTCCCTTAGGTGGCAATGGCACGGTGAGTACTATGGTGCCATCCAGGATCCGCACGCACCTATAGTGCCGATAGACGAAGGCAGTTCCAAGCAGAAACTCATAGCTATACGTGAGTTCGCAGGTATAGGTCCTATGACGCTTGTTGTTAACTATGATATACTTGCCAACATACTGCCTGCGCTTGTAGACTGGCACCCAAACGTCGTCATATTTGACGAGAGTTGGCGGTGCATAAACATGGATGCCAAGGTGACACAGGCTGCCATAGGCCTGTCAGACAGCGCAGACAAGGTGCTGCTTCTAAACGGTACGCCATTCGCCCAAGACATCACACAGCTTTTCCCACAGGTGCGCATGATAGACACGATGCGCGGCGAGGACTTCGAGACGCTTGACGAGTGGCGTGACGCGTATGCGGTGGTGAGGCAAGTAAACGTCGGCAAGTTCTCACTGCCAAAGGCCGTCGACATAAAGGACGCGCCTGCGCTTGTACGTCGGATAGCCCCGCAGTTCTGGCGTGCGACGAAGGCCACATGCCTCGACCTTCCGGAGAAGCTCAAGCCGGAGCGTGTCGAGCTTGAACTGCCAGGCGCGCTTGGTGACCTGTACAGGGTGATAGAGTCCGCTGGTGACACCGTCTTCAATCCGTTGTCACTGTCTGGTGACAGGGTGACGACCATACGCAAGCAGCAAATAGTGTCGGGCATATGCCCGCCGATAGGCATGGAGGGTCCTCCGCCTGTCAAGAACCTTGGCGTACGCAAGATCAAGGGCAAGGACACGTGGATCATGCCGTCGCCGAAGAGGGATTGGTGCCTGCAATACGCGAGGGACAGGATAGTGCCACACCCAACGTTCCGCGCCATATTCTGGTGTGGCTTCACCGCCACCATCGAGGAGCTTGCCGAGCAGCTTGCAAAGATCCTCGGCGAAGGCTCCGTCATGGCTGTGACCGGTGACACGAACGACAAGGAGTTCGAGGCGGCAAAGGCGGAGTTCAATTCGAAGTCACCGGACGGCCTGCGTGTACTTGTAGCACAGACCAAGAAGCTTGCGTACGGCCACAACCTTCCGGGCTGCGACTGGAACATACTGTACGACCATCCGTGGCGGTACATAGAGAGGGATCAGCTTGAGGACCGCTCGCACCGCATGGGTCGCGTTGGCCCTGTCGGGTACACCGAGCTTGTTGCCACTGTTGGTGGCACCAAAAACACTAAGGTTAAGAAGTCTGTCGACAGTGACATACTTGACGCGTTCTATCGGCGTGAAGACTTCACAGCCAGGTTCGCACCTGACACGACAGGGCTTGAAGATATCGACATAGTATAGGGGTTGACTTTTCTATTATATTGTGGTATAATAGATCATCGACTCGCAAGCCGGACAGCCGGCGGTAACACGGAGTACAACAATTGCCCACTGACACACAAACAAAGGCGCCTACTCGTGCCGAAAGGGACAACGCTCGGCTGGTAGCACGCAACATAGACTCCATCAAGATAAAGAAGGCGTCCAATGGCTACATAGTGCAGGAGATAGATGTGCTTGACTGCATATACCCAGAGCTCGGACAGATAGCAAAGCCGGAAGGCGACTTCCCGCTTACTGTAGGCGAGCACATCTGGAGATTTTTTAACAGAGGTAAGAGCTAAATGGCAGGGCCCGTCAAATTGTCTGAGTACAGAACAAAGTATTGGAAACTGCTGATATACGCCGTACCCGGTGCAGGCAAGAGTGTGTTCGCAGGCTCCTCGCAGGAACTGCGCACGTTCGTGTTTGACACGGACGAGGGTATGTCCTCCGTCAGGGCATGGATAGTCAAAAAGAAACTCAAGAACGACCTCGTAACGTTCTGGCCATGCAAGACCAAGAAGGACTTCCTCGACGCGTTCCGCTGGCTCGAGCAGCACTGGCGCGAGTATGACCTTGTCGTCGTGGACACCATAACACAGCTACAGAAGACACTTAAGCTTGAGTCGTTCGCCACGCCGCACAAGGACCCGCGCCAGAACTGGGGCGAGGTTGGCGACGCCATGGACCTGATCATAGCACAGTTCAAGGGCAAGCCGTGGCATGTCATAATTCTGGCACACGAGATGCGCAAAGACGACGTGTTTGTTGGCACGGAGGTTGCGAGGCCGGCGTTCCAGGGTGGCTTCAAAGACGAGTATGCGCGTTACTTCAGTGTCATAGGCCGCTACAGCATGTGGTGGGCCAACGTGAAGGTCAAAGACGCGAATGGCGCCGAGAAGGTAGAGCGGCGCCTACAAAGATACCTGGAGTGCGGGCCTAACCCCGCGATACACTCCAAGGACAGGTCTGGTGTTCTCGCACGCTTCGAGAAGCCGGATGTCGACTATATCCTTAAGAAGCTAATCAGTTCCCAGGGAACGGATGAAGAGCTTATGGCGATAGTGGCAGACCAGCCAGAGCAACCGGACGACCCGGGTGAAGTGGCTTTAAACAATGCGGTGCAACAAGCACAAAAGGAAGAAGAGTAAATGAGCAAAAAGGCAGATGCCCAAGAAGAGACAGTGGTTGAGGACCCGGCAGCCGCTGCAGAGATTGACGACTACATATCCGAGCTGGACCAGCAGCTTGGCTCGCTTGGCGAGGGCGCTGGTGGCGGCGACGATGATGCGGAGTTCCTTGCCAACCTAGACCTGGCAAGCATAAAGGACACCGGCTTCGTAACGCTGGTCAACGGCCAGTACTACGAGTTCATCATCAAGAAGGCCAAGGGCGACAAGGCCAAGACGACCGGGAACCGCACATGCAAACTTGTGCTTGAGGTTACCGAGGACTACCCAGAGGCCGGCGGTGTCATTATGGACACGCTGACGTTGACCCCCCCAGCAATGTGGCGGTTCAAGTCTCTCGTCAAGGCCACTGGCCTTCACGACGAGGCAGGCAACTACATCGGCCAGGGCTACGGCTCGTTCGTTGGCTGCCGCATAGGCGGCAAGGTCAAGAACTCCCCGTGGGATGGTGAGATGCGGTCGAAGGTGGATGGTGGCTTCATTCTGCCGAAGGGCGGACAGCCCGAGGTGGCCGGAGACTACGACACACAGTCGTCCATGCCTGAGTTCGTCTAGGGCATAGGTGTCCCGTCGGAGGACGCCCACTCCGACGGGCTGACAGGAGGGCGGATATGGGTGCACATCTACTAAGGAAAAACCTACTCTACTTGTCGACGGTAGACCTGCAGAGCATGTTCACAGAGGGAAAACAATTGACAGACCAACTCACACAAGACATAGCTGACCTTCAGGCGACGGCACAGACAGAGGCCGGCGAAATCACAGAGCTACAGGGGCAGTCCGCTTCGCAGCAGTCAACAATCGCATCGCTGCAGACGCAGGTATCGGCCGACGAAACAACCATTAGCGCGGACCAGGCGCAGATCGCGTCGCTTGAGGCACAGCTAGCAACCGCCACCGCAGCCCCGGCGGTAGACCCGAACACCATCGCCGCGCTTGAGACGGCGATCGCACTCGCCAAGAAGAACACGGCCGCAGTGGCCGCGCTCATACTGCCAGTGCCCACAAGCATCGTGGTAACGCCGAACAACAACAACACGTTCACACCCGGGCAGGTCGTCCAGTTTTCAGGAACCGTACTCGACCAGCATGGCGATCCGCTTGCCACACAGCCGGCGATCACGTGGACGTGTACTACTCCTGCGAACATTACCCCGGCCGGTCTATACACCGCCCCAAGCCCACTGGCTGAAGGCACAGACATTGTGACAGCTAGCTCGGCACCCGCACAGCCGACCGGCGTGTACGTCACACTCGTTGCTGCGCTGGCACCACCGGTGTCCTCCACACCAACCGTCGCATCAGTGACGGTGTCACCACAGTCGCAGTCCGTGGTGCAGGGAACTACACAGCAGTTCACGGCTGCGGTTGGCCTGTCCGACGGCACGACAGAGACCAACTTCACCCCGGCGTGGAGCGTAGACAATGGCTCGATCGACACGAGCGGCGTGTACACACCTGGTTCTGTAGGCTCGTACACTGTTACGTGCAATGTTGCCGGTGTGATTGGCACATCCTCCGGATCAGTATCGGCGGCGGTCACCTCTTAACACAGGCGGTCGTATGACAAGGGCACGACTGCACCCAACAGGTGCAGTCGTGCCTTCTCTCGTTTGCTCACAATGGTAATCGCGACGTTAGATCGCGTGTGAACAGAACTAAAGGGGCCGTAATGGCGATCGACAGGCAGATTGAAGAGAGCATCCTACGCTTAGGTGGATACAACAAATTTTATGAAGAAATCATAGACCGTGCAGGGTTCAGGCTCGGGCCACCAAATGCACGTGGTGAGAGAAGATGTAATTCCCCATTCCCTTTTAGCAACGACAGTAACCCATCGTTCAGCATGAACGAAATGACGGGGTTGTGGCGAGACTGGCACGCCGAGCCGATCATAGGTATGGGCGGCGGCAACTTCATGCAGTTCCTCGCGCTGATGACCGCACGCATAGACAAGGACGGTAAGCCTCGTCCAGAGTGGACAAAGACAGAGCGCGAGTTTAAGATCAAGGTTGGCATATCCAACCCTGTCAACAAGGACTGGCTCGCCAGCTGCCAGGAGCTCGTGGTCGACGAGGACTGTACGGCCATGTGGCGCGGTCGCAAGCCGTGGAACCAAGAGACGCTGGTGAAGCTCGGCATTGGCTGGGATCCACAGAAGAAGCGCATAGTCATACCGATGTATGACCGTGACGGCAAGATAGCCAACACACGCCTGTACAAACCAAGGCGTGAAGACGACACCATCCCCAAGATGATGTGGTCGCAGAACGGGCTACAAGACAATTACCTGTTCCCACACTGCGCGTGGCAAGAGCCGTGGGTCATGCTTGTCGAAGGTGAACCAGACGCGATCACACTTAGGTCATTCGACTACAACGCGGTGTCCGGCACCGAGGGATCCGGTGGCCAGGTACCCGGTGGCATGTGGTGGGTCGGCAAGAAGGTGTATGTGTGGGGCGACGATGACGACGTGGGCAAGAAGGCTATCGAGGAGTGGACCAGCATACTCGTACAGGGCGCGCTAGCCGTCATGGTCATGCAGACGCCACAGTGGCCAGGCAAGCGCCCGCAAGACGACCCGTCTGACTACATCAACTACATGCTTGCACAGGGCATGGGCCGCGGCGACATCCAGCGTGAGATAACCAAGCTCATGAAGGAGGCCAAGCCCGTTGCCTCGGCGGCAGATGTGTACGACGCGGTACCAAAGCCGGTGCTATTCAGGCAGGCGTTGACATCGCACAACGTGAACACTAAGGTACAGATAGACGCGACATTTGTTGCGTCCGGCTCTACCGTTTACTCTATGCCAACCGTCATGCAGGTGGTGTGTCCGGGGCAGGGCCAGATATGGTGCAAGACATGTCCGATGCACACACAGTACAGAGGTGTAGCGAAGTTCAGCATGGACCCGCGTAGTCCGCTTCTGCTTAAGATGGTGCAGGTGTCTGACGACGAGCAGTTCAGGGTCATACGCGACCTGCACAGGATACCACCAAAGTGCAATGAGCCACGCATGACCATCCACCAGTCTGTAGACGTCAAGGTAGCAGTGCTAACATCCACAATAGACGAAGACGCGCATGTGTCTGGTGATGTAGAGAAGCAAAGGCATGAGGCGTTCATACTCATGCGCAAAGGCAAGACGTACGATCCTAACACAGACTACCGTATGACAGGCTTCATCTACCCTATGCCGAAGACACAGAAGTTGACGTTCGTCATAGACTCCGCCGAGAGGTTGGCTAGCAAGATCGACGAGTTCTCGCCGTTGGAGCACCACGCAGAGCTGCTTGAGTTCCGCAATAAGCTTGAGCCGTTCGACCACCTTATGGACATAGCGGACGACCTTGCTGCGTCTGTGACAGAGATAAAGATGCGTGCGGATATGCATCTGGCATACCTTGTAGGTTTCCACAGTGTCATATCATTCAACGCATTCGGATCAGTGGTAGAACGCGGATGGACTGAAGGTCTTATCCTCGGCGACACCAGGTGTGGCAAGAGCAAGACGTTCAACAGGCTTGCGCGCTGGTACGGCAGTGGCATACTCGTTGACTGTAAGATGCTGACACCCGCGGGTGTCATAGGTGCAGTAGAGACGTCTGCTATCACTGGTGAAAGGTTCGTCATACCAGGCATAATGCCACAGTCCGACAAACGCGGGCCTATAGCATTCGACGAGTTCTCCGCGTCAAAGGAAAGCAGGTCCAGCATGATGGACCACCTTTCGTCTACGCGCGCCGAGGGAATAGCCCGTGTGACCAAGGCCGCGTTCGCGGTGTTCCATGCTAGGTGTCGCCTGTTCTGGCTTAGCAACCCCGGCAAGGGAAAGCTTATGCGGGACATTGGCGGCTACGGTGTCGAGTGTATAACAGAGCTTATAAACCAGCCAGAGGACATTGCAAGGTTTGACTACGCGATGACTGTAACGCAAGATGAGGTGTCCTCTGACATACTCAACCCGAGTATGCCGGAGCCACCAGCTAAACCAAGGAGGTCACAAGAGGCGGCACAGGCGCTGATGGTTTGGGCATGGAGCAGGCGGCCAGACCAGGTGCAGTGGGCAGAGAATGCAGAAGCCACCGTTACGGCTGTGGCACGCACGATGTGTGAGAAGTACGATGCATCCATACCGCTTGTAGAGTCTGCTGACCAGAGGAACCGTGTTGCGAAGATAGCCGTGGCGGTCGCCGTCATGTGTTTCTCTGCAAGCGAAGACCTGTCTACCATCATAGTCAAGCGTGAACACGTGATAGCCGTGGCAAGGCTGTTCGCAACATGGTATGACAAGCCATCAATGGCATACAACAAGTACTCCGACAGGGTGCGAGAGCAGAGCACCCTCCACAATGAAGAAGGTGTCACCAAGGCACTCGATGCACTGTTCGAAGGCAACGAGATAGTATGTGCAGAGCAGTTGATACGCCTGTCTGAGTTCACAGAGGCGATGCTTGGCATAATGTCGCCTGCCGGTAACGTAATACTTACACACGACTGCATGAGGGTCCTGTCAAACAGCAGGGCGATAGAGGCGTCACACAAGAAAGATGTGTACAAACTAACAAGGCAATTTGTCAGGTTCCTGACGAGATACATAGCAGACAAGAAGTCTTCCCATCCAGCAAGAGATGCTGAGGAGTCATATGGCACAGACACAGAC
>Ga0075014_100000145_pt1 | contig 21271 bp, 27 predicted proteins | sample AleBraG_ABR_2014_FD_71472 | JGI IMG/M metagenome (GOLD analysis project Ga0075014, IMG submission 71472) | Freshwater sediment microbial communities in response to fracking from Pennsylvania, USA - Alex Branch Run_MetaG_ABR_2014 | ecosystem: Environmental > Aquatic > Freshwater > Creek >... | reverse complement strand
TTTGGCGAGAGAAGGCGTAGGCTTTCCCGAGACACATGCCACCGGAGTCTGATAACCCATTGGGCGCTCCTCCTTTAAGCCGGCGCGGGTGTCCCATTCTATCTTGGCGTTAGGTATAGACATGCTCTACCTGGTGTATCTCTGCGGCCTGCTCGCGGTGTCCGTGGCGCCGCTGAAGATACAGATCGTGTCCGCCCTGGCCGTCCTCGCGTACCTCTTCGTCGTGAAAGCGCGCCCGCTGCCCGCCGAGGAAGGCCTGCCGCGCGTGCGGGACGAGGTGTCCAAGTCCGCTCGACCGCAGCCGTCGCGCGCGGCGCAGCGCTTCCAGGACGCGAAAGCGGCGATCGGCCTGGTCGCGAGCGCGTGCGAGACGTGCGACGCCTCCAAGAGCGCCGAGCTCGCGGCCGCGCTGGACGACTGCATGGAGGAGTACATGCGCGTGCTGACCTACCCCGCCGACGACAAAGACCACTTGGCCGACCTGTCGCTGGTCGCGCACATGACGCTGCGCCAGCGGGTGCTGAACATACTGGCGGAGGCGTACGTCGTGACCGCCGACGACGAGGCCGAGCCGCTGCTGGATGCGGCCGCGTTCAAGATCACGGCGCTGTTCAGGGCGTGCGACACAGTGCTGCGCAAGGACGGCAAGGCGCCCAGGCCCGGGCCGGTGCCGTCCGATCCGCTGTGGAGGCTCGACTGACGCGCCCCCGAGAACAGGCAGATTTTTGTCGGGAGACACCTTCAGACCATGCTGCGGACTCTCGCTGTCGCGATCGTCGCCATAGGCGTGTGGGACCAGGGAGTGTCCGACGCGGACAAGCGTACTCTGCGCGCGGGCGCGCGCTGGGCTTGCGCGTCGTGCATGGAGCGCGTCAAGACGCTCTCTGATCAAGACAACAAATGATGGACATCAATCCGAGTCCTTGAAGTCCGCGCCGCAGGACAGGCAGTGGATGAAGAGCGTGCTGCCCTCGTCACCAGACCGGACCTGCAGCTGGCGGTACGTCGTCCGCTTGTCGCCGCAGCACGGGCACGTGAACAGGGTGCTGACGGCCAGGTACTCGTCGCGGTCGTGCAGGTCGCGGCGCTCCTTGCTGCTGACGTGCTGCGACACGAGCGGCTTGTTCAGAGCGCACGCGTCCATGAAAGGCACGTCGTACGGCTCCACGCTGCCCGCGAGCAGCAGCGGCAGCAGCCAGCGGTTGCCGTTGCCGAGCGGGCCGGTGCTGAGGTTCGCGGCGCAGTGCGCGGCGCGTCTACAGTAGTCGTCCCGCATCACGGCGTCGAACACCTTGGAGTTGCCGCGCTTCGACGCCTCGGTGAGAGCCCAGTTGAACACGCCCACCTCGAGCGCGCGCACGTGCTCCTCTGGCAGCTCTGGCACGGTCGCCGCGAGAGCGGCGCGGATCGTCGCGCGCGTCTCCTCGCTCATGACCGCGGTCTTACGCGAGCGCCGTTTAAGCCAGAGCGATCGCTCCTTTACGTGTATATCGGCACGTCGAACAGCTGGTTCGAGCCCGGCAGGACGGCCTGCGCCGCCACGAACGCCAGCATGTCGTCGTGGTACAGAGTCCACACCTGCTCGTACGCGGCGAGCACCATCGCGGACGCGCCCGCCGCGATCTGCGACGACGTCGCGACGTAGCTGGTGCTGTACGACTTGTACGCGCGCGTCTTGTCGGACTGCAGCTGGAACGTCACCGACACCATGCTCAGCGTGGGGTCGAACGTGTACTGCGAAACGCGGGTCGTGCTGATATGGCTGAAGTGGAGCGTGATGGTCTGAAGGAAGGCCAGCGGGTCGGTCGGCGACAGGCTCGGGCTCGGCGTCGACATGGGGGGGTTCTGTCCGTTGCAGACTAAAAAAGCGGGCGAGCAGCAAATTGCGCAGTCCCGTGCTTACTGGCGGCAGTGCAGCGGGCCGCCCTTGATGCGCTCGATCTCAGTGCACGTCCGCCAGTGAGGCCGCATCGGCTGCGGGGGGAGGTCGGACAGGCCCATGACCTTGGTCCTGCTGACCGGCGCCGCCATGGGCGCCGGAGGCGGGAGCGAGGGGTCGTTCAGCAACGATGGGAGCAGCGGGCGATGCGCGTCCTTAACGACCGATCGGTAGTTCACGAACCACTCGAACGGGACTTCCGCGAACCGTTGAGGGTCCTCGCAAAGTGACTCCCACCGGTTCCAGCCTGTTCCTCTTAGAGTGCAAGTCGGATTGCTCGTCCGGGTGGCCTCGGACTCGAACAGCGAGTCCAGCCGATCGTCTTCCTTCGCGTGCCGGAGGTTGCAGCCGCCGCTACCGGCTCTGAACTTTCCTTGCGGACACCGGACCGCGCGCCGGGTGATGCCCATCAAGTCGGAGTCCACGTCGACCTGGGGCCGGTCGGCGCAGACGGAGACCTGTGCGCCTTGCACCGAGAGATTGGGGTCGGAGATGAAAGGGGCCGCGGAGTCGCACTTGAGCGGCGTGCTGAGCTGGTACGTGCCAGGACCCGTGCTCGTGCGAAGCTCGGTCCAGAGCTCGCAGGGGTCGTCGTTGGTGCGCGACAGACTCATGTCGACCCTTTGACCAGAGGGCCGATTTATTTTACGAGTCCTCGATGATCACCGCTAGTCCTCATCTGGGCGTCAGGTCGCTCGCGTCAGATTGAATCAAAACGAATCGCGCTGTTTTAGTGTTATTCCATGCGGCTGATCGTGTTCCGATATTCCCATCCGCGTGGCCAGATGATCTCCTGGCTGCTGATCCTGGCTGGGTGCCTGTCCTGCGGTCGCGCGGACTTCGGCGGGACCACGCCCGACATGCTCCCCGTCGTCGACGTCCCCGGCCCGGGCGTCCCCTCCCCAGCTAACCTGACCGCGTTCATGGACGCGATCGACTGCATCGCGGCAGCGGACCACCGCACGTGCGCGTTCATCATCCGCACCTTCTTCCACGACGCCGTCCGAGTCACCGAGTCAGGGTCCGGGTTTTCGGGAGCCGACGGATCCGCCGTGATCAACGACTTCGAGACCGCAGCCCTCGGCAACGCGCAGCACGGCGCGGCAGCCGTCACGCGCTTCGTCCTGACGCCCCTCGTCCAACGCTTCGGTCTGTCCTACGCGGACGCGCTGTCGGTCGGAGCGGCGCAGTGCACGCAGTCTCTGGACCGCAGCGGGACGGTGCACATCGTCTCCGAGATCTGTTCCGAGGCTGGCTGGCCGCTGCTCGTCGGAAAGCTGGACAACCCGGCGACGACGCCGCCGCAGTCGACGATGCCGCCCGCGCCAGGGGAGTTTCAGTTGTGCAACAGCAGAGAACCGAACTGCGAGGCCGGCCAGCGCGCCACCTACTGGGTGGACCTGTACAACGAGCTGAACGCGATCATAAACTCGCAGCCCGGCGGCTGGCCCATCAACTCGACAGAGGCGACGGCGCTGATGGGCGCGCACACCCTGCTCCCCCGGTCGTCCTGCACGACGGACGCGTCAGGGAACGTTCGGGTCGCGAGCTGGGACAACTCGTACTTCCGCGACATGACTTCGGGCACCGTGTACACGCCCAACGTCGGCCAGAAGTGCGTCGACACCTACGGGCTGACGGTGCCCTGTGCGGCCGAAGATCCCGCGAGCGTCGCGTCCGGGTGCGGCTTCGGGACGCCGGCTGTGCAGTCGCTGTCTTACAGCGCGGTGTCGCAGGTGGCGCAGTTCATGCAGACGTTCGGCACGCTCGCCATGTACCTCATCCCGCTCCGGATGCGGTGGTACCCCGACCCAGCGACGCGCGCGCCTTGCCAGGACTCGTCGCAGGGACTGCCGGCGACGCAGTGCACGCCGTGCCAGGCCAACTCGACGCTGCCCTGGTGCGCCGGGCGCTCGGTAGGCGAGGCGTTCTTCCCGTACCTGATGATCGACGCCAGCATGGGCATGTACGCCAATCCAGAGACCACGTCGACCTGTCGATTCGTCGGCTCCGCGACTTGCCACCCGTTTTCGGCGGGCGACTTGGCTTTCATTACAGAAATGGGGACAGCCTACCGACTGTTCGCGGCAGACCCGGACGCATGGAAAACTGTCTACGCTATTTCACACTGCAAGCACAGCAACATCGCCGCGACGTACTTCGGCGGGGCGGGAGTCGACGTCGACGCCCTCGTCGGACAGTATTCGGGCACCTGCGACATGGCCCAACTGACGGGCTAGTAATGCACACATTCTTCTGCTCGTATCCTTCATGACAGAACTCCTTCCACGACGGTCAACGCCAGGTCGCCTTGATGCTGGAGGGCTCGCTGCGCACATCCCACGGAACTTGCGGCTCGGAGCACTTTGACGCAGAATCGACTGACGGAGTCATCACGCCTTTGAACCGCTCCTCGACATCCGGCCAGATAGTGAGCTCTTCGTCCGAATCGTCCGCGTGGTCCGTCCGGCATTCAGCCTTCATGTCGGAAGGCGGTTTCGGCTTGAACCTGGACGGTCCTTCTGGCATGTCGGTCCTCGCGGTCCTCGCGGTCCTCGCGGTCCATGACAGCTGAGGGTCTGACTTGACGCGCGCAGGGACGCGCTTCTTGGCCCACTTGCGCACGAACTTGAGGAACCCCATATCGGCAGCACTGCAGCGCTTCGAGCACGCATCCAGGGCTTGTGTTATCGTGGCCGCGTGTGTTGTTGTTTTTTACTCGGCCTCGATGGCCTCGATAGAAAGCTGCAGGCGCACGATGGTCGCTCGGAGACTATCGATGTAGTCGTTGATCTCTTTCAGTTCGTCTCCGCGCCTCCGCATGTATTCGCGGACGGCCATGGCCTCGGAGTGCTTGGTGACGACCCGGGCCCGTCGGAGCCTGAGAAGCTGCCACTCGACCGCTGCCTTGCCGGATTCCATTGTGGTGCGCGCGCGCGCTTTACCGCCTCTAGTCAAATTTTCAGAAGTACGATCCGACGTCCTTGACGCCCAGCCGGTCGCGCTCGCAGCGCGCGAGGCAGTCGCTGAAGATGATCCGCACGACCTCGTTCTGCTTGAGCTGGTCGGTGCGCTTGCGCGCGCGCTCCTCGTCGTTGCCGCACTCGTTCAGGTGCACGACCGTCGCGCGCTCGACCTCGCGCTCCGACAGCCGGCACCCAGGGATGCTGTGCAGCGTCAGCGCGAACAGCTGCGCCACGGGCTTCATGACCTGGTTGGTGATGTAGTGCGCGTAGTCGAGCTTCTGGCCCTTGAGGTGGTCGGGGTGCTCGATCTTCTCGCCCTGCAGCGCGCCCTTGGCGTAGCCCTCGGGCGCGAGGACGTAGACGTAGGGCACGCGGTCGCCCACCGCGGGCGCGCTTCCGGGGTCGCGCTCCGCCATGCGGCGCGCGAGCACCGCGTGCGCGATGCGGTCGGGATCCGCGTACTCGCCGCCCAGGTTCTTGGAGACCACCAGCTCCTCGACCGGCACGCGCCCCTCGACGAGGTCGTCCATCGTGGACTTGACGAACGAGACCGCGCCCTCGACGTCCGCGCCGTCCAGCAGCCTGTCGATGACGCCGCCGTACACGCGCTTGACGATCTGCGCGTTGTCGCGGCGCTTGAGCACCAGTCCCATGGACTTCTGCTTGGGCTTGGCGTCTGCGTCCTCCTCGTACAGGTTGCCCACGTAGCGCTTCTTGCTGATGAGGATGAAAGGCCAGAAGGTCTTCTCGTACTCCGCGTTCTGGGGCGGCGGGATGTGCTTACGGAACTCCGCCGACGCTTCCTGCGCCGCCGCGATCGTCGCGCGCACCGCCTCCTTGCCGTGCAGGCCGCGGACCGCGCGCGGGAACGTCATGAAGCACGAGTCGGTGTTGTGCACGACGATGCGGCCGACGCCGGCGGAGAACTTCTCGTTGTCCGTGGTGAAGTCGTAGACAAAGTCGCCGTCGAAGCCGTGCAGCTCCGTGATCGTCCGCACGACGTCTGCGTCGTCGCCTGAGGAGGGCGGCGCGCGCGCGAACGCTCGAGCGGCCGAGAGCTGACTGTGCGAAGAAGCCGGCTCCGCGCAGGAGAAGTCCGAGGGCAGGTCCGCGTGCATGAGGCGTTCTCCGATCGCCAGCTCGCCGGGCTTGACGACGGAGCCGTCGGGCCTGAGCAGCGAGTGGTCGTCGGTGACGTCCACGATGCCGGTGTGCGTCGTCACTCGAAGCATGCGCTTGGTCGGCGCGAGGGCGTGACGGATGAGCCGGTGCACGCGGGTCCAGCCGGCGTCTGACCACACCTCGAGGCCCTCGAACTCGATGCACTCCTTGCCCTCACGCCCAGCATCGGCGCACCGCGTCCAGACGCCTCCACCGAGCTGCATCGCGACGCCCTCGACGGTGTCGAGGATGACGCCGCCCTGAGAGCGCACGAACACGGGGGTGTAGCCGGCGACGCTGTCGCCGTAGACGACGTCGCCGCCGCGCTGCATCTCGATGAAGTCGCGCAGCTTCAGCAGCATGGAGCGCCCCACCGCGGTCGTCGCGGCCGCGATGTCGACGCAGAAGATGTCGGACGTCGCGGAGCCCAGCTGCCCGTACAGGCTGTTGGCGGTCACCTTGTACGCCTGCTGCAGGCCGTCCAGCACCGATCGCGCGAACGCGTCCGGCTCCGTCTTCATCGTCTTGCGCACCGCGGCGCGGCTGCCGAGCAGCGTCTTGAGGGTCCGCGGGAGCACGCCCTCGCGCGCGCCGTCGGCGCCGGCCTGCACGAACCGGCGCGTGACCTGGCGCTCGACTCCGCGCTCGCGCAGCATGAAGGTGACGGCCTCGATCGCGACGCCCTCCGGCTCGGGGTCCTCCAGGCCGAGCATCGTGTCGTGCGACAGGTTGGTCGCGATCATGGACGAGGGGTACAGCGACGAGAAGTCCAGGACCGCGACCGGCGTGTCCAGGTACATGCCGATGCGCGGCGTCAGAACGTGCGCGCCGTCGTAGGCGGGCGCCTCCGCCGCCCGCAGCTCGGGCAGCGCGAAGCCGTCCAGCCGGCAGCGCTTGCCGACGAGCGACAGCACCTTGCAGCCCTGGCCGCGCAGGAAGATCCAGGACGTCGGCACAAGGCACACGTCGGCCATGCCCATCGCGTTGGGCAGCGTGTTGAGCCGCGTCACCAGGTCGGAGCACAGCGCGCAATCCTGGACGCAGTACTTCGCGACCAGCGCGCGGCCCGCCGCGGACTCCGCGTGCAGGCGGAAGATGTCCGCCGGCGACAGGTCGTCCTTCCGGTCGCCCGTGAAGTGCTGCGCGACTGCGTCCAACTTGTAGCTGGACAGCTTGTGCTCGCGCTGCACGACCTTCATGAGGTCGAAGACCACGCGGCCGGGCATGTCGTAGTAGCGCAGCGTGTTGTCGCCGTACGCCGCGCTGACCAGGCGCTTCTCGACGTACATCGGGTTGCGCGCGCTGCGCAGCACGTCCGGGTCGCGGCCCATCTCCATGTCGGCCTCGGGCACGCCCAGCTCGTCCGCGCGGTCGCGGATGTAGCGGAAGTCGAAGCCCATGATGTTGTAGCCCGTCACGAAGTCGGGGTCGATGGCCCGGATCTCCGCCGCGAACGCGCGCACCAGCGCTGCCTCGGTCTCGAACGTCTCGAGCTCCGCGCCGGGAACGTCGTCGCAGGTGCCGAGCACGAGGATCTTGCGCCGGAGCTCGTCGCTGCGGCCGACGCGCGTCGTGAAGCCGACCTGGACGATGGGGTCGCCCTTGAGCGTGGGCAGGGGCGGCCGCCTCCAGGGGGGCTCGCAGCCCGCCGCCTCTGCGACAGCGCCGCGCTCGGCGCGCGTCCTGATCTGCTCCACCAGGTCGCTCGCGTCGTAGGACGCCGTCAGCGCCGCGCGCGCGCTCTTCAGCGCGGAGCGGCAGATGCGGTCGACGGACAGCGGGGACGCCCAGGGCGACGCGGCCTTCCCAGCGGCGCGCGCGTCAGCCAGGCAGGCCTCGTCCAGCGCGACGTCCGAGCCGCCCCTCTGGATGCCCGCCACGAACGCGCGCGCGGTCTCCGAGCCCACCGACTCGGCCACCGCCTGCATCGCCTCGCGGTGGCCGCGGGTCGTCATGCTGTTCATTTTCGCGGCGACGCTGGCGATGCGCTCCGTCGCCGCCTTGCGGGCCCACGTCTTGGCGCGCATCATGTCGAACAGGTCCATCAGCAGGTCCTGCCGCACCGAGTCGCGGACGGGCGCGCGCTGGCCGTCCAGCAGCTCGCAGGGCGTCAGCGCGCCGGGCTGCCCCGTCAGCGACGCGACCACCGCGTCCTCGATGCGCTCGCTGTGGTCGTCGACCGCGGAGCCGTCGGACCGCAGGCCGTCCACGAAGCGCACGAGCTCGCGCGCGAGCTTGTTGTAGCCCTTGTTCGCGGCGGGGAAGTCGCCGCTCGCGCTGTAGCACTCTATGTCGTAGGACGTCACGACGAACGGCGCCATCGGGGCCGGTGCCTCGGCGGGGCGCAGCTGCTTCCAGTCGCACACGTCTCCCGGCACGGACACCCAGCCGCTCGGGGACACGCCCGAGCGGTGGATCAGCTGCATGAAGGGCTGCAGCCTGCAGTTGTAGAGCGACAGGCCCTGGTCCTTCAGCTTCCGGCGCGCGGCGCAGAAAGCCTGCGCGGTGCCGAAGCGCAGCACCGTGAACCCCCTCGGCTCGGGGTGGTAGCCCGCCATGTCGCGCAGCCGCGCGGTGCCGAGCGCGACGTTCCGCATGTTGGCGATGTCCAGACACTGCGCCGCGCGGCGCTTGGTCATCGCCAGGAGCAGGCTGGGCTCGAAGCCGTGGAGCGTCGCGCTCACGGCCTCGCCGTCGACCGTGCGCCCGAAAACCTTGACGCACAGCCGGGATTCGCCGTCGTCGTCGTCATCGTCGTCGCAGACTTCGTCCGTCTCGGTCCAGTCGAGCGCCTGGAACACGATCGGCATGTCGTCGCTGCCGAAGACGCGCGGCCCGGCTTTATGCCGGGCCCCCAAATAAAGCGCGGGCACTGTGCAGCGATGACCGTCACCTGGGGGCTGGGGCAGGAGCACGAGATGGCGCTCGCCTACTTCGCGGACGGCCAGTGGACGCGCATCCCGTCGTCGGCGCTGAACGACGTCGAGGTGCCTTCGAAGAAAAAGAAGAATGCGACCGCCGTCGTTGCGGTCCCGGACTGCGCGCTGACCTTACGGACGGGCGAGTACGGGCGATGCATGCTGGACATCACAGACAGCAAGCGACCGCGCTGCAAGTTTGTCCCGTCGAGCACCGCGCGGTCGTGCCTGTCCGAAGAGGCCTCTTTCTTTGTCGTGTCAGACGCTGGCGCTACGACCTTGCGGCGGGACATCATCTTGCAGTCGCGGCCCGACCGCGAGTCTTCTTTCGACGCTCATCACGCGTCTGCCGCTGAGATCGTGGCCTCTCACATATTGGAAGTCGCGGAAGAAGCGGGGCTCAAAAAGGTCGCGGTGACCTGCTTCCTGGGGGCCTGGGGCGCGAGCGTCTACGTCCGTCGCGGCGACCTGCCGCTCGACCGCGTCGCCGCGGCTCTGACGAACAGCTGCGCGCACGTCGTGATCGACGACGGGACGGATGGTCGCCCCACAATGTCCAACCGCTTCGAGATAGATTCGACTTTCGTCGAGATCAAGAGCGACAAGTGGGAGCGCGCCACCGTCGAAAGCGTCGCGAAAGAGCTCGAGGTCAAGCAGGCCGAGGTCATCAAGTTCGCGCGACTCGCGGCTCCGAAAGCAGCGGCGTCCGCGGTGGGACTGCTCCCTCACGGCCTGGTCACCGTCGGCAAGAACGCCGGCGTCACGTACGCGGGCAGCTATCACGTGTGGATCACGATGCCGTACGCCACCGGCCACGCTTTCGACCACAACGCGTTCGTGAGCGACCACTCCGCGCTCATCAGGTCCTTCCAGTGGATGGAGCCCCTGCTTCTGGCGTGCATGCCCGCCGACCCGCGCTCCCCGGGCTCGGGCAGCAAGTTCTCCCGCGCAAGCATGCGCTCTCGCTTGAACCGGCTCAGCGCGTTCGGCATCTCCGAGATGAAGCCTCCCGAGCCGAGGAACGTCATGTGCTACGACTCGCTGGACGCGCTCAACGCGGGCCACGCGCCCAAGATCGTCAAGACCGACACCGTTCTGACTACGGCGACGGACGGCGCGCGCATCAACGTGCTCGCATGCCAGAACGTGGACCGTTATGGCGACCGGGCGCCGTGGACCTCTGGGATCGGCAGCTTCATCAACAACGACGGCGCCGACGTCCGCTTCGACACGTGCTCGGGGTGCGCCGAAGAGAACAAGTACGGTCACTTCGAGCTGGACTGGGGCGCGGCGTTCGTCAAGACGAAGGACGGGATATCGGTCGCCTCCAGACGGGCGCCCGACAAGCAGTTCGAGTTGAACGTGGAGGAGTGCAAGAAGTCGCCCGTGGGAGTGGAGTTCAGGGTGTTCGACCACTTTCCAGGCGCGGACAAGCTCTACTTGTCGATCGTCGTCCTGGCGGCCGCCGCGTCGCGCGCTGTCGCGCCGTCCAAGCCGAGCGACAGCTCAGCGTGGGCCCTGCAGATGCGGGAGGTCGCGCTCAAGGGCTCCCGCGTCCCGCTGTCCAAGGAGTTCTGGACGGAGCTCTGCGCAGCGCTGGGGCTGACCGGAGTCCCCGAGCCGCAGCACGCTTACGAAGGGATGAACGCTGTGCTGGCCGCGCTGCACGACAAGTACGGAAGTAGCTCCATCGCGCGGGTGTTTGGTTACCACGAGCGCCAGGTCTTCCCGGATGTGAACTACCAAGCTTGGAAGCTGGGCTTCCTGGCTAAGTGCGCTTCCGACGACGACCTCGCGTCCAAGGTCGCGCGCGCCATCAGGGTGCCATCGGCAGCCTCGCAGCTGGGACCGGAGTGGGACAACGACAGGTTCCTGCTGATGGAGTACCTCCGAGAATCAGCTGCCTGAACTTCGGGCGTGCGTGCGGACCTGCGGACCGGACCTGCGGACAAGACCGGACCTGCGGTTCGACTGACACCATTTAAGCAGAGCGGGCTTAAAGGTGCGCCACAGCTAGCTTTCTTACAGAGTCCGGCACCATGTCTTCCTCTGCTCCAGTTGTAACCAGCGCGTCGTCCACGGCCAAGCCTGCGCAGCGCAGGGTGCCGTTCGACTGCAGCGCTTGGATCGCGTCGTGCGTGTTCGCTCAGCAGGACACCGGCCGCAGCCCCGTCAACCGTCGCTACCGCTTCGTGACCCTGGGACCCGAGTCCGTGGACGCCATGGACGCCCGCCGCCACCGCAACGACCGCGTCGGCGAAGCGGCGTGGCGCGAGTTCGAGGACAACAAGCTCGGCAGCATCGCCAAGCTCGTGCGTCAGGTCGTCGGGGGTCTGAGCAAGGAGTCCCGCGCGGCGTGCAGCGTCTACATGACCGGCAACCTCGCCTGCCGCGTCGGCCTGGCGCCGATGATCGCCACGCCCGACGTCTCCGCGGTCGTCTCTCAGGCGTTCCCTCCGTCCATCGTCAACATCTCCATCGCGGTCGCCGACCCCGCGCACATCCCGTACATCGCGTTCGCCGTCGACAAGGCCGTCGTCGCGCTGAAGCGGCACATGGACGAGGGCGTCGACCGTCGCGACGGGTCCGTCAACTCGTGCATGATCGTCCAGAGCCCGCGCGGCGCGGTCATGATCGACGTCCCCGACTTCGGCCACAGCGGCCACCTCGCGCCCACGATGTACTCCGTCTGCCGCAACGTCAGCAACCCGCGCTTCCTCATGACGCGCCTCCGCCGCAGCGTGCCCGACGGCGCGGGGACCGTCCAGATCCCGCTCCTGGACGTCACCATCCACAGCGAGCCCGCGCCCGCCCTCTGCCGCGTGCCGCTCACCGCGGACAGCTCCGTCCTGGTCCAGCGCCCGGAGTGCCTCTTCGCGTACTTCACCGCGCTGGCGTGCGACCCCGAGGTCACGGCGTCGGCGTCCAAGATGCAGCGCTGCCACGCCGCCCTGCACGCGCTGGGCGCCGTCCGCGACCCGACGGTCCTGGTCCGGCCCGACGAAGACGCCGAAGCTGCCGCGGAGCCGCTCGAAGACGCGGCGCCCGAGCCGCTCGTCGACGCGGCGCCCGAGCTCGCTCCGGTCGAGACCTCCGGGGCGACGGAGGACGACATCGAGGACGAGGACGGCGTCGTCGTCAGCAGCCCGTGATCCGGGAGATCAATGAAAAAAAAACACAACAAAAAAAACGCGCTCCGGCCCGCAATTCGGACCCGTCTGGGTACTGGAGATGCCGAAGATCTCGGAGGAGACGCGACGTTCGTACGCCGCGAAACAGGCCTTCGCGGTGCGCGTCGCGGGGGCCCGTTCGTTCCAGGACATGGTCGCGCATCCGGCGCGCTCCGTGGACAAGCTGCGCGCGCACTACGGGGCGTCCGTCGGCACGCTCAGGCAAGTGCTGACCGCGGTGCTTGCCGGCGCGCGATCGATGGATCAGGCGCCAGAGTGGCGCCGTATCCACGCCGCGATCTCCAGGGAGGTCGCGGCGCACAAGCACGGGGTGCTGACGCCCGAGATGGCCGCGAAGTACGTGTGCTGGGAGAAGATCGTTGCGGCCGCGCGCGCAGCCCGCGGGCACGCGACCCTGGCGGAGTCCCTCGAGACGGTGCTCCTGGCGATGGTGACCGCCCTGCCGCCGAAGCGCGCGGACTTCGGCGACCTGTCCGTCAACGGGAAGGACGGAAATCGGCTCGTCCTGCCGTCGCGAGGCGACGCCACCCTGATCCTGACCGAGTTCAAGACCGCGAAGACGCACGGCGAGCTGACAGAACGCTGTCCCGCCCGTCTGACGGCCGTCGTGAGGACGAGCCTGCGGGCGTGGCCCCGCAGCCGCCTGTTCGTGACCGCCGACGGTCGCGCCATGAGCCCGAACGCTTACGGCGCGTTCGTGCGGAAGACGATGCTCCGGCACGTCGGCAAACCGGTGGGCCTCACGATGCTCAGACACATATACATCAGCGACGTCGTCCTGCGAAGCGACCCCAAGACGCCCGACGCCGCGGCGGCTGCCAGCATGCTGCACTCCAAGAAGCAGCAGCGAGGTTACCTCGTTCTGCGGGGCGACGGAACGCCGGTTTGCCCGGCTTAAAGGTGCCTCGCGGATGGAAGGGGACATGTCCGGAAAGAGCGTGGGCGTGCTGGGCAGCAAGCGCGGCTACCTGCTGACGGACGAGATCGTGGTCCGGGGAGTCGCAGAGCTGCTGGACCGCGCGGCAAATCACAGCGGCATACGACTGACGCCGCAGTCGCTGGCGCGGGCCAACCGCTTCCCGCACACGCTGCGGGCCAACGCCGCGGGCGCGCCGCACTTCCTGGTGCTGACCAAGATCAACGGCATCGAGCAGGCCGTGCTGGTGGACAGACCGCGCAACAACGCTCCCCGCCGCATGACGTGCGTCCCGCTGCGCTTCGACCCGGAGCTGCACGACATGGGCGTCGTCTTCGCCGCCGTCCTCGAACGCGGCTCGCGGACGCTCGTGCTGGAGGACGTCCTCCTGATAGGAGAGGGCCACGTGGAGAGCGCGACCGCGACCGACCGCGCCGAGCTCCTGTACGACATCGTGCACGAGCGCCTCAGAGCGGATCCCGTGTTGCAGCCGTTCGTAGTGCAGTGCGCGCGCCACATGGTGCCGGACTTCGCAGAGGCCAGACGAGTCTTTCGAGACTACGGGTACCCCGTGGGCTCGGTGACCCTGTGCCCGGACTCCGTGGGCCACCGCGACCTGTGGGCGAGGCCTGAGAGCGCTCGGCCGTCCCAGCACTCCGACGCGCAGGTGACCGCAGGGAGGAAGTCGGTGACAGTGCGCGCCGCTGACCTGCCGGACGTGTACATGGTCATGGACGGGCCCGGGCCTCTCGTCGTGAGGACGCTGGCGGACAGCGAGGCGCTCCGGTCGCTCGCGGGCTCGTGTCGCGGGAAGCCGTTCGAGGTGCCCGCGGCGTGGGACGCGACCGCCGGGCGCTGGGTGTACGAGACGTAGAACACCGAGACGTCGGGGAGCGCCGCGAGCAGGCGCTCGTACATGTCGGGCATCGAAGGGCTCGGAAAGCACCCGGGCCGCGCGGGCTCTGGAATGCGACGCATTGGGTTACCCAACCCCTTCGACGCGCCATTTTACGCCGTCGTCTCCTGTAGACATGCCGGCCTTGACGACTCCGGCGCCTGCGTCGACCGTGACGAACACGGACAAGAAAGTCGCGCCGACGCCGTTTATGCCGGTCTTTTCAGAATCGGGGTCCGCGTTCGAGCTCGTCGTGTGGTCCGCCAAGACGGCGGCCGTCGTCGCGCAAGCCCTCATCCAAACACTGCTGTCCAGATGTGACCAAGAATCACGGCTGCCGCCAGTCGGACGTACATCAGTCCACCCGCGATGACGACGACGGATGCGCCGCGGAACGCGTACCAGGCCGCCACGCCCCGGCGCATGCAGTGCCGCTCGATGTCCGCCATTGTCGCTCGGCACCGCACGCTGACGGCGAACCAGATGACGGTCGCCGCGGCGACGTACGTGGCCGCGACCAACCAGTCGCACTTGTTCATCCTGCACGAGCGGCGGCATAAAAGGATGCCGGGTACTGATACAAAGCAACGCCATGTACCGCTGCATGCTCAACAAGGACCTGCCGCCCCCTGTGGTCGTGCAGGTGCCGCTGGAACAGTATCTATCCAAGCCCGCGCAGGGCAGGGGCAGGGCGTCGCGATCGTCTGCGGACGACTCCTCGCGCCCGGAGATGGGCGCGGACTTCGTGCTCTTCGCGATGGATTTGAAAACCGCGGCGCAAGCTCGGGGCCTCATGGCGTACGGGACGCCCTGCGACATCTGGGACGTCGTGGCGCGTCACGTCACACTCGCGGCGGACGACCCCGCCGACGCGGCGTGAAATTTCATCGAGGCGACCTGTAAGACACGCGCCATGCCGTACGACGATCGCCTCTGGTCCGTCCGCGTCCCGGACGGACGCGGCGAGTACGTGAGTTTCGTGGAGGACATCATGCGCATGGCGACCATCCAGATCACGATCCAGCTGCTCATGGTCTTCCAGGGCGCGGCGACCATGGGCGTCGACTTCCTCGTGTACCTGCTGCAGGTGTTCGTGGGCGTTGCCGCCTACTGGCTGATCGTGCGGCGGACGATCGGGGTCGATCGCGTCCCGTGAGCGCGTCCAGATGGCTTTTTTTCTTGTACCCGCGACGGGTACATACAGACGATGATCTCATCGCTCCAGAAGAACGCGCTCCCGGTGGCCCTGCTGCTCCTGGTCGTCGGCGCGATGTACCTCGTGTACCGCGACATGCGCAACATGGAGGCTCGCATCGGCAAGATAGACGCCGCCCTCGTGCAGCTGTACGCGGAGCGGGAGGACCTGATGTCGGCGTTTCAGTTCGGGCCCGCGGACGACGACGGAGACGACTGCGACGACGGAGAGGACTGCGACGAAGATGACTACTGCCACCTGCCCGCTATCGAGGAGGTCGGCGATGACGACGAAGAGCCGGCGGAAGAGCCTGTGACCGCAGCCGGAGACGCGCCTGTCGAAGCACCGGCTGAGACTTCCGCCGAAACGCCGGCAGAGGACGATCTCCTGATCGTCCCCCCCGCGCCCGCCAAGAAAACGCGCTCACATAAGGCGCGGTCGCCATAAGGCACCACAGAAGCATGGACACGGAGCCGCGCCGCCTGAAAGCGCTCCAGAACAACATCGAGGCGCTGGGATCCAACGAGCACGGCGTCATCCTGCAGATGATCTCTGACAGCGTGCACTGCGACCGCAACATAAACGGCTTCTTCTGCGACCTGTCCGCGCTGCCGCCGCAGCTGCTGGACACCGTCGAACAGTTTGTGGACTACAGCCTCGCCAACAACAAGGGCCTGGAGGCCCACGACCGCAACATGCACGCCCAGCTGCTGCTCCTCCAGCGCGTGCCCTCGTGCGTGGCCGACACCGCGCAGAAGTCATCGACGCCCGCCGTTCGGAGGGCGACCCCCGCGGCGTCGCCAGTCAAAGCCGACGCAGCGTTCTCCAACAAGGGCGCCAAATTGGCGTTCATCAAGCGCGCCAGCGATGCCGCGCCTCGGCGCAAGGCCGGCGACGACGCCGTCGAAGAGTTCGAGCGCCCAGTTTTTCTGCGCCGCGTCGTGTAGGGCTGGCATGAGATTCAACAACCTGGCGCTGGTGATTTCGTTCTGCGTCGGCATCGTCTTCATGATGTTTACGACGCCGAAGCCCAAGATCGTCATCAAGTTTCCGTCGCCGGGGGGCGATAACCTCTTCCACAAGAACGACGGCTCGTGCTACCGCGTGCAAGCGGAGCACGTGGAGTGCCCGGTCGATCGGAAGAACGTCCTGCCGCAGCCCGTCACCGACGAGGATGAGGTGGATCCGCTGATGCGGTACTTCGTCTAGGCGCTGACCGCGGAGAAGTGGTCCTTCAGCGAGCTCTTGAGGTTGAGCACGTTGACCACGTCGCTGCTGCCGAGAAGCGCGGCGAGCGCCGCGTCGGGCACGATCTTCCTGCGGTCCCCGGGGTCCTGGAGGTCGTTCGCCTTGACGTACTGCATCACCTGCGCCGACGCCTCCTGCCGGGTGATCGGCGCCGCAGCGTCGACGCCGATGAACGTCGCCAGCTCCTTGGACAGCGTCACCGGGGTGTCCTGCCTCTTGCGCCCCTTCTTCTCCTCGCCAGCGGAGTCGCCGCCGGTGGTCGCGATCGTGAACGCCGTGACCGCGTCTGCCAGTCGGTTGATGGCGGTCGCGATCGCTTGCATGCCGGTGTCTGCTGCGGATGTGTCGGCCATTGTCTGTGTTGCAATACATCAGGCAGCGCGCCCTTTAAGCCGCCTCAATTCCTGCAGGACCGCGGCCGCGTCGCGCTGCCTGGCCTCGGGCGCGTCCCTGAACGACGACGCCACCAGCTCCAGCGCGCGCTCCAGGTGACGCAAAGTCCCTCCGCCGGTCGCCCCCACCGCGCCGCTCCCGAACACCGAGATCGTCACCATGTGGCACATCCTGTGCCGGGACGACTTGGCGACGCACGGCGACGCGCAGCGGCACACGCCGTCCTGCGTTTCAGGACTGTCCGCCTGCCCGAAGAACACAGACGTCTTGAGCGCCGAGTAGCGGCAGGGGTCGTACGACACGACCAGCCCGCTGGCGCGGACGAGCGAGTAGCACGCCTTCAGGTCCAGCGGCTGCGGCGCCCGCGTGCCCGCGTTGATCATGTGCACGACCAGGTCCACCGGGGAGACGCCCTGGCCGCACGACGACGACACCGTCTTCGCCGCCGCGTAAGCCGCCGCCAGGGTCAGCGAGCCCGCGATCTGCATCGTCCCGCTGCTGAACAGCTTCACGTGCACGGGGCGCGCCTGCTCCGCGACCGTCACGCCAAACGACGCGTTGTAGCCGAACGGCCGCCCGCGTTTATCCGGCACCGGGCCGCGCCTGAGACCTAAAGGGCTCGTGCAGAACATGATCCCGTCGCGCAGCGGCACCGTCGCGCACAGCGCCTCCAGATCCCCGTCGCTCACGCGGACGCCGGAGCGACATGTGCACGTCATCGTGTGCACGCACAGCTCGTCGAACTCCATGCGCTTCGCGCATCGCCGGCCGCCCTTTACGCGCCGCTCAAGGGCACAGCGACTTGAACGTCGCCCAGGGCAGCGTCGAGTAGTTGGGGTTCTTGCAGTCGGTGCCCAGGAACGTCGCCGCGCTGTCCGTTCGCATCGCCACCATGTCCATCGGGACCGGCGCCGGCGTGTGCTGCATGACGACGCCGTCCCTGCCCTTGTCCGAGGTCACCAGGTACGGGTCCAGCGTCAGCTTCGAGGTCGTCGGCTGGCACTGCTGGCCCGCGGCAAGGTAGCTGTCCGGGCAGCCCAGCAGGGAGTTCGCGCCGCTGAGGCTCGCCTGCTGCCGCGCGTACGCCAGCTCCGCCTTGCGGATGCGAAGCAGCGCCGCGATGACGATCAGCGTGCCTCCGATCGCGACGACCGCCGCGAACAGCGTCATGTGCTGGCGCGAGTCGGGGAGCGCCGCCATGATCCCCGCGATCACGAGCACCAGCACCATGATCGTCACGGTGAACACGATCGTGGACGTGTAGAACGACGGCTTGAACGTCTTCATGCCGCCGTTCCAAGTCCCGGCGCTGCCAGGGCTGCCGGCCTGGTTGCAGTTGGACGAAGACATGCGTTTTTCTTGCAAGATGGCGCGGAATAAAAGATGATCACATCAGGTTGTTCTGACCGTTGTCCGTCGGCGTGGAGTTTATCTTGTACACCGGCGACCGGACGCCGTAGCCCGACATGCCGAACATCCCGAAGAAGCCGGTCGTAGGCGTCGGGCCCTGCCTGTAGAGCCGCTTGATCAGTCCGGGGGACGGGTAGAAGTTGATGTACGTCACGTAGCCCATCCAGCCCAGGAAGCCGGACATGCCGGGCGTGTTGGAGCCGCCTCCGAGGGTCAGGTTGCCGGAGGGACCCGCGAAGCTTGTCGGCGTGTCGATCGGCGCGACGTTGGCCACCTCGCCGTCCATGAAGTACGTGACAGTGCCGTTTGCGTACACGGCGACGATGTGCACCCAGCGCGACATCGGCACGTAAGGCACCGTGGGCGTCATGCTGGCGCCGCCGACGGACATGCTCAGGCTGTTGCGCGTCGCGTCGAGGTACATCTGCACTCCCGTCGCGTCGGGGTGCGATAGAACCAGGCGCGGCGACGCGGCGCCGGGGCCGGGCTGCTGGTAGATCCAGAACGAGTACCCGAACTCGGTGCCGTTCGTCAGGTCCGGCAGCGCCGTGGCCTTGATCACCGCGTTCGAGCCGCTGCCCGTCACCGTCAGGTTGTACGCCGGAGCCACCACAAGCGACGTCTTCAGTATCCTCTGCACGATCAGCGCCGCGACGATCGTCAGCACCAGCAGCGACACGCCCACGACCGCGGGCATGACGTGCGGCTTCGCCAACAGTTCCTGGGCTCGTTCCATCGCGCTTACAAGGTGACGTCACGTTTTTTTCTTGTGCGCCGCCTCCCAGGCGCGCTCCGACACCGAACGATCGTCCGTCATCGACGTCAGCGCCCGCCGCGCGACCGCGCGAGCACCTCCCTGGGCCATGGTCGTCGTGTACGAGATGCAGCAGCGGTCCAGCTTCGCGATCTTCCCGGAGTACGGCGCCAGGGACAGCGCGTGGCCGAGCGCCGACATCTCGGAGCTGTGCTTGAGGTGCGCAGAGCGCTCGATCACCATGCCGTCCAGCGACGCCGCCAGCGCGACGACGTAGTCTCGGTCGTCGGGAAACACGTGCGGCGCGTTGTGCCAGGCCAGCTGACCCAGCATGCTCCCGCCCTCGTAGCCCACCGCTTCCAGCAGCTCCCGCGACGACGCGGGGCGCGTGTACAGCTGCACCAGGGTCGTGGTGTTGTCGCACGCCTGCTGCGACGCCTCCGGCGCCGTGGCCGCCGCCTCCTTCGGCGTCAGGTTCTCTTCATACGCGCGCTCAAGCCGATAGATCGACAGCCGGCACGCCTTGAGCATGGACCTCAGGCGCTCGTGGTCGTCCTCGGTCGCGCCGTCCGGCAGGAAGCGCCGTCGCGCCCACCTCGTCACGGCGTCCTTGCCGGGCGCCGCTATCAGCAGCACCAGCGCCCCCTTCTTCTTCAGCAAGGACAGCTTCCGGAGCCCGGGCGGGTCGGTCACGATCACGATGCCGACGCTCCGGTCGCAGTCCTTCAGCGTCTCCTCCAGCGTCGCCACAAGGTTGCGTTCGGAAGGGTCGATGTCGTCCAGGACGATCCGAAGGCCGCGCTTGTCCGGCGCGTACTCCACGCCCTGCGAGAACGCCTCCATCACGCCCGCCTTCCTCGTCGAGTGCGCCCGCAGCACGCTCTTCAGGTCGCCCTCGTCGAGGTGCGGGTACACGAAACGCAGGCTCGAGCGGAAGTGGTCCTCCAGGCACGACACGAACGACGACCGGCCGCACGTCGGCGAAGCGACGACCAGCGTCATGCGGGACGCGGCGAAGCCGCGCTTAGCCTCCGCGATGACCGACTGGTTCCCCACGAACTCCGCGAACCGCATGCGCTGTGCCTAACTCTCATCGGACCTTTACGCTCCCGGCTTTGGGACGGGCACCTTGAGCTTGCGCAGGCTCGTGCGCTCGACCGTCGCGCGGTCGCTGTCGAACACCTGCGCGAAGAAGTGAACCGCCTTGTCCTCGCCGCCCAGGTAGCTGGACACGCGGTCGCGCAGCTCGGCCTTCTTCAGCGGCGTCTTCACCGCGGACGTCTTCAGTTTGAGTCGCATCTCGCGGGTGCACAGGTGGTCGATGTCCAGCTCCTCCATGAACTTGCAGATCGCCTCCTTCAGCTCCGCGTTCGCCTGGCGCGTCTCGCGCATCTCGGCGTTCAGCTCCGTCATGCGCCGCTCCGAGGCGACGAACTTGCGCACCGTCTCCCTGAACTCGTCCGTCACGACCGGCGCTACGGGCTCGGGCTCGGGCTCGGGCGTCGCGGGCGTCGCGGGCGCAGCTGGGTCGGGCGCAGTGTACACCGGCGCTCTTCCACTCTCCGGTCTGAACATGCTGTCTGCCGTCTGACGGGCGCGCCGCGCTTATGCCGACCGCTATTTCCCGCAGAAACGGCACGGCAGGCTCGTGCTGATCCTGATGGCATGTGACGGCACCGTGACCTTGAGGATCTGTCTTCTGGCCGCCAGCGCCACGACGTACTGGGACTCGTCGAATGCAAAGGGCATTACGTTGTCCCGGCACGACGGAGACGCGTGGCGCTTGGGCCAAAGGTCCCAGTCGCGATCGCCAGCGATCCGCTCCTCGACGACGCGCTCGGCGCTGTACCCCTCTCCTTCGAGCCTCGCCGCTAAGGTCTCCGCGATCACATCGGCATCGTACAGCGGGAACGGCACGAAGTACGGAGGCACTTCGAAAGTGAAGCAGTTGAAGTCGTGCACGCCGTCACGAATCTCGCTCACGAACACGTCCACGACAGATGCCATCGCTAACACACTGTGGGCGCTTCTTTTTACATGCGGTCACTCCGCAATATCACTGAGAGGGCGTTTGGGCGCGCGGCGACGCGATTGACTTGACTCGGGCGCAGTTCCGGCGGGCGGCAGTCGGTCCAGCTCGGAATCGGTGACGGAATAAGCCACACGCGCAAACTCGTCTTCGATCTCTTCATCTTCGGGAGCATCTGGATTTGGGACGGGCGCCAGCTCGGAAGCTTCGGCTGCGGTCTCTCCAGAAGGCGGTGTCAATTTTTGTTCAACGATAC
>Ga0075014_100000141_pt1 | contig 21615 bp, 19 predicted proteins | sample AleBraG_ABR_2014_FD_71472 | JGI IMG/M metagenome (GOLD analysis project Ga0075014, IMG submission 71472) | Freshwater sediment microbial communities in response to fracking from Pennsylvania, USA - Alex Branch Run_MetaG_ABR_2014 | ecosystem: Environmental > Aquatic > Freshwater > Creek >... | reverse complement strand
CCTTTAAATATAAGTAGTTATCAACATACATTGATGTAGCCATCACTAACAACATATCCCTATATTAATTTTGCACTTACTTTTTAACAACAAACTCAAGACCGCAAGCAATCGATCAAACAATGCGTCAAAAAACTTCACTTTTCATAACTGGTTTAATATTTTTTGCTTAAAAACCTCAATAAATCAGTCATAGCAAGTTGAATATTTTTTTGCCGCCCGAATGCGTTACGGCAATTCATTGCCGCTTTTTATGCTCTATTACGGCAACGCCAACTACCAAAGGAGAAAGTTATCTATCCTCCCACATGAATTTTACCCTTGATAAAAAAGCACGGCTGAGAATTTTTGGAAATTTTTTTATGGTCAAAAAAAAAGGACAGCTTAAGCTGTCCTTTTTCGATTAATCGCAACACTGAGTAAAAATCTAGTTAAACCTCTACGACTAAGCCTGCGCACTAAGAAGTTGAAAATTACCATTTGCATCTTTAGTTTGGGCTAATTTCAAGAAGGTTTCATCAGGGATTTGACGAATAACCTCTTGAGTGGTTCTATCCAACACTTTAACTACAGTTTCACCAGCAGCTTTGTCATAGCTGAAGTGCAAGTCGCGTTGAGTCGATTGAATATACTGATTCATCTGCGCAACGGCGGCTTCAACATGGTCTTGCATTTCCTTGAGGCTTACATTGGGTGTTGTTGTATCTTGAGTAGCACTCGGTACATCCTTGCCATTTTTTTGCAGCCGTGTTCCTGTAGCCGCAGACGTCGGCGCACTTTTAATCGGCGCAACTACTGGTACCGCACTAGGAATTTCATTCATAACATGGCCCTCGTGAAAAACTTACCCGAGGTAGCCCTCGGGTAAGTTTTACTTAGCTTATCTCAAGAGTGACAACACGTTTTGTGGGCGTTGGTTAGCTTGAGCCAACATTGCCGTTGCTGCTTGTTGCAATACGGTAGCACGGCTTAAGTTAGCGGTTTCTGATGCAAAGTCCGCATCCACAATTCGTGAACGAGCAGCCGTTGTATTACCAGAAATACTTGTCAAGTTAGAGACAGTAAAGTCCAAACGGTTGTTAATCGCACCTAAGTTAGCACTAGTGTCGTTAATGGTGGACAAGGCCGTATCAATTACCTTAATGGCAGCCTGCGCATTTGCTTGTGTATCAATGCTCACACTCGCAATTGAACTACCAAAACCACCGCCAGAGGTCGATACGTTCTGGTTGATAAATCCAGTCGCCGTTTTACCGTTAGACGTAGTCTCGATACTAATCGCCGAACCATTTGCTGACGTTAATTGAATTTGTGGATTAATAGTTTCGGTGTTAGTTGGATTGTTATCAGAGCCTTGTAAGCCCAGAATACTCAAGGTTTTAGCACCTTGGTTCAAGCCAGCTTTTACCGAGAAGGCCGCATTAGAGTTAAGCACCAACTGACCATTATCATTAACACTGGCAAACACACCCGTAGTAGCTTGTTTTGCATTAATTTGCGATGCAATGCCACTTAAAGATGTAGACAATGAGCCCATTAAACTGATGTTCACATTGTTAATGTTTAAAGACCCAGCGCTTCCTGTTGCAGCGAACGCCTTGGCACTTGATGTAACAGGAGTTGCAAGCGCTGTACCCACATAAGTTGATGCTTTAATTACCTTACCTAAAATTGCAGAGGTTGTGGTAGACGCCATATTAATATTTGACTGGCTATACAAATGGAATGTGTTGTTCGCATCCAAATAAGCAGTAGCGCCTGCAGAAGCATTATTAATTGTAGTCACCAAACCTTTGGTGTCGGTACCTGCGGTTATAGCTACTTTTATACCATTAATAAACAAGTTTGCGGCAGCTGTAATCGTTCCACTGACAGTAGAAGTAATATCGACTCTAGTACGAGTCAAATCGGCACTACCATCCATTTCAGCTTTCAAGGATGCAGTAACGCCAGTTTGACCTGTAGCCGCATTGATATTATCTACTTTGCCTTGCAAGTTATTGGTATTGGTCGCATCAATGGTGACCCCATTAATTTTAAGATCTCCATACGACAATGCCACGTTGGCAGCAGCAGATTGAGTTAATGCCAAACCAAGCGTCGTGCCATTGGCGCGAGTTTCTTGCAAACCGAGTTTAGCCAATAATCCACTGGCTGCATTTGGCCCTGTGGTCACACGCACAGCTGAACCATCTGCACTAGACAAGGTCAATTCACCTTGCACCGCAGTACCAGAAGTTATGCCACTACCCAAATCAGCAGCTGCGTTTGCTGTTTTAGTTAATGTAATTGTTGCACCGGTATTACTAACAACCGAAAGAAATCCATCTGCAGTTTTTGATGCGACTATTGCACCGCTGGCTTGATTGTTAATAGCCGTTACAAGGTCATCCATATTATTGGTGTTGGAAACCTTATATTGGTTAGAGGTTCCATCCGCATTTTTTACATCAATGGTTAAAGCAGAGTCTGTGGTTACACCACTGCCCGCGGAAGTAGCCGTCACATTGTTTACAGCACCTACAGTTACGCCTGACAACTTGCTATTCACACTACTCAAGAAAGAGGACAGGCTAGCACCGGTAGCAGTTCCATCAAAGGCACCAATACTTTGGCCATTGATAAGAACATCACCATCACTAAATTTGGTTGAAGTAATTGCTTGGCTCAGATGGGTGCCTAGCACGTTGGCATTGATAGAACCCAATCCAAGTGATTTTGCATCTGTGGCTGCAATATTAAAGCTAATAGTTTGATTAGCCTGAGAGCCTACTTGCAGACTGATATTACCCAAGGTGCCATCTAACAAGTTTCTACCGTTAAACGAAGTAGATTTTGCAATACGGTCAAGTTCACCCACCAGTTGCTTACTTTCAGCATTCAACGTTGCACGGTCACTATTGCTGTAAATACCGTTCGAGGATTGCACGGCCAGCTCACGCATACGTTGGAGAATGTTAGATGATTGTGTTAAAGCACCTTCAGCGGTCTGAATCAAAGACACACCGTCGTTGGCATTACGAACCGCTTGGTCAAGACCGCGGATTTGCGATGTCATTTTGTTGGAAATTGCTAAACCGGCAGCATCATCTTTAGCAGAGTTGATGCGTTGGCCAGAGGACAAACGTTGTGTTGCTTGGTCAAGTGCTGCACCTGAATTCATCAGTTGACGCTGAGCGTCTAATGAGGCGGTGTTCGTGTTAATGACTAAGGGCATGATGAATCTCCTAAAGATTTTATGCTGACTACAAAAAGTGTGGCTGTAGTAAGTCGGTTGATGAAGCCTGAACAGAGGACTATCAGCACTTCTGTTAAGGTTATCGCCCGACTTCGCAAGAGCTTTAGGAAATTTTTAGAAACACTTTAAAACATTTACACTGGACACCAAGAAAAAGTATTGTATCTAGTTATAAGGAATCACGGAAAACCGAAAAAATGACAAATTACTGACGATATGCTTTTTTTGCCTTTCCGGCCTGTAAAACTTGACGCAAATCTGACGCAATCTTATCGCGGCGCAAACTGGCATAAATATCCACACTATTATTGACCGCTTGTATTTGCGCAATGATGTCCTTTGCTTCACTCGTTAAATGCGCCGCATTAATAGCCTGTAAATACACCTCGTCATTGAGAAACGCCACATGCTGTTGATATTGTGCCGCTTGATCCTCCATTGCCTGCCACTCCTCGATTTGCGCTAAATGCATTAACTTTTGAGCGCGAGCCAATATTTCATTCAAGGGCTGTAGTAATTCAGTATTAGTCATCATGATAATCACCTAAGGTTGATACATTCACTATAGAAGCTTCTACATATATTTAAATAAGCTTAAGTCACTAATTTTCACAAAACTTTGTTGCGCTGCACTTAACACAAAGCTTTGCATCTGCAAACGAGTTGCAGCTTCTGCATAATCCAAATCTTGTAATTGCGACAACACTTTTTGGCCGCTGAGTTGGACATCAGAATTAATTTGCTTAGAGCTATCGAGCATATTTTGCCGCGCACCAACATTACTTTGTGCAGAAGAAATATTGGAAACAGCATTATCAAGATTGGCCAAGGTTTGAGAAATCACTTTTGATAAAGCATCTTTACTTGCCTGTGTACCATCTACGTTTTTCATGGCGGCACTAAAGCGAGAGACAGTCGTCAACAAACCCTGTTTGTTAGTAGATTCGATTATAAATTTATCACCAGGCTGCGCGAGTACACCATTCGCCGAGGTTGTGCCGGTGCTTTGTGTTGTAATCCCAGTGACTGCATCGGTAGCGGCCGTACCATTTTTTACAGTGATATTTAAACCCGTAGGCGATGAGAAACCGCTAGCATTCAGAGTGATGCCTAAATTTTGCAGTTTCTTATAATTCGCCGCAGCACTAGAAGTATCATAGGGTGGCGTACTATAAAATGTAGGATCTGTCGCTCCGCCCAATTGCGTCAACAAATCATTCAAACTATTGCCACCTGAATTAGTCGTAATATTTTGGTCTAACTTCAGTGTTTCAGTCACGCCACCAACTGTGATATCAATACTACCGTTAGTCGTAGAAAAATCGGTCGGAGTAAATGTTCCTAAAGGAACTGTCGCTGGTGTAGCAGCAACCCCCGAATAAGGCGAACCTGTAATTGAAAATTTTGCGCCATTAACAACGATGTCTTGTCCAGACATATACACTTGTTTGTCCGCCAAAATTTTTCCAGATGAGTCTGTCACCGTATAATTTGGTGAAGGTGGATTGACGACTGAATTCGCATTAAATGTAACAATCATATTTGATGGATACAATTTATCAAACGCAGTTTGGTCAACAACATCACCCACACTAATGATTGCCGGCGGCGTTGCCTTGTTCGTGGGACTAGCCTTGGTATTAAAAGTATTATTACTACTGGGAATATCCATAAATAGACTTTTACCTGAGTCACTTACTGCCACAGTAACCGTCGTCGATGCTTGTACACGTAATTGTCCTTCATCACCTTGATAACTAAAATTCCCACCACCATCACTCACAAAAGGTTGTGTCTGACTTTGAAACCCCGCAAAAATATATTGGCCTGAAGCGTTCCGAGTATTCTGTAGATTAGTGAGCTGACTTAAACTGCTATCAACTTCCGCAGCAATAGACTTGTAATCGGCTGGCGTTAGCACGGCTGAACTGCCGGCCTGTATTGCCAACTCTTTCAAACGTTGCATTAACGAAGTTACGGATTGCAATGTTGTATCTTCCAGACTCAAGTTATTTGTCGCGGAACTGATGTTGGCATTATATTGCGTAGTTCGAGACAACTCCTGATTAAGCGTTAAAATACTCGTTGCAGCAACAGGATCATCGGCAGGAGATAAAATACGCTTACCTGAAGAAATCTGCGCGTTCGTCTGATCCACGGCGGCCTGAGCATCACTCATTCCAATATTGGCAATGTTATATATTTGTGAGGTTGATACACGCATGATATCGCTCCACTAAAATTTCGTAGAAATCAAAAAAATTAAATTGATTTAACCAAGGTATCAAACAAATCCTTAGCAACAGTAATAACACGTGCATTGGCCGTATATAGCTGTTGAAACTGAATCAAATTAGAAGCCTCTTCGTCCATATTGACACCCGAGATGCCATCACGCATGGTTTGTGTTTGCTGCAATAAACTCTTACTAGCATCCGTATTAATTTTCGACAAATTACTTTTAGTACCAATCTCTTCAACTAATTGCCCGTAAGCCTGACTAAAACTAATTGAGTTATTTTGCACGGTAGCGGCAGTATCTAAATTGGTCATGGCTAACGCATTACGGTTATCATTTTTTGAATCCGTATTAAAATCAACGGTGAAAGTATCACCTGCTTTGGGCTGACCAGAAATATTTACTTGATAGCCCGTATACGACGATGTTTGGAAATTAGCTGCCGTAGAATCACCGAGTATTTGACTGTCACTGGGGGCTGTCGATAAGGTAACGCCACCAGCCAAAGTCACATCTATTCTGCCACCGACAGTCACTGCACTCTGCTCAATACCTGGTGTTGTGGGATCATCCACACCATACAAACGCACATCTGGATTTCCAGAACCATCATTGACACTAATACTGCTAGTACTCGGTAAATTAGTCGTGGAATTGGTATTGGTTGCCGTAAAACGAATATCCAAATTAACACCAGACGACGCCACTAAATGCACTTCGGGGCGACCAGTAATAGGATTGCTGCTGCTTTCCGCGCGAATTCCTAACGCTTTTAAATTGGAGTTAGAGTTAATTTGATCACTCAAATAATTATTAAAGCCTACTTTATCAGTGATAGGATTTGGTACAGACGCGTCAACATTGGAACCGTTATATTTAATTAAATTTTCACCATTTACACTCAACTGTAACGGCAGTTGAAACGCGCCAGGATTCGTTGAGTCCAAATTAATATCTGCAATCGTTGCGGTTGTATAAGCGTGCGCTGAAACACCATTCATATTGCTCAATTGCGCAGCTGTTTGTGCGGCAGATGCATTTGCAGATGTCGCCATCACTTGTGTAGAAACGGTGCCTGTATTTTTATCTGTAGTGGTAAAAGTATATTGCTCTACAGGGTAATTATTTAACTGCGCAGGCGAATTTGCATAAACCGGCGCGGGTACTATTAAGTTAGGTATTGACAACCTACCTGCTGGCAAACCCAATTTGCTGCCACTACCTATAATGCGCGTCTCCCCCGGATCTGTTGTGAAAATACTATTATTGCGATTTGGGTAAAACGTTTGCTCGCGCATTGCCGGACTTAAGGGTTTTGGATTGGCCGGATCAGTATTATCCAACACTTCATACGTAGTATCAGAGGTAAAGTGAATTACAACAGGCGGTGAAAGCTTTCCTGCAGTTGCAAACGCTGGCAGAATTTTATTATTCGCATCGACAGTACTTAAAATAGCGCCTTGATCGATGGCGCCATTACCCGTGTTGGCACCTGAACTTCCAGTGCGAATTGGTGATGCAAAAGCCAATAAATCTGGTGAAGTAATTAATGATTTGATATCACCCGCTGCGGTTCGCGTAGGTTGCAGTAAGAAACTGTCTCCGCCCTGAAAAGAACCACTTTGCAATGTCAATTTTAAACCATCAAACGAAATATCTTGTGGGTAGGCAGACGACAAAATACCTTGTGTCACCACAGAGTTATCGGATGCGCGTTTGATCGTATAATTACTGGTTCCGGGAATAATAGAAAATTTATAATCATCGATAGTGAGCGCACTGGGATCTTGAATTTTTAACGATAAAACACGATCATCCGGTGGCGCATTGTTTCCCGGTACAACACGACTGTAAATAGCTTGTTGATTATTAATATCAGTAAACATGGGTTGCCCAAAATTGCCGTTTATATCCAACCCTTGCGATTGAACTTTATTAAACGCATCACTCATTACAAGCGCTATGCGCCCCAATGAATTGAATGAAGGTTGCAACACATCAGACTTGAATTTCAGCAAACCACCCAACTGCCCACCGGTAACCTCATCGGTGATCTCCGAAGTTTTTCCATTGCCAGCCAAATAGATTTTTCCCGTTGAATCAGCACTAAATGTACTGACTTTGGGTCCGACAACCAATGGTTCTCCATTACCAATAAATACATTAACATCACCGCCATCTTGTTTTACTAATTGTACTGAGGTTAACTCTGACAACTTACGCAAAGCTTCATCGCGCTGATCCAATAAATCGTTGGGCTGACCGCCCACACTAGAAGACCCAGTCGAAGCAATTGATAAATTTAAATTAGCAACTGACTTTGCCAATGCATTAATTTGTCCAACGACCGTACCTATCTGACCATTAACACTTTTATTTGAACTATCCAATTGGCCATATAATGTGTTGTAACGCTGTGTCAAACTTTGCGCCTGTGTAATCACCAACTGACGCGCAGGAGATGATGATGGATCAGTTGCGCTATTTTGCAGCGCAGAAAAAAAACTTTGCAAACCACCGGACAATCCTGTGCTTGAATCAGACAAGGTTGAATCCACTGTTCCTATATTAGTATTGTAACTATCTAACTGATTGAACGCTGAAGTGTCCATACGTAATTGTGTCGTGACAAACTCATTTACGATGCGTGTCACTGAATCAGTACTTACGCCAGAGCCAAGGTAACCTGCCTGACCAAATTGCTGCTCCTGACGAGTAGTAAAGTTGACATCTTGACGACTATAACCCGCAGTATTGGCATTTGAAATATTATTGCCGGTCGTACGTAAAGCAACCTGACTCGCTTGCAAACCCGAAATAGCATTGGAAAGTAAGCTACTCATGATTGCACACCATTACCAACAGATTTTATTGACGTTGAATCAATCTCAGCATACTCCGGCAAAATAGACTTCGCATTACGAATAGGATCGCTCGCGATAATACGTTTTATTTTTGCGGCATATTCAGGATCAGTTGCGTAGCCTGCCTGCTGCAGTGCATCCGCATATTGGGATGAGTTAACGCCCGCCGACAAAGCCTTTTCATAACGAGGATTATGTTTAATCAGTGATACGTAATCTGCAAAACTTTGAGCATAATTTGTATATTGACGAAACTCCGAACGTTCCTGCTGAGCAATACCTTGTTTATTTTCTAGCGTGTTTACCACCACACTTTTCCCTGTCCAAGCACCACTGGCTTTAATATTAAAGATATTAAACGTGTTGTTCCCTTCACCATCATGAATTAGATGTTTGCCCCAGCCAGTTTCTAGGGCTGCCTGTGCAATCAATACGTCAGGGCTAACATTTAATTCAGCAGCCGCTTTTTCCGCATAAGGTTTTACTTTTGCGACAAACTCATCCTGTGTTTGCGCAACGGAACTTTTAACTCCAGAACGCGAAATGATTTCTGGAGGAACATTACTTGTCATATGTAACGGTTTTAACGTTGGCGTCTGCAATAAAGTTTTATCTTTAGCGCGCACGGGATAATTTTTATCTTTTTCACTTTTTCCGTACACTTTTTCCATTTGTTCAAACATGGCTTTCGCCATACCAATACCTTGACCGCTGGTAAGATTAAGTACCATTTGTTGGTCGAGCATTTGCTGGTGAAACTTTACCTCCTCGCTGGAGAATAAATCTCCATCCGCAAATACTTCATTGGCATCTCGCATGGATTTCAACATCTGCTGAACAAACATAGATTCAAATTTTTTCGCAATTTCTTTTAATGCAGCAGGGTCATCATGGTGCCCCATTAACTTGACCGCGTTCAGCGAATTTTGATCTAGGTAATTATCTTTGACGGTACTACTGAGTTCCGGCAATGCAGATACCAACGATGTGTTATTGATGGGCAACATTTAAATCACCACTAATTCGGCCTTAAGTGCGCCTGATTGTTTTAAAGCTTCGAGTATCGCCATCAGATCGCTAGGCGATGCGCCTACATTATTCACCGAGCGTACTATGTCATCCAAAGAAGCGCCGGGAGAAAATTTAAACATTGGATTAGTTTTTTCTGAGGCTTGTACTTTACTGCTAGGAACAACAACGGTCTGCCCCTGCCCTAAGGGATTAGGTTGACTCACCGTTAAACTTTCGGCCACTGTAACGGTTAAACTACCATGAGTGACGGCAACGGGAGACACACGAACATTTTTCCCAACGACAATAGTGCCAGTACGCGAATTAATAATAACTTTTGCCGCCTCTTCGCCAGGAGTCACTTCAAGATTTTCGAGCATAGAAATAAAATCGACTCGCTGTGCTGGATTTTGTGGTGAATCCACAACAATAGACACGGAGTCAAGCGGACGAGCCACATCTGGCCCTAACAAACTATTGATACTTTTGGCTAATTGATTAGCCGTTGTAAAATCAGCGCGGTTTAAATTAAATACAACCGGCTCACCGCCCGCAAAATTAGTTTCTACCGCGCGCTCTATAATTGCCCCACTAGGAATACGCCCAGCACTGGGAATATTCACTTTAATACTTGAGCCATCCGCGCCTTGCGCCCCAAAACCACCAACAACTAAATTTCCCTGTGCAACGGCATAGACTTTTCCATCCAAACCTTTCAATGGCGCCACCAATAAACTGCCGCCGCGTAAACTTTTGGCATTACTGATTGACGAAACAGTCACATCCAACGTTTGGCCAGGTTTTGCAAAGGGAGGTAATTCTGCTTGGAGCATTACCGCTGCTACGTTTTTCATTTGCATACGTGCACCATCAGGTACAGCGATACCAAATTGCTTCAACATTGAATTAAACGATTGCGTTGTAAATGCTGATTGCGTAGTTTGATCTCCAGTACCATCTAGCCCTACAACCAAACCATAGCCCACCAATTGGTTAGCGCGCACACCCGCTACACTGGCAATATCTTTAATGCGCTCTGCGTTTGCAATAAACGCCAACTGCCAAACAAAAACAACTATTGTTATTTTGGCAATTATTTTTTGATAGGTTAATACTCTCATGATTACCGCCTCATCCAACACTCTATCGTTATCTTCGTACAGCGAAGATGCAGTGCTTTCAAGATCTAAAAATTCTGTAAAATTTTATAAAACTACTAACAACCTGCTTATCATCATTAAAATTAAAATGGCCATAAACTGCTGTTAAAAAACTTCGATAACCAACCCATTTTTTGCGAATCAGCTAAAGTACCTGTACCACTATAAGATATTTTTGCATTTGCTAGACGAGTGGAAACGATAGTGTTGTCAGGCGCTACATCATCAGGCCGCACTATGCCACTGATACGAATAAATTCATCACCACTGTTTAAGGTCATCCACTTTTCACCACGAACCACTAAGTTACCGTTCGGTAAAATTTCTGCCACAGTGACCGTAATATTGCCGAGTAAGCTATTGCTTTGATCCGCACCCGAATTACCGCCAAACTGACGATTTTGGGCGATATTCGTGCCTAAATTTAATTGGCCAATTTTGGGGTTGGTACCCAACAAAGTTCCAGCACCACTATTGAATACTGTGGTGTTATCTTTTTTAACGTTTACATTGGACGATTTTTTAGACACCGTACTTTCACTTAAGGTGATAGTAATAATGTCGCCCACAAAATGGGCTTTGCGATCTCCGAATAATGCAAGCCCGTAGGAGTCTTGATACAAGGAACCATCCGTACGCTGAGGCATAGCCTCCGATGCAGAAATTGTCGGCGCATAATAAGGATCACCCGGCTTTATTTTTTCATTGCCCATGCACCCCGATAAATTAGTGATGCAGAGAATCAAGATCATGTATGAAAATGAGCAAATGATGCGTGCGAATTTCATGGCAGCTTACTCAAAAAAATTAAAGATTTTGCGCTATGTCTTGCAACATTTTGTCGGCGGTTGAAACGACTTTTGAGTTCATTTCATAGGCGCGCTGTGTCGTAATCATATTTACCATTTCTTCAACGATATCCACATTGGAGCTTTCCAATTGGCCCTGCAATAAACTTCCCATACCATTCTCATTGGGTGCTCCCTGTTGTGGCGTACCACTCGCAACGGTTTGCACAAATAAATTGCCACCAATGGCTTGTAAACCTGCAGGGTTCACGAAGTCTGCCAGTGTGATATTACCCAACTGCTGAGGAGTCGCTGGACTAGCCGTGGTATAAGCATTCACACTGCCGTCTGTACCAATAACAATTTTGCTTGTGCCTTGTGGCACGGTGATAGCGGGATCTATTACTAATCCATCTGAATTAACAATTTGCCCAGTGCTATTCAATTGCAGCTGACCATTGCGGGTATATGCAATGGTGCCGTCGGGCTGTAGTACTTGTAAAAAACCGCGACCATTAATTGCAACATCTAGTGGTTGCTCAGTCACTTGTAAATTGCCTTGAGTAAATTGTTTCTCAGTGGCCACTACACGGCTACCCGTACCAATTTGTAACCCCGTTGGTAATTGTGAGTTCTGGGTTTCACTTGCGCCTGGCTGACGCTGCACTTGATACAGCAAATCTTCAAACATGGCACGGTCGCGTTTAAAGCCAACGGTACTGGTGTTTGCCAAGTTGTTTGAAATTGTGGAAAGCTGTTTATCTTGTGCCGCCAATCCAGTTTTGCTGACATAGAGTGCTGAGATCATAATGCTGTCCTCGTGAGCAATCGCCCTACTAGAAAAATCAATTCAATTACGACATTTGCAAAAGTTGTGCAGAAGCTGATGCATTGTCTTCCGCTGTTTTCATAAGTTTCACTTGCATTTCGTATTGACGCGAAAGCGCAATAATTTGAGTGAATTCGTTCATGGCGTTCACGTTGCTACCTTCAATAACACCATTTGCCAAGCGCACATCCGCAGAGACATCTGCGGTTAGACCATCGCGTTGCCGAAATAGGCCATCTGTCCCTTTAGTGAGATTTTTTACATCGGGATTGACTAATTTAATACGATTGGTGTCTACCATCGTTTCAACCGTTTGCCCTAATGCTATGACAGAGATAGTACCGTCAGAGCCAATTGCCATTTTGTTTAACGGCGGCAAGCTAATCGGGCCTGAGTTACCGATCACAGCCAAACCATTGGCGGTGCGTAAAGTACCCTCAGCATCCACATGAAGATCACCCGCACGGGTATAAGCTTCGCTTCCATCAGGCGCTTGAACCGCAATAAAACCGTTCCCCTGGATAGCAACATCCATAGGGTTTCCAGTCGTTATCATCGGGCCTGACTCAAAATTGGCACTGGGCGATTCAGTCAGCGCAAAAGCGCGTGTAGGCTGACCATCACCGTAATACACCCCCATCGAACGCGACTGCTCAAAGTCCGCTTTGAAACCATTGGTATTGAGATTGGCCATATTGTTGGAGTGATTTGCCTGCGCCAACATATTGTTTTTAGCGCCTGTCATGGCTATGTAGAGGGCTCTGTCCACAATGGATCTCCGCTAGTGACCGCTATTTTTTTGGCAGAACTGCCGTTAAACAGAGTTTTGCAAGAGCAGTGCCAAGTGGGTGACCAGCAGGAAGAATGACTCAGTTGTGAGCTAACCCTATGAATAATAAGCTTAAATATAAAAGGGTTGGCGTAGAGGCAAAGCGGAAGACAAAAGAAGCGGCAATCAACTGCCGTTGTTTGCCGGAGGTGGTAGGAAGTCAGTGAAGCCCTAACTCCCTCCCCAAACAAAGGGAGGGATAGAGTGAGATTTACTATCTCAAGTTAATGATGGTTTGCGTAGTTGCATTGGCCGTTTCAATGGTTTTGGCATTAGCTTGATAGTTGCGTTGAGCAATAATGAGATTGACCAATTCTTGCGACAAGTCCACATTGGATTCCTCCAAGGCGCCAGATTGAATACTGCCTAAAGAGGCTGATCCTGGTGCGCCGATTACCGCCTCACCCGTCTCAAAGGTTTGCGCCCAAGAAGTATTACCAACAGGCTTTAGCCCTTGCACGTTATTGAAGTTGGCCAACGCCACCTGCCCTAAGGTTTGAGCCTCACCATTAGTGAAACGCGCAAACAAAACCCCTTTTGAATCTACATCCAGACTTGTTAATCGACCAGTGGTGTAACCATTTTGGTCGAGCTTCTCTACAGAGAAAACACTACCGAATTGTGTAGAACCCGCCAAATTCACTACAAAGTTAGAACTGGTCGGAGGTTCAACAACCGGCACTGTTCCGCCGTTAATCACGTTAAGAGGAGCCAACGCGCCCAAAGACTTACCTGTGGAGTCTACTGGCGTCCAGTTTGAAATCAAAATATTGTCTGTTTTTGACGTATCGACCGAACCATCAGATTTAAAATAAACGTTATAGCTAGCCATAGTGGGCTGAGTATTCTGTGGTGATGGTAAAGTTGGATCAGGATCACCAACATTTTTGCCATCAATCTGCACGTACATTTTCCAATGGTTGGCTTGTGTAGTCGGGTCTGCAGGGCTGTAACTTTGTTTTACAAAATAAGAACGCATGATATGCGCATTACCCAAACTGTCATAAATAGTGGCAGAGGTAGCATGGTTATAGGTTTTTTGGTCATTGGGATCAAAGGTATTCATGGGTACAGCGGTGAAACTGGCAGCACTAAAAGGAGAAAATAAATTCCCTACAACAGGCACACTACTTTTAATTGAATAGCCTGCATCCATCACTACTTTAATGGAGCCTCCCACCACAACGCCATCAATCGTGCCATTTGGATCTGCACTGACAACTGCGGGTGGCACAGCTGGCACGGGTATAGTTTGAGTCCCGGAACCTGCAGTACCTATAACATCAAGAGTTCCACCCGTTAATGCTGGTGACGCAGCAGGAATATCTTTAGTGCCATCATTAAAGCCAAATTTTAAATCTTCACCTCGGCTAGAGGTGATTTGCAAATCGCTTCCAACTACCTTGGCAGAAATACCTGACAGAGTCGTCGTGCTTAACGCATTAATGTCTTTTGCCAAAGTGGTTACATCTTGAGATGAAAAGCGCACACCATTTAGCTCAAAATTATTTTTAGGGTTTGTAAAGGTTGCCCCAAGCACGGTAGCCGTCGTACTAGCCGTTGCACTAACACCCGTTAATGCATTAATTCCCGAAGCAATGGTAGCCGCTGAGTCTCCCGCTTTACTGGTATAGGTTACATCAGTGCCATCGGGGCCTGTAATGACCAAGGTTTGTGGTGCGTAACCATTCGTGACCGCTGGTGAGCCAGGGACCGAGTTAGATCTAACATCGATAGTTGCAGGAGCAACCGCAGGAACTGTAATGGGAATAGCTTTTAGTGCAGTTGATAGCGCACTCGAACCGACTGTTGTGGAGTCAGTTACAATGTTAATTTGCGATACATCACCAGTTGTCGTATCTTTAAACTCAAGATTACCGGTTGTGGCATTAACAGAAGCCTGTACATTAATCGGGGTTGTTGAACTATAAATTTGACTATTAATTAAATTAGCCAAATCTTTTAAATTTGTTACATTCGCACTACCGTTCGCAGTGCTAACTGTAGAGGCATCCAACGTAATAACTTGCGTTCCGTTTCCCGTTGCGGGTGTAGAACCTGAAATTTGGATTGAAAATTTTGTTGCATTAGCCGGTACCGAAAAATCGATTCCTGTACCGGTTCCCGTTGCCGGCAAAACTGCAGCAGAAATTGCAGGCAATGCAGACACTGTTGTTAATGGACTTTTAATAGTTTGTTGCGCAACACCGATTGCACCGCCATCAGAAACAAAACTGGAACCAACACTTTCTAATACACTTTGATTTGCATCTAAATTAAACGCCCCATTAACGGCCGTGGTTTGGCGCGGTGCTTGAGTGCTCACATCAACCTTTAAATCACCCAAAATGCCACTGACATTTCCTGATGAATCAGCCGAAAAACCCTGCAAACGCGCATTGGTACTTGTGACTATGTAACCATCTTTATCTAGACCAAATGCACCAGCGCGAGTATACAGCTGACTACCGCTATCCTTCACAACGAAATAGCCCGCACCATTTACTGCTAAATCCATTGAGTTTTGCGTAAATTTTAAATTACCCTGCGCAAAACTCTGACGCAATGCCAATGTAGTTACACCACTTCCCGGTGTGGCAGATCCACCACCCAATAATGAACTGGTATATACATCACCAAACTCTGATCGAGAGCCTTTAAAACCTATAGTACCCGCATTGGCAATATTATTGCCCGTTACGTTTAAATCTGCGTCCGCAGCGCGAATACCACTGAGTGCTGTGTTAAATGACATGGCATGCTCCTAAATAAATTGCGAATAACGAGCGTTTAAAGGCTATCAATCAAATTGCTTGACTTTGCTGAGATCAGTGGGGCCCACACCGGCTAAATTTAAAACTAATTTCCCATCAGTCCCCACAGTTACACTATTTACATTAGCGCTCAAATTAGTAGTCAACTGCTGATTAGAACCATTTTGTGTTGCAGTAACCGCAAACGTGTAAGTATCGGGTGGTAATGCCGTAGCACCTGAAGTCCAATTCAATAGATTTCCATTCACTTCCATATTGTGTCCATCGAAGCGGAAAGTCGTATCACCCGCAGGAACAGAGCCAACAGGTATAGTCGCGGCTAACGCACCTGAAGAGTTGTAAATGGATATATTCAGGTCAGGAGCCGACGCAGGTAGATTCACATCACCTGAAATAATTCCCCCCGAATTTAAAATACTGGTCTTACTTTCCACACTCACTGCACGCCCCACCAAAGACGACGCTTGTAAAGCTTGGTTCGACATGAAATTGCCAGAAAAATTAGTAAAATTTGTATTCAGTGTTTGTAAACTTTGCACTGAACTAAACTGCGCCAATTGCGCCACAAAGTCGGAATTGCTTTGGGGGCTCAATGGGTCTTGATTTTTCATTTGCGTAATCATCAGCTGCAAAAACGCATCCTGCCCCAAAGCATTAGAGCTAGACGTCGAGGTCGACGTACTCGGCGTTTGATTGGCAATGCTGTAGTTACTTAAAACATTGGAAGCCGTTGTACTGGATACATCAGTCATGATCGTCTCTCCTGCTTATTCACTTACTGACCCAAGGTCAAAACGCGCTGAACCATTTGTTTGGCTGAATTCATCACCTCTACGTTCATTTGAAAAGAGCGCGATGCCGAAATCATATTCGTCATTTCTTCTACGACGTTCACATTGGGGTAATAAACATAACCATCTTTATCTGCTTTCGGATGAGTCGGTTCATAACGACGCTCTAGAGGAGCATTACTTTCAACAACACCAAGCACTTGCACACCCGCATTGGCATCATCTTCATTCGCCGACTTATCGCCATTGAGCGATTGTTGCATCGCCTGCTTTTGAATAGCTGCGAACACAGGCTGACGACTGCGGTAAACTTGGTCGATGCTGGAACTGGCTGACTGAGCGTTGGCCAAGTTGCTGGCAGTAGTATTTAAACGCAAACTTTGTGCGTTCATGCCGGTACCCGCTATATCAAAAATATTTCCCAATGCCATGATGATACTCGCCTAAATAAATTTGAATTCGTTGAAAGTATTAAAGAATAACCGCCGAGTAAATTTGCTTATCAATCACCGCGAATGGCGGTTTTCAATGTTTGAAATTTGCTATTCAAAAATTGAAAGCTGGCCTGAAAAGCCAAAGCATTTTTCATGTATTCCGCGTGCTCAATTTGGTCTTCGACGGTGTTACCATCAATAGAAGGCTGTTGCGGCGTACGGTAGAGTAAATCTGGATTATCGCCAAAATTAGTGTCAACACTCATGTGGCGCTCATTGGTCATCTGCACATTGAACGGGTTAGCTTCAGTAGTTTTTTGGTTAAGTAGTTGCTTGAAATCTAAGTCACGCGCTTTAAAATTTGGCGTATCAATATTCGCTAAATTGTTGGCCAACACACTCGCACGCTGCCCGCGTAAGCGTAAGGCTGACTCGTGAATTCCCAGTGCTGATTCGAAAGATATGGACATGGCCGCGTTCTCTGTATGTCGGTTAGTTAAAGGGTTTTGCCTCTTTAACCGTAGTTACAGAATAGTTTGCAACCCTTATGCCAAACCTAAAAAATATTTTATCCTTTTGATTTTATTGAAATTTATACTTTATATTCACAGCTAAGAACGGCAACATCAACAGCGGCAAACATAAAAGCGGCAAGGCTTTTCCGCTTGCGGATAGGCATGTCATTCTTGTGTTTGTTACTTAGTTTTTACCTTAAAGGTGAGCAGTAAAAGGCGTTTTATGGCAAAGTGACGGGGCCATTAGCAACTTAACGTTTTAGGTGTTGTTTATGCATTTCACTGCAATCCATCATGTTGCCATCATTTGCTCGGACTATAATCGTTCCAAGCACTTTTATACCCAAGTACTTGGTTTGAAGGTTATAGCAGAGGCCTACCGAGCAGAACGCAAATCCTACAAGTTGGATTTAGCTATAGCGGATGGTTCACAGATTGAACTTTTTTCATTCCCCAACCCACCTGTACGGCCTTCGCGCCCAGAGGCCTGCGGTTTACGTCACTTGGCATTTAGTGTGGAAAATGTGGAAACCACCAAAACGGCACTAGAACAGAAGGGGGTAGCGGTAGAACCGATACGGATAGATGAATATACAGGAAAGAAATTTACCTTCTTTGCAGACCCAGATGGGCTACCACTGGAAATTTACCAACGGGCATGAATCTAAAACAGGCAGAACCAGCGGTGCACTGGCCCGCTGATTGAGATCAAAAAGGAGAACGAAAAAATAGCAAAAACAAATCAAATGGCCCGATAAAGAATTCCAGGCTCGCAGCGCACCATTTCAAAAAGATCAGCCGCACCCGCCAAACCTTCCGATGAGCCTAAAAACAAAATACCCTGTGGCTTTAACGCTGCGTGAATTTTTTGCAAAATTTGACGCTTTAAGTCAGCATTAAAATAAATAAGCACATTGCGGCAAAATACTATGTCGAATTTACCCAATGCACTATACGAATCCATCAAGTTAATAGGGCGAAAATCGATGCGATCGCGCAATAAAGGTTTAATTCGCCATTGACCTTCTGGGGTTTTATCGAAAAATTTATCCAGCCGCTCATTGGACAACCCGCGCATAACCGACAGTTTGTCATACTCACCTTTCCGCGCCTGCTCTAATACCGTCGTGGATAAATCGGTGGCCACAATTTGCACCTGGCGCGCCAGAGAACCCATATTCTTCTGTTTGAACTCCTCTACCATCATACTAATAGAATAAGGTTCTTGCCCTGAAGAACAGGCCGCCGACCAAATACGAATGGAGCCAAACATTTTATTGTTACCCCCCATTAACTGAGGCAACAAAGTATTTTTTAGGTGATCATAAGGATACACATCCCGAAACCAAAAGGTTTCGTTGGTAGTCATGGCATCTACTACCTGTTCTCTCAGCTTACGGTTGAGTCCTTGGCGCAGGTGGCGAACTAATTCACCAAAATTACTGATTTTATGGTCATCCATCAACCGACGCATGCGGTTGGTTACTAAGTACTGCTTATTATCGCCCAATGAAATTCCGCAAGCGTCTTCAAGAAATTGCCGGAATTGGTCAAATTCAGCTTGATCGACATTATCGCGACTAGGCGACTTTCCTGATATATCACTACTCAAACCTGAATCTTTTTTTATCATACGCACTCTTGCTGTACTTCATTGCGAAGGCCTAATTGCCTACATCAATACCCACTATGCCTGCTCTGGCGGCAACATACTTTCGCCAGTAATTGCCAACACTCTATCATTGACTCGACGCGCCAATTCATCAGGATGGAATTTCGCAAGAAAATCATCAGCACCTACTTTACGCACCATGGCTTCATTGAATACGCCACTCAGTGAGGTGTGTAACACTATGTGTAATTTCTTTAAATCTGGATGATTACGCACCTCAGCCGTGAAGGTGTAACCATCCATTTCCGGCATTTCGATATCACAAATAATCATCACCAACTCCGCGTAAGGATCTTTACCCGCGGCCAATAAATCTTTGAGGTAATTGAGCGCTTCTTGGCCATCCTTTTTAATAGTTGTGCGAATCCCCATGCCTTCTACAACACGTTGAATTTGCTTGCGCGCAATAGTTGAGTCATCGACTATAAGCACATGTTTTTGAATGACTTTATCGGCAATACCGTCTTCAATCACACCGGCAGTGACGTCTTCCTTCACAGGGGATACTTCCGCAAGGATTTTCTCCACATCGATAATTTCCACCAATTGACCATCAACTTGTGTCACCGCAGTCAAGTAATGCTCTTTACCAGCCCCTTTTGGCGGAGGATGAATATCGCCCCAATTCATATTCACAATACGCTCAACCGAGCGCACCAAAAAACCTTGGGCCGTGCGGTTGTATTCAGTGATAATCACAAAACAGTTATCGATATCCGGTAATTCTCTGCGGCCAATAGCAAGATTCATATCCATAATCGGAATTGTACCCCCACGGATATGCGCCACTCCCCTAACGACAGAATTACGCCCTGGAATTGCATTCAATGGCGGACACTGCAACACTTCTTTTACTTTAAAGACGTTAATACCATATAGCTGCTGACTACCCAGCCGAAATAACAATAGCTCTAAACGATTTTGTCCAACCAGTTGTGTTCGTTGGTTGACGCTATCCATTACACCGGCCATGCCACCACCTCTTCGTATTCAATCGAAATTACAGACCCAAGCACTGGGCTGCAATGCTTGCTTATTTTACCTGCCACCAAGGAAAAGCCACTACGTGGTAACACGGCATAATCTTTGCTTTTATCTATTCAGAAAGCATTTACGGCTGAAAGCCGTCACTCTTTAGGCAGATTGAGCATGAAACATAAGTTTTACGTAAAACGCGCCAATCTACCTTTATGAGGATAGGACAATTTATGAATTTTCGTAGTTTTTATAGCATTTTCTTTTTCAAAGACAAGCAAAGCCAATGTGGCCTGATCAATAACAGCCTGTTGCTAACAGGATTACTATGCTGCTTGAGCTGTGAATGCGCCAATGCACAGTCGGATATTGAGAATATCGAACAACTCAGAATAAAAGTTGCCCAATTTTTGACGGATGAATACAACCAAAGTAAAGCCAGCAAAGTTGAAGTAAAGGTAGGTACATTAGATGATCGACTGCGACTAGCACAATGCAACCAAAAGTTGGCTCTAACTTTGCAAGATACCATTCACAATGGTGGCAATATCAACGTACAAGTTGAATGCAAAGGGAGTTCACACTGGACAATACTGGTTCCCGCACTGGCAATAGTTTACCGCCCTGTGGCAGTGGCTAACCGCAATTTACAGCGCGGTGACATAGTAACCAGCGGCGATATTACGCTAGATGTAAAAGACATGAGCGGCTTACGGATAGGTTTTGTATTAGAGCCAGAGAACATTGCGGGGAAAGAAATTAAATTTCCGATGAATAAAGGTGAAGCCTTTCGTACTTCAGTGTTAGATGCTCCACTTGTTATCAAGCGTGGAGAGGAAGTCACAGTAGAGGCAATAGCTGGCGGTATAAAGGTATTAACAACAGGAACAGCAGTAACGGATGGCCGCTTAGGCCAACAAATGCGAGTAAAAAACAATCAGTCAGAACGGATAGTAACCGCCAAAGTCGTTGGGCCAGGCAGAGTACAGAATCTATTGTAAGGAATGGGCGGTGATCATTAAAAATGGCCATCGAAATATTGAAAAATTGCTAAAGTTCTTGGGTGGTTGGCCGACAACCCTTCTGAGGAAACCATTGTTTAGTAGGCAGAAAGCCATTAACAACCGTTTCTTTGAACATATAGCAATCGTTGGGGAACGAATCATGGTTATAGATACAAACAACATCAACTCATCTGGCGGTACCAGCCGTAGCCGAAATTCGGCACCGGTAGTACCTACTACAGCTAAAACACCAACTAATAGTGTTGAGACTGCTGAAACCAGCAGTAAAGACAACGTGGTGATTAGCCCTGAGGCACAGAATATGGTGCGCCTGCAGGCAAAAATTAATAATTCACCTGATGTGAATATGGACAAGGTAACGGCTATTAAATTGGCAATTTCTCAAGGTCGCTTTGAAATTAACCCTGAGCGCCTTGCGGAAAACATGCTAAAACAGGATGAGCTGCTAGGTTAGTCGCACTAAAAAAAATT